>Ga0179591_1346630_pt1 | contig 12121 bp, 9 predicted proteins | sample CZOMad2_1_08_16f_FD_182891 | JGI IMG/M metagenome (GOLD analysis project Ga0179591, IMG submission 182891) | Vadose zone soil fungal communities from Angelo Coast Range Reserve, California, USA - CZOMad2_1_08_16fungal (PacBio error correction) | ecosystem: Environmental > Terrestrial > Soil >... | reverse complement strand
ATAGCCCCCTTCCAAGGTCCCCTCTGAGTTTGCCGAGTCTGAGAGTCCTTGTTGCTGCCGTCATACTTTCCAACTTTTCCCCCCTCCTTCGTCGACGGATACTCTGTTGCATGATCTCGGTCCCCCCTATGCCGGCGATGGTTGGGGGAATTTCAATCCCCCCTGAACGTCTCCCATCCGCGACTGAACTCTCCGACGTCCTCGATTATTGGCTGAACGGGCTCCCCTCCTTAAGCAAGAAACTCTATATCCGCTTACGGACTGCCCTTTCCCCCCATGTAAGGGAAGATTTTCCCCCCGTCCGCTGCGAGTGAAAAATGTCCTTCCCGAGGAGCCCCCCTTTTACCATCCATTTTCCTACGAACTGTCTTCTCACAGAAGCGGAGGTAAGCTGTTTGTTTTACCTTTCCAGCCCGTTCCCCTTCTCCTTTTTCCCCTTTGATGCTTTCCCCCCGTGTACCTTGCCCTCGGATCCTCGCCCTTTATACTCCCCGACCGCCGGCACCCCTTTCGGAGATAGGTGTTTTTTCGGCCACTTCTCTTAGGCTCCGCAGTAGTGACTTCGCCAATTGCCCGCTCGTCCGCTGGTGTCCTGTTTTTTTCCTCTTCGAGGTTGCCTCTAACGGGATCGTCAAGGATTCCCCCGTCCTTGACGGTCCCGGGACCCTAGCCGTTTGAACATGCCTCGAACCTTCCGCAGATCTGACTCACGGGACTTTTCTGATCCAGTATTAACCCGGTCCCCTCCCTTCAGTCATTTCTGCATCTTCTTAGCGTCTCACTAAGTTTCTCCTTCCGTCCTTCCTATCATGTTTAATTTTCCCTGTGTTCAGCTCTCCAGCGGCTCACAGATAGAATACACTTATTGACCTGTTCCGGAAAGATCCCCCCTTCGCAGCTCTGCTTTTAACTTGTTTTCCTACGCGAACATTTGGCCCTAAGCACCGCTTCCCTCATGGGGAGAGTTTTCAGAAAATCTGGGAATCTCTGCCTCCTGATCTGCCCGGCATTGGATTTTCAGATTCTCCCCCCGCCCCCGTACCTCGCCGTCTGTCTGAGCCCACGTCGAGCCTCCCCTCCGTATACTTTATTAGCTTTACCCACCGTCTCTCTTTTCGAAGTCTCTAATGTCTTTCCTGACTTTCAGTCTTTATTCGACCCTGCTCCTTGTCATGTCTCGGTCAAGCTCCTAGTTGTCCGGGTGCTTCCCCCCTTCTAGGACGATTCGGTTCTGTGACGTCGCTTTTTCCCGGTTCCGCAGAACCCCGCTGCCCCCCCACGCCTTTCAAAGGGGCTCGATGTTGCCGACTGTTAACCAAAGCCGACTCCTCGATACTTCATGCTGCCTCCACCGCTCCTCTCTTATGGAGAGCATGTGTCATTTCCCGCCCATTTTCCTTATGTTAATGACGATTATGGTTTTTTGGCCTTCCTTGTGCTACTTTCGAGGTTGATTGTGCCCTCCCCCCCCTAGCATTCTAGATCTCTTTGCAGCCGGGCCCAGTAGGTTTGGTCATGTCCCGCCCCCTGCCCTACCCGGACCCTCCCCTTTTCCCTGTGATCCGTGATCGCGCCGCCCCGGAAATGTGACGAAATGGACGCACCTGGCTCATTCTTTCTCCTCCTTGCATCCGGGTCTCAATTTAGTAGGAACACCCTTTTTAGTTGTTCATGACCCGGGTAGTTGTTCCTTTTCGTCCCCGTTTCTTACCTGACAATCATTCACGAGATGAACTTTCCTTCTCACAATGCAATTAATATGAAGCCCTCCACGTTCCCTGGTCCCCCCCCAGTTCGACCCAGGACCTTTCCGCTAGGCGGTTGCCTCGCGAGATAGCTGGAACTCTGTACCGCACCCTTAGTCGTATCTTCCCCCCAATACGACCGGAAAACCTCTCCCTGCAGGTGACCTTTTAGTTCCAATTCTTGACGCTCCCTGCAAGGGCCCTCTTTCTTTCGACAGTCCGCATCGGGCGAGCTCCTCTTAAATAAACCATTCTGATGAAATTTACCGTTTTGACGTGTTCTCCAGTCGTCGCATCCCCGGCCCCGCCTCTACTAATATTCTTTCGTTGTTGCTGTCGTTTCACAGTGAACGAGTTTCAACCCCGCGAATAAAGACAGTTGTGTATCTTCTGTGCTCGTCGCTGACAGATCACTTTTCTTTTCTTCCCATCCGCGGGCGTGTCGTCTTGTGATCCGTGTAGTGATCCGCCCTCCGTCGGACGTGTCGTCTGTGCCTTCCTCCTTTTCCCTATAGTCCCTTGATTCTTTCCTTCTTCCACTGGCCGTTGGGATGTTAATCGCCTCGGGGTCGTTCGTGATTTGTACGTGGAAGACCCCCCACGAGTTAATCTTCCCCCTATCTTTTTCTCTATTAGTCTCGATAGTTCCTCTTCCCCTTTGTGGCGCAAAATGGCGACTCCCGAACGCTTCCCCTCAAGTTTCTATTGTTTTTCCCTCTCGTTGGTGACTTTTTCCCCGACGCAGGGGCTGTTCTCTTCTCGAACGTTTCACTGACTGCATTCTCCCTTCCCTCGTCTGGATAGAAAGTGAACTTCTTTGCCCCACCTTTCCCGACGACCTTCCGATTTGTTCTTTAGACTCCGATCGCGAGTAAGTTGCGAGCTCCGGCCGCAGTCGTTTCCTTGAGCGGCTTTTTTTTTTGATAGACTTTCCCCCGTGCAAGAACGCGTCTTCTCTGTCGCGTTAGGAGTCTTTTTTGCATGATCCCACCTTTCACGAATCTGCCTGCCTCCCCTCCTGAATGCGGACGTGGTCTGCCTATTAGTTCGTGGACCCCTCTAATATAGGCACTTTTTCTCTTTTCATCCTGGTCCCTCGATCCCTCTTGAAGAAGTAAAGTCGAGGATCGTGCCGCCTACGGGACTTATGACGCTGTTCCGCGGAGTCTCTTGCCGATGTCCGCTCATTTTTCCGTCTCGGTGTCTTGAAATTTCTTCAAACCTTCCAGCTAGCGTCTCTTCGAGGGTAAGAGTTGCGCCTTAACCGGTCTTCTATTTTTTGATCTCGGACAGGTGATCTACGGGTCCAGACGCTGTAATGAAATCCCTCATCTTGCAGGAGAATAGTCGACCGTGATTACCATTGGGGGCCGGGAAAACCGCTTCTTCCAGTTTCTTCCCCCTTAAAAGTCTTTCCAGACTCACTGAGCGCCGTTTCCAGCGACCTTCCGTTTTGAACGTAATTCCTTTAGGATATCTGTTCGAGCATCTTTTCCCGGGCCCGGTTCTCTCCTTTTAACTTTTTTCTCCGTCCTTGCGAACTTACCTTGGTGATCACGAGACCCCTCTTTCCTTGCACCCCCTCCTTTAGAATTTCAGAGATGCATTTCCCATGCTCTCCCATCTCAGTCTCCGGTGTCTTCCTATAGCTTGGGACGCACTTCTTCGGTGAACGTCCCCGGTTTTCCCGATAGTGACGGGCCCGTCTTGTCTACTGTGGCCTCCGCGCCGGTCACAGCTCGACTCTCTCAATGGGCCTTTTTTAAAAGTATCGGCGTTTTCATTAGACTGGCCCCGAGTAGAGGATGCCTGGATCTCCCGCTAATGCGTTTGCCCCATTCACGTAGACGGCTCGGTGTGCCATTTGGGAGGTTAAGATGGAGACCTTTCCCGTAGTATATCCCAATTGGGAGAATCCGCTTCCCCTTCTCTTACCTTTTTGGGGTTGACGCCCTTGGTCTCTCTTCCTTGAAGATATTTTTTTAGTTAAGATCCCCCGCATTCTCTTTCTGTTTACTGTTGGAGCGGCTCGTTCACCGTCGTCCCCCCGCGCTTGAGATAAGCTTCCCCTGATTGCGTGGAGGAATGATCTTTTTTCTTCTGGTAGTCAGATACTCAACAAGTTCCATTCCAGGTCCCTAGAAGCTTCCTGGTTTCTGCCGAGTTTCTTGCCTTTGCTTTCCTCGACCGCCTAAGTTGCGGTTCTGCCCTTCCTAATTCCCGCCCCTGGAGCTGATCACTCTTTTCCAGGTAGAGGAGGTTCCCCCATCGCCCCCCCTGTTCCTTCACGGTAGGTTCCCGATTATGTATCGACTAACGGCGTTAAGGTTCGCGCAAGATACTTTCCAATCGACTTTTACGAGCTTTTCGAACCTTTGCGCTCCGTCCTCTCCTTTCTGAGCTTAAGCCTGTGCCACAACGATTCTTCTAAGAGGGAAGGCTTCCTTCTCCTCGAGTCATGCGATGAGTTTGCCGACGGTGATCTTCTTAGGTCGATCTGGAATTTTCCTCTTCCGTGACTACATAGCCCTCTTTGTGTGTACAGGCGCGTGAGACCGTTGAGTCAAGATCGATTTTCCGGCTCTCGGGATCGGTCTGCGAGAGCCCTGCGTCCGGTGCCAGCGTCTTGTCCTTTTAAGCACCTTAGGTCGTTAGTCTTTGCGCGGCGAACTTTCACCCTTTTAGGTTTTGATTCCCCCGGTCGCGTTATTTGCCGTCTCCCTCGCGTCGGAGCGGTTTCAGGGGCTCTTATAGACGTTTTTTTCTGGGATTAATCCCCCACTTCGCCGGCCAATTAGGTTCCCCCCTGCCTCCAGCCATCTCTTACTTTTACTCCGTCGCAGGGTGATCTAAATTTATCGGCTTTTCCTAAAGATGCGCGCTGTTTCTTTTTCACATTCCCTTCTGAGGTTCGGGTCGATACTTCTATCTCCCCTGTTGTTTAGATATCTCTAACCCAGGCCGTTTTCGAAGACCTTCCCTGCGATTACTCTTTTGACAGCCGCTCAGTTTTCTCTATCACCTGAAACGGACTCCGCTTCTGATCCTCTTCCCAAACCTTCCGGCGATGGTTTGCCCCCCCTTGCGATAAGAACAAAAGCCCTTTCTCTTTGCGACTTTGTCTTATCCGGCGACATCTCCGGAATTGGCTCCAGCCTGTTTCTTCCTCCACGAGTCCTCGATCTTCCCCCCCTTGACGACGCGCTGGCACCTTTCGGGAGCCTTGACCCGATCGCATCGCCGTCCCCGATGCTACACAGGTGGACCCCCCCTCCCGATTTTCTTGTCCTCGACAACTTTTCCTTTCCGACCACACCAGGAGTTTTTCTATGATTTATTTGGCCGCGTCCCCCTTCGAGAGCTGTCGCCGTGTTTCGATCACCCTTTTTCCCCGATCCCCGCGCTGTTACCGTCCCTCTTTCTTCAAGAATACAGTGCCCCTATCCCTCTTTTTTGGACATTCTCACGTCCGAAAAGTTTTACGGGACGGTTCGAAGTTTTCTCCCGCCTGCTGCCCCTGGGGCGTCATGCTTTTCCATCTCGCTTTGGACTAGAACTGACCGCCCTTTTTTCACGTCCCTTTATAACGGGCACGGTTCGACGACCTCCCTTTGCTTTTCCAACTAAGTCAAGTCGATCGATTCCTCTCGGAGCCCGTTATTTCCTTCGGTTGGCCAACCCTGCTTAATGAGAGCTGCTTCCTCAAGGTCACGAGCGTTTCCTACACCTTCCCTCCTTGATGACTTAATGTATTGTGCTTTTGATCCCCCCCCGATCCCTTGAAGGCCCTCCGTGTCTCTGTCCCTGAATTAACCCGTCACTTTGAAAGTCCGACCTTCTCTCTCCATGAGTCCAGAGGCCTCAGATCTTATTCAACATGGTCATCTCGCATGAGCTGACACTGGAGGGGCATAGATCGGCCTCCGTCACTCTGAAGTTCGGATCTCTCACAGACTAATGACGTTACTCGTTTCAGCGCTCCCCCCCATCCCTCTCGAGAACGTCGAGTGAATTTTCATCCCATCCCCGTGCTAGTTCCTCTTCGGTCCCTCAGTTTCAGAATTTGGCCCCCCCCTGACCCTAATTTTTAGTTGTACTGGTCCCAGTCATAGGTCCCGGGACGTTTTTTGACAGTCGCGTGCGGTTTTTCTCATTTTTAGTCATTCTTGCCAATTTTTTGCCGGCCTGTGGTCCCGACGTGTCCCCTTCCCCCTCCTGTCCTCGTCATGCTTCGCCCGTCGGACGATCTATTCCTCTGGTAGACTAGTTGTTTTCCGAATCTTATCGATTCAGGTTTTCTCTTGTCTTGCGTCTTTTTGAAGTTCGTTTCACGGTCGTTGCCGCCCATGTCGACTTCCCGACCCCCTTCTTGCACTCCTTCTTTGGCGATGGAGAGTTGCCCGCTACCTTGACCTTGGAAAGACCAACCTTCCTCGCGGCGCGGCCTTGGAGCTCGTTTTCTCGCGCTTTTCAGTTCTCCCTGGTTTAATGACCTGGACTCCCGTTGCCTTGACCCTCTGTCATAGGTCTCCTTTTCGATCCAGTTCTTGATTGTATTTTTTCCCTTACCGTTTTTTTAGGTTTTTTTTTCCCCGTTTAATCTCCCCTCTCTGTCGGTAGCTGTCCCATTCCGGCTCCAACATCTGGCTATATGCCGACCGTGCTCCTTTTTGCACGTCTACAGGCAAATGTCTTAGGAGCGACGCTTGTTCAGCCTCTCAGAGATCTCGGAGCGTCGCGCAACTTCGTCCCGTCCTGGCCGATCACATCTCCCCTTCCGTTCCTTTTTCGGTGATCTTTCGGCCCTGGCGCGAGACGTTCCCGTCACTTGTCATTGATTTCGAGTGGCTCCACCCTCATTCGTTCCCTCAGCTTTCCTACATGACCTTCCTGTCTGCCCCCATTTTTCACAATTTTGCCTTTTTTTTGCGCGTGTCGCGTACAGGAGCCGCGCCGCTCTCCCTTTCCTCTTCGTGGCCTCGTTTTTTCCGTGACCTGGACACCCCTAGCTTCCCCTCCCCCCCTCGAGCGTCCTTCATGCACGGTCTGCCTCTCTTTTCGCGTCGCTCCCCCGCAGAGGTATTCTTGTTTTTTTTCTGTCTCTTTTGACTCCGTTCAGCCGTCGTCCCTCGAAAGTAGGCTGAACGGTCAAACTCTTGTGACGAAGATCAGTCCCCTCGGTCCTTTATTTTTTGTGCTCATCTCTCGTCAGAGTAGCTTTTTTGCAGTTGTTTTTTCGCCCCTTTTTCCATCCACCCGGGGTCAAGTTTTTTTCCCTCTTCCCTTTTGTTGTGTGTTCGCTTATAGTTCCTTTCTCCCCCGGTGTGCGTTCCCCCCTGGTTCGAGCTCTTCCTGCCCTAAGACCCCCCGTGTTTCGCTGCGAAGCTGTGCAGGTGACGGCCTTCACCCGGAGTCGACACGGGGGGACGTTCCCCCTCCGCAATTGCTGAATGCTGGTCTGATAACGACGGGAAAGCCTTCCCAATACCCCTCCTCCCTACTACCCTCTTTCTTCGCCGAATCGCTCGCCGTAAGTGACTCTGAGCGTTTATGCGCGCGGTTTGCTCTTTCCAAACTTCCCCCGAGCGATAGTTCTTTCCAGGCACCCTGTTTCGGCGACGGTTTCCTGATAGAACCCCACGATTTGGCCCCCTTACTCTAAATGTCATCCATGAATTTCGGTTACGTTGTCTCTCGTCCCGATAGGCGAGGACGTTTCCCTGACCTTTTCTCCTGTGCCCCGTTTTCATTGTGAAGATCCAAAGCGCTTCTTCCCTTTCCTTCTGACTTCGGGTCCTTTGCCGCGAGGACTCGTGTGAGGTCCCGTGATTTTTTTATCGTCGCGGTCTTTCTTCCGCAGATAAGATACTTACTTGGTGTCTTCTTCACTGCCCGGCCTCTTGAGCTTCCAGCGAGTTGGTCCGGACCTGTTCATCTCGTTCCCTTGCTAGGGAGTCTCCCGTTTTACGAAAGAACCCCCTCCCCTCCTGAGAAGACATCTTCTTTGATTCGACTACGTCGACCGTCCTCCGTTTGACCCTTCCAACGATTGATTTCCCCTTTGTCTTTCCAGTTATCCGTCAGGGGCTCGAGCGCGTTCGCGCAGAGCTACATTTTATTCCAATCCGTCATGTGAGCGTTTTCACGACTTGCCTGCGACTTCCCTCGAGGGCCCGGCCTGGAGGATTTCATCGAAATGCGGTACGCCCTTCGCGTAAAGCCTGTTATCCGCTGACCGCTCCAGCTCCCTCCGATATTAGACACTCTCCGTGATGGCGATCCCATAGATGACAGATCGGCTAATTTTCCGTGATTTTCGATGACTGTGGAGGTGACGTCATCCCATCGCCTTTTCCCATCGCCTTTGCCGTAGTCAGGTCTTCACCGTACGCAGACGGTCACTTTTCCGCAGTCAGTTTCTTTTCCTAGTCTCCTTCGTAACCCTTTGCCAACTAGGGCTTTTGCCCCTCGTCCCCTTGCCGAGGAGGCCGTGTCTTATCGCCCCCGATTGTTAAGACCCGGACTGAGAGACCTTCAAGCCGGTGGTGGACGCTAGAGGAAGATAGTTGGTCTTGACCCTACGTGGTCTACTCCTTAATCGTGCCGCGTTCGGGGGCGTGGTTCAGATTCATAAACCCGTGGAAGCTCAGGAGGCGATCTCCCTCTTGTCTTAGAGAAAGCCTGTCCCCTTTAGTTTTCTTCTATGGAGAAGAGACCTTTCCTGACTGTCTTCCCTTTCCTTCGTGGCTGGTCTCGTTTTAAGCTTCCGGTTTTTTAGCACTCTTGAGATTTTTTGCAGCGGCCTGTCATGATGCGTTCACCCAGACAATTTATCCCGCCCTGCATCCTCAGGTGGAGATAGAGCGTTCCGTCGTTTTGATTTTTCGCTTTCGATGCATATCAAAGACCTTGCGGTTCCGGACGGCCTCCCTATCAGGAGATTTGAGTCTTCTCGTCTGACGGTTGTTTGTTGCGGTTCCTTTTTTTTCCCCTCCCCCGGGGGGTGTCGTGTTTCATCGGTGTTTGGTTTTGATTTTGGCGTTTTTGTTGGTGTTTGGTTGGGGGTTTGTTTTTTTTGTTTTGGGGGGTGGTGGTGTTTTGGTGGGTTTTGGTGGCTTTTGGTTTTGGTTTGGTTTTTGGGGGGTGTTGGGGGGTTTGGGGTGTTTGGTGCGGTGGTGGGGTTGTTTGTCTTGGGGGGGGTTGTGTTGGGGCTTTTTGGGTGGGTGGGTTTGTTTTTTTCTTTTTTGGGTGGTTTTTTTTTTGTGTGGGGTGGTGTGGTGTGTTTGTTGGGGGGTTTAGGTAAAGATCCAAATTTTTTTCCTCCGAACTTGACTTTCCGAGCTCTTCCTTTACTTCACGGCGTTTCCGGTGAGACTTTAAGGGCCCCCTTACAGGACGATCTTTGGCTTTAAGTGGCCGTTTTCTTCTCGTCCTTTCTCCTTGTCTTCTCCTTTCGCGAATTCCCTACCCCGACTTACGAAGCTGGTGGGCCTCTAGTAGTTCCTTTTTCTTTCCGCTTCACCACATAGCCCTTCCATTTCGGTCCGAGAGAAGGGACCTACCCCTCCTCGACCTTCTTTTTTGTCATTTCGGCGTTTTAGGGCAAGATCGTTCTTTCAATGGGGTCTGACGGCGGATCGTGCGCGGATTCCTCTGGACTGGGTTTTTAAGTTGAAGATGCAGCCTTTCTTTTTCGGATCCGGGGGAGGGAGACATTCCCCCCAACATTCCCGTCTCGTGATGGCCGTCCGATCTTTTCGGCCGGTGCCCTTCGCCCACCTCTTCGCGGGATTGAAACTTGCCTTGCCAACCCCGCCGACTCGGGGGGACCTCTTGCTTTCTCCCTCTCTGTGAGATTCGATCGAATGCTAGGTCTGATCGGATCAACCGACGCCCTAATTGCTTGCCGAGCTCCTTTTGAAAACTCATGGTTCCCCCCCCCGGTTTTTTCCAGCTTATATTTTTTTCCCCTATTTCCATCGTTTTTTTTTTTTTTACTGAACTTTAACAGGTCCGATAGATGTGCCGCTCCCATTTGCTGTTAGTATCCGCCAATACTCATTAGCTTTTTTTCCCCCTGCTCCAAGTCGTCGGTTTTATACTTCTCAGAGGATTATCAGCGGGCCCCCGACTCTGTCGGTCTATTGTTTGGCAAGCCAACGAACGTTAGGTTCTGCCTGAAAGCTACTAACTTTGATCGGCGACCATCGACCATGACCTTTGTTTACTACTTGATCGACCGCCACCTGGCTTCAACCTGATTGCACTTTCCATGACCCCCGCCCTTCCGGCCGAGAGAGGTCCTACAAGGACCTCACCCGGCTCGACAAAAGTGACCAGAGCAGACTCCCTCTCACAGTTCTCTTCATGCCTGCTTGACCCTGTAGGTCGATTATTTAGTTCCCGAGAAGCCGTTTTTCAAATTCTTTAGCGGCGTTCACTGTGACTCTAATTTGCAGGCCCCACGCTCCCCCATCTGCCCCTCCGTCAATCGCCCGAGATAGTCGTCCCAGATCGGTTTTCCGGATTTCGCCAGCTCTCAATTCTGATTGAGCGCGGGAAATTTCTCCCCGTAGTCCTTGTCAGATTTCCCATTATCTTGTTGCGCGCGGTCCCTGGATTTTAAGTGATACCTCCTTAGTCAAGGTCCCCCCCCTGAGCCGCGACCCCCTCCCCGTTGCTGCGAAAAATCACCTGTCGATCGATCATTCTTCCCCACCCAACTTCCTTCGGCGTGCACCAATCATTGAATCATTACGAGAGCATGCGCATCTCCCCTTTTCCTCGCTTCGCCACAGTCAGTTCGTTTTCCCCCGGTTGGACTTGTCGTGTTTTCCTAGAGTTGCAAAAAGCTTTCCTCCCCGTGGATCCTTGACTTGAGACACTCTTCCAGATTAGGACGACGTGATTCGTCCCAGTAGGGCGCCAATCTTTCCCGACAGAAAATTTGACACTCATTTGGACCCCCCCCCCCTTATGGATACTTCTCCCTCTTCTGCACGGAGGTTATGACCAACCAAAAAACGCCCCCATTCGCCTGTTCTTCTCTTTACAAATAATCTAATAAGAAGGATAGCACTCCAGGGCGACGGACCCGTGTCCTCCTCTACTTCTTCCTCTCCCTCCCCCTCTTCCCATTCCCCTCCTCACCTTTCGCGTAAACCAACGTCCCTTCGAGTCGTTTGGTCCATGCCAATGATGCTTAGCGAGTCGCTAAAGTACCCGGCAAGGTAGATTACCTCTCCTTTGAGCCCCTCGTGTTTGAAAGGCACGGGAACGACTCTCGTGTGACCGTGAGTTTTTTCCTCCCGACCCCCCCGTAGGAACGCGTTTTCGGTTATCTCCCCTTGCTTCGTGTAACGAGTAAACCTCCCTCCTCACCCCCCCCGATCCAAGCGATGCTGTCTCCAATCGCCAGCTCTTTAGATTGTTTCAGGGTCCGCGCCCCTTCAGCGCGTTTTGCAGCTCATTTTCTCCTCTTTATTTCGCGACGTAGGGTTATGCGCCTGTACAGGTCGTGCAGACGACTTCGATGCGTATCAGTCCTTGCCTGGTGGCAGCTTTCTCCATGGCGATTTTACGAAGAATTACGTTTCCTTTATTCCGTCCGCTCTTTTCGAGCATGGCCTCGTTTGCCTAGCTGCACTCCCTGTGCGAACTGATTCCCTTTTCCCTAATGTGGACTCCTCCCTGAATCGTAGACGTTTTTAGATAAACTGTCCGATTAGAGATTTTCATTTGAGCCCGTTTCTACTTACTCCCCGGTCAGTCCACTCGAGTCGAGCCGAGATGAACACTTTCTAGTCTCCGATCTTACGAGCGCTGTTCGGTCCCTCAGTCTCCCACCAGGAATGAAGCGATCTCCTGGCTCCAAGCGTTGAGGTACCGTCGTAGTTTCTCGTCGTAGTCTCTGCACGATCACTTAACTCTAACTCCCTCTCTCACCGGTATTCGTTGGTTCTCTCCCCGGGCACCCCGAGAGGCCATCTCCTGTAGAGGAATCCTCGCGGGATGATCTACCTGAGTTCTCCCTTTCATGATCCCCGTTCCTTCTTTGCCGGCTGATTCCTGTCCGCAGCCCCGCGTCGAGCTGTTTGTGTCGTCCAAAGAGCAGAAAACCAGCGTCTCATCCCTCCTTCTCGAGCCGTGACTTTGATCGTTCTCCGCGGAGATGACTGCCCTACCCTCGTGCGCGGTCGCCCGGGAGTGTTGGTACTTTCGTGATCCGACACCGCCCTTTTGCTGTGCCGTTGTGCCCTTCACCCGATTTTCGCCTATGAAGCCGGCGGCCGGTCATTCCAGTACTTACACTGTCAGCCTTCGCGTCGAACCCTTTGGTATCTTTCTGCCAGGGTTACGCACCCACATTGCCTGAT
>Ga0179591_1294322_pt1 | contig 12121 bp, 13 predicted proteins | sample CZOMad2_1_08_16f_FD_182891 | JGI IMG/M metagenome (GOLD analysis project Ga0179591, IMG submission 182891) | Vadose zone soil fungal communities from Angelo Coast Range Reserve, California, USA - CZOMad2_1_08_16fungal (PacBio error correction) | ecosystem: Environmental > Terrestrial > Soil >... | reverse complement strand
TCGTTTTAACACTGGGTTTTTCTTTGGCCCCGCCTCCTTTGTTAAAACGTTTTCACGAAGCTTTTCCCGGAAAAAGGTTCTTACTCCCCACACGTGTCCCCGGTAGATGGTTTCCCCCACCCTTTGGTTTTCAGTGTCGTTTAGTTTTTTTTTTTCCTTTTGTCAACACTGCGTGTTACGTACCGGCGACTTGGTGATTTCCCTTTCTTGTTCATCGATTTTTTTCCGCTGCCCAAAACTGCTTTTTACCTTGTGTCCTGACTTCTTTTTGCGTTGTTTTTTCCCTCACAGTATCTTTCAGGACCGCCTTATGTGTGATTTTTTGGTTGACAGATTTTCCCCTTGAAGGCCCCGACGTTCAACGTCCTTTCTTTTCCCTTTTGCTTTGGCGAACGCGAGAGTCGCCCCAAGAGAGTTTTGCCTTCTTTTGCTGGACTTTTTTTTGGTGTTTCCCTTTTTTTTACCTGGCGGGCTTGTTTTTACAGGACCCCCACTTTCCCCTTGCTTCCCTGCTTCCTTGCTCATCTTATCCGGTACCCAATCCAGATCCTTTTTTTCTTTTCTTTCCTTTAGTCCCCAAAGGTTTTTCCCCAAAAGTGTCCAAAACTATATTCAGGCGAGTCCTCCCTTCTGCTCTTCTATCGTGCGACACGAATTTGTCCCAACCCCCTTTTGATTTCATCGGTCCTTTTTCCTTGAATCTTTTCCTGCTTGTGTCTTTTTTCGTGTGTTTGTGTTACGTGTTTCGTTGTAGGTGATCCCTTCCAACCCGCTTTTCAGGTTGTCACAGGTTTTTTCCGTTCGTGTCCCCGTACCATTTTTTTTCCCTTCCCCCCCTTCCACCCTTGTTTCATGGTCGCCTTGAGCTCCTTTTTTTTTTTGGGTGATGCGCAGGTTTTTTTCAGTTGTGATGGCTTAGAGACGGTGTCTTCCCGTTGCCGTGTTTTTCATACCACGTTTTGTTCATTCTAAAACCGCCGGCGCTGGTTAGGTTAGTTTTAGGACTTGTGGCTCCCTGTTCTTTTAAGTGCCAATGCCGTTCCTTCCTCTCCCGTCCTGCGGAGGCCCTTGCCCGGGGCACTACCTTGTCAGTCCTATCTGTTTTGCCGAGATGGGGTGTTCGGCTTCGTCGATGGATGAAGTTTTGCTTGGCTTTGGTGGAGGGTGGTTCTCTCCTGCTCATACCGGGATTTTTTTAAAATTTCTTTTTGCCTCATCGACGATTGTGGGCTGCGTCCGGTAACATGGATGTGAGGTCCATGGGAGCTGCCCCTGCCCCCCCCATCGGACTTCCCCCCTTTTTCTTCTTCCTTTTTTTTTCATTTTGCCCCCTTTCTTTTTGTTTTTGAGATCTATGGATCTGTGTATGGCCTCGGGGGCAAACTGTCAAGTGTTTTTTTTCTTTTGTGTTTGCTCCCGTGTTACGTCTACGTCCCCCCCTTTGCCCCAACAATTCATTCCTTCAAGTTTTCCCCCCCCCCCCCTGCCGTTGTGGTCAGATTTCCCAGCCCCCCCCCCCTGGCGGACCTGCAGTCCCTATTTTTTTTTTCCCGTCCCCGCATAGCTTCCGGTCATCACTGCCCCCCCCCCTTCGTCCTTCTTTGTCGCTGAAAGGTTGAAGTGTGGCTTGCCACCTGGTCCCCCCGGGTGGTATCCTTTAGAGCGATTTTTTAAATCCCTTGGGAGTGCACTTTTGCTTCCTTCGTTCAACTGGTCCTGTACGAAAAGATTTCCCTTTCGCTTTTGTTTGTTTTCCTATTTACAACCCCCCTTTTTTGTTGCCCAAAAGACATGTTGCAAGTTTCCCCTCACTCAGACTTGAAGATGAGTTCACCCGTGCAATACCTGGTACGTATAAAAAGACCACCCCGGGTCCCCATTTTCAAATAAGAGCAACCCTTTCCCCGTGGTGTTTAGCGCTCCTTGAGCCTGGTGTGATGTGCTTTATAAACCCTACGTCAACCCTTAACAGTCTTTGTTGAGAATCTCCCTTGTTTTTGGTTTGCCCGCCACAACCTACAGATTGTAGCACTTTCCCCACCAATTTAAGGATGGGTCAGGAATGTTCTCCTTCTCATGTCTTCCCCCCCAAGTCGGTTGGGCCACACAATCTCCCTCAGTGAGCTTGCCACTATCCGTTTTGTGTGAGCCCCCCGCCCGTCGTTCCCTGGTTTTTTTCTGGTTTCACCCTCCATGCTAGTAGGTTAACCCCCAATTGTCGTTTGCGGCAGTGTGTTTTTCCCCCTTTTGCCTTCGTGTCTGTCAGAGCCAGGGGGAGCCCCTTGCAAACCCCGCGTCTTTGTCTGCTTTTGTTCTATTGATCTTTTCGGTCCCCTAAGGCGGGTAAAAGTTACAAATTTTCAATTTTTTTTTCCACAGTTTTCACCTGGCTGCGCATTGTTTTTGCACGATCTTCACACGGCCACTTCGTAGTGCAATGAGCTTACCTCCTTTCAGGTCAGTTTTGCACCCCCTTTTCCCCCTCCCCCAGAATTTCTGCTCTTCGGGGGTCTCCAAACCCCCCAGGTAAAGTTTCGGTCATTTTTTGTGGGTTTGTGAACGTACTCTTTTCTCTCTCCTCGACACCACTCGATTTGCCCTCACAGCTCCACGGTTCCCTATTTTTCCACCCTGACCATACACGATAAACGTTGGCCCCAACCACGTTTCCTAGGTTGGTGTCCTCTTCTAGTTCTTTTCTCCCGTCTAACATACGCCTTACTTCGTGGACGTTCAGTATTGCGCTTCCCTCCTACCCCTGGTTTTAGTGAATCAGTGAGACCGTTCCGCAACCTTTTATAAACTGTTTTTGACAACTGCTTCCTTTCTGTTGCCCCTTGGTTTGTTCCGTTTAGTTTTCTTGGTCGTTTGATTTTTCAAAGGGTTGGAAAACGTCCCCTTTTGCCTCGAAGTGGGGAAGTTTTGATATCATGGCAAAACCGGTTTAAACCCTTGATCTCTAAGTCAGTGCCCTTTTTCGGCTTTTGTGCTCCACTTTGGACCCAACCCCCACCAGTTTTTACTACGGTTTTTCCCCCCAAGCAAGGTTTGTATCCTGCTGGGGGTTCCTTACCCCAGCAATCTCTATTTCCTTCGTGTTAGAATTCCCTAGAAAGTCCCGCGTAGCCCTTGCCCGGTTGTAACTCCTGCCCCCTACACTAACTTCGCCTTCTTACCCCCCCGTCATTAAGGGTCAGACCCAAAGTTCATAGGTAAACCCACAAGTCTGGGGTTCTTCGACGGGTCGGCGGGGGCGCGGCGTTTTTGTATGGACCCCGTCAAACCCCCCCCTTTGACGGCGGGCTTTTGTGTTTGACCCCCCCCCCTTTTTTAGTATTTTGTACATCTATGTCGGAACCGGAGGTGTCTTCGCGCCGTACCCCGCCCCCGGTCTGATTTTCGACACGAATTTGACAGAACAGGTACTCCCCTGCCGTTCCGTCATTCAATTTTCGCGTGCATTTTTTCCCCGTTTTTTGCCCATCCGTGAACTGACATCTAGGTTTTTATCTTTTCCCAACGTCACCGATCTTGCTTGCTACGGTCGCGGCGGATTGAACCCCCCCTTGGACGGGGCTTCCGCCCATGTCTCTTCCATGTCCATGTCCTTCTACCACCCCGGCTTCTTGTACGTCTGGTTTTGCGCCGCGCCCTTGTTCCTCGTTTTCCTTTTCGCTTTGCAAGCATCCAATCCCTTTCTTTCTTTAGTTTGCCGGGCACAATTCACTCTCCGTTGAATTTGGATCCCGATTTTCCAGCTAGGGTTTTTTGCGGATCCGTGATATTGCTTGTTCGTGTCCCGTGGCGCCGGTTTGAAGTACGTCGTTCACCTCCCAGCCCCCCCGTAACTCTATGATCTTCGACCTTCCTAGACCTTAACCCGCGCGAAGTTTTGGTCACCAACCAGTCCGTAAGGTCAGTTTTTCCCCCCGTTGCTGGTGACCACCCCGTCGGGCCAGTCCCCCCTTTTTTTTTCCCCTGTGACCCCCCCCTTCACGGTGTTGGTCCCCGTTCTGCGTAAGTCTGAGGGTTCTTTTCCCTTGGGGACACCTCTCTAATTCCCCCCCTTTTTTGCTCAAGGGCCGGCTGTTGAAGAGACTCACTTGTGGTTGTTGCCTTTTATGAGCCTTCCTTTTGATTCCGTTCACCCTTACCGCCAGGTGCTAGTTGTTGTGTGTTTTGTTCTCCTTACCCCCCCCCCCCGTCCCCTTTTTGCACCGAGCGTGATGCCGATCTTTGCTTCTTGCCCATGTTCCCTTCCCCTTTTCAGTGTCTCGTGCCCAGGGTGCGGATATTGCTACTCCCCCCCCCCTTCGTGCACAGGTTTTTGGAGAACCAGCCCAATCGTTCCACGTTGGGTGGCTTAGTAGCCTGTTTTTTCCGTTTTTTTTGCCCCCCCCTTTCCTGTCCCGGCTTTTGCCAGGGTGGAGTTTTTTATTCCTGCCGGCTACCCCACCCACCGGGTGGTTGCTGTCTCGCCGTTTGGCCCACCGCCCTGCGTTTTCGGTCTCTTTTCGGGGACTTCTTGACCGTCATGGGGTGACGTGGTTCCCCCCTACGTTCATTCATAATGCGGCGGGCAAATACTTTTTCCCTTAGGATGAGGGTCGGTTCACACTTCCCCCCAACCTTTTTTTTTTTTTTGCTCGTTAGCGCCGTTTACCTTTCAAAGGCCCCCCCCGTTTCTTGGTGGGTGGCCTTCCGGGATTCAGTGCACATCCCCAATCTTTCCGACTCCTAAGGACCCCTGGGGCCCTCCCCTTTCCCCCCCTGCCTTAGGTCCGCCTTTTTTTGGTAGGTTACACCCGACGTACCAACCAGATAGTAGAAACCCCTCCTCCCTCCCCTTCCGTTTCCCCCTGGTCTGTTCTCGTCGGACGGGGGAGCTCAGGGTCCGCTTCAGTCCCCCATCCCTTTTTTCTGGTATCGCTTCCTTTCCGTTTTGTTGTTGTAATCTCGGATCCAAGCACGTGCCCCTTTGTTGTTTTTTTTTTCCCTTTATTCCTGGTCTTTCTCCCATTGGTTAAGATTCCCCCCTTTCCCTTAACCCCCTTGACTTGCGTGTGCGGGTCAGCCGCTTTGTAAACACTCTTTTTTGTTCGTTCTTCTCTGTCCCCCCCCGTTTAAACCATCCCGTAGGGGATGTGGCATTTCCCCCGTGTGTTTGTTCTGATTGTGAGTTTTTTCGCCCTATTTGTGAGTCTTCCCTGGGCACACCACCGTTCCCTTTTGTAACTGGTTTATGTTTAGTCGATTTCTGTCCTTTCACGCTTTTGTTTCCTTTTTTTGCAACGCCGTTATGATCTTTGATCTCGCTTCCCGTTCCGCCCTTTTTTTGTGAACCTGTCACCCAGCTTTCCCTGGTTGCATTCTTCGACACACTTCTCCCCTTTTTCCCCCCCTGGTTGGTGGTTCTGTTGGTTTTCTTTGGTTCATGGGCCTTTTTTGGGAGGGTGCGATTCAGCCTAACTTTTAGACCGTTACGCTTTTTTGGTTTTTTTTTCCCTTGTTGGAACGTGGCCTTTCGCGGCGCGGAAAGGCTTTGCTTTTCCGCTTCATTTTTGCTCAAAGTTGATTTTTTAACCCAGAACCACCTTTCCCCTTGTGATGCTGGCCCCATCCCCCCTCCCCCTCCCCCCGTCCCCCCCCAGGACGGCATTTGCGCTAGAAATTTTCGTCCTTCTTCCGTCCCTGCGTTTTGTTTTTTTCTCCTGACCCCTGAATACCTGTTTTGTCCCTTATTCCCGCCGTCCTCCGTTCCGCGTCCTTTTCGTGTAGGTCCGCTGCCCAGTAGGATGGACCTGTTGTCGCTTTCTTTTTTTTTTTTTCCCCCTTTCACCATCATGACCTTTGGTTGACTTGTGTTTAGGTGAATGAAGTGCAGTCGTGAGTCTTTGCTAGGTCGTTGCACCGCATTTTTTCGTGAGTCGGTTTTGGCTGTTCATGGCTTGGGTTGGAAGGTCTAGATCTGTTCCGTGAGCTTCCCGTGTCTTTGTTTTTTTGGAGACTGAATTGCCGAAGGTGTGCCGCAAAATGTCACCAGTAGGGCCGGGTCGTACATTCAAGCCCCCTGCTATTGAGCTCCTTAGCCCCTTTGTTTCCTCTGATTGTGATTAAGGAAGGACCCCGAAGATGGGTTTGCTTTGGGATTGTCTTTCCTGTTCCGAGTTTCTAAGGTTCAAGGATCCTCCCCGCCCGAATTTGTTTTGCTCGTACCCCTTTGGCGCCTTTCTTTGTGACCCGGCCCACTTTCCCGTTGTTCTTTTTTTCTGGAACTTCCCTTTTTCGCCCGCGATAGCCCCGCATGAAGCACGTTTCCCCTTTTGCCCTTGTTTTTTCTACGACTTCGGGTGTTCGCCCCTTGTGGATGGTTTTTTTTGCGGCAGGCCCAGCAGTGCTTTCGGTCCAATGGTTTGTCCCCTGGGCTGAACTCGTTTTTTTTTTTGCGTGAAGGTCCGTTCCATTCTTCTGTGGTTGTTTTCTCAGATTTGAGGCCAGCAGGTCGAAAGGATCGTTGTGTCGTACCCAACCCGCCCCCTTTCCGTCCCCCCCCTTGAGGTGTACATTGTTTCCAGTGCCGCGGGAGCCGAGAAAGTCCCTTTTTGCCCCCCCCTATGTCCGCCCAGGGTTTTTTTCCCATGTAGGCTGGATACGGGGTCGTTGGCACGTTCCTGTGTAGTATTTTTTCTGTTAGGTGCGTCGTTCGCGCGGCCGGCAGCCAACCCGCTTTACTTGTTTGCTTTGAATTGGCTTCATGTTGTCCCCCCGCCTTCTCTGTAGTTTGTGATTTGAAGTGACCTCACGACTTAGTTGTGCCACCGGCGGTGGGTTGGAAAGAGCCTTTGTGTTTTGTTTTTCGCTTTTGGTAAGTGTTTATCCTAAAAGGCGATTGCATTTTGAACGGTCTTGCACCCGGGGTTGTTGTCCTCGTGCTCCCCTGTTTCCCTGGTCTGCGTCTGCCGTTGCACGGTCAACTGTCGGTAACCTGTGTACTTTCCTTTCTTGTTTGTCCAGGTCCGTTCCCAAAAGTGTGGCCCACTTTTTCACGTCTCAGGTCGCCGTTTTTTGTAGGCCGTAAATGTTTTTTCTACCCCCCCTTTTCCCGTAATGGACATCCCGCCCGCCCGTCCGGCGAACGGCCGAAGTATAAAAACCGCCCGGGCTCCTGTGCCGGTGTTGATGGACAGTGGTTTTGGTGTCCCTTTTTTAGAGTTGTTTCTTCCTGGTGTTGGTCCCCGTCATGTTCACGTGTGCGAATTTTCTTTCTTTTCGGTCATCGAGAGCATCCCGAAGACGTCCAACCACCTCTTTTTCTTTCCAATTTTTTCTAGACGAGGCTTTCCTGTTCCCTCTTTAAGACTCTGTTCTTGACGGAGGGACCTCTCTGGTTGTTTCACGGCCCGTTTGTCTTTTTACGATCGTGCCCTGAACCTCCGGTCCGGTAACGGTTTCCCCTTTCATTTTTTCCCCTTGTTAACGTCTTTTGTTGTACGCTTCACTGATGTTCCACAACTCTGTGGGTACAGACTTCTTTTGGTTTTTCACGTCCCCGCCTTTGCTGTTCTGGTTTCCCCGCACAATTGGACGAGTGAATGCAGGGATTCCCCCCTTCGTCGTCCCCCGTTCTTCGGGGTTGGCCTGCTGTTGGGACTCCACGGGGGTCACATGGTGACCGTATATTTCCCCCCCTCGCAGCTTTTCTTTTTTTCTCTTGCCTCGGAGAAACTTTTCCTTTTGGTCCCCCTTAGGTTCGTCATTTCGTTCCTCGACAATGGTCCTCCTGCGTGTTGTAAGGTTTTTCATTTTTGTTTTTCTTCGTTGTTTTTCCGTGACAACCTGCGTCTTTGGTAATGGGTGTCCCTTGTTCTCTCACGTGGCGGTTTTTCCCCTCTGGAACCTTCGTGGTTTAGTTTCCCTGTGTCTGCCGTGTCCCTGTTTTCCGGTGGGACGTTTTTTTTTGGCCTCGATCCCAGGGGTTTTGTCCCCGGTGATGTCTTTTTCCTTCCTCTTGCTTCTGCCCCAGTTGAGCTGTTTTTCCAAAACGGGCCTGATTCTTCAATCCTCTATTTTGGTGGGGGGGTAAGTAAGTTCCCTTTTCTTAGGACCAGTGCCCTTCGGAACATGATTGACCTCCTTTTTTGCGGTCTCTCGTTTGCCCGTCGTCCCCTTTTTCTTCCCAAGTTGCACTTTGGGTCGTCCCGAGGTAGTCCAGATCGAGTCCATTCTGTGTTTTTTTCGGACCCTGGACCGTGCGTTCCGGAGGAGGTCTCGATGCTTCTTTTTTCTGGTGTTCGGGTCGCTGGACCCACAATCTTGCTGGGCCACCTTGGTGCCGAATCGAACTCGTTTTTGGTTCCTTCTGTTTTTTTTTTCCATGACCGGTGATGTTTCAACTGGGAGCTTTTCCAACTCTTTGGCCCGCTATCTAGATTTTGCCCCCTGATCCTTTTTGGTTGTGAGTTTTTTTAGCTCTGGGCTCTTTTTTTTCCTCTTTTCCCTTTTCTCCCATGTGTGTCCATACGTTCCCAGTTGCTGACCTGCCGGACCTGTACCCCCTACTTTTCTAAAAGGAGCGCGTGTTCGGACAGCGTTGTGGGCCGCCCTCCAGGTGTGGTGTTTTTTTGGGGGGTTTTGCCCAGGCGATCCCCCCATTCCCGGGTGGTTCCCCCCCCTTTCGAGTTCATCTCTTCCGGGACGCATTCCAGCATCCCCAGCCGCTCTTTCTTGTGTGATCTTGTTGATCTTTCCCTTTTTATGTGAAAAGGGGCACCTAGGTGTTCTCTGTTGTGTTTTTGCAGATCTCCCTCCCTTACTGCGGTTTTAATTTCCTTGTGGAAGATCCCCCCAAGACCCTCTCACCGTCTGACCCGTGCCCGCCGCGTGGAATGGTAATTCTCCTTTTCTAATTTTTTTCCAAAACTGTTTGTTGCCGCCCGTCCCCTTTTACCCTTGTGCAGTCCCCCAGCGCCGAGTCAATACCCCTGCAAAATGGGATCGTATTCCCCCCCCTCACAACGCGCATTTTTTTGTTACATCCCCCACTCCTTTTTGAAAGTTTGTTTGTTTGTCTCCCTGGTGGGCCTGCCCTTGTTCCGCTTCGCCCGCCCCCCCCCCCTTACCCTTACACATAGTCCTGTTGAATGTCATTTTCCCCCAATCCCCTTCCCACACCTTTTCTTTCCTTCACCAATAGATTACACGGTGGGTGGCTGCGGGGTCAGACGGGCCTCGGGTTACGCCTTCTCGCTTTTTTTGAGCCCCCAGTTCCGGGTCTTCCGATGGGCCCACCCGAGTCGCCCCCCCTTGGTCTTCTTCTCTCTATTTATTTCATTTTTTGATTTTGTACAACCAACCTTTCCCTTTTCTCTTCTGCCCCTATTAGCGTTCTTGTGACCCTTCCTTCCCGCCTTTTCCTTCCTGTCTGGTTGTTTCCGATGCAAAATTGGTTGATTTTGGTCTTTCAAAGCCGCTTGGGACGTTTTGCCCAAAATTTTCCTTTTCGTTTGCTCGCTGGGTACCCCGATTAGCTTCGGGTCCCTTTTGGTACTTTTTTTCCCACCTTCCCTCCCTTTGCCCCCCGTTGAACGGACTTGGAGGGAAGGTGATTTTCTGGGTTGCAAGTGATTTTAGCCACACCCCTTTTGTCCTTGCGGTCAGGGAGTGGTAGCCAGTCCTCTGCGGTCTGTTCCTGTTTGGGCCTCGACAACACCTTGTAAGTCTGTTTGGATAAAAACCGTTCCAGAGCGGTTGTGTTTTTTTTTTTTTGTGTTGTGGGGGTCGTGGCGTCCCCGACTGTTGGAGCGTCTGTTCGGCTCTAGATGCAACAAATTCCGTTAGTTCCCCTTTAGTCCGGGGTTTTACTAGGGTTTGTTGTGCCACCCTTTTTCGCCCCCGCCGCTACCCCCCCGTTGCCCAAACGCAAAGGTTTAAAAGCTTCCCTTCCTGTATCCCCCCTCTGGTATAGTTCCTAGACTTCGTGGCTACGGCGTTGACGTTACATGTTTCCTTCTTTTTTTCCCAACCCCGTGTGTTTCCATGCGTTGGTGACCCCTCCCCGGTAAACTTGTTCCCACCCTTGCACCTCCTCTGTTTCCTTCACCGTTAGCTTTTCCCTGGTTGAGTGACGGTAGTTCCCCGCATTTCCCTATCAGTAAACCCCCCCCCCTGCAACCCCCGTCCTCAGATCCCTGTGTAGGATCCTTTTTTCCCCCCCCCGTGAACCCCATTTTTATCTGTCCCCATGCTGGGTTTTTTCTCTTTTTCTTGTCGCCAGCCCCGAGCGCCGGTCCCCCCAGGAGGCCCCCTTTCCCCCCCTACCTCTCCTTGGCAGTGGTGCATGGGCCCTGTGCCTTTTCCCATCCCCAGAATCTTCTGCGGGTTCCCCTCGTTCCGCCCAGGGTCAGACACCCAACTTGTTTTTTTTTCCACCCACCACGGAGTGTTTTTTTTTTTTCGCGACCTCGTGGTCCCCCCCCTCTTTCTAACGTTTTTTTCCGGGTCACGTTTCGTGGTGTCGACCTTTATGCTTCGAAATTTCTTATCTCACCCTCCCTTTTACCTCCCACCCGTCATGCCCCCACGGTTTTACCTTGCGACCTTGTATTACTCCCGGGGCAACCGCCTACGAATGGACCTGTGCTCCCGTTCCCATACAGACCCGGAGAATTCTTTATTCTCTTTGCCAACCCCCTTCGAAACTTACCTTTCTTCCCTCCTTGGACTCCGGGCCTGTCTCACAAGCCTGTGCTAAACCCGCCCTTTGAGGTGCACCCTCACCTGCGGTCCTCTCACAACGTTCCTGTCCCTTTCTTTTTTTCCACCCGGTTGTGGGGTCGGTCATCACACGTCGGATGCGAATTCCCCCTGGACTTTGTTTCGTTTCCTTGATAAACCCTTCCTTTCTGTCCCGTCTTCTTTTGCTTCTGATTTCTAGTCCCTCAGGATCCCGTTCCCCTACTTTCGTTTCCCCCCTTCGGGCAACACCTTTGATTTCTTCCCCCCAACCAAAAGTACCATTTTTTTTTTTCTAGTGTTACTATTTCTACTTCAACCCGTAGCTTACCCGGTTGGCCCCCAGGGCCGCGCTTGGCGAACACCCGCCCCTTCGGTTCCCATCGTGGCCTGCCGAAGACGGCAAAATTTAAAGGATTAAAATCCAGTGCCGGCAGTTTCTTTTGGTTACCGTTGTGCACCCCTCCCCCATTTCCCCTTACCAACCCCGGCAGCCAACGTGGGTTCCCTCCGCCTTCCCTGTGGGTTTTTTTTATTATGCACGCTTCTCAGGGAACCTTCCGGCAAACTCTTTTTTTGGTCTTTTTGTATTGGGATCCCGCCGTTTCTGGACCCCACCAGAGGGTTCCCGTTCACACTTGCTTTCGTGTCGGATCCTGCCTTGCGTTGAATTCGGTCCCTTGGGGCCAGCCCTTCGTTCCCGTTTGCTTGTACCTTTGCTCTGGACATTATTTCCCCCAGTCCGGATGTAACAAGACCCAAAATACTGGTTCCCCCCTGCCCCCGTCTAGCCGTTTTGTTTCTTGGGTCCCACCCCCCCCGCATTTTTCCGGCCCGGCAGTTCGGCCTGTATGCAGAGTACCCCCCCCACACCTTGTATGGTGCTCACGTCCTAGGCCATCCACATTTCCCCCGCTTGGGTTTCTGGGGCAGCTTCATCCTTGCCCTTCCTGGGTTACCTTTTCATTTTGACGGAGGTCCACATTTTTTCCTCAGGTTTTTCCCCCCCTGTCGTTCAGCCTCATGTGTCCCCAGGTTAGCTACTTTTTCCACGCGCGTTAAATACCCCCTTCCCCCGCCGCTTTACCCCCCATTTTTGGGGTTTGTCGCCCGCCGGGTTGGGACGGTCCCAATACAAATCGTGGCCCCCTTCATACCTCCTTTTCCCCCCCCCCGGTGGGTTAGTCCCAAGCCCCCTCCCCTTCCCCTTTGGTTTCAAGAATTTTGTCTTGAGGTCCGAAGCCCCGAACTTTCCGTTCACCTGTGTTACTTTTTTAGCCCGTCTGCCAGCGCTTCTTTGGCTTTTACGTGGCATTTTTTCTGGCTCCTTGGGTCTATTAATGCTCCCTTTCCCCCTCCCCAGCCCTTGTTTTTTTTTTTGCGTTGCTGG
>Ga0179591_1287049_pt1 | contig 12121 bp, 13 predicted proteins | sample CZOMad2_1_08_16f_FD_182891 | JGI IMG/M metagenome (GOLD analysis project Ga0179591, IMG submission 182891) | Vadose zone soil fungal communities from Angelo Coast Range Reserve, California, USA - CZOMad2_1_08_16fungal (PacBio error correction) | ecosystem: Environmental > Terrestrial > Soil >... | reverse complement strand
GTTTTTTTTCCTTCGCATATTTTGCTCCTGACGCCTCCCAAGTTAAAAATCTTTTTTCCTTGCGATCCTTTAGTGCTTACTTAGTCCGCAACTAAATAATTCTGCGCTGACTTGTTTCCATCCATGAGCGATTGGGTTCTTTTGGATACAACCGATACCCAACTCCCCCTTGTTTTTATCCCATTTCGGTGGAGGCGAATTTGTTCTTTTTTAGTGTCTCATCTCTTTAGTTTTTTATCCTTACGCCGAAAACTTCACCCGAGAGCGGAACTGTGACTAACACAACCCCCCCCCCCCAACAACCCCACCCCCACCCCCTCACACAAAAAAACCACCCCAACCCCCCCCCCCCCCCCCCCCCCCCAAGTTACCCTGAGTAGTGCTGCCGAGGTCACGTTCTCTTTCCTCCGTCTATGGTTTTGCCCCTCCGTTTTTTCGGGTTTAAGGGATCCGATTTGATATAGCCTGATTCTCTCCCCCGTTTTTTTCCATCCGTTGTTGGTGTCCTTTTTCTTCTGTCAGGACGAGAGGACCCCTGCCCCCCCTGTGAAGGATTCGACGTCAAGATACTTCGCATTCTTTCTCGTCCAGAAATTTTTCTGTCAATGAAGGTCCCGTTAAGTATTTTCTTTGGAGCGTTATCACTCGGCCTGCTCCCTGTGATTCGAATCACTCTGCCAAATTGGCCCTGAAGCCTTTGCGTAAACCCCGTTCTTCTTTGATGTCTGTTTGCCCGGAATTCCAGCCATAAACTGCTTGCGACTGGGAGTGCCCCGATCTCTCCTGGGAGTGCATTTTTGAACCTCAGAACCCGCAAATTAGCGGGACCCGGCTACTCTTTTTTAATTCTGTTTTTTTCCTCGCTCCCCCTCTTTTCGAATTTTCCCCCTCACCCACTATTCAGCAGTTTTTCGACGTGACACCGATCACCTTCCCGTCTTACAATAGGACCCTAGTCACGTGATTTTTCCCCCCATAGCCAACCGTTTTTCTGCGTTCCCTTTCTATGCCCTCCTCTGTGGTTTTTTTCCCTTCTGTTGGACAACCCGGCAAATTTCGAATTCTTTCGTAGCGCCCTGCGGTTGTTCAATTGGCCCGAGTTTTTGAGATTATATACTAGGAAGTCTTCCCCCTTTACGAACCTTATCTTTCAATAGTTAGGCCATAGTTACATCTACTTTTGACCAGTACCCCTTATGCAAATAGTACCACCCAAATACTGGCCGCGTCCCACCTCCTATTCCCCTTTCTTTTGCCGTTGATCGCCATAGGCGGACACGCTTTGCCGTGCACTGATGGTCATTCTCCTGCTCGCCGATTGCCCCGTCCTTTTTTCAAATAATTCCCCTGCTTCCTTTATACCCTTTCCTTTTTCTCGGTCGAAGAATTCGAGCGAGAGCCCGCTGCTGTTGCGCGGTTTTCCCACCCAGAGTTTTTACCCCCGGTGCTCTTTTCTCCAAGCGTATTTCTCCGCTCGTTACTCCTTCTTTTGCATTTTCTTGTTGCTTTTCGCCACATCTCAATACTGCCTTGCTCGTGGAGGATACGCCCGCAACGCAACCCGAAACCCCCCCCTTTCTAATTCCGGTATACTGTCATTGAGCCTTTCTAAGTCTCTTAGGTTTTTGATTGCCCTGTCTCGGAAGACCCGGTCCGGAGTCGTGAATGACATCCTCTCTCCTCCCAATCGAGGGTGGCCCTTTCCAGACATCCAGTCCCTGTCGAGGTAATGTGGACGCGCTTACGCCCCCCGAGCAAAGCGATTTTTTGACCCTGAGCGGCAGGAAAACGTCGCAGTGGTCTTCCAACCACTCCCTACTCGATTCCCTTTTGGTTGTCCATGCTTACGCTTCTGTTGAAATAGAACTCCCGCCCCCTTCCCCCCGTTACCGTCTGTTGCAAGGCTGTATAGAGTATTGTTTGTCAGGCCATGGTGACAACCATTAATTCGGTGGCTCGAGCGAATACGGTTTACGTAATATTTGCGATGTGGGCAGGTCTAAAGAACACGGAGTCGGCCTTGCGATTTCCCTCCTCTCCTTTGTTCCGGGGCCTTTTGTTACGGCGGAGGATTATTTTTAGTATTCCAAGCCTCGAGCTTTTTCTTGTTTGGCGTTCTCGTCCACCCGTGGTTCTTGACCCATCGCGGCCTTCGATCGAAATCCCCCCCCACTTCCTGCGTTGTATACCGCCTACTGCATGCCGTTGCTAGTGCTCGAGCGGCAAGTTTCCAGTCCTGACACTGCCCAATGCCTTGCAAGGAATGGAACGCTTTTTTTACCAGAGTGCCTTCCCCCACTTGACATCAGGGGTCCCCCCTCCATGTCCGAGACCCGTTCATATTCAGATTTCCCGAAAGTTTCATGTTCTTTCCCCCTCACTCCTTTTGTCAGACCCCCATGCAGTTCGCGATCTTGCACTTCCCCGATATTCTTTGCAGGGAATCTCCCTTTATTAAGATGAAAACCCAACCCTCTTCGCCAAGCCCCAATTCCTTCTCGTAAGCAGTTCGTTTCCGGTCCTGATTTCATCTCCCCAAAAGGATGGTGTGCCGCATGGTACCATGTATGACCCCCTCCGTCCTCCCGTCCGAGGTTATTGCAATACTTTTAGACACCCTAACAGCGTATAATTTTTCCCCATTTCCAATACGAAATCTCGGTTAACTGAACAGCCCTTCTTTCACACGATGATTCCCTCGTCCGCATTTGCATCAGGTTGTCTGCTTTTCCCATTCGACTTGCCCCAACCCCGCCGAATCCGCCTTCTATTTTTGGTCCTAAGCTCGATTTACCTCAATCCCACCCTCCCTGCATTCTGCGCAGAGCATTCCCTAGGCCGATTTTTATTTTTTTTCCCCCCACACAGAGGTACTCGTAGTCCAACACACAGGTTGCCATCCCTTTTCCCTTTTCGCTCCGGCGGCAGTTCCGTCGTTCTTTTGCTCAAATATAGAGCACTTTCCCTATTTCCCGGACAACGGCTGGTATCGCCCTTTTTTTGGAAATACCCTAGGTCATCACCAACAACGAATTTGAGATGTCCTTTTCCGGGCTCCTTCCCGTCGTGTGTTCGTTATAGGTTTCATTTTTTTATTTGATTGTTGGTTTTTTTAACTCGGTTTGCTGAATTCTGGAAGTGTAGTTCCGTCGTACCGAGCAGGTGTCCCCCACTCTCCTCCCCCCCCTCCAAGGCTGGAGCAACTTCCCCATCCCAAAGCCGAGTGGATCGATCGGATGAGGGATCCCTCCCACCTTGGATTTCATTCGGGTTTGGTGCACACCCCCCCTGGCAACCTGTCTCTCCTTCCTATTGATTGGAACCTCAGAGGTTGTCAACCCTCCCGAGAAACCGCAGACGAGGAATTACCGAGCACCAACGTTGGTACGAGGGTGCTCCCCCCCCCTCAATCTCAGCGGAGCTGCTCTTTTTGCGTCCCCGAAATATCTCTCTCCGTTTCCCTTTTGTTTGTGATCGATCCCCCTCTAGTGCCTGGTCCCGGCGACGACACGGCCCGGCTTCTGAGTTTTGAGGGACTCCCTGTCCCCCAAGTGCCTCTTTTCAATTCCATTGACTACGAAGCCAATTGTGCGGTTTCAAGCCGGTTTCCCCTTAATCGGGCTATGGACTCCTATTTTTGTATGCCGCCCCCTCGCTCCTGGAGAATGTGAGTGCTCATCCGACCCGCTTTTTTTTTCGTTTTTGTGACTTTTTTGGCTGCTCCCCTTGTCCTCCACCCCCTGAATCCCCCACTGCCCTCCTTTCCGATCCCAAGTCATAATTTGCACCCTCTAAAGTGACCTCCCATATTTTTCCCTACCCAACCACGACGATGTTTGCACCTTTTTACGTTCGCGTGTATTCGTTTTGTGTGTTTATGGTCTACCCTCTTCTCTGACCCGACCGAATTCTTTTCCACGCCCTCTAGTGCTAGCCTAACTTTTGAATCCCGTTTGCGTAAGTTCGGGCATGATGCCGTTGCGTTGTGGAATATAACTGAGACGCTGTGAACCTCCTTCCCCATTAAGACCCCTTTTCTCCCACTTCCGCCTTTGAGTCAGAGCTTCCCGACACGTTCCAGAAGTAGAGAGTAGTGTGGGTCACGCATTCTTCATTTCGTGCCCCTCTTTTGTAGCCTGAGGGTTGTTTTCCCAACTAACGACACCTTCTCTGACTCCAAAAATGAGGAAAGGCGGTTATTATTTCGAATTTTTTTTCGTATCCTTTTCCTTTTCGACTGCCTTTCCATCCCCTCTTCCGAATTGTAACTTCCGTCGGAGATAACAAGGACAAAACCCTCTTTGTTGCTGAACGGAAGAATCATTAGTTCCCTTTAGATCCGCAGCGGCTCTCGTAGTTTCACCCGGTGTTCCGGTGTATGGTAATTGACGCGTACCCCAATAATTCACCTGCCAGACTCTCTGTCTATCTTTCCTTTCCCAAGATCCGAGAGCTTGTCGCCTGGGCCCCAAAGTTCGTTCTTGTCATACCACAAGTATGACCTCATTCATAAGATCGGTAAAGGCGTTAAGATCTATTTTTCCCTTGAGTAACCTTTGTTTTCGCGAATCCCCTCCCCTTTTCAGATTTGTTTAATGTCAGTTCTGCCCCCGGCCTCTCAGCATTAACGGTCTGAACGGCCAGTTACCAACATTTCCCATGTTCTTTTTTTGCATTGCGCGCCATCTTGCCCTATTTTTTGATGACGCTTGTGTGATGATCGAGAACCCTGCCAAAATTTTCTTTTGACTCACGTAATCAGACGCGGCACGACGACTTCGGCTAGGTCTTCCTCGCCGAGCAGCAACGGTTCCGTTTTTTTTATTCTCTGATAATAATCCGATCCTTTCGTTCCCCTTATCACTCCGAGGCCCCCCTTTCCTGGAAGTTGTCCGTTCCCCCCCATTACTTTTCCGACGACGTTTCGCAGGGGAATTTCGTCCCTTCGTGTTTTCTTCTCCCTACTCCCTTTACGTGACTCTAGCAGGCACCTTCCACGATGTATATTTTGCCTTGCTGATTTTTCCTACGGCATCGAGCCCCCCTTTGTGCATCCAATCGTCTCACCCTTTTTCCCTCTTAACGCCCCCTGGCAGTTTCAGGCACCCTAGTTGACGGCGATATTGCCCCTCCTCGTTGCCCCGGCTTGTGTCACCCCCTCACACCTAGCAGAAGCATTTGCTTCTGTAGTAGGAAGCGTAAGAGGTTTTTTACCCCCGGTAAGGTCGTTTGCTTGCTTCGACCCCGCCACCCTCTCTGCATGTATTGAGATCGACCCCGTGCACTTTTTCTCCAAACAGAGTCCCCTTCCGAACGAGACCAGGATTCCGACTCCCTTCACTGCCTGGATATCCCGGTTTCACATCTTGTCCCATCCGCCCACCCGCCATCGACAGATTCTCCCTTTTCTACCCCAACTTTATCCCCAGATTGCAGGTCTGACTTTTAAAAACCTTAACATCGGCCGGAGAACTAAACTACTTCAATAACGTGCCCTGCCACTCCCTCGGTCGCATATGTCTAGTAGTACCCTTTTTTGTCAGATATGTGCGTGTATCTCCTAGGGGGCTATTTGAAAGCTGGGGGGGGAGCGGAGTTGGTCGCGTGTTGCACTTGGCCATCGGCGGCGCTAAGTCGTTTTAAACGATCTGGCTGCCCAAACGCTTTTTTTTTGTGGGGCCCCCCCCCTCGACTCCGATATATGGTTGCGTAATAGGTCGTTTTTATCCCCCCCCCTCTTACCATTTGCCCCTCCGCCTCTGCGCAACTCTCGGCGCCCCCTTCTTGCCGTCTCTCGTGTATGGTTTTTCATATTCCGCCTTCCTCTGAACCGTTTGTCTATGACTATTTTTTGCGACCTAGGCCCTTCCGGACCGTGGCCTTCCGTGTGTCGGTCATCGTGCCGCCCACCGTTCGATAGTGTGCGGTGGATTTCTAATATCGCTAGCAGAATCCTCCCTTTCACCCGTTTTATGTGCCTGCCGATAATTTTTGTGGTTTAATTCCGCCCACACTTCTTCTCTTCCCAGGTACCCTCCCATTCGCGTGGGTTTTTCTGCTATTATTCGGTTCTCTCCAACATATCATCGCATATTTGTTTTTAGGCACTCTGGCGTTTTTTCCCAGATTTCCCTTTTCTTCTATTCTGATAATGCTCTTAGAATCTCAGAGGGAAGCCAATCAATTCCAACCTGACTCTCAATTGCCGCCCCTCCGACTATCGTCTTTCTTGCGGACCTCCTTCAGGTATCTGAAATAATGCTGGGGGGCATTTACTCCTCTTTCCTGAGTCGAATCCTCCTCTCTCTTCTTTTTCAATCCCCTGTTGTTGTTTTTTCTTTCCGCGCTTATGAGAGACCTCGTAGTCCCTTACCCCAGCCCCAACATATTTTGAAATCCTTCTCAGTTGAACTGAACGCAATCGCCTTCCGCCCTCGTTCAGTCAACAGAGCATTATTACGTTTTAAACGAGCCTGTTTTGTGAATTTGATTCGGCCCCTGATTTCTCCGGCTTCTCCCTTTAGCTAGTACACCGAGCAAATTCGCCGAACGCAGCCAGTGCATTCCACATTTTGACTTTAGTTCCCGATTGGATATGCTCTCCCCCGTCGAATACATTAACCTCCCACCCCACCTCATGGGGTTTGAGGGTACCCAGTTCCCCTGGACGTGTCAAAGGTGCGAGTCCCCAGCCCCCGACGTAAAACCGATACCAAGGTTGCCCTAACATCTCTTTAAATTTGGATTTGTGGAGATCCCAATAAGAACCTGTCCGACCCCCCCCAAACATCTCAAGACCTTTTTTCGAGTGGTATTACCCCCCCCCACCTTAATTCAGGGACCCTCTTTTCGGAGCAGTCTGATTGTCCACATATCCCCCCCCGTTTCCTTTGTCACTCCTTCTATTGTGACCCATCACCATTTGCCTAACGCGCTGCTCGGGTCTGAGCCCTTGAGGCGTACCTCTTTTTCAGCTGAGGGTGTCGTTTCTACCAGATTTCTCTCGATCCACAGCTGATTATTCATATCTCGGGTGTTGTCGGCCATCGCACTTTTTCTCGGTGGGACCACATTCTCGCCGCCTCGGAGTGTTTGCCCCCACTTCCTTCTCCTTAACCAAAGCTTGGATCCTCTCCCGTTTCTATCCTCCCCTCGCCTCCCCCCCATGGACGCGCACTGTCAATCGTCTTCCGTTGCCTTGTGAAAGACGGTTCTTTCATTGCTCGTCTGATTTTCTTTCCGTTAAAATCCGGCGACTCCCTGTATCCAACGGCTTTGACGGACGTCCCCCCCGCTGCCGTTGCTTTTTTTGCAACCAGGTTGTATTCAAGGGTTCCTTCGCCATTTTCTATTCGTTCAGCCTGGTTTTGGTTTGGGTTTGTCTTTCACAGTTAGGCCATTTCTTTGAGCGCCTGTGAGTGCCCCTGTTTTTGGTTTTTCTCACACTCCCCAAAAGCCGGACTGGACTTTCACGCGACCCACGACACCCACTCCCCTTCGAATTTGGAAAATGCATCCAGCACCTTCTGTGGCTGTCGGACTTTTGTCCTTGCGTTTAAAAGCAGGGCCCCGTAAACAGCAGATAGAATTCCGAGGTTGGATGGAATGCCCACTTAACGGAGGTCAGCGGTAGTACACCCCCCCCGGTAGTCTTGTTGACGACTATTCCCCCGACAACATCGTGAAGTCTGTTTTCGGTTCCCTATTCACTAAATCCGATTTATGAATCTCTAAGAAATTAGACTTTTGCTGTCCGGACCTTTCCGAACTGCAGTCGAGTTGACATAGCCCCCCGCACATTTTCCACTTTCCCGAGTCATTGCTTTGCGTGGAAATTTATGTTTTGGTTCAAGGACACGTTTTTTCCCAACTTCCCCCTTCCGTGACCTTAGAATCCTTTCCCCTTTTAAATGCTTTCCTGGCAGGCACCAGAACCCCTTCCGCCGCTCAGTGGCGTCCTGGCGATTAGACGCTCCTTTTTGAACGGCTTATTTAGGATACTAGTTGATTCCCACATCGCTCTTTGATTGGAGTTCTCTTTTCAATCACAACTTTTACTCCCTAGCTGTTGTTCGATCGCCCAATGTCCCCCACAACCCATTGACATTGAACCTCCTGACAGTTAATATGATGCTGGCTGATGCCGATCTTCAGACTCCCTTCTCAATTTCTTTTAATGTACCCCAAATATGAGCGCGCCCAGCCCCTACTTGACTACTCTTAGATCAGGCGGGAAGTCGTCTCTGACCCTTCCTGTGAGTTAACGTCCATGTACTTAAGCCTTTTGTGTCCTAAAGGATCCAACTCGAGATATTTGATCCACTCTCGATTAGTCTTCATGGACTTCTTGCCCTCTCTGAATTCAGATAAGTACCCCCGTCCATTCGCACACGTACCCCCCCAATATTCCGCGGCGTCTCCTTTGGTTGTCATTTCCTGCGCAAATGACACAATGATCGGTGGTCTTCCCCCCTTTACATTTCCGGCACGACAGTGAAGTCGTAGAGGTCGCACGATCACCTAGTACTATACCCATTTGACAGAAACGCTGTTCATGTTGGTGTCTTCCCCCTCCCGTCATTACATTGCCGATAGTGATTCCTTTCGCCCGTCATGTATTTAGACGACCGAATCTAAACCCCCCCCTCAGCCCCAATCGCGTTACTGCGACGTTCGTCGCTATTGGATCTTTATCCCCCCAATTTTTTCCTGTTTCCATTCAAATGTTTATTGGAAGGTTGCTACACAAGAGCTACCTCCTTTCCATCCCCCCTGTTTGAAATCACGAGGCTATTGATCGTTCGGCTCAGGCTCCACTTGACTTGTTCTCGAATCACTCTCGTCTTCGTACCCGGCGGTGTACGTAATTCTGATTTCTCCATTGAGACCAACCCCTCAATCCCCGCCAAAGTTTGCTCAGTGCCCCCAGGCTCCGTTAAGGCTTGAAATGTTTGACACCTGCCTTTCCCTTGCCCTTTTGAAGAGGTCCTTAGACTTGTTTTATATGGAAGTCTGGGCAGTTAGTCGACAGTCGACACCGTTCATCCCAACGTTCCCATGCCGAGGAGCACTCACCCACAGTCCCCCCCCCCCCCCCCCAGATTATGTCTCGACCCCTCTTATTTATTTTGCTGCTCGTTTCCAAGCTGCCATTGGATTCTCGCTTTTTTGTTTTTCATCGCCACCTCGGGGGTGCCCCTTCTTTTTATTGAACCGGTCCTCTTTTTCCTCTCCCCTTTTCTTCGGAGACCCCTCTGGACTACTAGGCGAAAGTTTGTCAGATGGTGATCCCTCCTGTCCTGGCGTCCCTGGACCCGCACTCGCGTTTTGTTTTATTCTCATCCCTTCCCTGGTGTTGTTGAGGAGATCCCACGCTATTTTGCGTTCGTGCGAGCAAGGCGGTCCGATCTGTGATTTTCGGACTCACCCTCAAACCTAGTTCGCATATTTTTTCCCTATTTCTCCGATTTGGCGGTGCGTTGACCTGGTTACTTCCTCGGAAGAGCGCTGAATCCGAGTTTTTTTGTCCTCACCCCTCCGATGAAATCCCTCTTTGAGTGACTTTCTCCCCCCATCTTGAGTTTCCTATTTGATGGGGACTTTCGCCGCGTTCCGTTGTCGAACACCGATAGATACTGCCGAATTGGTCCGTCATTTCCTAATTGCCCCTCTTCCGACCCGTTAAAAGCAGTGGGACAAATCTCCCCCCTACCCCCCCATGCCGGTACCTGCCCGTGAGTTCCAGTTTGTTAGCGTTTCTTAGTGTGTGGGTACTATTCTACTCTCTCTCTGAAACGAACCGACGTGTCCTGGGACCCTCTCGATCCTTGAGACCCCCGTCTCCTGCTCTACGAGTCTCCGGTGCACTGATGGCCGGTGTTATTGGCTTTATAGTACATTTTTTCTCCAGAGGCCAATACTCCTGTTATCCCCTTTCTCATGCAGTCGTTTTCGGAGTACGATTCTAGACTAATTGCCAGTCCTCTCGGTGTCAGGTTTGTCAAGAGTATCAGGTCTTCCGATTCGTCCCTGTTTGCTCTGGGCTCACTTTCAACTCATTGCGTGGCGACTCCCCCCCAATTTCTGCAGTTCCCCGGCATTGGAAAATTTGTGGTCTCTCCTCGTTTACCGGCTACCTCCAATCCCCTCTGACTTTCGTCCCTTGCCGGTCGGCTTTGCCCAGCGGGGGCTCCCGTTGTTGCGAATCCAGATCTCAGTCTCCGGCCATCTCTTAGTTTGGAACGGTAAGTACTCTTTTTTCGTTTTCGTCATGCTCTCTGGCCTTTCCTGTGAGACCCGAACTGCGTGACCCATCTCGCGCGCCTCCTTTTTTCCACACAAGGAGTAAGTCCTCAAACGTATGTGACCTTTAGGACTCATTCATCTCCCCGTTTGCAGTGCCCCGACTGATCTAATTGTCAATCTCTTGTTATGCGATCTTCTTCTATTACATTTCCTTTAAGCATTGCAATTGTCCCCCCTCCCCCTCCCCGTCGCATCCTGCATTCCAGGTCAGATGGCATTGTAAAGCCCCCCTTTTTTTGGGTCCTTTATCGCCCATCTTGCAGGATTTTCCTCTCGGTTTGTGCTGTTTTTCGATCACACCAAGCCCATAGGTTTAATCCGATACGCTCCTCGGAAGCCTTTCTTACCATTCGCCGGATGATAACTCTAGCGCCTCCCGACGCTTGGCCCTGATTTCTTCTGTGCTCCTCATCATTGAGTTTAGTATTTCCCGTCCCCGAGAACCAGGCCCTGGCCGTTCCTTCCAGATGTCCTTACCAACCTCTCTGAAAGCCCTCAGGATTCCCAGGTTACCGTTAGGTGCTTTTTCCCCTCCTCGTCCATCTGCGAATTCCCCCGTTCTTTTTGATCTATTTGTACCCCCGGAAACTGATCGAATCCGTGCCCTCACTACCATTAATTCGTTCGTTGCTTCCCTGCCTCTTCGTGCACCGATGACATCACTGTTGTGCAGTTCTCCTAATCGTTGCGATTTGCTGTTCATGCATTCGGTTGCGTCCGCCGCCAACAGCCTCAATACTACATCATACAGACTGTGCTTCTGCAGTTATGAAGTAGCTTTGTTTTCTTTAAAGGTCGGATGAGGACCAGCCGTCTACTTCCTTATTGAGTATGTCGAAAACCCGGTGACACTTCAAACAGCCCAAACCTTTCAGCACTTCTCACGTTTGACATCTTAGAACTCTCATCTCCCCAGGTTTATCCCCCACCGGGGCACCATCCCTGCAAAAGAATCGGGATTCTTCGACCGTGTCATCCCCAGTTCCAGTGGTCTCAAGATCGCCGGTTTTAATATTTGGTCCACGATCTTTCAAAACGGCCGACGATCTGACCGTCAAAGAATCTCCCTTCGGTAAGACTATTCGTATTCGTCCAATTTGGCTCATGTCGCGGTGTGGATAGGTTTTTTTTTTACTCTCTCCCTTGCCGATTTTTTTCATCGGTTGTTGCAAGGTCATCTGTCCCTGAGTTTTTTCTCCCCTTTGGTACCCACCTATTCGCCACATTCGATATCCCAGCTTTTGCTGCGATCGGTAGTCGAAGACACCTTACCAATCGTTGACGCCTTGCGACTCCCACGTAGGACGTTGCCCAGCTGTTTTCCTCCCCAGATTCGAAGCCGACACGCCTGAACGTTTGAGAAAGTTGCGTCACTATTTCCCCCCCTTAACTTACAGTGGAGTGTGTCGGAGCGTTTCCCTCTGCCCCCAGCTATTATTTTTAAAGTTCCGAATATCTCCTCTCCCGCCATATTAAACTAGAGTTTCCTCCTTGGTCTTCTTCTTTCTTGCTTGCCTTCCCGCAATTCTTGCGCGATGAAAGGGTTTTCCCCGACCATTAGATGGTTTTCGTTTATGGATCTATTCGTTCCCCTGCCCCCATACATAGCTCTCCATTGTGTGAAATCGTTCGACCTGTGATGTATATTTTCCTTCTGAGAATTTCAGGGAAGACCCCCCATTCCCCAACCTCTCGCTGACATCTTCCGCCAATAGATTCTCTTTCTTGTTTCTGTTCCCCTTTAAGGCTGGACCGGTTTTCTGTCTTTCTCTCCATGTTTTTTTTTTTCACTGGCCAGAGGTACGAATCAATCGCG
>Ga0179591_1188068_pt1 | contig 12121 bp, 21 predicted proteins | sample CZOMad2_1_08_16f_FD_182891 | JGI IMG/M metagenome (GOLD analysis project Ga0179591, IMG submission 182891) | Vadose zone soil fungal communities from Angelo Coast Range Reserve, California, USA - CZOMad2_1_08_16fungal (PacBio error correction) | ecosystem: Environmental > Terrestrial > Soil >... | reverse complement strand
TTTCTTTCAAGCAGTCCTTTCCTTCCCTTTCTCCCCCCTGATCACGATTAACCTGTCCCACCCCCCTTTCCTTTTTCTGGATTTTTTCTGCGTCTACGTGAGTTTTTTTCCCCCCGCGATTATGATTCTCCCCTGCCCAAACACCCCCCTTTTTTTTGGGGTTAATTTCTCCTTTTCAGGCGTTTCTTGGGCTTTTTTTTTTTTGGGGGTTGGTGTCCTTCTGTGGCAATTCGGTTCTCCCCCCGTCCCCCCCATTGGTCTTTTCTTTCCTTTTTACATGCTTTTTCGCTACCCGCTTTTTTCCTGGCGGCTTCTGAAGTCCCCCTCCCAACCACTCCCCCCCCTTGTCTTGCCTTTTTCTTACCACTCGAAATATACCCCCCTTTTCCGGTTCTAAGGGTTTTTGTTTGAAGCCCGCCCCGGCCACTCTGGCCCATGTTCCCCTGTCCTAGGAAAACAATATTCCCCCTCTCTTCAATCTGTCTCCTCTTTCCCGGTTGCCACCACCCCCTTTTGGCGCACTCCTGAGTTAAGCCTCGTCTTTGATGCCGGCACCCCTGATGTCAGCGATTCCTCCGTTGAACTGGTTTTTTTTGTCGTTTTTTTTTGCAGGAGAGCTTCTTTCTGTTCAGCGTCAGACCGAAGGCTTATCCCTCGAGACCCCCCCACCGGCACGTTTCTTCAACTGGAAGAGGGCAGATTCATTGATCCTCTTCCCCCCGGAGTCCATACCGACCAGGGAATTCCCTCCTTTTTTTTTCCCTCCAAACCTGAGCAAGGTCTACCCCCCCCGCTTGCCCTCACGTTTTCGCTCCCCCTCCTCCGTTGTGCTTTTAACCCCTCGCCTTCCCCGCAAGGCCGATTTTTTCTGCTTTTCCACGCACTTTTTTTTGTGCTTTCACAATTGTTTGCCCCCCTCTTTCTGTATTGGCTTGCTCCTGAAGTTCGTTGTAGTTCAGTTTCCCTGCGTCCTCCCCCTGTGCCACGCTAACGTCTAGCCAGGCTTTTTTGTTCCTAGTTGTTGCCACTTTCCCCTTTGCGTTCTTTTTTTTTCCTCAACTGCGGCAATGCTTTGTTTCCTTGGGTCGCTCTTACTTTTTTTTTACTCTTTTTCGATCCTCCAGTTGAAACCCCCCACCGTGATCTCCTTCTAGATTAAGTTTCCTACATCCGTTGACCCCGTTTCCTAACGTCCAGGACAATCCTGTTGATTAGTTCTCTTTTCCCCCACCCCTACTATTTTCTTTTTATCCCCCTCCCCGTCCCCGCTGGGTGGAGTTTTTCCCCGCTTCCTGACCCCAAAAAGGGTAATCCCCATTTCTGAATTTCCCACCTTTGATGTTTTTCCACCAGACCTGTCCCCCTTTTTTCTTAGTCCCCCAATCCGACAACTATGTATCACCTTAGTTCCCGTAATTTCCCCTTCTTTTCGATCAGCCTCGGTTCTGCCTATCCCTTCACTCTTTTTCATTACAGATCCCTTTTTTTGCCGAATCCCCGTTCCCATTTCTAATTCGCCCCTTTCATCTCCCCACCTACTTTGCCCCCCCCTCGGTTTTGGGGCGTTTTTGGTTGTCCCACCACCCCTTATGCATCCCCGACGATTCGGTCACCCCTCGTCCCTCTCTTTCCTCCCTCTTCCGAAGATACGGACTTTTCTTCGAGCCCCCTCTGTTCCTGCCCCCGTTGGTCTGCCTTTTCCCCCCCGTGAACTTCACCCTTCCTTTTGTCCTCTTTGTTTTTTTTCCTCTCCCTTCCCTCTTCCCTTTTTAATACTTCGTTTGGACCTTCCTTTCTTGGGTTGCACACTCCTTTTTAATCGAATTTGTTGTTGGCTCCAGCTTTCCAACCAAATCTCCCACACTGGTCGTGCCCAAGTCCCCTCCCCTGTATCAGAAGCGTCTTTTTTCTTTTTCCCTGTTTTTTGATCAAGGGGCGTCAGTCCCGCCTTGGAGTCAAGTTTTTGGGTCCGTTGTTGAACCGCAGTTACCCCCTCCCCCCCCCCACCTGTTTTCCGGGTGTCACAGTGTGCCCCTTTCCTTCTGTTCACCACCAGAGTTACCCCTTCCTCTTTCCCAAACCCCAGGCTAATTCGTCGCCCTGCGCGGGGACCCTTTCCCCGACTTCGCTGATTCTCTCCTTTCCTCCCATGGCAGTTCACTAGATCTGGACCCCTTTTGGTTCCCCCTTTTCCCTAGCTTTCTGTTCCTGCTCCCTGGCGGCCATCGCTTTTCTCCCTTTCTTTTGGTGGCGTGCTGTTTGATCCTTCCCCGTGATTTTTTCCCCTCCGCTTACCTTTGCCCCCCCGTTCCCTGCCACGGCGTTTGAAATTCTTCCCTTTTTTTTGTCCATATCCCACGTTCCCATCAATTCCACGGTTTGGAAAACCACCTCAGATTACACCCCTAATCCATATTGACAGTCCTCATACAGAGTTTTTCTCTCAACCCCCCCCCTTGAATTGCTAGGTTTTGGGGCTTTTTGTTTTTTGCACGTCCTGACTTTTTTCTTGATGAAGAGAGTGATTCCCCCTCTCTCCAGCTTTAGTACCCCCTTTCTTTTTTTTTCACCCTGCTCGGCGTCATTGAGTTTAGCGGTGTCCAAAACCCCCTCATGATTTGTTCTTGTTTCCCAGGTTATCACGATGTTTTTAGCGTCCAGTTTTGAAGCTGTTTTTTGTGTTTTTTTTTTTTTCCTTCAGTCCCAAGGCGCTTTTTTTCTACAATTTTCTTCTTCCCCCCCCGATGCATCCTTTTTTTAGGTCCCTACCCCTCTTTGAGGGGATGGTCCCCCCTTCTGCTCTTCCTGTTCTTCAGGGTTCTGGTTCTTCCCTTTTACGTGCAGACTCCCCCATCTCCCTTTTAGTACCGTGGGGAGCCAGTGTTCCCACCGCTCTCTCTTTTCTGAGGCTTTCCGTTTTGAGGAGAAGCATCCTTCCCCTCTTTGCCTCTGGCTGGGGTTGGTCTTCTTTCCTCCCACACTTCGAGGGTTGAGCTCCAACCTGTGTGGGACCCCGACGATAAGTGTTTTGCCCCCCTGCCCCCCCCCAAACTAATTTTTTTCCCCTCTTTCCCCCTTCATTCACATGACTTTTCGTTTTCGTCTATACGTCGACCCCAACTTTTTTTCTTTCCCCCCCCCCCACGTGGATGGCTTCCCTTTCTCCTTGCTTTCCCTATTTTTTTATGTGCGTGGGCCTTCTTATTTTTCTGTTCTTACCAGAGATCTTTTACTTTGTGTCTCCTCTTACTTTTCTTCTTTCTGTGTGGTTTGCGAGTCTCTTTTCTCTCACCTGAATTCGTCGGAGATTTTTTTTTTTCCCCGATCAAATCCCCCCCCCCGGTTTCCTGTTTCAAAGGTGCGGTCCCGTCTTTCTCCCTCAGCCCCGTTTCTGCTTTTCCTCCCCCCTGGGAGTGTGACTTTTGGTTTCCGGCCTGAAACTCGCACGGATCCCGTCATCATTTCAACCCCCCCCTGTTAATGGCCCCCCTTAATTGACCTTTTGTAGTTCTCCACACGATATCTTCCCCCCCCGCTTTTCTCAGTGTTATAGTTGAGTTTGCCTCACCTGGGTCTTCCCCCTTGATTCCCCACTTCGTTTCAAGGTACCTCTGGTGGTTTCCCTTTATTCTCGCCACGGGGTGATTGGTCTCCTCCGTTTGAGCGTAAAATTTGCCCTGCTCCCTGGATTCCACTTTTTTTCCCCTACTTCTTTAGTCTCCCCCATTGTGTGGTTTTAAGAGTTGATCCATGGTCAGCCTTTGGGGTTTCCCTTTCTTTTATCTATTGGTGCTTTGTCCATCTTCCCTTCAGGGTCTTCTTTTACTTTTCAGTGGCCGATTGTGTCTTTTTCTGGTTTTCTCACCCGATTTGCTTTCGCTTCGACCGCCCCCATCATCCTCCCCATTTCCCAGGGGCGCTCTGTGTCCGTGGTCCCCCCTTCAGAAAGAGAAGGTTTTCCTGTGGCTGAATTCGGCCCGATCTCTTCTAAACGTTGGTGCCACATCAGTCCTGGGGTTCCCCCCCCCCCCAATCTCGGTTCTCTCTCTCCTCCCTCTGTTTTTTTTTTTTTTTGACGTCTGAGGATAAACCTCTTTCTTTTGTTTTTGTTTGGGTTTGGTTGATTTTCTTTTCCTTTACCGACTTTGGTCCAGTTCCTATGATTTTCTCCCTCTTTTTTCCCTCAGCCAACCGTGGCCTCTCTTCTTTTTGTTTCGGCTTGCATTGGCTCCCCTGGTGGAGTGTTCGTATTTTTCTTTTTTGGTTTCCTCCGACGGCTCGGGTTCTTCCCAAATTTCTCCCCGCTTTTGGGCCTCCAGCCACATCTGGCACCCCCTCCCGTCCTAACAAGGAATTTTATTGAGTGTCATTTTTTTTCCCCATTCCGTCCGTTTTTTTCGAGATGCCGCTTTTCAGGCCCCCCTTTCAGCCTTCGTCCCTCTTACAGACCCCCTGTTTTGTTTTTCCTCCAGCGTCTTGTTTTTCCCCCCATTGTCAGTTAAGAAAGTTTCCTTTTGTAGTCTCAAACGGCCTCTTATTTCGCTTTTCGAGCACCCCAGCCATCCCCACTATCCCTCTTTCCCTCTTGATCGGTTTTCCGTTGATTCCCCCTGTCCCACTCGTAGCGATCCTCTTTTACTCGATCTTTGCTTCGGACGCCCTTTTTTCCAGGTGAAGGCGTCCCTTGGTTTACCTTCTTATCGCTTTTTTCGTCCTTCGTTTTAAGACGGGCCTTGGCCTTCCCTCCCTGCCCCCCAGTACTTCAATGTCTGCTGTTTCATTGTTCGTCGGCTACCTTCCCCTGAACCGGGTTGATCTTTTTCAGATTTTGCCGGGCTTTTCCTCTGTGATTTTCTGTGATGCTGGCTTTGTTCCACTTCCGCCCACCCTCCTCTGACTGCCCAGTCTCGAGCTTCCCCCTCTTTTCGAGGTCTCCCCCCCTCCAGACATATGCCCCCCCCGCCCCGTCACTCTTTACCTGCTTGCAGACTTTTCCCAACTGATTGTCTTTGCGGCCCCTTCCCTTAGGCCGGAGCCAGAGTTTCAGGGAATTTAGGTTTTGGGTCCGCCCCCCTTGCTGTGAGTGTGTGCTTTACTCTACGTTTTTTGTCTATTCAGTTTCATGTGGATCCTCTGGCCTTGTTTTTTTCACGTCCCCCTACCCTCACTAGGGGCAAGTCTTTCCCTTCTTCTTCCTCACCCTCTAAATGTCCCTTTTCAGCGAGTCGATTTTTTATGTTTTTCCCCTGAGGTGGTCCTTTGACCCTTTCTCTGTTCTGCGTAAAGGTCTGTCAGAATTGCCGTGACATCGCTCCTCTCCTACAGTTTTTTCCCCAATCTACACGGTTCTCCCTCCTTATTGCTTGACCCTTCCAGGGTGTAACCCCGGAATGGCCCTTCTTCCTCTTTTTTTTTTCTTTGCTTAGCTCCCACCTTTCTCCATCTTCCACTCAGAAAGTTCTTCCGACCTTTCCCCCCTCTCTAACGGACATGTTGTGTTTTTCATATTGCCCCATTTCTCCCTGCTGTATTTTTCCCACCTTTACAGTGTGATCTTTTCCTCCGAAACACCCCCCTATATGACCCCACGGACGACTGATACCCCCTCCACCTTCTGACCCACCACCCCCCCCCCCCCCCCCCTTTCTGAGACCCTTGTGGTGTTTTTACTCTTAAGATCTGCTATTTACGTGCGCCTCGTATGTCTCGGTTTGGATCGTTCCTGGTGTTTTTTTTCTTTTCCATGGATCACTGTAGTTCTGACCTCACCCCTTCATTCTTTTCTTCTTGGTCGCAAGCATGGCCCCATTGTCCATTTTGTTTCGTTTTTCCTGCCATCGGACTTGCCGGACCACTGCCGCGGCCCAATTGGTTCTTCCTTCGTTTGTGTTTCGTATGCGCTTTGTCTTTCCCCCCTGGGAGCCCTCTTTTTTTTTCCCCTTCCCTGTTCCCCACCGCTGCCATGATGAGGCTCGGACACCTGTCCCCTGCCTTTTGGCCTTCCAGTCGAGTGCTTCCCTCCTTCTCAGTTCTTCAGTGCCTCTGCTCTGCCCTCAAGGAAGATGGAGTCATTTTTGCTCTTCTTTTTGTCCAGCACTGCTTTTTTGTCCCAGACAACCGACCTGGCCTTTTCCACCCTTCCCAAGGTGGTGGCAGGCGTTTTCACCCAGTAAGTATCAACTTCGTGTTTTTCAAACATGGTACGGGGACTCTCTCCAGGCCCAGGTTTCATCCCCCTCCCCCCGGTATTTTCCGTTTTGCCCAGGATAAAATCCCTTCCTTTTTCCGTCCTGGGTATGTATATTTTTGCAGACCCCTCTTTTTTAGATTGTTATTTTTTCTTCGCAAACGCATTCTTCGGGATAACCTTACCAAGTAGTTGCCGCGCCTTTCCGTTCCTGCATCCGTGACCTTCCTTCTCCTCGTGAACCCTGGAAGGCCTTCTTTCCGTTTCCCCTTCGGTCAGGGACTCGCCCTTTCCTTCAGTTGCGTTGGTTTCCTTTGCCGACGGTTTGGTGGTTCTAGGGGACTCTCATTTCTTGTGCTCCTCTTCCCGAGCACGGCTCGTCGGGCCAGATCGAGTTGCCGCGTGACCGACCTTTTTTCTGCCTACTTGTGTTTGAACCACACTCCCCCTCGTCTTAGTTACCGCTTTGACGGGTTTTCCTTTCGGATGTCTGGCGGGCTTTTATTTTCTCAAAAGCCTTGGTATGCTGCCAATTGCGTCTGTGGCCTGCCTGCGTTTTAGACCGAGGTTCTTTTCCCTTGAAACCGTCTTTTCCCCCCTTCCGAAGGTGATTCTCATCTTGTCTTGCTTTTTCTCCGTACAGAGTGACGGTCTTTCTTTTTTACCCCCTATCCGTTCGAAGTTACCGTCCATGGGGTTCCTTTTTTTGCATGGCAGTTTGCCGAAAAACTTACACCAGGTCGGGGGAGAGGGCATTTTCTTGGTAGGTCATAATAGGTTTATGGTTTGTCACTCGCCCTTTCTCCCCAGGCTTTGTGTTACCACTTCGCATTCGTTGATGTGCCAATTTCAGTGCTATCGTTTTCTTTGCCTGGGAATGGCTCCTTTGATTCCCCCCCTCAGTCGGTCGCCTGCTCCTTTCGCGCCTACTGTGAATACAACCAGCCCCCCTTCAACTGATTGGGCCGTGCTTTTAACCTGCTTTTTTGTTTCATTTTTTCCGGGAGCAGTTTTTCCCTTCCGTTTGCGGGCCCAGGACCTTTCCCCCCCTTTCCCTTTCTGATTTATCCCATTCAGGTCTTTTTTTTAATCCGGTTGAGGGCTCCCTGACCTAGGTTGCGGGGTTCAAAACAACTCGTGAACTTTTTCCTTTTCGTGCTCTTTTTTTGTTACGTGCGCCCCCCCCTTACGCCCCCACACGCCTTGAGACGATTTTACCTTGGCCAGGGAGATCGTTGTTTCTTCCTTTTTGTTTTTGGTTGTCCCGCTTGGGTCTTTTAGTCTGTGGCCTTTTTGGTCGGTTTTCTTGATCTCTGATGACTTTCTTTTGTCTTGTGCCCCATTCGGGCTTTGACTTCGGGCCCGTTTTTTTGTTTTCGGATTTTCGACCTCCCCTTGCCGCTGATTGTGTCTTTGGCTCAAGGTTTATTTGCGCGATCCTTGGCCCCCCCCTCCCTCTGGGCCTTTTCCTTGTCATGTGTTTACGCTAGGCGTCTTCGGGTTTGCAAGGCATGGCTTGGGGGAACTGATTACTCTCGAGTTTCCGACCCAAGTGAGTTTTTCCGCCCCTGATCTGTGTCCATACTTTGAGCTGTTCTTTTTGTTGACCCTTTTTTATGGGTTTTCTTCCTTGGACCCGATTTGACGGGGGGTTGTCCCGTAGTCCCCGGACTTTTTTCCCTTCTAGGACTTGTGGCCCTGCCCATGGCCCGTGCTCTCTGGTTTTTTTCTTTGAGGCCAGCCCTCAAGGGAAGCTTCGGTCATCGGGCCATTATTTTTCCCGTACAGTGTCCACGACCTGCGTTTCCGTGAACAGGTTTTTGTCGGTGCCCGTTTTTTTCTTTGCCCCCCCCCATCGTGGGGGGGGGGGTCTCTTGAACCCCCGCTTCACCCCCCCTTCTTCCCTTAGCCCTAGTCGTAGAACTGCCTCGTTGTTGGTCGGCGTCCCTGCCGTCGGCAAGACGCCAGGCGGTTTTGCGTTTCCTTCAGAGCCGCTCAAGTCTCCCACAGGGAGGCTGGTTCGGTTGAGAGGTGCATGGGGTCCTGGGGTTCGCGTATTCGTCGGTCCTTTCTTTATTCGACCCTTTCTCTTTTTTAATCCTTTTTGTTGTTTTTTTTCTCTCGATTTCTTAAAAGCCTCACTTCGTCCGCGAATCGGCCGCCCCAGTTCCCATGAAACCTCTCTCCTCTCATCGTCTGGTTCTGAGGCTGCGTGGAGCTGCTTTCTACTTGGGGGGGGCCCTTTTTTTGATTTTGGCCGGGTCAACGCGCACGCGGTTTTTCCGAGGGCTATGGAACGCGGTTCGCCCGGGTTTTTTTTGCCTTCGATCTGGTTTTTGCATCTGTTGGATGTACCGTCTTTCCTCCCTTTTTCGTGATTCCCCCTGTCCTTCCCTTGGGGCCGACTCCTATGCTTTTTGGCGGCTCTCGCCTCCCCCGCAAACCCATCGAGCGGGTTGTTTGATTTTGACGCCCTCTCAACCAAGGGTCATGTGTCCTTGACGCCCGGCAATCGGTCCTGTGCAAGTTCTTTGGCCTCGACGTCCTAACGCGCTCCCTCCTTTTTCGCTCCAGGCGCCCCTACCCACGCTTGTTTCGGCACTTTCTCCTGATTTCTCACGTATGGTCCGGCACCTCATCCCGTAGTCGATCACCCCCCCCTTTTTCGCGGCCAAAGTCCGCTCCCTGATTGTTTGCAGTTTTTTCTCGCCCGACGTCGTCCGCAGTTTTCGGGGCTATCGATTTAGGCACCACCCCTCGTCTTAACGCCCGTCCCTGTGGTCTCCTTAGCTTTCACCCTGAGTTCAAAGGACCGGACCAGGTATGCCCACTGCGAATTTTTCTCCCATCGAGCCCCTTGACGAACCGATCCCTGCCCTTCCCCGCGATAACGGTCGTGGATCGGGAAACTTCGCTTGATGAATTTCCTGTTTTCGTCTTCTTTTGACTCGCTTTCCCTTTTTTATTTTTGATTTCCGCTGCCCCGCATCCCCTGTGACTTTGTTTTCTTTTTCTCAATGTGAGGTCTTTAACTGCCCTGGGAGCGGAGGCCGGCATTTTCTCCCGGAATTCCTGCCAGGCGTGGGAGTTCATTCCCCTTTCACTTCATTTTTTGTTTTGTTTTTTTTTTTTTCTAACGGAGGCCAGGCGGTGGCAGGCCCGGGGGGCTGTTTTAGTGGGTTTTCTTCATGCCCCCCTTCAAGTCACAAGAGCTACTTCAGCTTTCCCCTTTTTGCTACATGTTCTTTCCTGAATCTGTCACCTGGGACAATTCCTTTTTGAGGGTCCTGTTCCAAAACCCTACACCTTTGATGGAACCCTCCCCCTTCCCACTCGCCTTGTGGAGTTGATGGCCAGAACCCCAAGGACCCCTTTTGAACTTCCGACACCATTCTCGGAATGTCTGTCCCTCGTTCCCCGCCCCTCCAATTTTTTTTTGATCCCATTCGTGATTGGTCCAGGGCCCTGCTTCAGTTCAAGTCTCACAGAACGGGCAAGGCGCTTTATTCAGTTTTCCGGCTGGGACGATCCCCGCCCCATCTTGACCCTTCCCCCCTTTCCCAACGGCGGTCACCTCACCAGGCCCACCTAGTGGCTTGTTTTTCCCACCCAGTAGGCAATCCGCCCGATTCGGTGGTCCTTTTTTGATCTGACTACTGAGCCCGTCTGTTTCTGTCTCCCGGAATGAGCTTCGCTTTGCCAGTTGTTCCATGTTTGCACTGGCAAATTCCCCGTGGGTGTTCAGTCAACCCCTTCCCGCCGAGTGCCCTAGACCCGTCGAGGCGTACTACTTTCGGAGCGTACTTTGAGTTTTGGCCCACTACTGGCATTATCCCGAAGAGGTTTTTTTTTTCTCAGAGGCACACAAGTGAGTCCTAGTGTCTCCCCCAGGATCAATCCCAGGATGCCCGTTCCCTTTGTTCTTCTTCCTTGCTCGATCCCGTTTGCGAGCCCTTCTGTTCGCGTCCCGCGGTCCCCCTGGTGCCTCCTCTCTCCACCCCACGTTTTTTGACGGTTTTGTGGCCTTTTGCTGTCGTTCTGGGGGTTAAATTTCCAAGCGCTCAAACCCTTCCCTTCCTTTCCTTTCCTTGCGCGGCACCGTACGATTTTAGGTCGCGAGGATAGACTTTTTTTCTCCCAAGGGCGCAGTTCCGAGCCCCATTGCCGATGTGACAAGTTGACTCAGTGCTCGTGGAAGTTTACCCAGGGCACTGTTTTCCCCGAGAAGTTCCCGGGGTTGCTGATGGATGGTTTTTTCACTTGGCGCGAGCAGGAGGTCCCAAACCCCTTGCCATGCGCCACGGCACTGACCCCTCCCGTGGTTTTTTTTCAATCTACCCTGGAACAGACAGTTTCACCTGAAACACTTCCCCGAGTACCACCCCGCTCTTTTGTCATTGTACTTTTTTCTGTTGAGCGGAAGATTTCTTTCTTTTCCCACACCAGGGGAGCGGGGTTTGGTGCGAATTCTGGAGTTGCCCCCCCCCCACCCCCCCCCCCCCCGGATTGGCCCCTTCGGGCCGACGCGGGATTCGAGTTGTCGGTCAAGCTCGTTCACTTTGCTTTTTCAAACTCCGTCGAATTGCTTCGGCGGAACCCCCCCTCTTTGATGATTTTCTTGAAGTTTGAAATGTCTAGTTGTACGTTTCCTGCGTGATTTTTTTTCTCCTCCGCCGTGCCTACGTCTGCTGGGTACGTTTGAATCCTAGTTGCGACTACCGGTTCAGTATTGCCCACTTCTGAGCTCCTTGGAGTTCATTGACCTCCCTTGACGCCGATTCGCTCCTTTCTCAGATGGGAGCCCAGGCGTCACCCACAGCCTCTTTCCTCTCTTTTGCGAGGATTCTCCCCTCCCATCGTCCTGATATTGCCTCCCCGAGTTCCGGGTGGTTAGGTAACGCGGCTCAACCAGCGTCGAGTTGGTTTTTTCGCTTCCCCCCCCATTTTGACCCCCCGTTTTTCTTTCTGTCTCCCACGGTCCCCTCACCTCATTCCCATGGCGATCCGCTACTGATATTCGGTTGCCTTTTCCTGATGGCTTAGTTTCGCCACTTCCGGGATTGGCTTTTTCTTAACGATTACCGAGTCTAGTTGCGTTGGCCTGTTTTTCATGGCCGCTCGCGATTTGTACCGGGCTCGACGTTTGGAGTTTTCCTTTTTTTCTTTTTTTTTTGGGTGCCCCGGAGGATCAGTGGTCTCAAGGCCTGCCCCATCCATCTTTGCGAGTCTTTCGGCACCGCCGCCCTCCCTCCCCCCGAGACCGTGCGGTCCGTCTTCGGGCTCCCTCTCCGCGAAGAATGGCCCGTGCACCGGAGGGCCATGGTCCCCGGCTTTTCTGGACCCTTCTGTGTGGGTTTAAGGCTTCCTCGTCACTGGATGAATTCCGTCCAGGGCGTTCGCACGCTGCGTCAGTCGGTCTAGTCGAGTTGCAGGGCCCCCGCGGACCAACTCAGTGCTTTAACATGCTTTTTTTGGTGGATAGGTCATTTTTGCTTCTCAGTCCGGGTTTTGAATCAAGCTCCGGTTCTTCTTCCCCGTCGGAACGTCTTTTTTTTTTTTTTTTTTTTTTTCTTTTTCTTTGCATTGTCACCCCTACTGCTGGGCTTCCCATACCACAATTGGGAGTCTTTTCCGCGTTTGCTATGCGTTTCCAGGTCCTTACTTCCTTTTTTGGTCTGTTGGAAATCACTCCCGTGGTCTGCCTGTTCTCTTGGACACTTGCCATCCTTTTTCTTTTGTGGTTATCGGGGTATGGGCCCTTTTCTCCCCCGCTTCGACCGGACCATTGCCCGTCCCTCCCCCTGGCTCTATGAGCCGAAGGGGTCCATGAGTGCGCCGGTTTCGGGCTGGCTGACTCCCTTTAGTCATTCAAAAGCGGGGACCCCCCCTTTCCCTCCCCTCCCCACCAACCCCCCCCCCCACCTCCTCTGGGTT
>Ga0179591_1295045_pt1 | contig 12122 bp, 8 predicted proteins | sample CZOMad2_1_08_16f_FD_182891 | JGI IMG/M metagenome (GOLD analysis project Ga0179591, IMG submission 182891) | Vadose zone soil fungal communities from Angelo Coast Range Reserve, California, USA - CZOMad2_1_08_16fungal (PacBio error correction) | ecosystem: Environmental > Terrestrial > Soil >... | reverse complement strand
CTTTTTCCTTGACGTCAGAGAGCCGGTCATTGGAACTTTTCCGTTCCAGGAATGAAAAGTCTTCCTCCTTTCCCGACCAGAGCGTCTCATTTCGAGAGGAGAAGATATGATATATGCGCCTTCACACGCGAAGTTTACTTGCCCTTTTCTTTAGAATCTGGCCCCTTCCTGGCGCCCGAGGTTGCGTTACGCCGCTAGGAGAGGCTTTCCTCTTCTCCCGGAGGGATGAGGGGACTGACTAAGCGATAAGTAAGGAAGGAAATCGACACGCGCTCCTGCTGCCGACCTCCTTTTTCCTTGATGCCCGGTACTCTCCCGCCGGCGAGGTCTCGCAATCTCTTCGCCTACAGGACGTTTACTCGTGATAGAGTACTCTTTAAACTACTTCTTGTTCCCGACTCTATGAGATGTGCAGAGAGAGTGCCTACTCCAGTTTTTTCCGTCGTCGCCTGATGTGTCCCGTTGATGGTGTTTGTTGTTTATCAATAACCTCGTGAGCGCCCTGTGTAGCACTCTTCACTGGAATAAATATACATTAAGGCAAGCAGTCAATAGTGACGACTTCCGGCGCGTCCCTGTCAGCTCATCTCGGCCCAAAGTGCTCTTCTGGTCTGCCTCCTATATGAATTAATTCCCTCAAACTAGGCCTCCGTCAGAGGTTTCGCCCCCAGCGTCCTCTCTCTGTAGGTTCCCTCTGGTCCAGCATTCCGTGAGACGCGACCGTTGTTTTTTTTCACTCCTTAGACAGTTCCTACGTCTTACACTTTTGCATCCTCTACCTTCCCCCCCCCCCTCTCCAACCTCTTATAGTCAGCCCTTCAGTTCCGATGGTGTCGGAGCCCCGACCCCATCCGCGTGTGCTGCAAAGACACAAGCACTCCCCAAGGCGTTGGAGCGACTTCTCTGGCCTGAAACCTTTGTCTCTTTCCAGGGATGATATGGATCGTCGGAAGCAGACTCAACGACTCACGTAGTTTTCCCCCATGATTCACACAGTCCCCTACAACACTCCCCCCTCGTAATCGGGATGTAATTCTGCTGCGGGTGCGCGCTTTTATTTTACTTCCGGCAAAGCATCGAAGCTGTAAATCTCCGATGCCTTCCCTTTTTTACTCATTTCGTTGGAGGCTGGGCTTCTCTCTCCTGGTTCGAAAAGAGATGTATCGACTCCGAAATAGTCGACGATCACATGGCTTTTCTTTTTTCCCCATATCGAGTTTAGTCGCAAGGTTGTTCGGTCCCCCCCGTTGCCGTATTATAGACGCCTTTCCATTACATTACGAGTACATGGACTCTCTTGCCTTCCGCGTGGGCTATCCCCGCCGTAACTATAGTTTTTCTTGTTTGTATGTTTCCGTTTTTTACTATATAAGTTACTACTGGAAATAAGTTCCCAGAATGGCTACTTCAGCTCCTTCGTCCGTTTATAGTCTGTCATCGTCACCGAATACCGGTTATTTCATAAAGTGATCTTTCCCGACCTCGCTGCTTCCTCCTTAGGTTCGGCGTGCCTCTGGACTTCTTTTCGCCCTCTCCGCGGAGATCTGTCCCGAGGTCTAGAATCTCTTTCGTCCCCCGCTCGTTGCCGTCGTCGGATTTGGGCCGGGACACGTCGTCGTTCCAGAGTTCTTCTTCCATCTTAAAATCGATGTCTCTTTTTTGCTTTTTGGCGGGATGTTTTTCTTACCAACTCAGATAGATCCTTAGGACGAAGCCTAATTCTCTTGGCGCTCGCCCTTCTTTCATAGTACGGGGAGTTACCTTCAGTAGGAGTTCCTCCCCCCCCTCTTCCCAGCGTCCTTACTGCTCTATTAGATTTCAGAAGCCAGCCTTCATGGCCCGGCCGATTCCTTCATTCATTTGGCCTTTCCCGCTGTCCTCGTATTGACTGCTTTTTAGGTTTTTGTACTTTGTCGACTCGGCCCCCCGTGATCAAAATCGTGCCCTTCCCCGTTGTATGAATACCACACCGGCTTCTCGTAAGGCCCAATCCCTCGCCCCTTCGAAGCGACGAAGGAAGTGTCGGGTCGAGAATAGATTTCTTGAGGATAGGTCCCTATCCCCTTTTAGATGAGTATCGAGTTAAGTTCCAACGAGCTCGCTTCCCCAAGTTATAAACGAGTTAGAGTAAAGTTTTTTTTAGTCCTCTAACTCTTTTTACACGCAGGCCACCCCAGAACTCTCTGTTTCCCCCTTGCGTGATGAAGCCTCCACTAATCGTAGCGCTTTTCCTGGCGTCGACCGTCGGGTTTTTCGCGATTCTAGTTTCGGCTCTGAAAGGTTCTTATTCTCTCTAGTCTCGTACGTTTCCCCCGCTTTCATGGAACTTAAGCCCCGGCCCTTAGGTTTGCACGACACCTGAGTTCTGACCCGGCGCGTCATGACAACTCCCACACCGGCTGGGTCCTTTTTGGGTCCCGCGCCGGCAGGTAGATCTGTCCCCCCGGTCCCCCTTGGGGTGCTTGATTTTTGATCTTTTTTTGAGACCATCCTATGGATTGCCGTTCTGCTTCTGTATTCGTAGACTAGAGGACCCTTCCTTTTTACACCCTATCCAACCCTGGCCTTTTTTCGTATGATATCTCCCGTCTGCGCACTTGCACTACTTGAGAGCGCCCACCCCGTTTTTCCATTTCGAAATATTTCAAGACAGGTGTCCTTACGGCCTTTCGTTTTATTGCCCCGCCTTTCCCCCCCGAGCCCCAGCGCGAGTTGTCATAGGGCCCCTCACTCCTGCATTGTATTCCCCCTGACTCCCCGCAGAAGCGCTGATTCCAAGCGGGACTCGCATCTTCCCTTCCCCCTTCCGATTTTTTCAGTCTCCAAAACTGTTCTTCTTCTCTGAGCGCTTTTATTGATGGGAGTGCCACGCCTCTTGAGAGTAGTTCTTTCTTATTTCAGCAGATACTCTGAGGGTTAAGATTCTAACCAAAGACTTTCCCTCATCCCTTCTTGGTCCCCTCCCCTAGTCTCCGTTGACCCTTTTTTCCTCGCTAAAAGTAAATCACCTTTTCGCGGAGGGGCACACTCTGGTTAGAATTCCCCTCTTCTGATCCGTTAGAAGCTCCCTCCCCCCCATTTTAGGTTGTAAGGTGATCTCCTCTCCGAGAAAGTGCGGGACCCTACTCACCTTCCGTCTCTGACGTGGCTTTTCCTATGTAGCTCCTTTTTCAGATTTTAGCCCCACAGTCTCTTACTTTCCCCATTTTGTTGGTTGATCGGTTTTTTATCCTTTTTCTGTTTAATGTCTGTACACTCTTATCCAATTCACCAAAGTCCCCCTCCGCGAAGGATAACTACGTAAGGTTACCACTTTCCCGTTTACCATCTTTCTCCTGTTACTACCATGCGGCGTCTCCACTTAAGTGGAGGCTATTGCCTTATTGCTTTCCTTTCAATCAGATACGTCGATGCATAGGGCCCTCGTGCTTTTTGGCACCCCCTGTCGGTCGTATCCGTACGATTCGCCCCTACAGGAACTGTTCCCTCTTTGCCGCCTCACTCTGATGAAAATTGCCCCCCCACTTTAGGGCTATGCTCCTCCCCCCCCCCCTTAAGTGCGTAATTTGGCCTCACCGTTTTCCCCGCTGCAGTCCTGCCATTAACGGCGTGCTTCCCCCCCGGTCATAATTCTTCCTCCGGCGAGCACCTAATTTATGATCTAAATCCCGTGCTACTTGATTGGCCGTGGAGTTTGCTCAGATTCTCTTCGTCCACTCGCAGCGGTTCCCTCTTACCCTTTTATTATTTTATATTTGTTACATATTTTCACTTTGGATTCCTTTTTCCAAATCGCTTCACCACCATTGGACCCAAAACTCATCATTAGTAAAATTAATTCTTTTCCCCTCCTTCGACCAGAGGAGGTTCACCCTCCCTAATTTTTCAAGAGGTTCCCCCCCCACCCTTCAAGCGATTAGAATAGTCGGGACGAAATCCCTAGGTTGGCTGAAGTAATCTTAACTCCCCCCCGGTTTGATTACCTCTTCATCCGGTGAGGATTTTATTCTATCACTAGCAACCACAGATCTTATCCCTGAGATATTCCATACCATCATATCCGTTCTTATGTCCACAGTAGACTCGGACGCGCGTCTCCCAGGACTCGTTTTCGTTCTCATGAACTGTGGATTCCCTTGCACGAGGTCCTTCCGATCCCTGTGTTCTTAAGAAGTAGACAACCCTATATCTATTATCGGTGTCCGGAGTGGACTCTTTCCTGCAGATTTTCAACTTCTTCCCCCTCTGCGTGGACCCTACTTCTTTCTTTCCAATCTCGTTTACGGCCAGAAGGGGGGGTTTGTTGATGACTTCCACAGGCGGTCCGCGTCCCGGCTGTCTCACCAGTTGGAACCGTCATCAGGCACGATGGTAATCAGTAGAGAGACCCCTAACGATATTGAGACTCACCCTGTAACCGATGTAGGGCTTCTCGCCCAATTCCCCCTGGGTACGCACCTCTTTTTCATTCGCTAGAGTTCACCTCTGCTCTCGGTCCCTTCTATTTCTTTAATTTGAGATAAATAAGGCTCTATTTTGAAGGTTAGCGAACCCCGATTGCTCGCCTCCCCCCCCCACCAAATGTATACCGATTTCCTACCTCTCTTTCAGAATTCTTCCCTGCAGTTACGTCAGTTCAGCTCCCTCCCTAGATTCTTTTTTTCGTGCCATAGGTGAAAATCCCCCTGCTCAGTAATTGATTATTGCCCCCCGCCTCGTGGACGAGTTTTATCTGCTTTTTTATAATAAGTGCCCGATAGTCTTGGGCTTAACTCTCATTTTCTGACTGACAAATTTCCCATATGTTCAACCGATCATTTTTAACCCCTTCGTGATGAATGTCCCCTTCTTTCTGGACCGACCCGCAAGGAGTAGAAAAAACTCCCCCCTTCAGTTCCCCCCCGCCAAGCCTTATGGACTATCAGAACCCTCTGTGATTTTGTACTATTTGGTTTCAATAGTCCCACTTGAGATTTTCAGGTCCCCTGCTTAGTGCTCTTCAACATTTAGCCATGTGAGTGCATACGTTTTATCACCCGTTTGTAGAGAAGAACACGCCCTGAAATTTGGTCATTTGTGCAGTATTGATGACTTTTGAAGATACTAAAACTTCACAGTGATTGACTTGAATGACGCCGATGAACGGTTTTAGAAAAGAGCCCCCCGTCCACTCAAATACTCTTTCGAATATGCGGCCGTCCCTTCGACCCGGGATGCATGAATCCAAATTTCAGAAAGAAATTCTTAACTCCTGTATTCCCCCCCGGCTATGAGCTGGTGAAATTTGTGTCCGGGTTTTCATCGGAAGTCGTTGATAATGATTCACCGGTCTCCAAGCCTTTTGGCTTTTTTAGCTGAGCTCAAGAGTTTCCGCCCATAGAAAGCGGCCTACCACCTTCCTTTTCACCTACCCCCCTCTCTGGATTGCGTTTACACCCTCCCAATGCGCTTCCCCCCCCCATTTTTTTTTTCTCAAATAGAACTGCTATCTTTCACATCCTTTCCTCCATGACGTTTAGGAGGTTCCCCCTAAATGAAGCTGCTCGTAGGGTTCTTTGAGATAACTTAGCCTTGTTAGCCCTGTCCTCTCTTCTATCCTGTTTTCTCTAAAACCACGCGTCCCGTTCTCCCCCTTGTTCTTTCGCTTTGGTGAAGGCGCCTCTTCTTTTTTTTTCCCCTTATACCAAGGGTCGTTCCCCCCAAGAATTATTCCCTAATTTTTTCTAAGGCGCCCCAGGACGTGAGTCGACTTGCGGCTCCGCCAATCCGACATTTTAAGTGGGCGTTTAAGATAACTACAGATTTTCCCCCGCCAAACATACTACATTCTTTTTCTCGTTTTGTCGAATGAGGCATTCTGGGCCGTTAATCCCTTAATTAGATGGGAGACTTCCTATTCCCCCTTTAGTCCCTTTTATTTCGTCTAACGTGAAGGAGTGGAATGCACCCCTACGTAATTCCCCCCCTCTCTCTTAGGGTTTTCTCGGTATTGTTTGGTAACCCCCCTCCCCCCGTACCTTTCCCTCCAGACCCTTTCTTGCCAGAGAGATGTCCACGTTTGCAGTTGATTGTCACTGTTTTCCCTATGGACTAAGCTCATCCAGACTCAAATCAAATTAGGTTCCCCCACCACAGGAGGCCGTCTTCTTGACTCTATCAGAAGAGCAGACTTTCATCACATTCCCCTACTTCCTCATCACACCAACAAAGCCCTTTTGACCAGAATGAGCCTCCCCAACCCCCAATATGTAGCAACCCGCTTCCCAAGAGTGTCGTCGGGCGATTAGTCTCCTTTCCTACCTGCCATCTAAGAGGGTTATTACCTTGCAACCGACAGGTTTCAAGATTTTTCTTCCCGGGCGTCAGCCGAGCTCTGCTTCCCCGTGCCCCCTGTCACAACTAGTAGCACCCATACCTAAGCTTTCCCTCGCAAACAGAGCGTCGACGTCCCAATTTAACCCCCCTCTCTGCTCCAGGAATGACCCCTGTATCTCCTATCCCCCCCTATAGTCCACTAGATCTTTTTGATGGTGAACTTTCCTGTAGAGGTCTTCCTTCCGAAAAACGGCCGTCATCTGTTTCATCTTGTTCGCTTTTTCCCCGAGTATACTTCCTTTATCGCCTTTCCTTCGGAGAGATTCTCACCGAATAAAGACAGTCCCCCTACTACAAGCAAATTAAGTTCTCCCCCTTTATTCGACTTGCGAGATGTTACCTCCCGGTCCCTTCCGGTTGAGATCCTCACCAGCACGTTCAAGAGTTGAATTCCTCCGAGTTAACCGGTCCCTCCCTCCCTACCTCGACGTGCTCCGGTTGACGATAGGCTGGCACATTTAAGACCTGTAACTTCCCGGTTTTTCCTCTCTGGATTCACTTTGAGCGTTCTTTCCCCAAACCTAGATGCGCTTGTTTTCAGACACTTCCAGAGCGACCATCCAGTTACCTGCCTTTTTCGTTGAAAGAAAGGGGTCTGCTTCACGTAAGCGACTGTTATTTTTCCCCTTCTCTGCTCCCTTGACGTCTCTACGTTGTAAGACTAAAACCCCTCCTAAGAGAACCATTCTAGAGACGACTTTGGCTTCTTTCAGACCGAATCCTTTTCCGACTCAGTCTTTAGAAAGGCGCCCTCCTCCTGATTCGTCCTGCGAATCAGCGATTTTTCCCCCTCTATCTAGAAAAAAGAAGTTCCCCTATCGAGAAGAGCCCCTTTTTCCTGACCGCCGATACCCCCCTCAAGCGGCTCCAAGTCCACTTCCCTCACTCGTTCCATATTCACATTACGATCACAGCCCGAGAGATTGTCTTCAGGATGAGACCGTTCTCCAGATTCGAGCGCCTCCAGGAATGCAGGTTCGCCTTTTTTTCCTTTTTGTTCCAGTTGATTTTCTTGAAATGAACCCCACTGAGATGTATTCTCCCTTTTCATATCTGAGCGCGCGTCCGTCCCCCCCCCGCAAGCCGCTTCCCGGTTAATCCGGACATCCCAAGTGAGCGTAAGGGACGCTTCTCTCTCCCGTTCATCACGGCCTCTCCCCCCTTCGTCCCCCCCCCGGATAAATTCCTAACAATAGATCTCTTCCTCTAGAAGAACGTCTACAATTTGCCCCCCTGGGATGAATCAGGTCTTTCCTATACGCTTGTCGCTGCGCCCCCCCCTGCTATCACTCAAGACGGCAGCAAAGATCATGGTCTTCTCAGGAGTCCTTTTCTTTCGATGATTTCTCCGTGCGTCATTACACCACCTCAGCCCCATCGAATTTACACCGCACGAGGAGGAAGCTTTCGGGGTGATGGTTTTGCCCAATGGGTTGAACTACGTTCTGTCCTTTTTGAAGGAGCGGATAGTGAAATAGAGAATCTTCCCCCCACCGGTTTTCCTCCCGGTGATGAAGAGGAAGACGTAGTCTTACGCCTTGATTCCTTTTCTTCTATTTAGAAGCAGCACGTTTGATTGACTCCCTCTAGACAAAGGGAGCTCCTCCCCCCCCCCCCCCCTCTTCCGTAGAATGTTTAGTCGCTGCGCGCCGCCCTACGTTCAAGTGTGATCCTTTTTCGTCTGCACGTCGGACTTGATTCCCGATTTGACTTTATGAGTTGCACGATTGATGATGTACTTCCCTCCCTTCTCGGAACTCTGTTTACTAACTCTCGTGCTGCCCGTAGAGATCCTTCACTCCTGAGCATAGATCCCACCCCCTCGCTCCTTCCTCTGATGACGGAGTACTCGACGATCCCTAAGCGTTTCGCTAGAGCTCCGTGTATGCTAAGGAATTCTCTTGTCGAACACCGTTCTACCTCCCCTCACTTCGCGGGTGCATAGCTGACAGCCCCCCTGACCCGTAACCTCGGAGACAGATTGACTTGTCTGTTTCCTGCCCACCGCAGATCTCTTTTCACAACCCCTCCGACGTTTTTCCTCTGATCCTCCCTCGATATGCATAGCTCGTCTTCTTATATAGATCCCTCCCTCTTGACTCTAACCCCCCCCCACCAAATCGGACAGGCAGTCCTCCCCCGCCCTCGTTCATCTTTTAGTGATGATGCTTTACAGTAATGGGGACCTCTCTCCGGTCGAAATTTCCTCCTCCTACTCCGGTTCGCCAGCGGTAGACGTCGTGACCCATTTTCCCCCCGGTGGGAACGAAATTTTAGGACTTCAGCGGCGTGATCTCTTTTAGACGTCACGTCTACTTCTCTCTTCTATCCCGTCTCTTCCCTCTACTCTTTTAAGGCTCGAAGGCAAATGCTGGTCCCGAGTGAGTTTACTACAGGCAAGAGCATGGTTTTCAAGGACTCTCTATCCCTCCTTCCGTTGGTCTGTTGCCCTGTCCGCGGTGCAGTTAGACTCCTGTCTAGGACCCTTTTCCTTTTTCCCCTCTGAAGGTAATGCCCCCCTCTTCTCTTTCCTATCTTTTATCCATCCCTCGATCGCTAAATGCTTCCAGTAACTTCGATGAAGATAGGCATTCTGTTCCCCGTATTACCCTGCTTTTCTCGCCTTTTTCAGGCGCCGGCGTCCTAGGCGCCCCCCCCCGTTTCTCCCCTTCTCTCTTTTCCCCCCTGCCCATACAGTATTTTGAAAGCGGCTCGACCGGCGGCTTTTAGATTTCTCCGTTGATTGATACCACAGTGTTTCCGCTTCCTATCGACTCTATCCCATGGAAGTTTATCCGTCTCCGAGCTCCTTCTGCGGTTTCGTGCCCACGATAGTTTTTTGCGCTCTGGTTAAGTATCTGCGATTGGTCGGCCTTTGTGGCACTTTTATTTCTCCCCCCGATCGCTTGTCGGTTCGTTTCGTAGCGATCCCTTTCAGTCGTCCGACCTTAATCCGGCAAGCGGCCCCTCTCCGACTTCTCGTGTCCGGTACGTTCATCTCTTTATTCTCCTTCTTTTTCTTTCATTACGGATTTTGATCGTTAGTCTTTTTTGTGGCCGTGCTTTCGGTTCGTTTACAGAAAGGATCGTGCTTCTTCTGGCCCCCGCTTTTTTTTCGTCCTTCCTGGTCCTGCTTACGGAGGAGCTACGACCTGCTCTTTTCCGTGCAGCCTTCCGATTCTCCTCCCCCGTCTGCTTCGTGAGAGGTTTGCGGCAAACAACCCGCTTTGTCTCTCTCTAGACTCCCCTCAAACAACGGCGTCCCGCTTGACCCCGGGGTCCCACCCTAGGCAAACAGGTTCGAAGATTCTTCCTGGAAGAGCGTCCCCTCACGTTTAAATTGTAGCACACCCCATACACAGAACCCCCCACCACACTTCACCTAGTGTCTTTTCCATGGGATTAGTCTTCGTGCTTTTTACTTTTTTTTTTCAAGAGGCAAAGTCCATCTCCCGAGAGAAACCTAGAAGTCCCCTCTTAGTGGCTAGGCTGTCGTTTTTTTGCTCTTTTTTCCCTCACTGAGCCTCCTTCATGCATCCTCGAGGACGCTCCCGTCCAGTTTTCTCCTGATGGTCCACGATCTTTTATTATGCTTTCCCCTCTTCAAATGACGTTCTACCTTTCTCTTTAACAGCCAAGGCGGAGTACGGTCGTGCGACGTTCCGGCGTTTTTATACCGCCGTCATTCCTTTTAATTTTTCTTTTCTGTTTTGTCGACGAGCCTACGTTCCGTCACTGGCCATAAGGACCCTGCCCCTCTAGAGACTGCGGAGTTGAGAGTAATCGTCCCCCGTCCTACAACGCTATAGGGCGGGTCGAAGCCTTTTCTAGGGGGAATTCCTTTAGCAGTTCTGTTGTCCCTGGATCCTCCGTTCCTGTCCGAGCTTCCTAGGTGAACGAGAGTCCCTCAGATCGGAGATTCTCTCGTTTTTGGGCCGGTAAACTTCGGAATGGCGCCTTTCTTCCCTGTCTTTTTAATTTTCTCTTCCCCTCCGAACGTCGCTGAAGGTTATCGATAGTTGGTTTTTTCTTCTAGACTTTTTCTTTCCTGAGTCCTTTCGAAAGGCAAGTCAAGAGTGAAGGACGCGCCGCAGTCCTTTCCTTTTCCCTAGTCGTTAGGAGTTCGCGATGTAGTTCGCATCGCTATTCGCCTCTTTTACAGCCCGTTCTGAAGATTCGTTCTCTCATCTTCATGAATTTTCCTCCTCTCCTTCTAGGCATCAGATTCCTCTTTATGTGGAGCGATTTTCCCCGCTCCCTTTTGGTCCCCTTAGTTTTACCCTACGCTGAGTGCCGCTATACACCCCCGTTGCTTCCTAGACCGAGAGCAGTCGAAGAGCGCTTGATTTGTCGTGCGCTCTCGTTTGACGGTTTTCCGGACGACTCCCTGCTCTTAACGTACCCTGAATCTCTGCAGTCCCAGCCTCCTTCCCAGTGCCAACTCTTTCATCTTCCCCCGTTTGGAATCCCCTATCCTCTCAAAGACACCCCCAGAAATGAAGGCCGCCCAGGTGAGTGTGGATCCCTTTTCTATCACAGAAATTTCATTTTCGTTTATGTGGGTACTTTAGTCTCTTTTTTTTCTCGAGAGTGCTGTGTTGAATATTGTGACGGGCTATCTCTATGAGCTGACGTTTCTCAGTGTCTTTCACCGTCTTGACCCTCTTCATGACACCCTGAACTACCTGAAGTCCTGATCCTCGCCCGGAACAGACGAGTTGTGCCTTAGAATTTGGCGTTGTCGACTGCCTGGCGATATTGTTACACCCTTTTCTTTGTGCTTTCGGACTTTTCTCCCTCCGCTATGCCCGTATTCTTGGGCCTGTATGGAAGATGAATTTCATGGTGTCTGGTTATAGAACCATTGGGCGATTGCCTTGATATAGACGATAACTGAGAAGTCAGATTTTGAGCTTTCTATGATGTACACCGTGTTTCTCTCGGGGAAGTTGAGTAGTTTCCTGCCCAATTCTTGTCTTGGCCAACACTTTGCCAATGAGCCTAGGTGTTGGTCTGTAGCGGTTCTGTCACTCTGCCGTTTCTTTAAAGCAGCTCCCCCCACCGAAGATACCATGAGTTTCCTACTGAGAGGCGTGCCTAGTAAGCTCCTGCTCCCCCCTGAACCACTACGGTCTAGCCGTTGACTTTGATAGACGCGAGTCTTGTAGTCTCCAAGATCATTAATCTGATGTCGTCGACCCCCCCTCTCCCTCCCATTTTCCCTTCTTCTCCCTCCCCCCAAGCTCCCACCCCTTTCCCCTCCTCCGGCCTATCCTTCTTCTTTCCACATCCTTTACAGCCCCCACTCCCTTATCCCTTACCCGATACCACTAGATCTCCCCCTCCTCCATCTCTGCCACCCCTCATTCCTCGCCTCCCACCAATTCTTCACTTTCTTCATCCCCCTCCCGCCCTTCTCCTTCTCCTGCTGGTTTCCTCATCCTTCTCTCCCCCCCCCCCCCTCTCCTCAGCTACATTTTTCGTTTACCTCCCTCCCTTCCCCATCCTCATACACCTACCCCTCCCCCTCCTCCTTACCTTCTCTCCCCTCTTCCTCCTCTTCCCCCGTCCTACCCCCTCGCGCCCGTACCACCCCCCCGCCTCCCACTACGCTATCCCCGTCTGCCTACTTACCCTCTGATCTCCGGTCTATCGTCCTCCCAGCTATCTATCGTCCTTACTTCCCCTCCCCTCTATTGCCCCTTTCACCCCTCTGCCCTCCTCACTCCTATCACACACCTCCCCTT
>Ga0179591_1224650_pt1 | contig 12122 bp, 15 predicted proteins | sample CZOMad2_1_08_16f_FD_182891 | JGI IMG/M metagenome (GOLD analysis project Ga0179591, IMG submission 182891) | Vadose zone soil fungal communities from Angelo Coast Range Reserve, California, USA - CZOMad2_1_08_16fungal (PacBio error correction) | ecosystem: Environmental > Terrestrial > Soil >... | reverse complement strand
CGCCCCTCTTTGTTTTTGCAAACAACCCTCCTCGCCCTTCTTCTGGACCCGTCCTGCCCTCTTCTCCTATCACGGTTCTCTGTTCTCCGCTCCCAATTTCAAAGTCCCCCCTTATGCCCACTTACAGTTTCTCTCCTACTTTGTGAGCCTCAAATCCCTTGTCGTCCCGTCTTTTCTCTTTGCGTAGACCTATGTCACCCTTTGCCCCGTGAGGAAGCTAACTACCTTACAGTTTGTAAGGCGGTTTTTTTTTTCTTCTTTTAATTCTTTAACCGAAAGCTCCCTGGCTGCTTTTTTTTTTATTTACACCCTCCTAAATGAATATTCTTTTCCCCCCCTGTACCTCTTTTTTCCTCCCGAATTTTACTCCCGATTCCGGACAGTAAGAACGTGGCTTCGTTCGGAGGTCCACGTCATTTTATTCTCTTAGTATTTTGCTGCTTTCTCCCTGTTCATCATTTTCCAATGGTTAACCCTCCTCTACCGATACTTTTTGTGAGACTAATCGTTTTTTGCCTCTCTTCCCCCGATCCCCCCTCTTCCTCCCCTCGACAATGCAATTTGTCCTTCGAGGTTTCCCCTCCACCAACCGACTTCTTAGCTTGTGCTTCTTTTATTTCGAGTTTTCCTTCCCTGGCTTCCTCTTCGCAAATAAGATTTTTCGTTCACCTCTAGTGAGCCTGTTTTTCCCCCTGTTTAAGATTGTTTTTTCACATCTTTCCCCGTTTTCTTTTTCTTTTTATTTTTTTTTTTCAAATTAGTCTCTTTTCCTCTCTGTTGTTGCCTATTTTTTTTTTTCTTTGATAATTATTCACTTGAGTCAAAACTAACCCTATAAGAGAAGTTAAATTTTCTCCTTTCTATCTTGTTCTTTTTTAGGATAACTTTTTGGTCCCCCTTTACTTATTTTTCCCCCTGGCCCCTTTATCCCCCATCTCCCGTGCTTCTGGATTCTACCCGCCCCCGGCAACGCTCGGATTTTGATTTTTCGTGTTCTTTTTGACCCTTTTCATGTCTCTTCCTCTTTTTGAGAAGACTCCTCCTCTCTCCTTTTCTGGGCCCCTATCCCTTCCTACTTTTCGCCCATAGCTTCTTTTTGTAACTTTTCCCAAACCCCGTGATCTCCTCATGTCTCTGATATAGGAAATCCCTTTTTTCCGACCACTCTTGCGTGATCTCCCCCCCTGTTATGTCGCTCTAAAGATTTTTTTTTCCCCCTTCACCGGTTTCCTCCCTGATTTTGTGTTCCCTCGTCTTCCGTTCTCGATTCCTCAAGGCCCCAATTTTTATCCTTCTCCTTCGTGACTTTCCCTGCTTCTCTCTCCCTTTATTCTTCATATTTAGACTTTATATATTTTTCCCACTCCCCAATCTTGTCAATGAATTTCCCCCCCCTTTCTCTACCGCTATTGTGTTTGACTCCCTTCCCTTTTTTTCCCCCGCCCCTCCGCCATGAGGATTTTCTGGCCAATTTTCCTGTTCGTCCTTCCCCGCTTGGCCGGTGATATACGTTGGACGTCAGTCCGGCTCCTGTATTGATCTTTGTACGATTTGACACGTTCCACCCCCTCCTTCCTTTTTCATCCTGGTTCTTTTAAGCGGCCCCCGTCTTCAGGCATCAAGGGACTCCCCCCTGAAACTTCATTCCCTTTACCTGTTTCTTCCAAGGCCCTTAACGGAGTCCGAATTCTCAGCTTGAAACTGGTCCGTACCCCTCACACACTTAAAGACCCGTTTTCTTACACTGGTGCGATGAGAACTCTTTTCTAGTTCTCCCCACCTCAGGAACCTCCCCGTCCGCAGTCCCTTCTTCTCCTGTCGCTTTGCGCCCCCCTCCAGTTCTTTCTCCCCCCTTCTCCCCCCCCCCTATGTTTTCTTCCGTTCCCTCCCCCCGCGACGCTCTCCGTCCCCCCTCCCCCCGATGTATGTGTTTAAGCTAGTTTCTGCTTTTTTTCTTAATTTGCTGCGGAGGGAGTCGACCTGTTTTGTTGGGTTCCGTAGTTTGTTCTTTTGTGATCATTCATTCCTAACTCCTATCGCACAGACTTTTTCCTACCGCCCAGACCGCCCGAGTCTTCTCGCTTTTCAGCGAAAGAGCGCGCCGACTTCTCACCGCCTTTTTTTTCGCGACTCTCTCTTTCCGGTTTTTACACGCCCCGTTGGCTCAGCTTTCACTCAGGTGTTCTTGCCTTTGCGATAGCGACTTTTCAGCTGACCGGTTATTTTGAACACCAACTTACGCTCCCCCTAATTAGTTTTTCTCCCCGTTACTCTTCCCCCAAAGCACCACCCGGATAAAACCATTAAAACCACACCCGCCTGCAAAAACACCCCCTCCCAAACCCCCCCAACCAAAACCATAAACAACAACCAACACACACACCACACCCCAACCTACCACCCCCACAACCCCCCAACCCAACACCCCCCCCCCCCCCCCCCCCCAAACACCCCCCCCACCCACCCCCCCCCCCCCCCCCCCCCCCCCCCCCCCCCCCCCCCCGGGCCAAAGTCCCCGACTCTATCTTCGCCCTCTCCCCCTTTTTTTGTTAGCTCTTCCTTTGTGACTTTTCCTTGGTTTAGAACATGTCTGGAGACTTGTTTGCCGTTATCTCACTTCACCCCTCCCACCTTTATACTCTATCCCCCCTTCGTGGTTATTTTTTAGCCCTCTCATTCCTCTCCTTTGTTCACTCACTTTCCCCTTTGATGTTGGACATCTTGTTTTCCCTCTGAACGACTATTTTTTTGCTCCGTTGCTGTAGTTTTTTTTTTTTTTTCCAGTTTCTTTCATACGTTTCCGACTTTTTAGTCTCAGGTTTGATCGTCTGTAGATGGTCTCCTCTTTGTTTCCTTGTCTTAACCTTTCCTCCTTCTTCCCCTGGTCTCTTTCCTTCCCATTTTCTCTTATTATTGAGAATTTTCGGTAGTATTCTTCCTTTCCTCCGGTAGTGACCTGGCGTTCCCTTCCTTAGTAACCTTTTTTTGGTCCGTTTTCCCTCCCCGATTTAGACCCCTCCTCCCTCTCCTTTTCTTGGCACCTTTCAGTATTACCCATTCCCTGCCAGCCTTCCGAACTACTTGAGAGTTAAGGCCCCCCTTTCTCTTTTTTTTGTTCCCCCCTGTTCTCTCTCGGCTCCCCTTCCTCCCTATTTGCACATGGCGGTGTAGCCTCTTTTTTAGAGCGTCTCCTTTCCCTTTTCTTATTCTTTTTCCCTTCCAACTTACTTTCTTCAGCCCCCTGCACCTTTTCCGCCTTATCGTCCCCCTCCTTTTTGAAGCCTCCTTCGCATTTGAAAGCGCCATTTTTGTTTACGCTTCCCTCTTTCCGATCTTTTGCCTCGTTTTCAGCAGCGTGCTTCTCTGATATCTCCTTTTTGCCCCCCTTACTTTAGATTCCAGACCCTGACGCGAGCTTTATCTGGATAGCGTTCCCCCCCTCCCCTTCCCCTCTCGGAAGAGAGTCTTCACTTTGTCTCTCTAACTTACACGTTTTTTTCCCTAGTCATGAATATCTCCCCCATTCGCTTTTTTTCATTAGGTTTCCCCTTCCCTCTCCTCTATGAAGTTGCCTGCCGTTCCCCCCCAGAATTGATCCCCTTCACTCAAAGAAGGCTGTCGTGCCCTTCCCTCGTCCCTTTGCCCCCTTCTCTGGCATAGGTTATCAGTGTCTTTTGTGTTGTATATACTCTTTCACTTTCTCACAGGCCTTCCTTCCCTCTTTCCGTTTTTCCACCATCCCTGTCCCCCCACCCCAATTCTCTTTCTTGAGCTTTTGAGAGAGGAAAATGAACCTCCGTTGATCAATCTCTCCCTCTGTGGTTTTTTAATCTTGGTCTCACAACTATTTTTTTCCCCCTCTAGTCAGTAGATTCAAGCTTTTTTAGTTTCCTAGTCTTTTGGTTTCGGCGACAATCCTAGCTTTCGGGTCTTTCTCTATTGTCCCCGTGCAATTGACCCCCTCCCCCTCCTTGCAGTTCTTTCTTTCTCCTTCTTTGTGATCCTTCATTGGTCCTTTCATGGCTGACTGTAGCACTTTTTTCCCCCAGCTTTTGCCCGGCCTTCTTCCCGCCCTTTTCTTCAGAGGCCCTTTTTTCTTCTAAGGAGCTAGTTGTCCCAGCCCCCCCATTACATCTTATGGATGATCGGTCGCCCGTCCCGTACGCCTTCTCCCTCTATTTCACTCATTTTCTACGACCCTTCTTTCCTCTACGCAAACTTCCACATTTTTTTGCGTCTCTCTTTACTGTAACCGTTTCCTTCCCTCTGCGACCGATCCCCCTTACGTCACCGTTTTTTTTCCTTATATTTCCTCCTGTCAGGAGCTGCTTTTTTTTTTTGCAACAGATTGTTGGGACTTCCGCTTTTGTTCATGTTATCCCTTTGCGGGTCTCTCCTTCCCTCTTTCTGGGTCCCTTCCTCCCTGTTTTTTCCTTCCTCCCCTGATTTTTGTTTTTTCTCCTTTCTGTTTTTGCGAAGGGCTGGCGCCACCTCCTTCACAGCGTGCCCCCCTTTCCTCCCGATCCTGATTCCCTATCCTCTCTTTCCTTTTTCCTTTTTCAACTTTTTCGCCTTTTTTGCGATCCGACTTGCCCTCGCACGATCCCTCCCCTTCATCCGCTCTTTCATCCGCCCTCTTACTGTTTTTTTCCCCTTTTCCTAACGTTCTTCCCTCCTCCTCTTTTCCGGTATTCCCCTGGGTCCAGGCTTCCGTGTTAGTCCGCCCTTTGCTTTCCTTGTTTTTTCTCCCTCTCTCCTTCTTCCCCCCCAGATTCCCGTTCCTGCTTCCCCTGAACTGAAGGGGTTGTTTCTTGCCACCTCGCCGTCTCCCCTCACTTCTCGTGGATCGCGTCCGATTTTTTTTGATGAAATTTTTCACTCCACTCGGCGTTCCCTTTTTGACCAAGTCGTTTTTTTTTGATCTTCTGTTAGCCGAGCTTTCCGGTTTTTCTGCCCCCCCTTTTCCCCCTAACTCTGGAGCTTTTCCCCTTTGGGTTTTTCTTTAAGCGGGAAGATCGCCCCCCTTTTCTTGACTCTTCCCCCTTAACATTTCCTATGAGCATGCCTTACTTTTCACTCCATCCTTTCTTTTTTTATCCTCTATGCGTAGGTCCTCTTTTTTTCCTCCACTTTTGTTAGTGCCCTTGTTCTTTTGCACCCTTGGGTCTCTTTTATCGTCTTTTCCCCCCGTACCACTCGCAGGGTGATGCAGCTCGGGATATTTGCATTTCCCCTTTCCTCCTGCATAGTAGCCTTTTTTTTTTCCCTTCTGAACCTCGTCAGAACGTTTGTTCTCCTCCCGAGTTGTAGTTCATTTCTATCTCCTCCAGCAATTTCTTTCGTCCCTCAGACCCCCGATTACTCCCCTTCCCCTCTTGTCCCCCCTCCCGTCCCCACAACCGTCCTTTAGATCTCCTATAGATGTGACCTTTTGAGTATCCCGCTGGAGCTTTTTACCCAAAGGACTTTCCCTCTTTCTACCTTTCATAAGTTTCTTTCACTTCCCCTGTTGAGAGACTCCCTTTTCTTTTAACGGCCTTTCGCTCCCCCCGCCATTCTCGTTTTTTTGCTTCTCCGCTTTTATCTTCCTTGGATTTCTTTTCTTCGTAGATTCCCTTGAGAATACTTGTTCGCTTCTGCTTATTTCCTTATCGACTTCAGCGCTGTTTAATGTTGTCCTTTTTTTGCTTTTTTCTCCCAGCCTTTCTCCCCCGCGTTTCCTGTTTTCAAGAAAATTTTTTCTTCCAGAGGTCAGTCTAAGTTCATTCCATTTTTTTTTTACCTGCCAATGCGGTCCGTTTCTTCCCCTTTTATGAAAGCCTCCCCCCCTCCCTTTTTTTATTTTCCCAACATCTTCCTTCCCCCCCCCACGAATTTTCTTTTATTGAAAGTGCCGTCAGGTTTCGCTTGTACCGGGCAATCCGAGGAAGGACATTCCTTCCAAATTTTCCCCCTTCTCGTCCTCTTTTCTCCTTGAATGTTTGTTTCTCCTGTTGAGTAATTTTCCCTGTTTTTGAACGTTGTTAGATTTTTCCCTCCCGCTTGATGCTTTCCCTCTCCCCCATCCAGAATTTCTTTCTGCATCCTTCCTCCTCATGGACATCAGTCTTTTTATTTTGCTACTCCGATGATGCACGAGTTGATTCCCCTGGAATTTCCAGTTCTTCTTCCCCCATTTTTTCTTTCCGACATTTCCTCAGGTGACCTGGTGCCTTTTCCCTGCCAGTTATTTTCCACGTTGAGCATCCCCCTCGAGTCCTTGCACTCTATTTTTCCCATCTCCTGTCCCGACATTTCCTAGTCCTTCGATTTGCTCATCCCCATCTCTTTGATGTTATTCCTTTCTTATCTTGCCCGGAGACGTTCACATGACGTCTCCCACTCCGTTGCTGTAAGCTCTCTTCTCTGGGTCCTTCGCTCCATAAGTGTTGCGCTTTCGTTTTTTTTTGCCTACCCTGTTTCTCTCTTTGAGCATTTTTTCTTCCGTATGTACTCTTTCTTTTCTGCGCGCCCGCCCCCTTGCGAGCATTTTAAAGCCTTTGGATCGATCTGGTTAGGTTTCCGTGAGACTTTTTTGCCTTTTTCTTTCTCCCGTATTCCTTCTTTGGACTTTGTTTAAGGACGATTTTCCGTCCTGACCCTTATCATGCAACGCTCTGATTCTTTATCCTTTTTTAATTTTATTTCATTTCCTGACGTTTCCTTAATTACGTCCTCTCGCCATTTATTGGTTCAATCTACGAAATCTTTCTCCTCCCTCTCTAGTTTTCCTTCTATTTTCTCAATCTCTTTCTCTAAGACTATACTATGGACTCAAGTCAGCTCTCTCGAGAAACTTTCTCTCCCCCCGTCCTCTCATCTTCGCTCCGGCCCCCCTTTTCGTTTTTCTTTCGGGTTACCCCCTTCTTTCTCTCTCCTCACTGATTGAATTTGCCTCGTAGGTGACTTGGAGGATTCGTAGTCCCCCCCCCCCCTGATGGCCCGCCTCTTTCGTTTTTGTCCTCTTTCTACCCGCCCAAGCTGGGTTCCATACCGTTCTTTTTTTTTCATCTCTTGCGTGTTTGAAGCCCGACCGGGCGCCCGCCCTGCCTATTGCGAGTGGCCTGACTTGCGGTCGCGCCGTCGGCGAAGTCACGTCGAGCGGTGCCTTGTTCGTTTCGTAGATTTCCGGGTTCCACGCGTGCTTTTCGGGAGTGCCAGTCGCCGACCAATTCCCGTCCCCTAACTCTGATTTTCCTTTCTCTGGCGTCTGGACGGTTTCCTTCCCCTTATTTTTCCCTCCGTAGCTACTTGTTTACAGAGTGGAGCTAACAGAAGCTATGACTCTCCCCTTTGATTTCCCTCTCCGTGCTTTACCACGATGCACTACTGAGGCCCACAAGATGTGTTAACATCTCGCCGAGGTAATCGTCCCGACATCATTTTTTCTGCAGCGTGTCTCTCTCGCTGCGGTGATACACACCATAGCCAGACGATCATACTCGTTCCTGCGAGGTCCTGGTTTTTGTCCCCTTCTGCATCTTTGCTTGGAGGTCCCCCAGGGCACGCGCCTCTTCCTCTCTTCCCCTTCCGTTTTTTGGTTGTCTGCGACTCGGTTTTGGGGTATCGCGAGCCGGAGTCACGCTCTGCTTATCTCCTTTGCTTTCTTTTTGGGTATTCGTTTCGCTCTCCTCTCGGCGGCGTTACCGTTATAACGTTGTGCCTTCTCTATTCTCGTCTTGCTACGACCTCTCTTGTTCGATTCAGTTTCTTTCCGTCGTTTCCCTCGCTTGCCCGGGTCGTGCTTTTCGGGTTTTTACCCGGTTTCCGCTTTTTCTCACTTGTACGACGTAGGCGTGGCGCCTCGGCCTCGCTCTTGAGTTCTGTAATTCAGTGTAGAGCGCCCTTGCAAGACTTGTTTCAAACTCCGCTTGAGTTTGAAAATCTATCGCCTCTCCGATCGCTCTTTCGCCCCCCCGCGTAACCGCCGACAGCCTTCAGCCACTCCTCGCGAGACGGTCGGAGTGTAGTCGGCACGCGTAGCGATGTGAACGGATGAACCTGCAGCTGTGGCTTCTTTCTTTTTTTGTGCCGTAGACCCGTCGAAAATGGTCTGCAGCGTGTCTCGCCGACACTTGATCTCCACGGTCTCTTTTTGCTCGATACCTGCTCACCAGCCCTCGCTGAAATTCTTCCTGGTCCGTGGCGAGGATTTTGCGCGCGAGCTCCCACTGTTGGGCGCGCCTGCGTCGCTGCCTGGATGCCTAACCTTCTCGATCTTTAGACCGATCGTGTTCTGCCTACAACGATTTCCTTGAGCCTGTTTGAGGACTTACTGCTCCATTCTAGTGATGGGGAAGCGTGTAGCATGACACACCCGTCACCGCGACAGCTAGCGATTTCTTTCGCAGGTCATCGGATTCAGAGCCCGCCATCGGTCGACAACCCAGCCGGGGTGCCTACTCAAAATGATGCCACTTGATCGGCGACGTCTGTGAGTGGCGGGCGTTGCCCTTAGATCTTTACGTCATCGGCGCCCGACTCAGTTCAACAGTCAGGCGCACGATTGAGGTGAGCAGTGCGGCCCACAGCCATATAGATTCCGAGCATAGTTGGCGACATTCTGTGACGTAGCGGGCAACATCTCTACGAAAGTCGCATCATGACGACGAAAGGTTGCGCACCCCGCGCCTCTTCAGGTCCCGTAGCTTGAATCAAATAAGATGAACATGAAAGCGGAGGGTGAAGATCAGTTCTAGCCTGAATGTGTTCACCACATGGTTTTCTTCTTGGAAAAAAAACCACGGAGCAGGCGCTAGGCCCGAAGAACTCATAGGGTTTAACGTGGAGGAGGGCCTCAGGCGTTTAGCCGCGGCAGACACCACATCGGCTGATGATCTAACGTCGATCCCCCTCCGGTTCCCTGCCCTTCAGCCTGTCGGTGTCATAGGCGCTCAAATCCTTTTCATGCCTGAGATTTGGATGCCCTACGTAGAGCCTGACGCTTCTAAGAACGATCGCTTGAGTGTTTCTACCATCTTGGCCGAATGCGGTTGGCCGTCCCTTCGCTGGGGAGGATTGAGGGCCAGTTTCACCTCTGCGACGTGCGTGGCGCGACACCTGTTTGTGGTGTTGCCACGACTAAGCAAGCGGTGATCGATCTTTATCGCCGCCAGGGCATACTTTGGCGCCTCGCGCGACTCACGGGTCCACGATTTTCAACATATCCGAGTTCGCACACGCGAATGGGGTTCCTCGACGCTCCTGACTCGCGCGTGTCCGACGCTTTCCTCGGATGCCGATGGCGAACGCCCCCAATCTGCCGGTGTTGACCCGAGCGACCCGGCTACGCGTAGTTCGTACCGCTGGTCAGGATCTTCGAAATGGCCGGGTGGTGAATTTTGCCCACATTTTAGCACCTCGTGGCGTTTTGCGGACTTTCGTGTCAGGACACGTGCGCACGCCTTTTCTTCTACGTGCTGGAGAGAAAACCGGATGTTGAGAGACGCGGCGCTTATTCTTCTCGGCTGGTTTTCGCCTTCGCCAAAGACGGAGATTCTGCAACCTGCGCGGTTGTCGTTAAGCGCCTTTGCCCCGTGCCCAACGTAGTGATAGCCCGGGCCACTACAACTATTCCTTTCCTCTCCTATACTTTAATATAAGTTTGTTTTTTCTAGCTTCAGGAAAATTCTCGAAATATTTGTCTGCCCTTCTTCCTCCTGGTTGTGCTGTGCTCCGCGCCCCGCGACGCAGTTTGGCTCTCCTTCTCTAGTGTATAGTTTTGGAATTGCCGTACTCCTAGAGCTTCCTTCTCATCCCCTCTGGTTATATTTCTTTTGTCTCCCCCCTTCGTTCGTGTCGCACGTTGTCCTCGAGCCCTACCGTCGCGAGCGCCACTCGCCCTTTTTTCTGATCTTTCTCACGCCACTTTCAGAGTAGTCTCCTTCTCAAGCCGGTCTTTCAGAGCGTTTATCCAAGATTGGCTATGGGGTCTAACCCCCTTCCCCAGCCTCTTTTTTTCCTCTTTTTCCAATTCAGTGAGGTAACTCGTTTTTCGACATCCACCTCTGGTCCTTTCTTTTCCTGGCACCCTCCCTTATTCTTTCCCCCTCTTTCTCTTCTCTTGGGGACCTTGTATCCTTTTCCCTGGCGCTCCCTTGGCTCTCCGTGTGCACGGCTTAGATTCCTTATAGAATCTTTCTTTATCCTTTTCCCCTCCCCCCCTTTTCTTGTTTTTTTGTTCAATTGAGTCAAACCTCGCGTATGGAGTCGCGCACTCCGGTCCGCATCTTTCCACTTAGCTCCTTCCTTTTATTCGTCCTCCCCCGGTAGATCTCCCACTTTTTTCACTCCATCCAAAGCAGTAGTTTTTACCACGGTATTCCCCAAACCCCAAAGACAGCTCCGCTTATTCCCCCTTCTCTTTAGGTAATCTTCTTTTCCTGATTATTCCCCTTGTCCTACCCTTTCCCTTTGCTCTTTATGGAGACGAAGGAACTGTGTCGGTAGTTGCGTAGTCTGTTCCCCCTCTCTTTCAAAGTGGATCGTTTATTTTTTTCTTTCTCTTGATCCAACTTTAACCAGTATTTTTTCCTCGTCTTATCTCCCTCCCCGCACCGCTCCTTCGAAGCGGGGCCGAGTTTTCCAGGCAGCTTCTTGATTTCGGTTGCGGTTAGCCAGTTTCCCCCCTCCGGTACCTTTTTTTTCTCCCCCTCTCTTGCTCCTTTTTCTCCTCGCCGCGTTTGAAGTTCAGCTCTTTGGATCAAGCTCACCCTCAGGGCATCTTTCCCATCCTCTTCGGCGTTCTTTCCTTCTCCCCTCACTTCCGCCCTGTTCTGATAGCGATTCCTCTTTTTCCCGGCGAGTTTCTCCCGAATGTATCCCTTCTTGTCTTCCCTTGATTGTCTTTCTGTCTTTTCCCCCCTCTCCTTAGTGTCTTTGGTAGTAGGTGTTTAAGACACTTTTGTTTTATTTCCCTCCTTGCCTGTGTTCGAGGGAGATCCTGGCAGCGCGCCCGCCCCCTCCCCTTTTAGCCCACTCTACGCTCCCGCTCAGACTTTTGTCTGTGCGGCTTTTTTTTTTTGAGTCTGGGCTTGTTAGCAGATGTTCGGGGCGTCTGCAATCCGGCCGTGACCGGGCCCGGACCCCCCTCACCGATCGGCTCCGAGCGGCGTGACGTTGACCGGGTAGCTGCTTCCCGAAGAAGCGTCGAGCAGGTTGATGGCACTCTAATCGAGTCTATCCGATCGCGTAGTGTAACGGCGCATCTTTCCTAGAAAATCTCCGACTACCCAGGGCAGCGCTTGGACCCCCCCTTCCCTAGCGCTCCGGCAAGATCGCCCAACGGACGTGTAAGCTTTCATTCCGAGTTCTGTTCCCCTCCGGATATATCCTGAGGACCAGGTGCAGCATGATTTTCCTAAGTTTCGGCCCCAGCAGACCTATCCGGGCTCTCCGAGGGCGGACACAGCAACGCGGGCCATGCCTTTCATTTTTCTTATACGGCTGGTTGACGCAAGGCGACACCGTCGTTCGTGGGCGGAGGCTGCCGTCCCGGCGCAAGTCCCCGGCGACTTAGCGGGCGCGATTTCGTGTCGATGATTCACACCCCGGCTTCTTGAAGTCGTATTCCGATGCGCCCGCTGCTACTTCACGGACTACCTCAACGGGTGCAAGATGCCGGATGGCAGGTGCATCTGGACTACACCCCTTCGTAAGAGTCGAGACAGCTGGAAACAAATTTAATAGAGCATATCTGACCCTGTGAGATTCTGAGAAGGCGCGGACCCGAACGGAAAGTAATCCTATTTCCCCACCATAGTCTGTTTATTTAACTTTCTTGCTTCAATAGGCAGAAAACCCCTTTCTTCCCTGTTTTCCTCTCGAGAGTCTTCATATTACTCCCCTTATCAAGGTCTTCCCGAGACTGAGGACTTATATGCAAAGTATGAGAGTTTCATGAGAGTCCACCTTTTCAAGATTCATATACCCCCTACCTCCACCCTCTTTTTTTTTTGACTCTTCCCATTTGGCAGTTCCTCTGTCCCCTTTTTCTTCTCTTTCGAGAAGAATTCCTGCTCCCGAATTCTCATGCTCTATTCCCCCTTGTACTTGTCCTTCTTTTCTCCTCTTAGATTCGGACT
>Ga0179591_1379383_pt1 | contig 12123 bp, 4 predicted proteins | sample CZOMad2_1_08_16f_FD_182891 | JGI IMG/M metagenome (GOLD analysis project Ga0179591, IMG submission 182891) | Vadose zone soil fungal communities from Angelo Coast Range Reserve, California, USA - CZOMad2_1_08_16fungal (PacBio error correction) | ecosystem: Environmental > Terrestrial > Soil >... | reverse complement strand
CCCCTTTTGTAGTCACAAATGGGTTTAATACTGGGACTCTCTCCTCTTCGTGGAACCCTGTTCGGTCCATTATGCCACTGGATGGTCGCCTATGACCCCCAAGAAGATAACCCAGTTTTTGCCTCATGTATTAATCACGATGAGCCTTGACCGCCAGCTCATGTCTTAGAATCAAGAACCGACTCTGCCAGCCCTCGATGGGATGAAAGTCTAGGCTCGCGTCTTTCCGGATGGTCATCTCTTCTTATGGCGATGAAAACCTGCAAGTAAGAACCTTGGCCATCCTGCCGTCCAAAACGCCTCTCTACCCAAGGAGGCTGGGTGGGGCGGGCTATGGGATGTGAAGGATTTCAATACTCTCGTGGTGATGACGTTTTCGATCCTCACCCCAAGCCCGCTGGTCAGTGAAGGGATTTGTACTGGTTCCGCCAAGTGCCGGTTTTCGGCGTAAAAGTGATTTTTTCCGCACTTTCTCTAATGAAGGGAGTATATAGATCTTTCCAATAGCAGAGACTCTGGCCAATCCCATTTCGCCGACGATTCCACGGGAACGTTGGCACCGATTACAAAATCTTTCCACCCCTCTTAGAGGCCGCCCATCAGTTTGGCTCCTTCCTTGCGAGCCTCAACGGACTCCCCCACGAGATATTTGCCCCGGCTGCGCATTAGATCCCAGTTTCCGCCCCACCCGGCCATCCTTGTTTCCGAGAACGATTCGAGTTTCCTCCCGAACGCGGAAGAAGGGAGTTCTGTTGTGCTCGACCTGCAGAATCTCGTAATCCCTCCAACAAGCTCCTCTGCCGATCTGCGCGCCAGAGACGTTCAGATTTTCCCACTTCAGGAGTCTATAGGGACTTATCTGTTCCTTTGATTTTAACCAGCCTTGGATAGCCTCTTTCGGAGCTCCCCAATATGGAAGATTACAGGTGCAGTCACGCCCGGCGACTCTCTCCACGGTTCCCCCCAAAAAAAACTCCCGTAGTTGAAAACCCCTCCGGTCTTCCCGACATGAACGCCCTTTGTTCCACCGAAGGAGTCGAAAGTAGTTTTCCCTCCACATAGTCCGGTCTTAATGCAGCAACACGGCAAGTGAACACCGAGCTCTCTCCTTCATTGCATGGCGTTTGTATCCAGATGACGGCGGATAATATTAAAAAATCAGCCAAATTCCAGTCAACAGAACCTAGGGATATTGTCAAATCTACCCCCACAACAACACACTATTTCAGCGGCAGAATTCCAAGTTTAACGTTTTATTCTGCATGCATCAGTGACGTCACAAAATGAGCTGTCTCTTCTACAGCACTATTAGTCAACAAGCATTTGACAAACGTTCTCATCACTCCTAACTTCCTGCTACGATTAGAAGTCCGACCCACCTCCCTCCCCACCTTTCCGCGTCGATCCCTTTGGACGCTTATCCAATTGACGTTATTTCAATAATCTTCGCCCCCCCACCGCTGCCACCCCCAATAGCCCATCCACCCTGCTGCGTTATACGCATCCTCAGGCAAGATCACTAGGGGCAGAATCCCCCCTGGGTCTGATCCTATAGTCATGGTTAATTAACTTTCCCAATGATATGCGCATGGCGCCAAATTGACCAGTCCGGTGGATAGAAGGCTTGGGGACCATGATTTTGGTCGCCTGAGATTGAGGTCAAATGGGTTTCGTTAATTTCTCTTTTTCAGCTCTCAAGGGTATGTTTCAATTGTTTGTGGTTCGTTGCCGTTTCTCCGCGCGGCCCATGTCAGGACTGGTTTTCCCATGGGATCGGAAACACATAAGGCTTCATCGCCCGTACCTTTTGAAAATCTCCTTGCAGGACTTGCCCCCTAGGAGGGAAGTTTGATGCTCGGCCGTCTAATAACCTTCCGCGCGCTGAAATTCGAGTGACTCGACCACCGTGACAAAACCTGCGCATATCGATGTATGTGCGGATTTCCAAAAAACCAATTTTAAGTGAGCCCTCGCCTGCGGTGCTTTTCTGGAAACGCCCAAGCTGGCACACACATCCCGAATAGACCGCCCAGCCCCTTCACTACCCGTCGAGTTTTCCCGCTTCACCCAAGCTTCTCCAGCGCGGAGTCCCTCTCCCTCTAGTGTACAAAAACTTTTAGGCATTAGGGATCGGCCTATTCGGGAATCGCTTACGCGCAAGGTTCTTCCAAAAGCCCCATTGATTTCGGCTTCCAGGCTCATGGGTAATCTAAGAAAACCCTTCTTTCCTTTGGAAACCCATCCAGAAGCACAGCCTTTCGCCAATCGTCTGTCACATAGATGTTTTAACCCCAATCCTTCCCCGAGATCCTCCGCAAATCGGTTATTGGACAACCCCCCCACCACGTTCTTTCAGCTATATCCCACTGCCCCCTTCAAGAATGAATTGCTATTGCCTCCCCCATGAATTTCAGACGTAGGACCGATGTTCGAATTTTTCTATGTGACCTCGTTCCCGTTCAATTCTGCTTAAAATCCATCGAAATATTGCCTCCCAGCGGATCATGGAACCTTTTTTCTTTGAAATTAGCATCATCGCGCGCAAGCCGTTTTTCCCAAAACCGATGTACTCAGCCCTATGTGCTTTTTGTTTAGGCGACCCTCTCCAAGGCCGTTGGAACCGGCCCTTCAACCGGACTTCCGCAGTGTCAAGCATCGTTGGTGATTTTTCTAGAGAAGGTATGGATGTGGTTTGACGCGAAATTTTCCGTTGTTTTAATCGTTTCAGGCCCCGGCCGGTATCGACTCATGTACCCAAAGGTGGAATTATGCGACCTCACGTCCCATAAAAATGCCCGACTATTCAGAGCTGAAGTCCTTTGCCTGCCTGGAGCTCTCCCCGCCTAGAGGTGATGAATTCAAGTCACTTTGTTCGATGGGACAAAAGCACTATAGCTTTCCCGCCCGCGATAATCACATTCGGTGTTGCCACGGGATAACCTCTTTTTCGAGTTTTGACCGAGACTGAAGCCGTGTGGGCTTTTGCGGAGGACGTGCTCAAACAAATTGCCCCATGCAATGATAGTCAGATTGCGACGTTGTCATTCCGCAGATTCCAGGTATCGAGTAGAAGTAACGTCTGAGTTTCCAGACGCCCGCCTCCGCGGCATCCAGGGTTTTAATTCAACACGTTGAAGACGGTACAAACGTCGCCGCCGTTTGCTTTGCCCGCGGATCCGAAAATGAGTACGATTCATGTTATTACCGCTCCCTGGGCGGTGCGGGGATGTCCTCCATTATAACTTTGTTCGAGCGCTTGGATGTTGATAAAATGCTGCGTCAGCGCGCTTAAGCAAGCGAAAAATTGATACTCCTCGCTCGATATGCCACTTACAAACACTTCTTTTTCGCGCATGCTTCATTATGCCTCAGTCGTCCGGGCCTACTGTTTTCGGGGAATCCCAATTCAAGCCCAATAGCTGAATCTCCTTTCCTCATTGTGTTGAGAGTTTCAGCTACGCGCCAACGGGAGTTTTGTCGGTATCAATTCAACGACCACCAAGAGAATCAATTTTCTAGTTGGACGCTAAGGTAAGGCCTATCTGCGATGCGGATCAAGGTTTCTCTGTGGAGACGGCGATGTTCTGGCTCCGAACTATTATGTATTTTAACAGCTCCAGTCTGCGCTACACCGGACCGACTGGACAATCCGAGTCCACGTCCCTGGAAAAATCGCTGCGGGACGCTTCTCCCTGGAGGGACCGGAGGTCCGATGACCAACTGTTCTGTCAACGTGAAATTTGGCAAGGCAAACCAATGTGCCGGGAGGTTGCGATATGGTCACTCAGCGGAGCGCGAAGATTCCTGAACATGATTCCGGCATGGATGCCCCACGTTGCAAATCGCTATCCAATTGCCGATTCACAGATCTCGACCCCGCTTACGATCAGCGTTAAAGTCTCGATATCCCTTCTGCTGGTCCATTTGAAAACAAGAGGCTTTCGATAGGTCTGGTTCAATCCCACCCCTTTTGTCCCCAGAAATACTTGACGAGGATGTCCTGTTCATAACCGATAGTCGGTCAGGTCTCCCATCAGTTCACCGGCTTCAGCGAGCGCTTCTATTCGAGTTCATTTTGATGTCTTGTGCATCTTCCCCTGTTACATCGATTGGTTGCCTGTATCAAAAACTCGAAAGGATAATCCTAAACTAGCGTATTGCTTATGTTCACTACGAGCTATCACCAACGCGCTTCCTGCGGAAGTACATTTGACTTAGGCCGGGGACACGTTCTCCTCGAACCGCATTGCTGTTCGTATCTCATGTTTGAACCACAAATGCAGCGTCTTGCGCGCGATGTGTCTTTTAAGCAACCAGTATTCCTCCGGAGTGGGGACACCATAATTTTTTTAGCGTTGCCATGACCACAAGTCACACTTTCGCCATTGCGAAAAATGCCTCAATCTTTCTCGTCGCCCCCTGGTCTCCCATGCATCTTGCTGGTTTGAAAGTTCTGATCTGCGCTAAACCGTGATTTGCACACGATTGGCGGAATCTCGGTTCCTAGAGTCCCCCAAAAACGTGGGTTTGGCAGAATGCTTAACTGGGCAAAGCGTGGGATCCGGAAATCTTTCTATGTGGCTGAGTAAGCACTCTCTGTCATGACCACCCTTGGTAAGCCGGCCCAAAATGTGGTCTAAAGCTTGGCGGTACGTCGCGATGCCCGGAAGATGCGCTAAGCGAACGGTCTGAAAAATAGTGTTACAACTTTTCGTTTTGCCGGCCCTCTATATGGAGACCACCTCTTGAAAGCGTGCCACTCCGGACGGATCTTCATTTTGAGGTTTGAGGAATGGCGATTTGCCGCTCTGGCGGTTCGACAATAAAGAAGGCTCGTGTTGTGGACACGGAGTTTGAGCGCTAACATTAACGCTATTTGTCCCAGGGTTCGGAGCCAAGTGGCGGGAAATCTATTTTATTAAAGCTTGCATTCATTCAAACGGAGACCCTCGGCGGCTTCGGGTGTTCGCATCGGGCAGCCAACCGATTGCCAACAGTTACTTCGATGACCTTTGGTTTATATAACATTTAACGGCCGGTCGTCATAACCTCGGATTGAGCACCCACTCAATCGATTCAATGATAGTCTACATCCAATCGAGGATTGCCCTCTTAAAATTTTACGACGACCCTGAAAGCAAAGAGGGCGGTACCCAAACCACGCCGGCCCGCAAGGCCCGATGCGCATCCTTTTATGGAGGTTTTCCAACACCGATATGCTGCGTGGCTCGCGTTAATGTCCGCCCTCGTCTCTGCCCTTCTTGAGGATGCGAGTCCGGCAAGCTGTGGTGTTCTTCTTGCTGAGAGGTTTTAGATTAGTGAAAATGACTTCCGACAGGATTAACCACCTTTTCTCAATCCGCCACGCGAACGATGATATAGGCAAATGTGTATGCAGATGGTCTTTTAAATCATCGTAGTTTTATATTACGATAGGTTGATGCAACTTAAAGGTGGGATCTGCCACTGGCTGGGGCCTTTGTTCCATAGTTGTTATTATCGCATTTCATCTTTGTGAGTATGCTGAATTACCCCATTACCTAACCGTGAACGTTTGAATCTGTCCGCGGTTGTAAATTTGTGTTTTTGTGGAGTATTGAAACCAGATTGCAATTTTCCCTTTGTGCAGTTGGCGATGTTTGTAATCTCCTATTAGAAAATATCTGAATAAATGTACTAACTCAATCTATACTCGAAATGTATCCTCCGGACTCGGATTTTTCAGATTGCTCATGATGAGGAGTATATTGCCAAACTAATGTAAGCACCGCGGGAAATCGCGTGCGTTCTAAGACTCTGCTTCCGATGGAACAAATGAGTTTGGTTGCGACCAGGGCTGGGCCCGCAAGGCGTGGAGTTTCGAATTATGAAAGCACCAGGAAAGGAACATTCTGATTTGCAGATGTCACTCTCTGCCAAAGCATTAATTCTGTCCCCGAAAATGGTCAGATGAGAGCAGACGGCGAGGGCTTACGGGGATTACGTGGGGTCGTTACACACAGCCAAAGATGCCACTGCCACAAGTCGCGGAACACGACTTCCATATCACTTCTCCTGTTTCCGCTGAAAACCCAAGGTGGCTGGTGGGGTTACTCATGGGCTCGCAGGATCGGGGCAATATCTGTGATGGAATCACGATTTTCAACATCCGCCAGCCCAAGCTGACTGATCCCGCTAGATTGGGAAGCGGTTCTGCTAGGTAGTAAACTTGAAGGGTGGAGCGTCGGGAAAAGTTTGCTTTTTTTTACGATTGAATCCTATCATAAGTTTGTTCTCTCTCGATAGCGGAATGAGCTGCGGTGAAAATAAAAAATTTCGGAAAGCTTCCACACGGCACGTGGCGCTAACCGAGTACCCAAAATCCGCCTGAACACTTAGCTCAAGAAGTCGGAAGAGGAGTGGATTGCTTCAAATCGGCCGTCAAAACACTTCTTTCCCTCCTCTCCCGCGGGACACAGTAGTCCCACTTGGTTTATATTCTTGAGTGTCGATTCCTTTCACACGCTCGGGCCGCGGCCGTTGTTCGTATCTTCTGTCCCTAGAACGCCTCCTATTCCTCTCCCGCAAGCGCCTCGAAGATCTTCCGCGCAAGATGAGGAAGATCGAGACTTTTCCTTGGTTATTCCTGTCTCACGTGATTACCCCGGCACGCCTGGATCCAGTAGGGAGTCGAAAATCCTTTCTTGCCACAAGTGCGAACCGCTCACGCAGTGCGAATCTGAGCAATCTAATTCTTTTTTTCCACCAAACGACTTTGTTTGCCTTCCACCGCTCAGCCGGCTCATGCCCTTGACCCCGCGATGTCGCGTGCGGAACGGTTCCCTCACATAGACTCCGGCTTTGCAGAAAGGACATCTGAAAACTTTCGATAGAAGGATTCCTTTAGCATTCGTGATTGCGGTGCCTCATGGTTCGATTCTATGTTCGCTAATGTCGCATAAACAAAGGCCACCCTCCATCGGTTCGATTTGTCAAGAGCCACAACCACACAAACTCGGCGAATACAAACCTTTACACGCCTGTTTCCAGCAGACGACCAACAACATGAAGTGCCCCCCGCATATGAACATCCCCCCATCTGCCACCAGCCATGAAAAGATCCAAATGTTTACTTGTGAATAACGTCTTCCTCCCTAATGGAATTGGAAACGCGACACATACGTAATCTCCAAAAAGTTAGCAGGTAGTCCATTACGGCGTGGCGTTATTCGATTGAAATTGGGTAAACTCATTTCTTTCTAAAGAAGTATGATACAGCACAACCACACCTTGACGTACAGCAAATTGATTATTTCCCCTCCTCCCTCAAAATAAGTTCACTAGGTGGGATGAAAGAGGTATTAATCTGAGCTGTGGTTAATTAACAAGTGCCCGTACTTAATGATATGCGCACGGCAAACCACTCAAGGGTTGATCTCCTAGTTGTACCATGATTTTTCCAGCCATGGCTTCCAAATGTGGTACTTTACCTATTTCTAATTAAGGTCCCTAGTTCTTCTTTGCTAGTTGTCATCTCCTTTCTTTCTTGTTGTGCCGGTAACTCGAGGATAGAAGCTCCGGCCCCACTTGGCACCCATTTGGGACGAAACAGCACGGCGTTCCTCGATTTGCCCCCATTCTTTCCTTTGAGGGCAAAGCCTGAATTGAGTTGAAGTCTCGCCCTCTTCCTTATAAACGTCTGAGCGATCGACGAATTCGGTGATATCCGACAACCTTGCCCCCCCCGTGGCCATAGATGAGTGCGCGGGGGGTGTAGATCAAATCGGTGCCCAAAGACTTTTATGAAACTCCCCAAGCAGAGAAAAACAGCCAGGACAGTACTGCAAATAGCCCGCAAATGATAAAACTCCCGTAAGAGCTTTAATCTTCTGCTTGCTGTATCCAACAGGAATGATCCTCTTATGTAAACACCCAAATTTTTTTCGATTTTTAGATTAGGGAAGATTTGATGCTCATTTCCTTTCCCGGGATTGGAGAGCGTCCACCCTCCCAGGGTCCCGACTACCCGGTTCAAGGCGATGGTCTCTAGCTTACATTAGTTATTCGACCCACCGACCAGATAGATGTCCGGGTCACAAGCCCCCAGATTTAGCCCAACCACCGTTCTCAATTCTGCCTACCCTGTTGCACTCCTCCAGTTCCCACCCATTATTTCCCCCCTCCCCTTCCTTTTGTCATGAAGGTCTTTGCGCGCTGGAACCAAACAGTCCTGCGCCCGACACCATGAATTTCTGTTAGAAATTTTTTTTTTTCGAGATTTTTTCCCCCTGGTGAACGTGTCCACCTAAGGGAATGAGGTCAATCTCAACTTCCTCCTGAACTTGTTACCCACACCATGTATCCTTGACTACTGGTTGTTTTTGCTGAAATGAGCGGAGCCCGACTCTTTTTTGCTCCCCTTTCGTTTTTGCGGGACTGGCGATCACAGATCTTGCGCTTGGGGAGACTCTCCCTGGGCACCCGGCCCCGCAGAAAATGCACCCTCATTCGTTAGGTGATAGAGTTATCAATAGAAGGCACTAAAGTGTTTAGACGAGTTCTCTCGCACCCCCGCCGAGTATGACCGACTTCTATGTACAAAGGCAGAATTTTCCCTCACCCCCCCCCCACGAACGCGCGATCAGCGCTCTGCAGAGAGAATGGCTTCTCCAGGAAGATTCTTGTCTCTTAATCTCCTTTGTTCTAGTTCATGTGAAAAGCACTACCCGACGACAGAAACGATCGACTTAGTTTGAAATGGACAAGATCTGATACTCGTTAACGATGAGTCCCCTTTCGCGCGCTTGCCGAGGGAATCACAAATGATTGAAACCCTCCATTCCTACTATTGACCGTTGGGCCTTAACCCATCATGAATCCTTCATGAGTTCGGGACCAGAGAAGAATGATTCACAATGATAGCAAGCCTCCGCTGGGAATAAAGTGGTTTGCGTGCCACAAATTAAAGTTTGCGATCTGCCGATTATTCTCAGGGCGCCCTGATGTGCTGCGCTGCAATCAATTGACCCTCCGATAAGGATTTCTTTCCTTCGTGAGTTGCGCATGCTGTCACCGGCCGGTGTTGTAGAGTCACTCTGGTTGACTCAAATACATACTGGCAGCAGAGACGCAGTTACCTCCCCGCGCCCCCTTCTGATCCTCATCGCGCAGCTAGGGCAATTAACCACTTTTCTTTTCTCCCTGCTAACCAGTCCCTTGCTCAATGCTCCCGACCAATGTACGCCGGCGCGTAATTTCTCCATTGTTTCCCCATACTCCGTGTTTAGAGATTACAGCGATTCCACGGCCCACTGGGTTGCATTGGTAGGTATAAATTCCACCCCCAGGAGCATACTTCTCGTGATGGAAGAGTACTCATTTTGGCCATTCTGAGCTAGGGAAGATTTTTGGCGTACGGCGCGTCTGGACTCCGCCACTATTATGTATCTTGATCAACTCGAAATATGCAGAACACGGACGTGGTGCCCTTTTGCAAGCCCGTCGCTGAAAGAAGGCGCAGACTAAAGGATGCTGCCTGGCTTCCATTCACCGGCGGCGCCGATGTCACGATTAGGATGTAAATTTATTGGGCCAATCTGACTCTGCTTGAGCTTTTGTAAACTCAGCGGCTCGCGTCCGCGTAGACAATGCTAAATTGATTCCTGCAGGCAATGCCACGTAATGAAATCAGGCGTACATGGAAAGTTCTTTTTACAAGTCGGCCATCTTCTCTGCAGCGGTTCAAGTCGCTGACTCGTTATAACCCCTGGGTTGGGGTTTTGTGTGTGTTTGGGATGAAACGTCAATTGCCAAAAGACACCCCCAGGTTCGCTTATTGTATTTGTTCCCCTTCACTTTCCTATCCGTGTCCCGTTCATCCGACTAGTCGTTAAAGCGGGAGGCAATAAAGGCTGCCCCGCGCGCGCTGATAGTCGCGTTCATTTTGTGATGTATTCGCATCTTACATTATCTTTTTTGTCCCATAGGTGATGAAAGCTCTCCCCCCCCCCTCAACGGAATAATCGTCGAACCAAGCTTATTGCTGTGTTAAATACGTAGTCCTATCACCAACGATTTGAACTTCCGGAATACTTTTTCATCGTGGTCGACATAGGATTTTCTCATTCGCCCACCAGTGAATCTGCTCGGCATCTCCATGCCCTTTTTTTGACAAAAACTTCTTCCACTTATGATGCCTTTCACGTCAGAACTTTCCATTTTGATTTTCCCCTTTTTCGCAACATTTCGCTGAATTTTAGCACTTGCCTCCGACCTACGGCTTTTCCCTTTCACATGGATCCCCAAATCGCAACATCTGTTTAGTCGGCCAGAATTTGGGGGCCAGGGCCCATTCTTGATTTTGGAACTCTTTTATCTGCACTGCCTGGTCATGCACCCGATTGCGTTACGGAATCGAGTGGCTCTTGATTTCGAGATGGGGTTGGCAAATGCGTTTGAACTTAGAACGGTGCTGCCGGAAATCGATCTGGGTCGAGGTGGAGTCCGAAAGATCTTCATGATACCATACTGAAGCCCACCCCCTTGGACTAGAAACCCGCTGTTCGGGCGCTCGACGATTTCCAGATGCGTCACTGGCCCGGAAGGCGCAAAATCGACTTTTGTTTTGTCAATCTTAGGGGCATACGCTTTGAAAGCTGAACGGAGGATTTATCCTGGAGGTATATCTGCCTTGGACGGGATGGAGTGCTTGGCGTTTTCAGAAACAGGGAGACGCTGGACTACCCCAACATCATCAGATATGGCCAGGTAGTGTTTCTTATATTCACCGAAGTGGGTGAGGCTAGAGCCAGATTGTTATCAAGGGATCTCACCCGCGCGCGGCGGCTTGCTCGGTGACTCATCAGACAAAAGAAAAAAGTGAAGCCGATGAGCCGGGCTGTTTCACCCCCCAATTCCAACGGCGCCTGTAGGTTCAGCGAGGCGACCTTCCAACAAGGCATGAAATCAACGGTGATCCGGAAGGATCAAATACAACTTCTAGGCCCTAATGCTTTCCTCCTCTTTACCCACCAGTGACCGCAAGAATCAGGGCTTCCCCAAAATCATGGTCAAACACGAAGGCTACCCCCCACGGAAATCTCTTAGCATCGGTCTTCATAACGCCGACGAATGATGACGTTAAGGAGCCCCCTTGCCGCTTCCTGATTTTGCGGGGCGTTCATTAAAGAGCTTGTGAGGACGCATTTATTTAGAGGATGAGTGCCATATTATTTCTGAAATGGCCAGCAGTCCCATTTCGCTACGTTTACTCCACGCCGACAGAATCTCGGACATTTGTGTTGATTAGTTTATGCAAAGGGATTTTTCCAGTGTCATTTATATTATTTTGCAATCGGTTGGGATCTTTTTTACCCCGGTTATTTTCTGCATGCGGTATTATAGCCATCAATTGGGCCTCAGTTGCTACAACACTTAACCTTGGATTCTATTGCGCCGTAATAAATTTGTGTTTTTTTTTGTGGGCTTGCCAATTCCTTGCATCTTTGCAGGTGAAGTTTTCTCTTAAAGAATATTAGACATTCTCTAGAACAATACAATTCTTCCCTACCGCCTCAAAAGGCCACTCGAGATAGACGTTTTTAAGCTTGCCTTTCTGAAGAAGATCTATTTATTTTTACTACCTGTCCGCACGCCGGCGGAATCGGAGCGCGGTCATTTTGCTAGAGGGTGGGTGGAACATTGAAGACGGTGTCGCTGCTCGGATTCGAACGGGCGTAAGGTTCCCTTTTCCCCCCACCGTATGGTCGCTCCCGCTTCAAGCAGATCCGCGGCATTGCTATGTATTATTACGCTACCGCCACAGTCTGATAATCCCTCCCTCAAGAGGAGACTTTGGAGCAAGCCTGAGCGGCGCTTCCGGGACGATTACGAGATTATGCTGGTTCGTGACAAAAAGCCCCGACCACCATGGCGCTCGCCAATCCCTCTCAAACTCATCGTTTTGAGAAGTGTTTTTTTATTTGCACATGGTATCGCGCTCGCGAGGGAAATATCTCGTGTATCTTTGAGAACCCGAACGCTTCCACAACTTCAGTCTACGCTAAGAAGGGCGAGATTTTTGTACCAGATCCCCCCTTTCCGGGTTGTGGGAGAGTCGTGCGAAACGTGGCTTTCTGCCCGCTT
>Ga0179591_1375601_pt1 | contig 12123 bp, 13 predicted proteins | sample CZOMad2_1_08_16f_FD_182891 | JGI IMG/M metagenome (GOLD analysis project Ga0179591, IMG submission 182891) | Vadose zone soil fungal communities from Angelo Coast Range Reserve, California, USA - CZOMad2_1_08_16fungal (PacBio error correction) | ecosystem: Environmental > Terrestrial > Soil >... | reverse complement strand
CCAATTTCCCCGGTTTCTTTCAGCTTCTCCGTTTCCTTTTTCCCCCCCTTCCCCGGAGAAAGGTTTTCTCAGAGTCGTTTGAGTGCGCAAACCATCCTCCCCTTACTGACTTGATTTCCCCCCCTTCCCCCCCCCCCCTCTCTGCGCGATCCTCAGAATCAGTATACTTTGGATTTCTCAACCCTCCCTTCTTACCCCTTACCCTTTCCCAACTTTTTCCATGGGTCTTAATGTCTCCCCTGCGGTGCGCTGTTTTCCTCTGGCAATGCCAGTCACTCGTCCCCCCCCCTCTATTCCATAAAACAATCCCCGCCCTTTCGTACCTGGCATAGGCATTTGTCCTTATGCACATTACCCTATTTCCCGGGAGTATTTTTCTCTTTCCCCCCCCCCCCCCCTTCGAGTAGATGGGATTGACTTCTGTTCTTTTTTCCAAATACTGGCACACATAATTCTGAATCTGGTATTCCGTCCATGTGTACCTTTTTCCCCTTTTCTTTTTCAAGAGTAATCCCCCTCATTCAGGATTCTTTCCTTCCTTTTTCCCCCCCTCTTTCACCGCTCGCCCCTTCTCCGGTGTGTGGGACAAATCGCTCCGAGTTGCCGGTCTATCTCTTTCTTTTTTCTCTCTTTCTCTGTGTCGATGGCGCTGTTATTTTTTCTTCATTCCTCCCTTGCAACAGCAAGGTGCTTTTTGCCTTCATCAGACAGATGGACATCTCTTCTTTCCTCCCTCTTCTTTTTTTTCTTTTTTTCCCCTCTGTCATGATTGGGAAGGCATTCCTTCTCATCCCCCCCGCTGTTGCAAAGGAGATAAAGAAAACAGATCAGACTACAGAGCCATCTCCCCTCACCCATCTCCCAAAATCTGATCTTCCTTTCTTTCTAACTTGCGGAGACACTTTTTTGTTTTCTTTTCAAAAGGGTTGCGAGCGGTGCTTCTCCCCCTTCACTAGGCAAGAAAACATGACTGCGACGCTCGGTCAGGACTCCTTTCCCTTCATGGAGGTAGGGTTTATTTTTACTTTAGACATTATGTTCCCTTAGCCCCTCTTCGAAAGACAATCCCCTTTTCTCTTTTTTACCCCATAATACGTGTGGGGAATATATGTGACATAATTTTGTGTTTCTATGCCAGGTACGCTCGACATTTCATCCTTTTGGGGATGGTGGATGGATCGAGTGCTGGAACCTGCCCCTTTCTGGCATTGCCAACAGATTTTCTCCTGTCCCTTTTTTTCCTTTTCTGCTGACAAACTTATGACGATTCTTTCCAATGAGGAGTATAGCTGGTTGAATCGTGCTGCCCCCCCCGCATCAGTCGAGAGGCCCCAACCCCCCAGTCAGTAAGAGATAGTCAGGGTTCTTTTTCTCCCCTTGTTTTTTTCAAGCACTTGATCCGTCCCAGACGCCCGGTCACGCTGAAAGAAACCGGCCTAGAGGTCACTGCAAAAGGGTGAGTTGCTCTTTCCTCTCTTTTTCCCCCCCCCTTTTTTTTTTGCTAACCAGATTGGCCGGTAACCCTCTTTAGGAAGAACGGCTTCTTTCCCCCCTTTTTTTTCCTTGTTCCTTTCTCACAGGCATGAAGATTGAAGAATTTTCCTTCCTGTTCAGTCTGATCTGCGTTCATCAAGTTTCCTGTAGGACAAAACGCGTCAACGGCCTCCCCTCTCCCTTAGAGAGAAAGGCTTGCAGGTTCTCTTCTTCCCCCTTTTTTTTACTGCCGATTCAATGCGATCATTTGGCCTCTTGACAAAGTTGGTTTTTTTTCTTATTAGATTCTGACGAGGAGGAGAGGAGTGATTATCGGTCCCTTCCCCTTTGCCCACTCCCTGAACTTGTTTCAGCTTTTGTGTTTCCCTCACCGAAAGAGCTTGGATACTTAACGTATTGTTCAGTCCCCTTCCTTCTCTGGAGGCAATGATGCTTTACCTTCCGCGTGAAGGCCGTCTTTGCGTGGTGCCAAACAAGAAGCGCAAATTCGCTCCTTGGCCTTCTGTGGAGGTGTAAATGTACGACATCCTCTCCTATACATGCAAGCCAGGGCCCATGCCTTTAGATTTGAAACATTATCGGGCCTCTCCCATCTGCCCCCCCCCCCTTACCACGGAAAGACTTTATCTTCTTGTGGGTCAACGGAACAACGTCAATGTTTGCTTGCACTGACCAGCGAAACAGTATGGACATCATTTAAGTTTGTGTGTTGTCCTTGTGGAGAAATTCAGTAGTTTACAGAGTGCATGGGTTTTCCCCTCTGGGCGGAGTAAGTTGCACGGTACTAGTCCATGAGATGGATTTTTTATCCCCATCGGGAGTCAGAATGGCGCCTCCTACGAAGCGCCCACCCGACGCTTCTACTCTGTTGATCCAAGATCAATCACAGACGACCGGCATCATTCCTTTTCTTGGCCCTAGTGATAAACGTTCCGCCGTTTATGCCATGCGCCAAGCACACCCCCTTTTTCTTTGAAATGGATAGAGGTGATAGGGTAACCCCCGTCTTGAGACCAAATGGTAATTAATGATGTTTCCTTTCTTATTTCCGAGCATTGGGCCGGCGGCTCTCTTCTGGCTTTTACTTTCTTTTCCGGTGGTGGTTATAAGGCGTTGGCTAAAATATGATTTTCCGGTACAATAGCGAGTGTCTCCTACTCAGCGGGGGTTTTCCTTTGCGATACAATGTGATGGCGTCTTTTTTTTGGACCATGTAGTGGTGATACTTTTTTTTTGCGGGTGATACTGTCAGCCGGCGATGGCGGAGCATAAGTTGGGTTGTCCCTTGAATGCCTCCCCTTTTTACTACCGTCCATAGTAAGTAGTGGCGTACGGGGGATGGGGTGTCTCTGTTTGGGTGGTGTTCTGTCTCTTACTCCCCCATCAAAGTATTTGAAAATGTTGTCAATCTCCCCCAGATGTCCAAAACATTTTTCTGTTTTATTTGTCTTATCTCAGATGACGGGAGGCCCGGTTCTTTTTTTTTTTTCTGTTACAAAGGGTCAGGAGGCGCTTTTTTTTTTGTTGCTGGTGCGATGAATGGAAATGAATATTCAGTAATTACCCCCAATATCTCTCTCTTTCTTCCCCTCCGTTTTTTCTTCTTCTTTTTTCTTCCCCGTTAGATTAATGATGGAATAGTCATTTCCAGTTTTTTTTCCGAGCGCCTTTGCACCCTTTGTAACATCACTCCCCCTCGTGTTAAGCTTTCCCGGCATCTGAGATCATCCCCCTCCCTTTTTTTTTTTTTTTTTTTTGGAAAATCTGGGGGAAGAGTTGACGTTTTACATTTACGTTATTTTTGTATTTGTGTACGTATGACCCTTAGATCCCTCCCACACCCCCCATCCCAATTATTTTCCTTCCCCTTTTTTCTAGTAACTCGATGATAGATTCCATCAAGTCCCACAGTATCACCGCCCGCTGTCCAAGTATCACGCCGCCTCCCCCCCCAGCTTAATTGTACCTCCAACGTATCCCCCCCCCCCCTTGTGATCGCAGCCGAAATCTTTTCCCCCCCCCCCCTCTTCACATGGCAGACTAGTATATTACACTCCTTAGCCAGCATATTGTACCCCGCTCTTTTTCAAATGAGGTGTCACGGCCACATCCTTTTCCGTCTTCCTTAGGGCAAGGCTCACATCAGTAATGACAATTTTTTCTTAGACGGCTTTTGTTTTACACTATACCTCTATCCTTTTCCCCCCCTTTTTTCTTGGCGCAATGGCATAAAACTCCGTCTCTTTCTGGACTCCATTGACTAAAATCCTGGGTTTTTTTTTTTGATTGATCCTTGACAACCCTCTCCCAACCTTAGAAGTTCTTTTTTTCTGCTTTGGCTCTCCTAGACTCGGCGGAGACCCAGCCCCTGTCCAATCCATCTCATGGACTGTACCCCTCTAGTATCGACGAGCCTTTTTTTCAAATGAAGGCTCCACAAGACCCAAAAAAGTAATACTTTCCCCCCCCTTCCCTGTTTCGCTGTATCCCCCTTTTCTTTTTTCCCCCCCCCCCCTCCATGGGACGTGTTCCGTTGACCACGCAGGATGGATAAGGTTCTTTTGGAGAGCACCTGAGAATGTTACCTCCTATCATGGCGCCCTGGCTGCCCCTTTTTCTTTCTTGCATCCAACCATCCGTATCCTTGTGTCGCCGGACGAGGACCAGAACGAAACCTTCCTCCGCTGGTCCATTGGCCTGGCCCGATGCGTAATGGAACCGTTTGCCCCCCTCTCCTTTTTGCAAGAAGGGCAAACGATTCCTGAAAACAAGTTCCGGTTATCATCGGAGTGGGCCCCTCTTTTTTTTTTTTTCCCTCTTTTCCTATTCGACTCGTCAGAATCTAATGAATTCAGGCGCCCCACATGATCCATTGAATCGGAAGTCCACAACCGTTAGCTTTTTTCCCTGCAGCCTTTCTCTCTGCGGCGACCCCTTCCGGTCTTGTTTTTTTTCCCTTATCATGACACGCAAGGGCATCTTTTTTTCCCCGACTGGAACATGACTAAAAAACCTCATGTCAGGGGCTGTGCTAAAAGGCCTGTCATCTCCCTTTCAGCGTTATGCCTCAGAAGCGTCTTTGATGTTAGCAGACCGTGGTTTCCAACGAATCTTCACTCAACCTTTTCTATCTAATGTCACCCCTTCCATTTTTGCCTTTTTTTTTTCCCGGGATTATTGTTTGACCAATTTTTTGTCGCAGAGTCGTTGAGTGACTGCAAAAATACTGACTTTCCCCGTTTGGCAGAGCCGAACCCTTCCTCCCCTCAGTAAACTGGGCAGCACGAGCCCCACTCATCTCATTTGAATCACTTTACCATTTTTAACGTCTCCCCTGCGGTGCGCGTTGCTGGTCCTTCTTCTTCCTCAATAAGGCCCAAAAGGTTTTTTCTCCCCCCCTGCCCCTTTCTGAATGTAGGTACGTACCTGGATATCTTCCTTCCCACGGCGTATTTCGATGCCATAGGTGTACTGTAGCTTTCCCCTTCCTTTTTCTTCTCTTTTAAAAAGAATGGACATAATGTTCCCCCCTTTGTACTTCAAGGCTTAGCTGGACTATTCCTCTGTCTGCGATAATTCCGGGATTTTACTTTCTTCCCTCAGCTAGACCTTTTGAAATCCCATTCTCCCATCCATTTCTCGCGAAAGATGCAGATCCCCTTGGCCTGATGTTCGTGGATAAGATTATGACTTTTTCTCTCTTTTTTTCGTGTGATTTTGGGCTTTATATCCTTTCTTTTTCTGTTTAGGGGAATATCGCTGTCCACCCTTCGGTCCTTCTCTCCTTTCCCCTCCTGTTTTTTTTTTTTTCTCTGATGGGAAGGAATTCAGACAATCGAGCTCATCCCCTTGTGTTGCAAGGATCCAAACCCCATGACTCCAGAGCCCATCGACCGCTCCCCTTTTTGCCCAAAAATTCCTTCGGAGCTGCAGCTGCCGGCGCGATTTCTTGGTTTTGTGCCACACCCCCTTTCCCAAGGCTAGCGGTGAGTGTTCCGACATACTTATATCCGACAGTACTCTGAATATGGGATTACTCGGTCCTCCCCCTTCCTTTGACGTAATACCGAGGGTTATTTTTAATTATGACTGTGCCTCCGACCGTCGATTCGAACGCCCTCCCCCTTCTGGAATAGAAATACTCCCTTTTTCCCCATGGGCCTAAGGACAAATGCCTGCCCCCCGGTGCGGGGCTGGTTGCTTGTCTTTTTTGTCGTTATTGAATGGAATTGCCCCTCCCGCGCCACCTCAGGGCAGGAAATTAGATGACAACCTTAAAAAAAAAAAGTTGATTATCCCCCTTTCTTCTTTTCCCCCTCGGTGCTGCCAAGTATACTGATGTTTCTGTCCTTCCTCTGCCAAAAATGGTGGATCAGTCATGTATATCCTATCTTGTCCCCTTATCTCAAAGACTCTGACCCCGCATTGCTTCTGCTCCCGGCTCCCAGCTGAAAGAACCTGCCCTTTTCCTTCGATAGAAAAAGGTGAGTTGCTCATTTCGGGAAAAAAAGGTCTGCTAAAAACCTTCCATTTTTCCAGCAAGGCGCCCCTTCCTTCCTTCTCTCCCCGGGAAGGAAAGGCTCTTCCCTCTTCCCTATTTGAGAAGAATCTCAGTAAGAAGGCTTTTTTTTGGTGGTATCCCTCTTTCTATGATAAGGAGTTCTTCCCTTTCCCCCTTGCGGATGTCTGAAAGCAGAAGAGACCCTGCACCAGGCTGCACAGTTGGACTTCCGTACTATTCCCCCCCCGTCTTGAGTGAAATTATATTAGATTCGACTAGTCTTTTCCCTTTCTTAGTGCTATGGAGACCTTCTTTTCCCTCCGATGAGCCGTATGAAACGGCTCTTTTCCCCCCCATCAGGTTGACTAGGCTGCTCCCTTTTTCTTTCCCCCGCCAAGAGTTCCAATTACCTTTATCTGCCCCCAAGGACTACCGGGGGGGGGGGGGCCCTAGGTGTGCCCCTCCTTCCGGCGTCATGTTTCGTAGGGCTCTTTTTTCCAGCGCCAACTTGCGCCTCATGGGATCAGTATCCTTCTGTGTTTCATGCAAGATTAACAGCAGCCCGGTCTTTTTTTTCCTACGAGGATGATTGAAAAACCTTTTCCCCACACTTGAACATTTAACACGGCCCATTGCTCCCCGTTTCCCCTGGGAACACGTCATTGGATTGGTTCTGTCTACTCCCTTTACAGAGAAAAGGTATGGAAGAATGTAAGTTTTTTGATCCATTCTATAGTTTACCGAGTGCATGTTTCAGCCAATTTTTGGAGGAGGAAGTGACGGTACTTCCCCCCTTTCTTCTCCTTTTTTTTTGGAGCATCGCCTTTCCTTTGGGGGCGCCGAAGAGTTCTAGATTTTCCCCACCCTCGCGACCGAAGGCGAAGGTTTTGTCTTTCTCCCTCACACGAAGACGGCAGAAGTACCTTTTTGTGATTTAGGCAATGATTCAAGAAGTGGCAACCTGTTTGTCGCCAGCCGCCAAGAACAAATGTGGTTCCCCTTGCTTCTCGTGTCCTTTCTCCTTTTGGGTAAAACACCCTCTTCCTTCTTCTTTTGCGACCCAAAATTTAACCTCCTATGCATCAGTAATGTCCTCCGCGTTCTTTTCTTTTGAGTTGGAAGTGAAACTCATGTTTCCTTCCCGGTGGTACAATATGCTCCATAGCAGTGGTAATAGAATAGGCTGGCCCTCTTGGTACAATAAGATCTCCCCCCCTTCGGCCTGGCGATACAATGTATGGCTTGGCGGTCTTTTTTTTTTCCTTTTCCGTTGGAGACAAGTCTTTTCTCTTCGGCGGTGATTACTGGGACAGCTTTGCTTTCTTTGCCTCCGTTTTGGGGGGTGTTTTACTTGATTTTCTTTTATCGGAGCCTTCCGTTGTAGTTGTCTAGCTCTTTTTTTTTTTTGGTGGTGAGGATATAATCATTGTAAGTAAAACGTTCTATCCGTGCTCCCCCATCTCCCCCCCCCAGATGTTCCAAACAACTTCCTTCCGTGAGTTGGATGATCTTCAGATGCAAGGATCTTTGTTTTCTTCTATGTTACAAGGGTCAGGAGGCGCTTTACTCCTCTTTTCTTCTCTGATATGGACAATGCATATTCAATAAGTAATCTACGGGGCCTTCCAACCCCCGTTTTTTTTTTTTTGAGAGAGATATTGTTTTGGATCTGCCCGTAGCTCATCTCCTTTTTCATCCCCAGAAGGAGCGAAAGCAGCGGTTCTCCCCGCAAAAGGGTGGACCAGAATTCGGAGCACCTTGCTCCTATCTTACCCCGGAAGTACGGAGGTGTCAATGCGTAATTTTTTTTTCTCCTCTTTTCTTCACGAAGAGGGACACGGACTTTTCTTTGGTTCCTTATGACGATCATGCCTGCCACAACCCCCCCTCCCCTTCCTCTTTTCTTCTTTTCGTACTCAGATAAGATTTCAATCAAGGTCACCCCTTTTATCACCGCCAGCTGTCACAGCCAGCCCACCATACATTGTACTCAACGTATACTATCATTCTTCCTCTTTTCTCTCCCAATTGAGTTACGCCGTATAGTATGGTACCCCCCGCTTTTTTTCTTGTACGTCCAAGCATATTGTACACCGCGTTCCAACCCCACTTTCCCAACATATCGCGCCGGCTCCCTCTCTCTTCTTTTTCCTTGAATAGGGAAAGCTCCCCCTTGGGTCTCAATCCATGGAATGAGAAAACTGCAGTTAGGTCGTCTCCTTGCCCGCCTCATCAAGTTTCCTTCTTCCTAAAATCAGTAGACAACGTTCCCCCCATACCGCCTGAGTAGGTAATTCTGCTTCTTTTGATCACAAAAAAAACCCCCCCTTTTCCTTCGCGAGACGGAGGGTTGGGCCTTCTTCTCTAGAACTCGGCGGCGCATCTCGAAATTCCCCCCCTTCCATCTGGAATGGAATAGTCAACTTTTTCTTTGCTTTAACCAATGCACTCGGTATCTCTCTTCCCCCCGACCAAACAAAATACATTAATAACCCCCTTTTCAGTGTCATTCTTCACATCATGGTCCAAAACCAAGCCACCAGTGTTTCCTCAATCTTTTTGGTAAGTTCAAGTGTCTTTGCGTTTTTTTTCCCCATCATCATCAGTAGCACCCAGCCGACTCTCTTTGCCTGATGTCGGACATTGACATAACCCCGGATCTTTGCACACTGTGCGCTTCTTTGTTGTCGCGTTATGTTTCCCTCTTTACGGTTAATGCTAGGAGTATCTCCTTCTCCCGCTTCTGTAATTGGAACTTGCTGGACCCCGTTTTTCGCCCCTGCATGGCCAACGTTTGGACTTCTCTGTTCCTCAACAGTTCCTTTTCCGTGGGCAAGATGATTTAATTTCTCCTCGTCATAATCTAATAGAAGTATCTCCCTCCTTTTCTTTACCCCCCCCTTTCCCCGGCAGTCCAAAATGGGCAGCTGTTCTTTCTTCCCCCTTCCGCCTTCTCTGTTGAGGGCGACATCAGCCTGCGTTTCCCTTTTCTTTCATAGATTCCGGATCATGCACGCACTTTCTTCTTCAGGACTGGAACATGGACTTAAAAACAGCCTAATGTCATCTTCAAGCCTGTTCTAAAGGCCGGAAGAGCCTTTCGTCCTCTTTCCTCAACTGAAGGTGGCCTTGGGTGTTAGCAGACCTGGTTTAACCCTGATAAGTTTCAATGTTCCATGACTCTTCAGGGCGGTTTCTTTAAGATTGTGTTCCCCCTCCCTGATCAAGGGGGGTCCTCTCTCCTTTTTCAAAAGAACACCTTTCCTCCAACCAGTGTTTGGCAGAGACGAATGTCCATATTCTACTTGCAGCACGATGCATCTTTTTTCCCCTCCCCTTGTCAATTGGATAGTTCATGTGGTCTTATTTTTCCTGCTACTGATACTGTTGGCCATTTGCCCACAATGTTCCAGCATTCTCCATCCCCCTTTTCCCCTGGAGCGTAACCTGGCCCTTTCCATTCCAGAAGAACTATCCCACGCGTTTCCGAGAGATGGTGATTGGCTTCGCCTCGCCCGTCTTTCTTTTTTTTTTCCTCTGGAAAAGTAATGTCAGTAATTTCCCCTTCTCCATTTTTACTTCAAGCTTAGTTTCCTCAATCATCGGTCTGGCGATCCTTCGCCTTTTTTTCGGACAACTAATTCTCCATCCGGTGTGTGGCACACCTTCAGCCGCAGTCCGATCTTCTTCCCAGATGGTGGCGCCTCCTCCCGATGGCTCTGTAGTTAATGCAGGTGTTTGCAACAGCAAGGTTTTGTTCCTCTCCTTTTCTTCTTTCAAATCGACAGATGGTGACCCTTTTGTTGTTGTTGGAGGAGATGTCCTTGTTGATGAGAACCCTCTCCCCCTACCAGCACACATTGCTTTTCCACTTCTCCCCCTCCCCCACTCAACGCCTGCACCGCCCTCGACAAAAGCTAATCTGTGCCCTCTTTTCTCTGAAGAGGAGAGAGGCTTTCCCCACCACCGTAGTTCTTTTAAACTTCTGAGCGGTGCGTTTCCTCCCTTCCGAAAGATGATTAGCGGATTTTTTTTCCCATTGGATTACTCGGTCAATCGCCTTGAGGTACAACATGGCGGAACTCTGGTTATTTGAACGGGATGACATTATTTTTTCTTCTCCTCCAAAGTAGAGTCGAAAGTCCCCTCTCCCTACTCCGGGAAATTATTTCTCTTTCATGTAATTCTCTTTCTAGCAGGTAACGCTCCGATTCAATCCTCGGATGGCGGATGGAGAAGTGCCTGGAACCCCTTTTTTCTTTCCTTGACCAACCGTATCCGCCCCCCATCGCCAGCAGGGAGACATTCTCCCATACGATGCCCTTTGGCAACCGTTGCTTCTTTTTTTGGTTTGCATGTGCTGCAAAGTTCTTATTCCAGTCGGCTCTCAAACCAATTTCTGCTTCTCCTCTATAGTCAGGGGATTTTTTTTTTCTTCTTCAACCGCCTCTGCGGACCCCGCCTTGATCGTTCCCAGAAGCACGGATCACGCTTACATGACCCTGGTTCTCCTTGTGACATTAAGATAGGAACCTTTTCATCTGGGAAACCAAGGTCTGCTAACACCTCTTTCCCACAGGCCTACTTCAGTTGCCTAAGGAGAAGTCTCTCAAGGCTCTTCCGGACTTTTAGCACAGGCCTTGATTCCGTTTTTGTTTTTTAGTATGTTCCCGTCCTCTCCCTTTTTTCTCCCAGAGTGACCTTGCGTTCCCTCAACCTCTCACCCGGACGACAAGCTGGAGGTCGCCGACCGATCTTTATGAATCCGCTTCCCCTCGTCTTCCTGTACTTTGGCCTAATGGAACCTAAGGATGGCGCTTCTTTCTTCAGAGGAGGAGAGAGGGATTTCTCCCCGATGAGCCGTTGGCCACCGGAACTGCTCCCCCCTCGGTGAAAGGACTTGAGAATCTTTTTTTTATCAAGAGTTTCCATTTACGACATCGTTTTGCATGTCATTACACCTGCCTTTTTTCCCCCTCCGTACACGTTCCCTCCAATTGCTGATATGGGAGCAGATCAGGAATGGTGTTCCCCGACATCATGCAAAGAATATACCTGCCTCCCCCTCTCTCTTTTTTTTTGGGGGAAAGGATGATGTTTCCCCTTCCCCCCCCCCTGTAACACTTGAAAATTACAATGTGCGTTGGTCAGTTCCTTTTTTTTTTTTTTTTCCATGGATGGAAGAATGACACTTACCCCTTCTTTCCCTGTTGTTTAGTAATGCTTTGGTGGTCGTGTTGATCCATTCCTTTACGTCCCCCGGCTTCGGAGAGATTCGATGTGCGGAGGACCGTGACGGGTAAAGTCCATTTTCCTCTATGCATCTGGTCTTCAGAATGGCGCAACGATTTAGCCCATACGGCGAAGGTTGTGATATTGTTGATCCTCTTCCTTCTTCTTCATTAAAGACTCAGGCGTTTTTCAGGGGGGGGGGGTTAAATGTCTTCCCCTTTCCCGACGAGTTGCCATGCCGCCACGCCCCCCTAAAAAATGTGCGTTAAAAACTGATGAGCGGGCACAAGTGTTTCCTGCGCCCCCCCCCCTTAATGACAGTTTCATAATAATGTCTTTTGCTTTCCTTACTGATTGTGAGATTACACCCTTCATCTGCTATGTAAGCCGGCTTTTTCTCCCCTTTCCCTTTTCCTTTAGAAGGTGGTGGTTATAAGGATTCTTGGTTGCCGGCTCTAAAATAGTCTGCAATTGAAGCGGTTATTTTGTTACCATGAGAAGATGGTAACTAATATGGCGGCCTTTCTTTTCTCCGTTTGTGCGGTACAATGTAATGGTGATAATCTGGCGGTGATACGGATGCTCTCTTGTTGATACGGTGATGGCGTTCCTTTTTTTGAATCTATCAGAGGCGGTAATAAGTCGTATTCCTTTTTTTTAGGGCGATAATGGATGGGTTTCTCCTTTTTGTTGGGATGCTATACTTTCCAAAACAACGTTAAAAATGTCTATGCAGCACCATCCCCCCCATATGTTTACCAACACGCCCTCCCTCCCCTCTTCTTTAGTGGGATGAGACAGATTCTTTCAAGTTGCTCCGAATTCTTGGAAAGCGCCCCCGGTGCGTTCTTCGACTAACACCGCTGTGCTGTCGTCATGATTTTCTTCATGATTAA
>Ga0179591_1366931_pt1 | contig 12123 bp, 16 predicted proteins | sample CZOMad2_1_08_16f_FD_182891 | JGI IMG/M metagenome (GOLD analysis project Ga0179591, IMG submission 182891) | Vadose zone soil fungal communities from Angelo Coast Range Reserve, California, USA - CZOMad2_1_08_16fungal (PacBio error correction) | ecosystem: Environmental > Terrestrial > Soil >... | reverse complement strand
AGCGCATCCCCACCCCCCTTTTTTTTTTGGGAGCTCCTTACCCCCGCCTCCCCTCCCTGTTTACCTGACCATCCCCGTTGTGCGGATACCTTCTTCCTCGTCCTTCCCGCGTTTTGGGAAGAACCGTACAAAGGCCACCCCTTGTTCCAAACTTTTTTTTTTGTTAGACTGTTGAGGAACCAGTTCCCCCTATTCGGAAATGATGACACCAAAAAACTTTTCCCCCCCCTTCGATGCAAAAACGCCCGAACTTGGTTTCTTTCTTTTTTTTTTTCCTGTTTCTCATTCTTACGAGATTCTCTCCAAATTTGAATAAGGGCAATCCTCCCGAAGTTTTTTTGGTTTCCTCTCTTGTCGTTAGCTTAGAGTTTGACTGGTATTTTTCGACTAACCTTCCCTCGGAGAGGCAAGATCTCCTGTCTTTTTTTCCCCCCCACAGAGTGCACCTTCTTGAGACAGCTTAGTACGAGTCTTCTCCCGTAGCTATAAAATGTTGGAGTTCTTGCTTTTTTTCTCCCCCCCCCCTTTCTCATCCGTTGACATTTTTTCCTTCGAACTTACCAGATTTTCTCTCCTTGTTCCAATCTACCGAATTTCCCGCTCCGGTTCTTATCTGATGTACTTGTCTTCCCCCCCCACCCCCCCTCGTGGTTATTAAGCCCCCCTTCGACCTGGGCGTCCTCCCCTTTTTTCGAGTTCAAAGGAGGATCCCGGAGTAGGATACCCCCCCCCCAACCCCTTTTTTTTACGGTGGTCTCAGAAATGAAAATGAATTCTTTTTCCTGAAACATGACTGTTGTTTCTTTCACCAACGGGGATTTTTAGAACCCCTTTCCTTCCAAATGATCCCTTTTAGCTGTGCTCTGTTCACCCTCTAATCCTTTCCCTTCTCCTTCCGTTTTCTCTAAATGTCACCCTTTCCGTCTCATTTTGTTTCTCTAACGTCCTGGACACCACCGGCATGTTTTCCGTTCCCCCTTCCCGACATGAGTGAGAACACCCCCTTTACCTCCCTTTTTCTTCCTCTTGAAGCAACTTCTTTTCCCCCCAAACAGTCCCCCTTTTCAAGACACATTACTTTGGCCTTCTTTTTTACCCTTACTCTTGTCCTGTTAAATAATACTTTTGAGTATACTTTATTTTTTTTCCTTTTCCCCGACCCTCCAGGCTGCCCTCGAAAGGTTTCTTTCTTTCCCTCCTTTTTTCTTCTATCCCCACTTTCATCTTCGCCACCTGAAACCACCCTTTTCTTTGTCCTTTATTTTCTTCCTATTAAACCCCTTTCTTTCCACATTTCCTCAACTCTCTCTTATTTACCTTGGTACTATATGGAAACTATTAATATTACTCTTATATTTAATTGTTTTTTTTTTTTTGTTTCTTTTTTTTCTTTCTTTTGTATCATGTTTTCCCTTTAACCTTCTTTGTGGGAGCCGTTAATTTCCTTCCTTGTCACTTCTAACATCCCATTTTCCTACCTTATTCCCCATAAATTATATGCAAGTATAGAATCACCCCCCCTCTTCTAATTCCCATAACCACACCTCAAAATATCCCTTAGTTAAAAATTCCCCCCTTCCAAATTCCCCAACCCCCGTCCCCCTGATATGCGGTGTACGTCGTTATCCCCCTCCCACTCTACTGTGCATTTACCGTATTGCAAGTTGAGATGAACTAGAACCTTCTTATCTTTTTTCCTCTCCGTTTTATAGAGTCCCGTATATTCCCAACCCCGGCGCCCCCTTCAACAATTATAAAAAGTACTACATGCCCCCCCCTGCTTGGTATACCCCACATTCCCCCCTATTTCCTCAGGTCCTTTCCTTTTCACTCCATTTTTACTCACGGTATCTTGATGTGTGTTATATTTATATTACCTATCAGTATGTTTCGTTTTTTTTACCCCAATTCTATGAGTCCTCCTTGTCCTTGGCAGATGAGAGAGAATTGTACCTCTTTAAACCTTTCATTCCAATATCCCTCCGTAGTCCCGGCATTTACCTACCCGGTCCCCTTCTTACCACACTGGAGAATACTTAGAAGGAAGTGCCTCTCGCTTCGAGGCCGCTCAATCTCTACTGTTACCCCCCTGAACTTTAAATCCAGGGTAGTGAATCTATGTTCTCCTAATTGAAATACCTTGTTTATTTCCTTGCTACCCGATTTATAGTATATTTCTTCCCCTATACCCAAAAATTATCCCCTTCGATCTTTACTGTAAGCTACTTCCTTCAACCCCCTACCAGATTTTTCAACCCCCCACATGTATTATCCATGTCCATCAACATCCGCTCCTTCTTCTCTGGTCTGACAAATTGTTCTGGGCCTGTTTGGAAGGGATTTCCCCTTTCCCTTCCTTTTTTCCCTCGGCACAAACGGTTGACCCCAATCCCTCTTCTTGTACTACGTGAGTTCTCCCCTCCCCCCCTTGTAAGATTGAACAAGAAGTTATCTCCTCATTATAAGGTACCCCCAATTCGTTGCTTCCATTTCTTCCTTAGCCCACTCGGATTTTTTTCCCTTTCCCCCCACTACTTCCCCCAACGCACTGATGCCGTTGAATAAGTTCTCATGGCTTTTTTCCCCCGCCCCTTTTTCCCATAACTTTTCCCTTAAGCTGTTAGGACCTTTTTTTTTCCCCTTCCCTATTGACTTTTTTTCTCCCCGACAACCTTTATCGCACGAATGTTTTTGTCCTTAGTACTCTCTCTCTTCAGGACGTGCGTCTTTACCGACCCTTTTTTATGTGGACGCAACTATGTACTTTTTTTCTCTCCTTTGAGCCTCCCAAGCTTTTGTCGTGAAGGTTCTTTAACTCATCTTTTTAACAGGGGGCTATTTCCCCCCTGACTGGGTAACCAGTTCGTTGCCTCCAATCATTTTAGCTTTCCTACAGATTTCACGGCATCCTCTCCCCCCCTGCCAGCTTCCCCTTCTCATAGACCTTGAGACTCGTTTAATTTCTTCTCTCTTTGTTCTTCCTTTAATGCTGTTCGGACCCTTTGTTTTTTCTTCAGTTCCCTTTAGGGATCTTTCCCTATTTACGCAAGTCGTACCTGTGCTGTCCAAGTCCCTTCTTACTTTTCCATTCCCTGGTTGAGTCCTTACGACCAACCTTCTACTGAGTTTCCTCTTTCAAAATCGCCTACATTTCCCCTCCCAAGTTTTTCGGAGTGCAACTCAACTCCTTCACACCACTTTTCTGCCCCATTGTCAAACTTTGGGTCGGTGAGGTTCTTCTTTTTCCCTTTTTTCATTTGCTCACCCCTTTTATGTACCGGGAAGTGGAATTCCGGTCCAAAGATTCGCCATTCTTGCATGACGATAAACTTGTTACCACTCCTTTTTCCTTTTTTTTAGGACGTGGCAAATAGATTTACGGGTGGGAGTTATAAAAGAACAGCCTTATTTTTGAGCCTCGTCTCTCACCTTTTGCGTTGTTGACTCTATGATTCCCCCCCCTCCGCACACATCATTCTTTTTTCTTTGTCGATAAACCCGGTAACGCGATTTGAAATAGGGAAGGACTCAACCCCCCTTCCCCCTTCCCTTACTCGGACGATACTCGTCCGACACCTTGATCCACATCTTCCCGAACCTCGACGCTCCTTTCCCCCCTCGGTACTAAGCCTGAAATGCGAACACTTGGCTCCGTTCGCTTTTCTTCCCAGACATTGGTCCTTTTCCCTGTTCCTCCCCTGAATGCGAGTAACGAGATGAGATAACTTTTCTTTGCCCCCCCTTGGCCCTCCCTTCTTTCTACTTTTCGAGTCTTATATGCGCCACACCTTCTTTTATATTCCCACATGGGACCCTGCCCAGCTCAAAGGCCGGGCTTGAAACCTTTTTGGCACGTTTTCAACGTTTCCCCCATCTTCTGTGGGGCTTTTCCCACGGTTTCGAAAAGCTCGAGTCTCTTACTTCCTTCTTTTTCCCCCTCCTTTTTCTTTTTGGATCGCACTCCTTTTACAGTGGACTCCCCCCAGCCCTGATGTATAAGAATGGGGATCGTCCCTTAGTGTTATTCCTTTTACCTCCCTTTTTTTTTCTCACCCCCGAAAACGCCTCCAAACCCCCCCTTTTGGATCGACCCCCTTAATAACGAAACCTACTTTTTGTCCCCCCTCCCCTTGCGTTTCTCCATTCCGCGGATCGTTCTATCCTTCTAACTTTTTCCCCCTTCCTATTGCGATCCTCTTTCCCTATGAACTAAGAGTCGGGCCTCCTCCCCAAGGTCCCTTCCTCCCCAGTTCTTCTTTGTTAGATCCATGGCGTAAACTTGTTCCACTTTTCTTCCTCGTGCGTATTTTCCTACTTTACTTTGTTCTCCAGTCCGAGTTTCTCCGACCCTCTTTTTCTTCCCCACTCGAAAGTTTCCCTCCTTCTATACCCTACGGCAATGTGGCGTCTATTAGACCCTCCCTCTTTTTCCAGACATTATACGGCTGTTTCCCGTTTGTGCTCATTAGCTTTCCTTCCCTAGTCATTCACCCCCAGCCCCCCGACCAAAGTTCATACCCCCTTCTCCCTTGTGAGTTTCTTTTCTCCTTCCCCATGGCGATACTTTTCCCCACTGCCATACGTTTCTTATTTGCTTTACTCTCCTACCAAGTTCACGGGGAGCTTTAGATTCCGGATAGTATATACCTATTTCCCCAAATTTTTATTCCCGCCCCACTCCCGTACATTATTCTGACCTTTGCTTAACCTTTTTTTTTTCAATCGTAACTTGTCTTACTTCCTTTTTCATTCTTTTTTCCCCCCTGTTCCCTTCTTCCATTACTCTCGTCTATTCAGTCTTTCTTTTTCTCTTTAAAATGTATTGAATAAGTATTTGAGATTTAACTTTTCCCCTTCTATCGCCATGTTCCCTTTCATACCTGCAACCCTTTCTTCCAAGACTTCAATTATAAGTTTAAGTTCCAATCATATAAACACCCCCCCCCTCCCCCTTCCCGTGCCCTTTTTCATTGAAAATTACTTTGCCCTGGCCCCCCCCCACCCCTATGCCCTTTTCCGCGTATAGCAAAGCACTGCATACCTTTTTTTTTCTCTCTTCTATGTCATCTTTTCAGGACCCTCCTTGTCTCCTCTTTTACTAATCCGTTGTTCTGAGATTTTCTCTCTAGGGTCTATCACCGTCCCTTGAAACCTGAGTCAAAGGAATCCCCCCTTTACCTCTTTTTTCTAAACGGGACACATTTCATTTTTTGAATCAATGTACCATTAATGGTTCAATTTTTACTAACGGGAGCCATGCCTTTGGACCCCCTTCCCGTATTACCTCTTAGTCCGGCATTTCCCCCCTTCTTCCCCCTGTATTCCTACATGATGAGTAGCTTCCCTGATTGAAACCCAACCCAGTTCCCTCACCATACTTATTTTCCCTTTCAGATAACCCACAGCATGTTTCTAACTCATACTTAGCCCTTCTAGCCAAGAGCTACATATCGTACACCTCTCCTAAATCCCCCCTTTTTTTTAAACAAAGTTTCCATTTTGGCCTCCTTCCTCCTTTCCTCAATGTCCCCCTCCCTGTTGCTCAAGTGGCGAAAGCGAGCAATAACTATTTTTTTTTCATCCTTCCCTTGCCTATAACAGCAACTTTTCTCCCGCTCCACAAACACCCTAGTATATGCAGTGGAAAAAGAGTATGAGTATCTTCGGTTCCCCTTCCCGCGCGCACCCCTTGACCCTCTGGGGCTCTTTTTTTTTACTCCCTTTCAATGCACGGCTCTTCGCCCAAAACCTTGAAATAAATAACGACTGTTATGTTCGTTTTTTTTTCCTCCTTGCGCACCCGTTCGATACTCATTTTCCTGGGACTCCCCCTCCGGCCCCCTTTACTTTTTGAATCATTATTCTGAGAACGCTCTCTGGAGAACCCCCCATACCTTATTCCTTCTCAGCTTTCTTCCTTTCTCTTTTTTCACGCCTGTATTTCTTTCAGCCCTTGTTTACGCATCCCCCCCCTTAAGGACCTTAGGATGACGGATTCTGTAAGATCTTCTTTCTTTTCCTCCCCCCTTTTCATAGCCTTGGGTGCTTTGCCCCGACTAAGCCCTCCCCTCCCGTGCCTTCCGACCAGTTTTTTCCGTATGTATTTTACGTTTCTCTGAGTACGCTCCCCTTTTTCTTGACGTTGCTGTAACCCTGATCCCCTTCTTTGTTTGTGATAAACCCTTTTTCGATCAGTCGTCTAAAGCCTTGTCCCCTTTCTTCCTTCTTTTCCGCTTTCCTGTTGCATTTCAGCCCCTCCCCCAATTGAGTGAACCTTGCGCTTCTTTTTACTCTCTTTATTTCCCGCAGTGCTTTTACGCTTTTTCAGGGATCCCCCCTTGACCCCCCCAGAGAGTGGCCGAAAAGGGCATTTTCTCTCTCCAGATCCTTTTGATGGCCCAGCGCTCCCCTTGACTCCAGCTGCGTACTCCCGCCACCCCTTCTCACCGTCTTAGTTCAGGATCAAAGAAGGAGCTTTTACATCTCCTTTTCCGTGGAGCCTGCTTTCCAGATCCTTTCTCCCCCCGTTCCTTTTTTTTTTTTTCATGACTGCCAACGTTGTAGGGGAATTCCGGCTTTTCCTTTTTTACCTCTTCCTTTTTTTTCCGGCCTGTTTCCACACTTTGCTTTCTCCGTGTTCGCGTAGTCCCCCCCTTTCCCTTTCCATGGGACGATAAAATAAGTCTCCCTTTTTCCTTTTTTTGTATTCCTTCCCCCCCCTCGTTGCAAATTCCCCGGGGTTGGAGATACCCACGATTGACGTGGTGTTGTTTTTCTCCCCCTTTTCCCCCCTCCCCATTTTTTGAGAGCTAGAGCTGAGCACAACACATAAAGGCTTTGAGGTTCTCTCCCCCCCCCCCCCGTCCATTTCAAACCCTTTGCGCTGCAATTTCTTGTCCGTAAATCGACTTTTTCTCCCCAGGATCCCAGGACCAATGGACAGCAAATTCTTGTGATCTTCCGCTCTCCGTTTCACACCCCTCTTTCCCCTTTCTGAACCTACCCCCCAGTTGGTGACAGTCGAGGAGGCACCCACCGCAACGAAAAGGTTCCCCCGTTTTCCCTCATTCCAACTTTTTTTCCTTAGTTTTGCCTCCGGATTTTTGGACCTCTTTTCGGAAGAGCACCCTCTTGCCTCTCATCCGCCCCTCAGTGTCACATAGCCGATCTCTCCAATGCCTTTCCAACCCTCCCCCCTGCCAGGGCTAAAGGGTTCACACCATTGTCTCCTTGTCCCCCTCCCCCCTTAGCTCGAAGAGTTCGCCTTCTCCCGGTCGTCATTTTTCTTCGTGGTCCTGGTCAGCAGGCCCAGGTTGTTTCCGGGTCCACCTTTTCTGCCTTTATTCCCGCTTTCCAGTCAGACCGGGTGTCCCTTTTCCCTCTTCTTTAACCCGCTTCTTACTTTTCACCCAGTCCCCCCCCTCAAAAACCCTCTTTGTGTCTTACTCACTCAACCCTCTCCAAATACGTAGGCAGTTCCCTAGTCGAGCACTGGTCTATTCCGGAGCCTGCAAAGCCCCCACAAACCTTCTTGCGCTAAGGTGTGCGCTAGCCCCCTTACCAGCTCCCCGAACAATGTCTCCTTTGCGCATTTCTTTAACACATGGACGGAAACTGAGGCACCTGAAGCATTTTGCGTTTCTTCCACCCCCTTTCAATTCTCCCCCTTCGACTATTCCTTACGAATCCCTCTCCTATGGTCTCTACGTCCTGGACCAGCCGGTGTGGAGTACCCTCTCCTTTTCAATCTTTTCATTCCCCCCCTGCCTAACGGGATGATTTTTCAGCACCTCGTGACCGTTAATCAGTCACACCCAAGAACCCTCCCCGCTTTCCTTTTGAGGCGTTTAGTTTTCTTGAACCCCTCTCCCCATTCTTTGGGTTCCCTAAACTATGGGCGGATACGCGTTTACTCTATCGTCCTCCGACCCCCGTGTCAATTTATCGGGAGCGAGTCACCTTCTCCGCATACCGCTTGATTTACCCGAAAGATCCAGATTTTTCCTTATGCCACTCAAGTCCTCTTTTCACCAAATGTCTCACCTTTGTTTTCCCCTCTGAGTAGTGATACCCCGGCCCTTTTTGTTTTTAATGGAATCGGATAAGATTCCAAAGTTCTCTTTCATTATCTTCATTGGTATACTTATGTTCCCCCTTCCTCAAGTTCCTGAATTCCCCTTGGTAAGTACGGTGCCAAGCGAGACCTTCCCCTGTCCCTGAGCCTTCCTTGCTCTGCAAGTCCCCTCGCAAGGGAAGTCCAGGCGAGAGAAACAAACCTCCCTCCATACCTTCCTCTTGCCCACAAATCGGGCAATTTCACCCTATGATCCTGCTGTGGTCAGCGTTTGCAATCTCCCTGTGCCCGGATTTACCTTTCTTTAAGATATGTTTCCCAAGTATTGCCCTCTTCCACCGTACTCTCTTAGTCATCCTCCCTTTTTTTTTCTCGACCTCCCCCGTTGTCAGGTCATCTTTTTCCAGTCTCCCTGACGAATTGTAACATCCACCTGAGATGGCTTCGCTTTTTTTTACACGCTCCCTTCCCTTCTTGTTGCCATGTCCCTTCCTTTTCCAATCCTTCCACTTCTTTGATTTTGTTCCCCCCCCCTGACGGAATTTAAACGAAGGAGGCTTATTCTTTTGTCTTTGTCTTCTCGTATACGATCCCTCTCCTTTGACATGTTTTCCCTACCCCCTGCCTCACCCCACACTACTTATCCAAAGGGTTACTAATCCCCCGGCGGTTCCCCCCAATCTACTTAACCCTCCCCCTCGTAATATTATATCCCCCCCGTCATACTATTAACTTTAAACCCAAACTACGCCCCCAATATTTCAATCACTTTTCATACCTTCCCTTTTCTTTGAATACGTGTCATCTCCTTGAAAATAAAAGATCCCCCTCTTCCCACTGTCTCTTTCGCAAATCTCCGTAAAACTCTCTTACTGTATCGCCTTTTTTCCCCCCAATCGTATAGTAGCCCCTTATCTCGGGTTTTTCGCCACCCCCCCCGTCGTTCAGATGGTCTTTAAACTTTTCGGGTCTTTACGGCATTTTAAGGTCAACGACCGTTCTCAACACCCCCTTTTCAATCACCCTCCGTTATTCGTGTCTTTCCAAACCATTCGTTACCACCTTTTTGGTTTTTTCCACTCTTTCTCTGACCAATACGGTCCCCTAGTTCGACTCCCCTTCTAATCGTGAAAATAATCATTGACAACCCCCCCCCTTATCATGATCCTTTCGAATCCTTTTCCTCCATGTATTTATTTTCCCCTTTTGTACAATATTCCTCTTCCTCGGACCTTTTCGATGTGTGCCTCTTTTTATTTAATATGCTTATTGAGTATAGCAAACCTTCGAAAGAATTTTTTTAGCCTACTCCCCCCCTCATCGGGGAACCGCATTCCACCCCCCCGTTGCTCTCGTATGTTTTACGGGAGATTCGTAGGCACCCCCTTGATTTTTGGCGCCTTTTTTACCCGTAGGACCCGGAGCTTTTCTCCTCTTCTTCTCCATCGGTCGAGCCAGTCGTCTACTTTTCTAATAAGGTGGTTTACAGGTAGCGTTCAGACCTCCTCACCTGCCACGGTCCTTCTTCCAAGTCCAAAGAAAGTCCAAAATGCCCGTGACTCCCGGTCTCCCTTTGGAATGCGACTCTTCTTTCTTGTCAAGTCTACAGCTGTTTTTACCCCTCCCGGCCGATACGTCTGTCCCTTCTTCCTCCTTCCGGTACCCCCGTTGCTGCACAGCTTCAATTGAGACGTTCCCTAGCTTTTCTCTCGGCCACCCAACGTACCCTTTTTTTTCTGGTCCTGATCCACCTCAGTGAATACTACCATCTCCTTTCCGCCTTCTTCTGTAACACGCACGAAGTCCCCACCTCCCGTTTTTTTTTCATTCCGTTTAGTCCCCACCCTCTGACTTGAACGACCTCGGCTGTTTCAGGAGATCTGCCTTTCGCTCACCCTTAGTTTTTGGGTCGTGGCTTTCGTTTATTTTTTTCCTCCCCCCCTCCGCTAGTTTAAAATCAGTATACGCCTCCCAACCGGGTGCTCGGTCCGGCCCAATTTCTGTTTTCCCTTTTTTGGGACCCCAAAGCCTTTTCTTTTTTTTTTTGGTGTTGATCTTCCGCTTTTCCCCTCCCCCCACTTGTGATATCTCCGCCGACCCCAAAAAAAATAAAGGCTGTTGGAAGGCTCCCCCCCGTTACTTTTTCCTTTACCTCCCTTTGACATCTACCTTCTTTACCGTCCATGTCCCTAACCATTCAGATACCTTTTGGGAGACACCCCCCCCCAAGGGACCCGCCCCATGTGGCCCATCGCTATCCTTTTTTAATTGATAAATGAAACCTCACAAACCCAACTGTTTTCTTTCTCTTAGAGGAAAACTACGAAAGGGGTGCTTTTAGTGCAATCCTTTTCCTGAACGCAACAGTTCAGTGTTGAGGTACCAATCATTTGCCTAGGCCCATCGTTTTCTCCGCCGGTGAGATTTCTAGATTCCCGAAAAGACCGTTGGCAGACGTACGTCCCACTCCCTGGAAACTTAGCGGAATTCTTACTATGGACCCTGTTTGCCTCCATAAGGCTTGAGAGGAACTGGGTCGTGCCCCACAGATCGATCGTCACCGTTTCCCTTTCATGCGAGTACTAGAGGGAATGGCTCACTTGTGGAGAGATTTTGTGTCTTTCCCCATTTTACGTGCCTCCTGGGAAAGTTCGTAGTCCTTCCGAACGCCTGATTCTAGTCGACTGGTCGATTCGCAATAAGTACTGGTGATACATTGGTAACGCCCGTCCGCCCCAACTATATTGGGTCTTACCTCACCCGCTCTATTTCTCGTTTTTGTACGCCCAAACTGGTCGTTTTGTCAGTAACCCTGGATCGTTCGGACTTCTCCCCCAGTCAACCCCCTCGTGAGCTAAGGTTTGATAATAAGCCTAAATCCGTATCCTTCCTTCTCGACTATGAAAGTTAGGTACTTGGTGTCAACTTTTCCCCCCGTCTGTGATTTTATGTTAACCCCCCAATAATAACGTTCATCTGCCCCCTGGTTCGCTCAATCCCCCAATTCCCGAAATTGGACCCAGTTTTAATCGATCCAATTTCCCTTTTCCTTTCTCACTGTTTTGGAGCCGTATCCCTTCACCCTGTTTCTGAAACCCCCCCCCACTCTATTTGCGTCCCGTTGTTTTGAGCATTCCCTGACTTAGTGCATTTTTTTTCCTCCACCCCCCTCCCCAGAAAGTTCTTTGAACATCACCTTTTATTCTTTTTCTACTTCGCCCTTCCCATCTACTATTTCTCCTCTTGTTCCCCCTACCTTGCTATATATCGCCCCCTCCAGCCCGAACCCCCAGAGAAAGTTAAAGCCCCTTTGATCCCTTAGGAAAGCTTAATTCGACCCCTATCTACCCAGAGGGAGGAAGGGTCGCCCCCGACCCACCAATTTTCATTGCCTAGGAATGAAAAGCGGGAAAATTCGCGAACCTTTTTTAATCGAGTCATTAGGGACCCGTAGTCAGGGAAAGAGGGTAGTGACACCCAGGAGCCTGAAGCTATTTGGTTTAACTTTTAGCTTTAGAAAAATGTCTTTCGAAGTATTGTTTTTTTTATTTCAATCCTTTTATTCCTGTCACGCGTAAGTAATGCACTAAGCGGCAGGACAGACCGGGAAACCGGGTAGACCTCCGTAATTAAGGCCCCCGCGAGGACAACACCACCATTCCTTCAAATCCGTGCCAGCCAATGAAATTTTGGAAAAAAATCTGATATTTATTTTTTTTGCTTCGGATTATGCACACATCTGATATTTTGGAAAGGAGATCACTCCAGCTGAGGTAAAAGCGTTGAGATCCGAAAAGGAGAGCTAGAGTCGAGACGTGGTTGTGCTACCTGGTTATTGTGAAGTCTCCCCCCCCCCCATAGCGTGACATAAATCAAAGGCAGAAATGCAGTCTACACCCTTCCGATGAATAGTTTGTGCTACCCCGCAAAAGGACGATATTTATGTGTCGTTAAGCTGGGCAAGATGGGGCCGTCCACGCAGGTAATTGAGGTGGGGTTTTAGTTGGCAGGCATTGTAGGAGGAAACCGTCTTTTCATTCTTCTTTGTC
>Ga0179591_1231161_pt1 | contig 12123 bp, 9 predicted proteins | sample CZOMad2_1_08_16f_FD_182891 | JGI IMG/M metagenome (GOLD analysis project Ga0179591, IMG submission 182891) | Vadose zone soil fungal communities from Angelo Coast Range Reserve, California, USA - CZOMad2_1_08_16fungal (PacBio error correction) | ecosystem: Environmental > Terrestrial > Soil >... | reverse complement strand
TTTTTCTAGCGGAGTTTTTTACGTCTTTCCCGAGCCTTCTGGACCTTCATATGTATTGAATCTCTCTTTTCCTTCCGATTCTCGCCTACCTCTTCGTTTTCAGAGCCTCTTCTCTTCCACTCGGCCGAGACTCGGCTTTTTTGGCTGACATTGTCGAGAGGCGCAGCGCACTCCCCCCATGCTCGCGATCCGATTGTCTCCTTTCACCGATGTCGCCCTCGCGCTTCATTACTTTCTCCACTGGCAGTAACCACAAGAGGCGGTCCTGTATATGACGTTCTTCTCCTCTTGCGCTCCGGTCACATTCCTGCCAGCTTCTTTTGCCTCCTTACTCTCCCCTCCCGGTGGAGATTCACCGTGACACGTGTCTGCGATCGCGAGTGCATCGCAGGCCTCCCTACCCCCTCCCCTTATACTTCAAAGGAGGAAATGGCCTTCGCTCTTCCCCTTTGCCCCGACGCGACCCTGACACGACCCGTCTGGACAGGAAAAGAAATGCCAAGTCTAGGCCATGTCTCCCAACCTTCGCCACTTTCGCACTCCCTTCAGTCCCTTGGGGCTCGCTATCCACAAGCGGTCCAATCCACAGGACTCCCCCAAACCCTTTCGCACAGCCTCCCTCCTTTCCTGCTACCCGACTGTCGACGACCTTTCCGGACTCCTCACCCCGCATGTGCTCCATCGAAGGAGCGTCTTGCGCTCGAAGCTTCCCCCCCGTCTTTGACAATCCTGAAGGTCCAACGGTCTTCTTCTAGAACATTTGCTTAACCAGTGGACTCATTAGAATTCCCCTCTATTTGATCAATGGTAGAGTTCTCTTCGTCGCGGAGAGCGCTGCTTCCGCTCCAATGAAGCGGTGAAGATCATTTAGGCTGGACGTGCGAGTCTCACCTTGTTCCTTATTTTTTCGCAGCCGGCGGTTTTTTTTCGCCTCCTCTCCTGCCCTTGACCCATCTGCAGCGGCAGTTCTTGTCACTCTCCCGCCGAATCGGATTTCCTCCCAATCGTCTAGTGGCAGCCTCTTTCGATTCGATGGATCCCGATTGCCTTTCCTGCCGATAACTGGAGAGCTCGATTCCTGGCAGCCCCGGTTCCTCCTTTGGACTCCGCATCACAACGATCCTCCTGGCCCCTCTTTCGCGCCAGGATGTAGCCCCGCTTGGAGGAGTGGTCGACTCGATGCGGGAAGAAATCCTCCCCTCCATTTTGACAGCTTGAAGTATAAGGGTTCCTTCTATGTGATTTTTCATATGGGCACGATGCATTCATGTTCGGCGCAGGCTTCACCGTCTGACTTATATTAGATCATGAAATACCTCCCCCTTCGCGCGAGTTATCAATTCTGAAATCTCCCACCTACTTTCTCCCTCTCCGCCGGCTGGGACTTTTTGCGCTGGCATATACCCTATGGACCGTTGAACGATTAATGTTCCTGCCCTCCCAGGGCGCCTCCCTCCCTCCCTGCTAGGCCATGACCTTTGAAGTCCCTTTCCCCTCGGGCTCAACATAGGGCTTATTAAAAAAGCAGCCGAAGGTTAGGTCCGTTCTTGATTCCGGTCCAGCTCGACTACCACTTCCAACATGCTAACCCGGTGTTACGTGTATTCGACCGAAGATATGGAGTGTTCTTCCGGACGACGGAGCAAGGTGGGTCTTCTAATACCCCTTTTTTCTCGAGGATCAGGCCAGTCGTGACGCTCGACGCTAACTCTCAGCCTCAAGGCTGATAAACTGAATGATTCCCCCCCCATATTGACTGAGAAGGAGGCAACTCTCCCTTCTCTCCCATATAGGCTCTCCGGAAAGCCAGATCCTAGACAATGCTATTTATCGTCGCCGATCATTTTCCCCTATTCCATCGATTCCCGCTGCCGGGAACATCACCCAACAACATAAGTAGCGGAGACTCGTTCTCTTAAGCCCATGCACGTTTTCGCCTCTTCTTTCCACAAGTGCGGCGCGGGCGATGAAAGACTTGTTTGTCCTGTTTTTTCCTTCTCACAGGTGGATTAGGCAAATCCTTCCTCCTTAGGGAGCTGCTCACCCACCACCATGTCTCAGTTCTATTTCCCATTTCTTCCACACTGTTGCGCAAGGGTGATTTCTTCGCAGTCGGATTCCCTTTGAACTCCTCCTCCTTGACATGCCAAAATCGTCCGACTTTCCGTCTGGAGCCTCGAACTCGTCAAGTCTATACGGCAATATCACGTTCTATCGATTTCTCGCTGTTTTGTCCTCCCGAGTCTCAAGACGAAATCTATCTCCCCCCTCCCTCCTTTGTGTCTCCCTCTCTCCGCTCCTGAACGCCATTTGAGATCAACCCCCAGTCGTCATGACTTTCTAGGCCCGGTAGATGGTCAGTTCTCTCTCTCAACTTTTCGGGCCGATTGGGATTCGTCCGGTTTTTTTCCCCATCTTCTCTGCCGACAAATCCTACCCTGTCTCTGTGAAGTCAAGTCAATTGAGGAATAGAACTGAGCTTTGGTTTTCTTCGCAGGGACGTCTTTGGTACTCCAACCTTTTCCTCTCCCCTATCCCCGGCCAACAGCAATAATTGCTCGTAGCAGGCCCCAGCTCCCTCCTCGCAACGTTCGTAGTCTAACCGCTTTTGCCCTCTTTCACGTGAAATCGAAAGGTAGTATCTTTCGTTTGATTTTCTCCCTGAGGTTCTGAATGTGCGAGGAATTTCCGGACGATCCGGATGACGTATGACTATGGATTGGATTTACGATCCCCCTCTCCTTTCTCTGCCTCCTTCAGAATCTGGCTTGGTTTCTTACCCCCGCCGGCTGGACTCTCGTTGTAGATTCCACGGGTCCCATTAAGGCCCGATGCTCTGCTTGTAGCCTCGATTTTTCCAGCTCGGGAAAGCCTTCCGATAGCCCGTCAGTCCATGGTATAGGCAGTCAACAACGCCGGCCTTGTCCCCTCCCACACCGCCAGAGCTTGATGGTCGAATTCCTACTCCTTCCTTTTCTTGTGGTTCTTTCTGGCGTAGAGTGTTACCGGCCTCACCAGAGTGAAGCGACCCGCGATGGTTTTTCCCCGCCCGACGGTTTCGCCCAGTTTCCTGGCGTTTCTTCTCCCTTGTCATGCCGACACTCTAGTCGTTTGCCTTTTGCGGTCAGGCACATGAATTTTTGTGCAGCCCAGTGCCTCGTTCTTCGCCAAAGCCTTAATAGCGATGCCGGATCCACGTCTGCTTGTCCAGTTGGGACCGCGCTCCTTACGTTGCTTGTTTTTGATTCTGTTAATTTCCTCAGGTGAACTAGTGACAGCTTGAGTTGAGTCCCGCCGCAGAGAAAAGGAATCTTAGCCCCCCTCCTTCCACGGCGCAGATCGACCTTTCTCCTTCTGCCCCGAAGTCCAGATCCCCCCTGCGATATCGAGAGGAATTCCTCCTCGCGTTCATACCAAGCCATCATAGCCGATCTTTCTCCTGTACGACTTCCAATACAGTGGGCCGCGCCAGTTTAGCTCTTCTCCCCCGCTTTTCTTCTTTCCACCTAAACTCGACCTGATCTTCCGGAACGTGCCTCGGACAACCTCCTCCTCCCCTCACTGGGCGGACTCGAGATTGACTTCCCCCGATTCTTTAGCGCGTGACCGCAAATTACCCGTCAGTCGCAGTATGCGGGTAAGGATCGCGCCCTTGTTTTCTCCAGGATCGTGACCCTCCCAACCTTTCTCTCCCCCCTACTTCTGGCATGGAGCACGCCGCGCACCCTCCTCTTTCTCTCCCCCTCTTCATTGATCGATTTCCTAACCTGAGACGGCTTAACTCAGACGAAAAGTCGCGTAATTCCGGTTCTTTTTTTTCGTCGAGTCGCGGTTGCTAAAATTTACAGCCATTCTATCTCCTCGCTCAAAGGCTTGGAGGTTTTCCATTCATCACGTTTTGCTTATTTTTTTACGAGCGCACTGCAGCTCTTCTTCCGCCTGGGTGTTTACCTCGAGTGAAACTCTTCTAACCGGGGCCGTCGCGCCATTCCGTCTCTCTACTGATGAAATTTGGTGCCATAATGGGCTTTCTCTTTCCGGCAGATATATCCCCCACCTTTCTAGTTCGAAGCGCGCGCCCTTTTCTCTGTTTTTTTCTCCCCCATCTGCAGACAGCTCATGGCGAGACGTCTGCTTGTCCGTTGTTCTCTGTCATTTGCGTTTTGTTTTCAAACGTCGCGGTCTAGTTGAGCAAGCTCGTCCATGCTTTTTTTTTCATTGTTCTCCACGTCTGCTTCCTCGCCGACTTATCTCTTCGATCGATCACAAGATGCAGGTGACAGTTAAACAGGGTCTCTGGTCGACGGTTCTACCCTTTTTTAGCTGACAGGAGGCCCTAGATAAGCGTCTCTTCCCCTTCGAATATCGTTCCCCTTGAATGGTTTTGCTTACTGCCTGCCTTGCATATGCCTCGCTATTTAAAGTGACTCGCCTCCGGTTGAGCGCGCGCCTTCTTTTCTTTCAGGATTTTTTCTTTTCCTATACTTCCTGTCTGTGCCTCTTGCACTCCTCGTCTCAGATTCGCTTTCCTCCGGATCTCTTAGAATCGGAGCTTGACATTCCCTTTTTTTAAAATAGAGGTGCCAGGTCCCAGACCCCGCAACACATTCCTTCTCTCTTCACAACGTTTGCCTACGCGTGCTTTTTGTGAGCAGCCCCCCCCTGGCTACCATTTTTATTGACCCTCTTCTATAGCCCCCCGAAAACGCCGAAGTTAGGTTCGCTCTGCTTCGATTGCCCAGCAATCCCCTCTGCCATAACGAAGGCGTCTCTGGGAGCGATAACGCGTGGCACCTCTTCATGGTTTGATCTTCTCTTCGGTTAATCGGGCGAAGCTACGGTTTCCCCTGTTCTTGATGAGATTCGGTCCCTCACTGCCTGAAAGGAACCGTCCACCCTTGCATTTTACCTTATTTTATTTTGGCAGACCCCTACCTTTCCGGCTGAGCCCTCCTTCCTCCTCTCCTTGAGAATCGGAATTTGGCGAGCCTTTCGGTCCCCTCTTCCTCTGGCCTCTTCCCCATGCTCGCGACCGGCGGGATGTCCCAAAGCCTTTTTGTATGATTCCGCCGGCAGATGATCTTACTTCTCCGGTCTTGATCGTCGTCTTTCTCCGACATGACGGAGGAAATCGCTCGAAGGCTTTCAAAAGGAGTTCCTGCAATTTCCTCCCTTTTCTTTGTCGATTCGTTGACATAGCGGGGAGAGAATTCCCCTGTCCCATGACAGTTCACCACACTCGCCTCAACCCGCCGCCGTCCACCCTCCCAGCATGAATAAGACCATCCAAGACCGCTCAACATATGACAAATCATCAAAGAACCTATAGTAACTCGGAAAATGACTTCCCAAGCTACATTTCCTCCTTGCTTACATACGCTCCTTTCCTGAAATCACAACACCCCCCCCCCTACCTCCCCTCTTTCCCCTTTACCCTTTTCACCTCACCTTCATCCATAAATTGTTCCATAATCCTCTTCGTTTTACCCTCCTCTACCTCCCCCCCTCCTCCTCTGGGCTCTGGCCTTTCATCCTTTTTTTCGCCCGTCTCTTTTCATGGTTTTCCAGAGTTAGTGGTTCATTATTGGGTGGGATGATTTGGAAGAGGTTCCCCAGTCCACCGAGATCGGTTTTTTGCTGTCCAACGATTTCTAAAAGCATCGGGCCTTTTGATAGCCGAAATTCTACTTCCGCCGGTTCGAGTGCGGACTCGACTTTGCTTGAACATCAACACTCCCCTCTCCCACTCCACCAGCGCCAAGCCCGTCCAAGCTTTCCTCTTTCCTTCTTGAGCTGCCTTAACCCTTGAAACGGGTTTCCCCCTCTTTCTTGACCCCTTGAAGCGGCTGACCCACATAGCGTGAATTTCGGCTATGGAGCTCGTATGATTAGAAAGAGCCGGTTGTCGAAGGCGTGCTCCCGGACATCGACGACGTGGACGTCCGGTGAAGGCTCGCGTCCAGCATCTCCCCTCCTCTGCCTCCCTTGTTAGGCGTCCCCTGTTTGGTAGCTTCACATCTGTGACAAGCCCAGTCCTTCACCTTCCACATCGATGAAGACAGACAAATGGATGTCTTTCCCAGCTTTTAAGATAATAACGCGTCGTCTTAGAGTGACTTGTTTTAGTGTCATGGTCTCCAATGTATGTTTACATTCGCCAAGTCCGCTCCTTTTACGCCATGCGCTGGGGGATATGTCCTCTCCAAGACCGCTAGCTGACAGTAGGGTGGCGTTAATTCTGGCTCACGTTCCCCCCCCACCCTGGAGTCCCCTGATGAGTTTCCCATAAAAATTGATGGGTTTAAGACTTCCCCTTTCGAGCCGCGTTTTCAGATTTTAGACTCTCTGTTTCCCCCTGACAGAGGGTCTTTAATTCGTTGTTCGTTGCCCCTCCCCCTGCCGGTTATCTCCCGGAACACGAGCATACTGCAAGATTCTCCCTTTTCCTTCCGCAGCTTGATGCTGCCCTGGGGATAGCACCCGGCCTCTTACCTTTCTCCTTTGCCTTTGGGAAGATGCCATGGAGCTCGGCTTCCCTTCCTCTTTTTTTTTTTAGATCGGCCAAAAAGAACGCCTTTGCCTGCATATGCCAATAAATATTTTCCCGTATCGCCGTTTTGCCGGTTGATATCCACGCCTTTTCAGAATAAGGACTTGCCGGGCAATTTTTCACTTTTTCCCCTTATGTCGTCTATTCCCTTTCTCTCTGAATGGTATTTGTCACCTTGCACTGCATTCCCTCGCCTCTTTTTCTGCTCAGCGAAAAATCTTTGGCAACTCTCTTCGAGAACATTTTCGAGTCCTCAGACTCAAAGTTTCATACCCTTTAAAGGCGCACCGCCTTCATCCAGATTTGCCGGACGACATTCGGCGCACCCCTCTCCTTTTCCCTCGCGCAATGCGTCCCTCCAGGCGAAGTGCAAAATGTATCTGACCGACTATTTCCTCCTTTACGCACTCTCGGGATTATCTGTCACACGGCTGCGACGGTTTTTTGCTGGGCGGTCCTCCCCTGCCTTTTCTTGCTCTCACCTTATTCGCCCAAAAGGCGTTTCCCCTCTTCTGCTATTTTCCTTGCCCCTGACCCGCTACCTGTCGTATTATTCTCTCGACTGCCGCTTGCCATTCCTACTCCTCCAAGAGACTCCAACCTCAGAGGTCCTGCGCTTCCCCCTGGTAAGACCAAACATGGACATCCCTTCCTTTCTGTCCCTACAGTGTTTATTATGAGCCTCGTCAATTCGAAGGCTTTTACTCCTTGTCGCTTTGTTTGCGGTCAATCCAAGATAGCCGCCTATCTTTCGTTCCATCATCAGCTATGCGCACTAGTCTGGTGTCCACGTTTCCATCCGAGCGAGTGCTGTTGAGGATCCTTCCTCAATCTTATGCATCTGAGGTGAGAGATGCTCTTGCCCTGATTCGCCCCTCACGTGAGTCTACGGTGAGACCATGTACAGCTCAGGCTCTCATTTCGTCCTCCTTTTTTCCCGCATTTTTTCTGAGATTTTACTAATTTCCTGCGCCACAACTCGTTCGATCACTCGGCTAATTATATCGTTCGTCTATCCTAGACTGCGTATCTCCCGCTCCCATTGAGGTTGTCCTTTACGCCTTACGCGATTAGATGTTTTTTTTCCCCGGCCCAAACGCAGGTCCCTTTTTCCTCCGGAGAATATTTCCTGATCTGTTCGCCAGCCTTCCTGTAAGGTCGCCAAAAGTTTTCCCAATACCATGCCTTTAGAATTCTTTTTTTCCCTGTGCATTTCTTTCCAGTCAGGCTGTATAAAGTACACCCCACTTCCCGCCTGTCTATCCGAAGCTCCGTCTCCCATTCTCTTTGCCCGAGTCTCCTGAATCGACATCATCGCGGCAGTTCTTTTCGTCTTCCTTCTAAGCCCAGCGCGACAAGGAACTAGGTGTGGTGCTTGGTTTCTGCGAGACTTCTCAAGACCATTCCAATTTTGATGCGAAGACAAAAAGCCCGCGTTTTTTCTTTTCTTACGCGATTCGTTCAAGTTTATTGACTTCGTGATTCTTTTGGAACCCCCTACTGTCAGGCATTCACTGATTTTAAGTACGATCCTCTCTTCCCTTTTTCCTCGTCGCCGCTTTGACTCTTCCCCATCTGCACGACGTTCTTTCACCGACGGCCGACTGTAGACTCCTCTGCAACAAATCACGCAGCGCGCGATATCCAAGATTGCCGGACGCTCCCCCTTTTTACCCGTTCAGAAGTTCCAATTACACTGGTTTTTTTCCCCAGTTATCTTCGACGTAATCGTCCCTGTCCTTCTCCTTCCTTCCTGCTCACTAGATCCGTGATAAAGACAGACTCCGTTGACTGCGTTCCCCCCATATCCCTTGGATGGTATGCCGATTCCCTTCCTATGTGGGGCGTCAAAGAAGCTTCTGCGGTCTTTTCTCCCGTTTGCAAGCAAGTCCGGTCGGCGAGATAGTCGCTTCCGTGCCCCCTCCCCAAGCCGACAAGGGAAGAATTGAAAGCCAATTCACTCTCCGTATGCCCTTCTCCCGCAGATTAACAATGCGACAAGTGCACTTTTCTCTTCCCCCGTTCCTTTTATACTCAGTCCCCCCAGCTAAATCCACCTGAGTCAAATCGCCATGCCGCGTCCGTTCTGGTCCCTTGTTTTAGTCCCGCGGTAACCTCTCTGAACCCACACTTTTTGACTTAATGGCCCGACGGCTGCAGCTCGCCGCGACCCTCCAGTTCTATTCCAGCCGCCTGGCCAACCCGTTTTTGTTCTTTTTCTACCTTTGATTACCTGGTCGCAATCTGAACGCCCCTCTGTGCCCTTTTGCCTTTTGCTCCCTTTTCGGCGCTACGGAGAGCTTCTTCCCTCCGATAAATTTCCCTTACGGTGAAGCTATATGGCCTGGCTTACGTTTCGCTAGATTTCCGGCAAGGAAGTATTGAGAAGCCTGACGTTTGGCTTCCCCTGGATAAAGCATCTCTCTAGTGACCATATCGAGATTTCCGGTTCTTGTCCACGCTTCCTTCCCTCCTTACGTACAAATAGATTTTTGAATATTCTTCCTGCTTTACGTCTTCAGGCATGCAGACCAAGCGGAGTTCTATTCAGGCGACGGGTCCTACAGCTTGAATCCGCCACTATCGTCGGCCCCCCCTCGTCTTGTTCTTGCGGAGGAGCCCCCTTTCTTCCTTCTGGTGTCTGGGTTTTCACGGATGCTGTGAAGAATAAACGGCGCATCTTCCTCTTTCGTCTAGTGCGTAATGCTCGTCGCTCTGGCGCGTTTATGGTCCTTTCGGACTTTTGTTCCACTGTTCTAAGCGATCCCGCCCAAAAAGCCCTCGTCCTGAGCGGAGTAACATTCGCAATCTCCGCTCTTTTCTTCTCTGCGGTTCGCGGATGGCTTGCCAAGATTGTTCTATTCGCTTGCCCACGCTTTTTTCTGCGCAACGGTCTGCGAACGTGTCGGCCTTCACCCGTTCGTACCTCCTCTCCACTTTCAACTTGTCCCTGTTATGCCAAACCGCTTTACGCTCGGACTGCTTTCAGTTTTCCCCCTTGTGCCTCCATTCCCCCCACATGCTACACGGAGTAAGGTCGTGCTCTCCCCCTTTTGTTCTTCTGTCGAAGCCCCGTAGCCGGCTTTGTGATTGTCCAGTGCTGGACTCTCTTCTCGGCTTTCGGCCTTACTTAACTTCTCTTACATATCGCATGCAACTGGTCCTTCCTGGTTGCTCCCTCTTTCAAGCTCCAAAGAGCCAGAGCTCCTTCTCCCCCCTCACATCTTCTATCTGATTTGGTAGGACAAGCCAGATAATAGATAATTCTCCCCGTCGCACTTTCTCCCCTCTCACCCCTGATTAGGACTACTGATCCCGCTGCTGACTCGATCCTTTATCGGGACCCCGTCGATCGCGATCGTTTTCATCTGCTCGGAGCATTCGAGAGCCGCGAACCTTGCTTCTCTGTCTTTTGTTCTCCCCTTATTTTTTGTTCTGTTACGGGTGCGGCTCTCCGTCTTTGGAGTAGCCAAAGTAGTCGGTTTGACTGGACTTTACCCCCCCCCGCGTCTTTAAAGTTATATTTTCCCTTTGCCGGCCCCTATTAAATTTTGATCGCGGTATCGTGGTCGGCCTCCTTTTTCGAACGCCCCCCTTGGACCCCTCCCCACTCTCCGTCGGCGCGCCTCAGATCACGAAGGATCTCCTGCACCTCTACGTCCCCCGCTTAAAAGCTCGTGTGTGATTGCCCTGTCTTCCTGACAGCCCTTCCACCTCCTCCAACACTCCGTTGGCGTTTTTGAGTCGATCCGCGTCGAACTAAATGAGAGAACACCAGCGAACTTAGCGAGGCTTGATTCCGTGCGGTAGATCATTAAGTTTGAGGCGCCGCCCCGACGACCGGCGGTACCGATTGGTTTTTCCGGCGTTTCGAGGACTCCTCATTCCGATCAACCAGCAGATCAAAACTTGCCGAACATTGCAGTCACGGCCCTGCCTGCGCGATACCTGATTGGTTGGTGAATCAGATCCACAAGAGTCCCCTCCCTCCCTTTCTCGGACACTCAAAATCGCGGATTTTCGCACATCCTCCCTCCCCCGACAATCTTTGTGTGATCTTCTCGACTCGCAGCAACTGTCGTCGTTACTCTCAATGCGCCTAAGTTCGTAGCGTTCATTTCGCTTTCAACGGGTCCTTTGAGGGATGAGGTTATTTGCGGTATAGCGGGCGCATCTTTTTCACTCCGTCGACGATCCAGGATGTGAGCTGATTGTTAATCTGGTACCTTCCTTTTTAAGCTGTGATTGTGTCGATTCGTTCCTTGATGGTGTCGATTGCACAGGGTTCAATCACATAGTTTTACCGTGTTCCTCGGTATCTACTTCGGGACAGCCGCGCTAGAAGACTTTTCCCTCAACCGCAGGCCGGTAGGTTCAATGACCTCCTCCCCCCCGCTCGTTCGCATCAATTCCGAAGGAGCATGTTGGGCCGTGTCCTTCTTTAGAGCAATCCAGAGGGAAAAGCGCGAATCTCGATTGTTTTTGGCCTCACCTTCCTTTTTTCCCAGTCTTTTGTTGGAGGCTTTCTCGAACGTTGTCTGCGAGAACGGAGTCGTTCGCTTACGTCAGTGAGTAAGGCACTTCTGCGTTGGTCTTCAATGTCTTTTTTCTCCAGACAATGCCCTTTCTGCGACCTCGCAGTTCTCTCCACTCCTTCGTCCGTAGGGTAATCTTGCCAGCTTTACTCTGTCGTCTTTTTCTATTCAACTCTAAGCTTCGCCGTCCTCCTCCTCCCCGCCCTGTAGCAGGAAAGGCATCGGCCAAGCTCCCCCCTTTCCCCATTCACTCCTTGCCTTTTCCTCTTGCGTCCCCCCTGGCTCTTCGAGCGCCTTAGTATTTTCCGCTTTCTGTCGACCAAGTTGCCTCCTTAGAAGGCGCTATACTTGGTCCTCCGTTCTTCAATCATGGGCCCTGACTTTTCTTCGTATCCCAGCCTTGGGATTCTCTCCTTCCCTGAACCTCTTGCTTTTGACGGCCCGTGGAATAGGAAACCATCCGACTACCCACCCCCTTTCGAATCTCCTTTTTTTAGTCACTGAGTCGGTTTCGGCAGCGAAGTATTCTTTTCAGGATCTCCCCGAGCGCTTTTGTGCAAGATCGCACCCTCCCACCCGTCTTCTTTACCCCCTTCTGGACTGTATAGGGCCCCCCTATAATCGTCAACGAATTCATGGAAGCGCGTTTCAACCATCTTTCGCTTTTAGACCGCGGCTTGCCCCTCGCGAATTCACGTTCGAACCCCCCCCTAGGAGTTCGCTTCGCTGCTTGAGCCACTGAAGCAATTGTTATCTCCCTCAAAGTTTCTTCCCCCCGGCGTCTTTTCCAGCATCACTTTTGCTTCTAGAGAAAAGTACGGCTTCATCACTTCCTCCCCCGGTTGGTGGGTCTCTCTTACCCTCAGCGGGGTTCAGTCCGCAGGCTGTCAGGTTTTTCCTGCCCTTTTGGTCCATCCGCGGGATTCGTCTGTGGTCTGGATATCCCCACCTTAGACGCTACGTCTTCCGCCCTTCCCGTGGCCATTTTTTGTTCCCATCTGGCCGAAAGCCGGGATTTCTCTTGGTGCGTTTGTCATT
>Ga0179591_1363376_pt1 | contig 12124 bp, 4 predicted proteins | sample CZOMad2_1_08_16f_FD_182891 | JGI IMG/M metagenome (GOLD analysis project Ga0179591, IMG submission 182891) | Vadose zone soil fungal communities from Angelo Coast Range Reserve, California, USA - CZOMad2_1_08_16fungal (PacBio error correction) | ecosystem: Environmental > Terrestrial > Soil >... | reverse complement strand
TCCTATGTGGATTTTTCCCAAAGGGAATTTTGTCTTCTCCGTTCAAGAGAGACCCGTCCCCTTTCCTCAGCCAACTTTTGTACTCGCCTACCTCACCTGAACTTTTTACTGGACTTCTCCCAAGACAACTAGCGGATCTTTAGATCTAGTGACGGGTTCTTGTGGCCCCTCTCCCCCGCATTTTTCCTGGTGCGGCCACCCGTCTACAAGTTGATCCTTAGTATCAGTCTGAAGCCGAGACTCGGTGTTGCCGCGTATTAAAGAATGTCTTCAAGTGCCGAGCCCCCCTTTCTACCACGCCCTTAAGCAGCCCGCCTGAAGAGAGGGGACTATCCCCCCTTCCTTCTTTCCAATTTTTTACCCGTTAAGATCCGAACCATGGCTATTATCCCCCCCTTCAGGTCTGCTTTCTCGCCTTTCACTATTGAGACTTAACCGCCCTTGGTTATTGGACTCCAGGTAGCACTTTTTGGAGTGTTTTTTTTGGTTTTTTGGTTTTTCTTGCCCTGGGGAAGGGGCCCCTATGACCTGGTTCAGAGCCCCGTCCCTGCTTCCCTACATTCATTCCTGATCGTCAGTTCTTCATTCCGCCAGGCCCCCAGGGTCGGCGTTCCCCAGAGTCCGGTCCTAACGTCTTCCCACCCCTTCTTAGGTACAGGCGTGCATTGCATCTATCTTCTCGCGCCAGGCAGGTTACACGTGCCGGATAGAAAGGTGGGCCTAGACGCTTCTTTTGGTTTTGCCAGCTCTGCCTTTTCCGTACCTTGCGATTAATTTACGTTCTCTTAACTTGGTACTGGCGGGCCATTTCCAACCGGGTTCTGCCCCAGAGAAATTCTTCCTTCCGTACCTTTTGCAAAACCGCTACCTCTTTCACCGCCGACTAGGAAATATTTTCTGGGTCGGTTAGTACGAACTCTAGGATGCTACCTTTGAAGTTCACTTCCCTCTTGGTCTACTTCCTTCGTCCAGATCTCCCCCCCGTGTCAAACCTCGACCTCGTCTACTGGCTCCTCTCCTGGGTTCGGTGAAATCCCCGCGCGTCCCGACTTCTTTACTTTTGAAACGTCCCTATCGAACCTTCCTCTCTAACAGGGGTTTTTTCACTCCCCGGACCTGAGTGCCCGCTTTCGAAGCTCTTCTGACCTTTTGACCAGGCCACCACCTAGGTAACAGGCAGCCGTCTTTTAGACATTGCGACGGTTAGCTCCCCAAAGCCCTGATCTTTTCAGGCGCGGATTTGGCTTTCCACCCGACTTTCACACGTGCCGTAAGCGAAAGAATCTATCCCCTGCTCGCATCCAGTTGTGTTGGTTTCTTCTCCTTTTGCTTCCCAATGGACTGCTTCTTCTTGATTCAGGCGTTGGAGTAAACCTGCCCCCGAACGGGAGACGCTCATTGTTTTTGGACCTTCCACCCCGGTAGAAATGCATCCACACTTGATGCCCAATTGTTTGTTGGAATTCGTCCGCATTCTTAAGACGAGGTTACGGAAGGGAGCTTGGTGAGACCCCGTTTTATTCCCGGGATTTTCCCCCTCGTTGAATACTTCCTCCCCTTTCCGGTTTTTCTTGGTCATGTACTTTTTCCTTGAGGCAGCTACCCTACTTCTGGGGCTTTTCCCCCTCGTGGAGGAACCGTTTTCAGCGGATCCCGTCCATCCGATCGCCAGGCACTACCCAGCTACGGTGTTCAGCCCCCAAGTGGTTTTTTTTCAGGTCTAACAGCTTGTCCTCGGCGCCGTTGTTTCCCCCTTGGGTCCCGGCGTTTGTAATCCTTTCATCCTTTTCGGATGGTTTAAAAGCCTTTTCGCTTTTTCCCCGAGTGGCCCCTTACCCCCCCCCTGCTGTTTGCTTCCGGCATTACCATTCTGACGTTTCAGAGATTCCCGGGCTCCTCACCCTGACGGCCACAAGGGAGATTTTCTCACCCCCTCAAGTTATGAAAATGCATCACCTTCTTTTCCCACCCCCCCCCCAGTTTTTTTTGCACATTCCGACTAGTTTTTTACGCTGAAAGGAACGATTTTCAACCCTCATAAGGGGTTTCCTTAGACACTCCCATTTTTCTATAATGATGGAGTTGCGCCGCATCCGAACTTAGTTTCCCTTCCCTTCTGGGAAACTTCACCTGCGTTTACGGTAGTTTTTTTACATACCGGAGGTTTTCCTCCTTAGCTGAAGCTGAACTTCTTTTAATCCTCCCCCCTCGGGTCCCTTCTGCACGGTCCATACTTCCTCTCTTCTCCATTCGTGCGTACTTTTGGCCCCTTTTTAACGCGTGGTACTTTACACGCCCTTCTCCCCTATGGACGAGCGGTAGGAAGCGTTTTCCCCCCGTTTTTGGTTTTTCCCCCGTAACAGGCCCCCCAAGAGGAACCCCCGCTGTTTTTTTTAGGGTGGTCTTTTTCCCATAGCTTCCTTTGAAAGGGATGGATTCGCTTTTCTTCCAAGTTTTTCACGCTGACCTGTTTGGCCCTCTTTTTTTAGCCGTCGAGATAATTCCCTTACCTTTGGTTGGGTCTGGCTTTTTCTTTCGTGGCCTACTTTTTCAGCAGGCCTAGTTAGAGTGCTTTTTGAGATGTACCTTCCCTCGTTTTTCCTTTTCTAGGTGCCTTTTTTCCTCTCAGGAGGCCTTTTCGAAACTTCTTTAGAACCAACATCCCCTTCCCATCATTACTAACGTTGTTTTCGTCGAGATGTGCTTCTAAACTGCGACGATTTTGTCTCCCGTGCAAGCCTTGGGACTTTTGAGAAGCCCAGCTCCCTTTTCCTCAGATATGAGTGTCCGCCCCTGGACCACGACCTTCGTAAGGCTTTCAAGTCCTTTCCCCTCCCCTCCATCTCTATCCCCCCTGAAGAGAGTGTGACGTAGACCTTATTATATCCTTGGCTAGGGGATAGCCCCGTTTGTTGTCCCTCTCAGCAAACCCTTTGTAGACAAGCCCTTTCTCCGTCTCCTTATGCCGACCTGCAGCCCCTACGTCCAAATTTTGTTCTCCCTTTTTATTTCCCCGAAGGGGTTCTCCCTCCCCTCGCTCGTACTTAGACCACCCGCTTATGTTGCGGGACCTAGGACACTTTTTCCTCCCAAGCCTCTAGCCCTTTTGAACGATGTGCTCTTCCCCTTGTTTCTCGAGGCCAGCCACTTTTTTCTTTGCTTCCCCTGTAGCCGACTCAAGTAAATAGGCCTAACCAAATCCGGACTTCGGATCCTGGTACTTCCTTTAAAGTGAACATCCCTCTTTTTTCCCACTTAGACCCCCCGGATCGATACAGAGGAGCGGATTTCGAAACAAAAATTTTTGACCCTCTCCTTTATTCTTGCGTATCCCCGCCATGATTTTTTTTCTTAGCCACGAGCTTTTAAGCCGCAAGAGGCGTTTTTTTTTTGATTTCCTTGTAAAGGAGTGTAGGAGCAGGACTTAATATCTCGTTCATCGCGAAGAGAAATTAGGGAAAGAGGGTAGGATATGAATATTGGGTGGTTGTGTTTGTAATTGATGCTCGGGTTTGGTTTTTTTTTTTTTTTTTGTCTTCAGTCCTCGTGTCGGCGGCTTGATGCCTGGCCTTCAGCAGTGGACCTGCTATCTCTTCCCCCCCTCACCCGTTTCTAGGGAAATCGAGCTTTTCTCCCCGACGCCCCCAGCCTTTCTCCCCCAGGTTTCATCCTCCCCCAAATTCTCATCTTGGGACCCTCACTTTTTTTCTGAGTGCTGCCGATGAATCTTTGCCTTTCCTGGAGTACGTCTCCGTACCCCACGTGCCGTGCCCGGAAAGAAACTGAAAGCGTGACTCTCCCCTTCAAAGCCATTTGTTTCGCGGCATGCCCCCTCTCTTGTTGGGGTTTTCTGTTTGGGTTTTTGGTTTTTTGTTTTTTTGTTTGTGGGTTTTTTTTTTTTTTTTTTTTTTTTTTTTTTTGTTTTTGGTTTTGTTTTTGTTTTTTTCTTTTTCTTTCTTGGTTTTTGGCCCCGACTGGTATCTGAGGTCACGATAGCCCAACTCGCATCGCCACTTTCCCGTCCTCCCGGCTCGTACCTCTGGAACGCTCTTCTTACGTCAGAGGACCCTTGCAGGAAGGTGTCAGTGAGCTTGTCGCTCCCACCCCATCCTTCCTTGTTTGCCAGGATGCGGCTTTTTTTTTTTCCCCCTGCCGGTCACGCAATAAGCTCCCTTGGACCCTTCTCTCTATTCCTCCCCCCCCTTTTTGTTTAGAGATCTTTTCTTTGAACTTGTCGATTTTGATGCTGGGAACCGTGTGTTTCTCAAGGCTAGGGAGAAGCTCCACTACTGTGTTCCACGAGAGAAGCTGCGTTTACCCCGTCGCCATGATCCCCCCCCCGCCCGGCCTTCCTCATCTTGGTTTTGCGGCCGTGACGACCGACTTTATTCTCACGTCGTCTTACGGGCGGGCTCTGTACTTGGCTGATCCTCTTTTTCTAGGACCTTCCTCGTCCGCGGTTTTAAGCAGTGGCCTGGAAATCTGCTTGCTTAATCAGTTTTCTGCTCGACGGCTGTTTTTTGTCGGGGATTCTGGCCCTTTGTCCGCGTGCTTTTCCCCCCCCCTCCTCCCTCCGCAATTCTTAACCGAGGTCATTTTCCAGCTCGACCTTTAAACACCCTTGACCCCCTTGGCGGGCTTTGTGCCCCCCTCTGCCAAACCCGCGGGTGTTTTTGTTTGTAAGGATAGGTGGCAAACGAGCAAGATGTTTTTTCCCATGAAGACTTCCCCCATCCCAAGCAGCGTCCTTCAGTAGTTCAATTAATTGGCAGCCTTATGAAAAGTTAGTCACACTTGGCCCCCAAGTCCTGTCCATCCTATGCTTTCTATAGCATCTCTTTCATCCTGATGTCCCGCACAATTTAGCCAAGGATACCCGCTCGTTAGAATTCCCGGATTTTCTTTTATCGACTGACCTGGTCACCTCTTCTGGAGTTGGGTAGTTCCGCGTTCCCCCATTACTTCTCCTTTCATCTTTGGAACATCACTTCCTTTGGCAGGTCCCGGAGTACCCGGGGATCAGATAGATATGAATCATAAGCTTTCCGCGCCTCCTTGTTAAGGATGCATTCATCCGAGAAAGGTTCCTTTCGCGCGGGACCCGAGGTTCCCAAGCTCTTCGGTGGATCTAACTGCGCGCGGTATGATCTTCCATTTCTCGCGTTCCCCTGAGTCTCTTTCACGTAAGAAAAGGTACACCTCCGGCCTTGTGTTCGGAGGGAGCCAGGGGCGGTTTTGATAGGAGCAAGGCGTTAGATCGTTTGTGAAAAAATGGCAAATCATTTCATCTGTTCTTCTCCCAGGCCATCTCGCGCCGGGATTTTCAGCCAATTCTTCTTTTGGGGGTGATGGTTCCCTTTTTTTCTTTGAACGGTTAGCGCAGAAGGTTCTTTTTTCGACGCTGACCGGACTTATTGATCCCTGCCCTTCCTCTTTCGTGCTTATTCCCTGCTTTTGCGCGACCCACTCCCCGACGGCGTTGGGACAACCCCCCCCTTCTGTCCCCCCCAATCCTTGTTTTTTTTTCTAGAGTTTTTTCTGCCCCACTGGGCCGAGTTGGCTTCCGTTCCCCCTTCAAGAGAGAACTCCCCCTCCCCCCCCAGTGGGCGCCTTCCGCTCATTTTTTTCTCGTATGCTTTTCCCAGAACTTTTTAGGCTCCGTGTTTTTTTTCGTCTTTCCGCGTTTCCATCTTTCCTGTAGCCTGATTTATTGCGTCGATGCTGGTTCTCCCCCGTTGCCTCTTTTCCTTTGCGCCACCTGCCCAGCCCCCGTGCTCCTTTTTGAGGCGACTAAAGTACTCCCTTTCCTTCGGTTTCCGCGGTATTAACATGCTTTTTCAAATGGCCCTCTTTTTAACGCGTCGTGCCCCCCGGCAGAGGAACGTCCCCTCTTCGTTATACTTTTTGACTTCTTTCCATCCCACTATGTTCCTTCCCCATTTCCCCCGCACCGGCCCCTTGTTAGCTTAGTGAATGCCCCTGCGCCTCCTTTCCCATAGTATTCGGACCCCCAGGAAATCTCCTGAGGCCGGTTAGTACCCGGGACCCGCCGGTGCCTTGTGGAACCAGCCCCTTTCTCGATTCTGTACTTCCCCCTCCACTTTCCGTCATTTTCGTCCTGATCAGGTCTTCTTTCTACGCCACGCCTCAGCCCTTTGGGACCTGAGAGTTTTTTACCTTTAGACGTAAGGCGGACCCGTGTTTTCTTTCCCAGTCGTGGATGTTTTACGAACGGTCCTGTTTCCAGGCCGGTTAAGGAAAGCGACTGTGTTTCTTAGGGATTTGGAAGCTGGTATGACACTTGGTCACTTTTTCTCCTTCCCTTCCTCTTGGTATAGCCCAGCGGAATATCCGATTTACTCCCTAGCCTCCAATGATTTTCCACCCAGACGCACCTTTCATTCCCACAGCTGTCGGAAAGGTTAGGAAATGGGTTGGTCCTGAAGCAGTTTTCTTAGCTTCCCCAGTGCGGAATGTCTTCGCTTAGTTTACTTCTAGGGACAAGTTACACCAGTTGAAACTCCATCCCCAAGCCTGCGAGTTTCGCTGCAACCTCTGTTTGCGACCTTGCCCCATCCTAGAGTTTACCCAACCCTTCTGGTACTGTTTAGGTCCGACTCAAACTATCTTTACCGGTGCCCACCGTCCTGGATTGAGTGCTGCGTTTGAGTAAGACATGCTGTTATGCAGGAACACCCTATTTCATGTTTCCTGTCAGTAGGTACAGTGCCCGAAGGGTGACGTAAAACCCTTATGAGTCTCCATTTTTCTGTCTGCTGGTACCCCGACAGGTCAACCCCTCCTAAGGCTTAGTCAAGTAATATATAGATTTTTAATCCTACTTGTTCTTTGAGCGATCCATCGTTATGTTACTAGATCAGAGGGTCCGAGCTTTTACTCTTTAACAGCCGCCTTTCACCTTACGAGAGAGTGTTGCTTACCCCCGTTCCTGCTCCCCATCCTGCCCCCCATGGTCGGTTTGTTCTGACCGGCGATCCAAGAAAACTTTCTCACTTTTTCGGGACACCCCCACGGTGAGATCCCGTTGCCTTGTTTTTCTAGTTACCTTCCCCCTACGTCCCTTGGGTACCCTCCGGCTATGTAATGATGCACCTATGAGTTCCCATCGCATCCCCTCAGCCGTAGTTGGGTGTTCCTTAGTTTTCTCCGTCATTACGTATCTCCATCGCACCGGTTCCCGCTAGATAAGGCTTTGTTTCCCCCAAAACCCTTCTGCCGTTAGCTGTCCTGGTTGAGATTTAACGTTTTTCTTGACTTTTTTCATTTCTGTTCCTTCCGGTGCTCTGTGCAACTCTTCTTGGTGAAGATGGCCCTCCAGCCCACCAAACTGCGTTTTAAGTAAGCAATTCTTTTGTTCGTTTCTTCCCCAGGCAGCCCTTTTGGCCACCATGTCCTTCCCGGCTTTTTCGGACCAAGTTTGCTCCAGCTGTACAGCCCATCGTGACTTTTTTTGCTTTCGGGCAGCCACCAGTTTCTTTCGTGGCATGGGTTGTCGAAAGAAATGTAGAGGGACGATCTTCTTTCCTGGACCCCTGCCTCTTCTTTCCTTCCTCCCTGATATCTCATCTTTCCCTTCCCCAGTTTTGTTTTTTCAAGTTTGGGACTTTCAGTCTTTTTTCTATCTTCTGACTCAAACCTCTGTGATGTCACGCCGGTAATTCGGCTGGAACCCAGCCCTGCCTTCCCCTCGAAAGGGGCTTCGTTAGTCTTCTTTGTGCTTTTGAAGGGTGAGATACAGGTTCTACTAAGCAGCCCTTCGGTTCCTGGTGAGCATCTTTTGTTCTGTAGACTGCGTCTATCCTTCACTTTTCCCCCTTCCTTCTTTACCCCTCGGAACCCCTTTTTTCGTCTGCTGAAGGTGTCTGCTTAAGAGGCCTTGCTGCACGGTCTCCGCGTGGCGTATTAACATTTTTTGCCCTCCCGTGGTATAGGAAAGCTCGACCATGCTCTGAGTTCCGACGCTCAGCGTTTTTTTTTTTCTCGGTGTTTTTCGTTCGTTTTGGTCTCCTGTACTTCAGAATGAGTCTCTCCGTCTAGTCCCGTCCATATCGTGGTCTCCTTTGACGGGTTCATTGGGGCGTGCCGTCGCCGGTCCAGTTTTGCTGTCCCAACATCCTCCATCATAAGTGGGTTTTTTTTTCGAGATGATATTTTTGTCTTTTACGCCACACTGGCTTTGTTTTCCGCACGCGGAAAGAACACTTATAAAGGGGTGAGAGGTTCCTCTCCTGAGTCCCTCACCTTCTCCGGATGCGCGTCCCCCCTACCCAATCCGAGAATCCCTCCGCTGAATTAGAAGCTCTTTCTTGGCAGCATTATTCCCCTCAAGAAACTCTTGAATCCTTCTTTCCCTTTTACGAACGTAAAGCCCTCGCAAGGAGTTAGCCCCTCAAGACCCCTCCCCCTTCAAATTGTTTTGCAGCTTAGGTACATAGGTGCTTCACGTGCCCTTTAGAGGTTCCCAAGAGTTTCCGCCCCCCGGGATCCGACCCGCCTAGGCTTTCTTCTCCCCAATATCCCAATTTCATGACCCCCCAGATCCGTTGCCCCCTTTCGTGGAGGGTCCGGGGGCGCCGCCTCTTTCAGTAACTCTTAGGCTCACCCTTCGTAGCGTAGACCCCTCGAGAAGCCGGTCCCCGTTGACCATTGCTTTGCCTCCGAGTACGTTGTCTTAGAGTGACTCCCCCTTCTGATCTTGGATCCTCTGCCAGGATTGCGAGCCAGTTTTGCGCTTCAAGCCACCTGTGGGTCCTTGTTCTTACTCACAACAATCTTCTTCCCCCCAAAAAAAGACTAACCAACTCCACCCTCCTCTCCCCCAACACCCCACCCCCCCCCACCAACCGTTTTTTCCCCCACACCCCCAACAAACCAAAACAAACCAAAAACCCCCCCGCTTTGCCCCTATCTTGTCCTCAGGTCTCATTCCCGTTTCCCTCGTGGGGTTTTAATTGAGCACTGGGCAGGACGCATTCTAGGTAGTCCCCTTTTACAGGGGAAAGCGTTGCTTTTTTCCTCTTGGGCCAGTTTCTTCCCATGCCCTTGTGAGGCCTTACGCCCCGGTCTTTTTTTACTTAGTTTGCAATAGTCCCAGATCTCACGATTCCCCTTTTGAATAATTCCCCCCCGCCGGCCCGGGTCATAGCCACCTTTTCAATCGGCGATTTACTAGGTTTTGTCAACGTCAGATCTTGAAGTCTGTCACTTTTTCCCTTTTTGCCGACGAGGTATCATTCTTTCCCCTGGTGCCGAGCACCGTCCGGTCCCTAAGCGACTGCGAGAGGCTTTGCTGATTCTCGAGTTGGATTCTTCCCATTCTTTGCCCCAGACTGTTCTTAGCGTGCTTTCGATCTGCCCCACGAGCTCGCTCAACGTCCCGAACTTTGTTAGACGCGTTCCCTTAAAGTGATGGGAGTTTTTCTAAGGCACCTCTTTTGCAGGCCGTCTTGGGTAGCATTCTATGGTCCAGACACCTCCTGTCAAGGGAAGGTGTATGGTCTCCTCCCTTTTCCAACTCTATTTTCTGCCTTCCATATTTTTTTGGTGAAGCATCCTTATTTTTTTTCGACCCCCCCGTTTGTGCCTCAGTTTTGATGGTGTGTTTAAGAAGCCGAACTCCGTGGGCACTAGAATCTGCTGTGGTGAGCGTTCCCAAGCGCACTTTCATACTCCATGGCGGCTTTTGCTTTTTCCGCTTAGCCCCCTCCTTGCTCTTCCTCCACGCTGAATCCCCCGCCCTTTTTTTTGATTTCCCCCTTCCTCTGCACTTTGTCTAGTTTCCTTCCCTCTTCCTTCCCAGTCGGTGGTCAGTTTTAGGGACAGTGCGCACCGATTTCCTTGTTCCTCCCCTTTTCGGACTTTTCGGTTTGGGACGCTTGCTCGTTATTTTGGTCCGCCACGCGAGAGCCGGCTTCCGATCCCATTTTCCGAGCCTTCCAAATTCCGCAACAGGGTGATGGAAGCTTTTGGTCCCCCAGAGGTTCATTCCCGCTTAGGGTTCGGAGTTTCCCGAGACCGCTTTGATTGAGATGGAAGACATCCATGAAGGTTCTTCTTCAGTAAAAAGGTTCCCGACGTTTTCCCAAAGCCCCGCTGGCACTGTAAGCTGTCCGGCTTACTGCGGCCCTGAGCGATACTTACCCAGTGCCCTTCTCCGTCCGCCCCAGTAATTTCCCGCCTTTTTTTTGTTCAAGCCCTTGTGGTTCCCCTTCCCCTCCGACGACCTTTTTATTTCGGCTTTTCCCGTCCCTCCCAGACGCGTTCGGCCGAGTGGTAACCTTTCAAAGTAAGCGTTCTTGTATCCCCCCCGGTGCTACCGCGTCTTTTAGACGCGTACGATTTCCTTTTTTATTTCGCGACTAGCCGTTGTGGTATCTGTTTCCTGCCGGCTATTTTCCCCTCACGTCGGTGGTCCTTTCCATCGTCGCGAAATGGTTGCGACTTTTGGTAGGTTTTCTTTTTTTCTCATCCGGGGGCAACACCTCCTTTCCTGTCCTGGAATTTTTTCTTGTGGCGCCCGTCGGTTTCCTTTTTCACGGTTCTTCCACCACGGCTAGCGGACCCCGTTTGCACGTCTTTAAGGTCTTTTCAGAGAGATTTTTTCAGGATGTTCGAGTCGGTGTTCCTTGTGAAACATGCTTTGCCTTAGCTTCCCTCATCCCGTCCGCTCATCGTGTACTTCGTCGGGAGGGGTTTTTCCGTACTGTTTTCCCCGCCCGGTTCAGACTTGTCCCCTCTTCGGTGCTCCTTCCCTCCGCAGGATCTGTTAGGTCCTTTTTGCTATTTTCTATGAGAAACTTTGTTCTTCTTTGTGCGCAACATCCCCCCTTCCTTAATCTTTTCCCTCTTTTGTTTCTCCGATATGGGTCCGGCCAGTGTTAGTTGTCGGCACGTTTTTCCAGCTGTCGCCCCCCCCCTCCCCCCTTTAGGCCGATCTGCGGCTTATTGTATGCTCCCAGTGAAAGGCTTTTCGCTGCCTCACCCACCGCGACAAGTACGTTTTTTCCCGGCGCCCGTTCCTCTACTGGCGGCCGCGGGTTTCCACAGCGGGCACGCTTCCTGGGCGCCTCGTTCCAAGTCCCTTTTTCAGCTCCTCTTTTCTTCCCTTTCCACGAACGTGTCCCCCTTGCGCTGTATCGTAAAGCCTGGTGAGAATTAAGCTTGCTCGTAGTACCCTCGGCGCTTTTTCAGTAGCTTTTTTTCTTTCCCAAAGATATTGAACCTTACACAAGTTTCTTTACAGACGCCCCCCCCCTTATTAAGCCACCGGACGGTTCTTTTCTTGCCGGTAACCTCGTCTCCTGAACATTTTTTTCCCTCAGGAGGCGCTGATCCTCTTCCTTTGAGTAATCTGTTGCTTACCCCCGAGGTGACGGTGGTTCACCTCTTCCGTCTGAACGAGTAGATGCTCCGAATAATAAGGCCCGTCCGTTCGTCGGCGCCATTCCCCCGCCCCGCAGCAACGTTCTTTTCCCATGAGGGGTGTATCTTACTTCCCCTACGGCGGCACGAGTGTCTTTTTTTCCTTTTATCTTGGCTTAAGGCTTTGAAGTCAGGCGTATGCCCCATGGGCCTTTTGCTGACTTCTTTTCTTTTCTTTCTTGACCACTTTCTGGCGTGAAGACTGAGTTGTATTTTTCAATATGCCCCTTCTCCTCTCCAATGAAGTCCTTCCACCAGCGGACTCTTTTCATCGCCCACCTCTTTTGTTTCGCGATGTCTCCGTTTTTTTCCCGTATTTAGTGCCTTTTTGAACGGTGCCGTGCATCTTGAATCGCGTCGGTCTCTTACCCCCTTGACTTGCAGAGGGAACGACTGCTGACTTTTTGGATGTCCCCCCCCTTCCCCGACATCTTTTCCGAATTTAATTCCCCCCTCCTTTGTTTGTTCCACCGACGTTGTAGCTTGAGTGTCACGAAACCCGCCTCCGGGTTTATCACAGCCGTCTTTTGCTTTTTTTCTCCCGTGCGCGACCGCTCGGGTCTCTCACAAGAGGCCATGCATTTTTTCCGTGTGCAGTGCCCGTGTGACCCGCTCCCGCAGCACTTTCTTAGGGCAGTTTCTGTTGCTAATGTCAACTTTTTTTCCGCATCTCCCTGTCCCT
>Ga0179591_1339297_pt1 | contig 12124 bp, 14 predicted proteins | sample CZOMad2_1_08_16f_FD_182891 | JGI IMG/M metagenome (GOLD analysis project Ga0179591, IMG submission 182891) | Vadose zone soil fungal communities from Angelo Coast Range Reserve, California, USA - CZOMad2_1_08_16fungal (PacBio error correction) | ecosystem: Environmental > Terrestrial > Soil >... | reverse complement strand
TAGTCCGCCCTGTGCCCGGGCGAGTGATCGTTTTTCTCTTTGAGATTTCTCCCCCGCTCCCGGTTCGTTTTGCGCTCACTACGCGTCACCACCGCCCTCGTTCAGCCTTTTCAGACACTTAGTAGTCCCAGAGGTCCCTTCTTCTTTTTGAGTTTCCGTCTCTCTGATGGTCTTGATGTTTCTTTAACGAACCTGCGGCCCCGGCGTTATGCCCCTTTGTGGTCTTTTCCCAGTTTTCTTAAGTTGGTCATTCCCTGAGAGCGACTGGCGGTTTCCCCCCCTTGATCCCCCAGGTATTTCCATCACGTCCTAGTTTTCCCTCTTCTAGGCCTCTTTTTCTTCCACGGCTCTCCAACTTTTTTTTGAGTCGGTTTTATTCTCTTCCTTTCGGGACTTCGGAACTAGTCCGACATGGCAGTCGTGTTTTGCTCCACAGCAGCCTTCTTCTCTCCCATTCATCTATTCTCGATATGCCTTTCCTTTCCTCAATCCCGTTTTGCAGTGCCTGAAGTTCACTAACTACATGTCCATGTTCCCAACCTTTTTCCTCAGAGACCCTGCCGTATTTCCGGCGGCCCTTTCTTCTTGTCCCTTCCCTTTTCCCTTTTTTTCTCCCTGCATCCACTCGGAGGCGCCGGTTTGCTTATTCCATTTTTTTTTGTGTCGAGGGCTTCACTTTTTTCTTGTGTCATCCCCCTTAAGGAGCGTCCATGGGTGACTGTCCGCCCCCCCTTCAATTGATTTTTTTTTCACTCCTGTTTTTTTTTGTGGCAAACTCGCGGTCCACGTCGTTTGGACAAAAGCTGAGTCCAATTTGGCAATTACTTGTCCCCCTACCCCGCCAACCCTTTGTTCCTTCCTCCTATTTCCCCCCCTGTGAGAATTCCTGACTGCCATCTTCGGGATGGCGCACGAGCATGAAGACATTTCTTCTAGGGTGTTTTGTCGGTCGTCCTAGCTCCCCCCGTCTCTCTTTTTTTCCTTTCGGGAACCCGGTAGTTCGCGTTCGACAACCTGTCATCTGAACTTCTCCGGCTGTTATTACCATCGCGGTTTTTTTTTTGCGTCGGTGCTCATCCCACTAAACCGCGCATCCTCATCCCTGTCTTCTAGCCGTTGAACTTTTTGGTGTGCCATGGCCCTTCGCGGAAATTCAGGCTGCCCCAAAAGGGCCCCTCCTCTCTTTTCTGAGTTTCGCAACCCACTGGCTTTTCAGTTCCTTGGTCTTTACTCGAAATTTCCTTACGAGCGGCAAAGATTTTTATTTAGGAAGTTTAATTTACCCCGCCGCCGCCCTGTCCTACTTGTTCTTCTCTTCGAAATCTGGCTACCTCGATTTTTTCGTGTTCCCTAAGCCTTGTTTTTTTCCAAATGTAACCTCCCTTTCCCGGTCGCGTCACGATATTTAAGAATGCCCCCGCGTGAGTTTCCCGGAGCGCTTTCAGATCGATTTAAACGTGGATCATATCCTCCCCCCCCTTTTTTTTCAGCTTTTTTTTTTGTTGATATCTCCTCCCAGAGTGCCAGGGGGCGCCCCCTATAGAGGTTCACTGCAGACCCCAGGCGATCTTTCTTGAGACCCGTAACGTGCTCACCCGGCTGGAGTGATCCTCCCTGTTTTTTCTTGCGCCTGCCCCCCGCCTACGATGCCCCGTCGTATCTCCTTCCCCCTTCGTATAGGCCGGTCCTGTTCGTCGGTTTCTCAGTTTATGAGCAGTTTACCGTGTCTTTTTTACCTCTTCGGCTAGTCCTCCTTTAGGTGGTCAAATCTCTCAGTACTTCCCCTCGCTGGACTTGGGGGTGCTCCCGTCGACATCACGAGGCTTGCCTCTTTGAGTTCTTTCAAAAGCTTTCCTCCCCTCACTCCGTTTGGCTCCTCTCTTTCAAGGCCTTACTCTCCCAGGTCGTGACCTTCGAGAGAGTGTCTTCCGTTACGTTTTAGTGTTGTCCCCTCCCTCTTAGGAATTCCTAGCGGTTTGTCGCCTTTTTCTTTTGTTAGGACGTCGCCCCCCCGGTTGCCCTCTGACCTGTTTTTTTCTGCCGTTGCACTTGTCCGTTTGACTACGTTTATCAGTCCCCATGCCGTCCCCTTCCTCCCCGATTTGATCCTCTCCAGCTGAGTACACTGAACCGCGGTTCCCGTGCTTAATGACCAGTTCCCCCGTCCCCAGCTCGCTCCCAGTCTTCCTTCGACGTCACTCGTTCCCCCTTCCCGAGTTTCTCTTTCGTCACGTACCACTGCAATTCCCCCAGAACACCTTTAAATTCCTCGTTCTTCCAACCCCTCCCCCACCCTGTGATTCCTTTCCTTTCTTAATGGGCGGACCCCTCCCCTAAATCAAGCTACTCACCAAGCGTCCTCCTCCTGATCGGATTCTTTCAGGCAGAGCCGCTTACGAGGACATTTGATTCTTTTGAAAGTTCCTCTCTTGACCCGACCCCCAATGCCTGAGCTCATGCCGGCTCTTCCGCTGTTTGCGTGTCTCCCTCCGGTGCAGTTGGATTGTAATTTTTGTTCCTTTCCTCTTCAGGGATCCTCCCCCCACGGTGGAATTGCTTTTATTCCCCCTTTAAACCGGAATTCCGGCCCCCCTTCCCCCTCCGGTCTAAGACTTTTTTTTCTTGGCGGCCTTTTCTAGAGAGCGACCGAGTATCTCTGGTCTCACCGTTCAGGCTCTGATACTCCGGCATCCCCCCCCCCTTCCCCTGTTACCTTCTCGTTCTTTTTTTGGAAGGTTTCGCCTAGCCCCTCTTTTGCCATCCAACGTGTTTCCCCCCTACCTTAGTCTGTTCTGACCAGTTCCTATTCCATGTTTTCCTCCCGCCATTGCGCATGGCCTGATCGTTATTTTTTTTGCTCACTACCATTAAGTATTGGTTCCCTGAACAGGTTTTTTGCTCGAGGATACCCTCTTCCCTGAATTCCCTTCCCCTACGCTCGGGACCCGCCTTGAGCTGCTCCTGGCGCCTTGTAGTACTATTCAAAGAGGCAAACTGCATTGACCTTTTACTTCTCCACTCTCCTCTCTTTCTACACCCCTCTCTCCCTCCCCTCAGATTTATTCGGTCCAGCCGTTCTTCGGATTCCCCCTCAGCGACCGGAAGAGCTGCTGGGACTCCCCGAGATCACGATTAGCTCCTTTCCAAGGTCCCTACTTTCGAAGGTTGTTTCGTCAGCCGCCCGCTCCCCTTCGGTCGTTAGTTCAAGATACCAAAAGTAGTCAGTTGCCTCCACGGCATTAAGATTTTCTGACATTTTCTCATAAACCGCTGGTCCTTCCTCCTTTTTCACTTTTTCCACCCGCTATCTCTATCTTTTTTTGGTTTTTTTTTGAGATCGATAGTTCCAGATGTAGTCCTTTCCGGAATAAGAGAGGTTCTCCCGATGACTTTTCTCTTTTTTTTGAGTTCGTTTTAGCGACCCAGGTTCCCTTTTTAGGCCCCCTGCGGCCGCCGCCAGGTACATCTTTTCTGTGCTGACCGCCACCCCAGTCTCGTTAGTTTTACCGTGCCTCTCTTGCTCTCTTTTTTGAGCCTTCTCAGTTCTTTTAGTTGTGCGTTTAATCGCATTCAAGTTACGGTTTCCCCTTCTTTTCCTTAGATTGTTTGCTTTTTATTTTAGCTTGGGGTTTTGTTTTTGGAAGATGATCCTATCTGTGCGTTTTCTTTTCAGATGTGACTCGGCCTTTGATCCTCTACTTCAAGAAGTTCTTCTTTTTAATACCCCGAGTTTTCCCTCCCCCCTTGCACTCGTTAGGTGACTTCTTTGAGACGAGCGTTTTGTGTCCTGTTTATTCGGTACGACCTGGTCCGAGGCGTGAATTTGTTTTCAGGTGACGTCTTCCGCACGAACTCTGCCTTTTATGAGATGACCGTGTTTCCCCCCTTTTTCTACCCGGTCAGTCTTTTTTTAAGTCGAGGTCTGCCCGCTATGACGGAGGTTCCGGCCCACGGGTTTCCAGTTTTTTTGAGCCTTTATCCGGAAGGTGACCCCATGACCCTCCCAAATCCGGTCTTCGGTTTGACCACGACATCGCGACACAGCCTAAGTTTGCTCGCTTTCCTTAGGAAGGCCTGATTTATCGTTCCTTCTCCCACTTACATTGGTCGTGGCACTTTCTTCACTGCCCACACCTCCCAGGATTCCCCCCTTTCCAAAAAAACTTTTCCAACTAAGAGTTGTCTTGGGCTCCCTTCGTGTATCTTTTTGCCCGCTTTACCTTCCACTCACTTCCCAACCTGCGCGGAAGTGCCTTTTTTTCATTCTTCAGCCGCCGTCTGGCCGAAAATTTTTGTTTTCCTCTGTCGGCTCTGGCCGGTTGATTGCCAGGTTTCCTCCCCCCCAGTAAAAGTTTCCTTCCTAACCTGTTTTGGTTGTCCTTTTTTTGCAACCCGTTCCTTGAATTCGGGGCTGCCTGTCCAATCGTGCTCGATCACAATCGCTTTCTTGTCAGCCGAGGTACAGTTTGAGTAGTTCAATACGTCCCCCGTCGTGGGCCCGATCTCTTATTCCCTTCTCCCTTGTCATTACTCTCGTGTGTCTGTTATAGATCCTCCAGTCGTTTGCGGGTCCCTGGTTTCTCCTCCACCGGGTTTGCGCGTGCCCAACTTTTCCTAGGAACCGTCCTCTCTGGCTTTTTTCTTCGACCACTCCTGCTGACTTCCGATTCGGGAAAAGTCTGTCTCCTCCGAGTGGTCACCTTTGTTCTGACCGTCGTCACTTTTTGTTCCCCGCGCCTGAGTACTGTTTGAATCCCGGTGTCCAATCGGGCCCCCTTTTAAGAGGTCCCACGTCGCAGGTGTCGCACCACCTGGGCCACTTCATTTTGCCGTCTAGTCTTATTTTGACCCCTTTCCTGACCCCTTCCAAGAAATTCCGTGAACGTCCAAAGCTTTCCTTTTCTTTCCGTAACTTCCCTGTCTGACGTCCGAGTGACTATCCCGGATTCTAAGAGAAAATTCTTTGGTCTCCTAACTGTCTCTGTCAAGGGATTATCAACCACCTTTCGGGTACCTATACTCCTCCGCGAGCATTCTGGTCGATTTTAGCACTATTTCTCCCCCTCTCCCCCCCCGTGAAGTAAATTGGGCGTCTTTCTATTTCCCTCTCGTGTTGTTTTTCGTGAAAGCCCCACTCTTTTCCCTTGGGCTCCTCTCTTTTTTAGCCGCGTACCCTCCCCCCCTCAGCTGCTCTTTCCCCTTTGCTAAGCTTGTACGTCGCACGGTACATTCTGACGCCTTTTTCGCGTGGCACACGCCCCTCTTTCTGCGTATATCTCAGTATCTTCGGTCCGGGCGTTTGACGGAATTTCCGGCCATCCCTGTAGTTGTTTCTGACGTCTGTTTTCGGAAGCCCCCTTTCAAGAAGATCCCCCCCGTCTTTTCCTTCTCTCGGTTTGTTGAAGCCCCTTTTCTTCCTGGCTCTCTTTTTCCGCTTGTTGTTGGCCCTAAGTGTTTCTACGACATCCTTTTTTTTCTGCTTCATTTCTCGGTTCCGGACGATGGATCCCTTCAACAGTGTTGCCCTTCTCTGCCATGCCCTTTTTAGGTCTCCCCCGACTTCAGCACCGAAGTCTTTTGTCCTTCCTTTTTCGGCGTTATTAATCCGACTTTACAGTTTGAAATTTCTTACTTTTCCTTCATGTTTATTTCAGGACGATTCGGTTTTTCCCAGACTCCCGCCGGGAGAGAGCAATACCGCAATTCCCCTCCCCGGTAAACTCGTGCAGCAGGGAACGTCAAGAGGCCTTTCGCCACCTAGCAGAGTTCATTGAATCTTGAGTTTCGAAAGTTTAGGTTAGTTTTTTTTTTTCCACTTCCTGACCTTGTCCCCCCCCATTGTATTCTCCCCTACGCGCGAAATGTTCCGCAGGTTAATGTCTCTGAAGCGTTTTTGTTCCCGTACTCTGTGTGAACCTTCATTAATCTTCCACCCATAAGCCCTTCAGCCGACGCCTGAACGGGCCTTAGCTTTTTTTCGGTTCCCGAGCCGCATCTCCCTATTTTGGCTGAATTGAAAGTCACTCGAGGTCCCTCTACCCTCCCTTCGAGACTCCCTCCCCTGGTGCGCGTTACCTGCTGTGTTCCCCTGTGGCATCCTGGTAAACAGGGATTGCGTTTCCACGGGTATTTCTTGAGTCACTTCGGCACCTTCGGCCTTACTCCCTCTCACTCTTTTTTAGGCGTTGTTGTTCCTAGACTGTATTTTTGCCCGTTCCCCCCCTCCGCTTTTCCCCCCCTCCAAGTAAGTGAGTCAGAAGACCCCCTCCCCTTCGGACGTGAGCCTTGCTTCTGGCCTTAGTTAGGGTCCTTTCATTTCTATCGGCCTTGGGGTGATTGAAAAGCTCTCGCCTTTACAGAAGTAGTTGCTTTGAAATTACCTCGTATTACCCCGGCTACGTACCTTCCTCACTGATTTTTGAGACTTTGGGCTTTCTTTAAGTTAAACTCCCTGTTCTATAAACTCTCCTTCGCTCCTAGGCGACATCTGTTCTGTTCACCCGGCCATGAAGCCAGATTCTGTTGACGGACTGTTGAGCTGATCGAGGGCGTCCTTCCATTTCGGTGAACCCTCTCCCCCCTACCTCAATCTACGCGTCCCGCCCTCGGCCATTCCCCCCCGCTTCGACCCCCATAGATCTTCTTCCGTTCAATTTTGCGCGCCTGCGATTTTCAATTCCCTCTTCTCAGCTTTATTTCCCTTCTTCCCCGAGCTGCCCGCATTTCCTCAATTTTCCAAGGCCGCCCTACGGGTTTGCGTCTCCACGTTTCCGATTCTTACTTTTTGTTTCGAGTCCAGCGAATGAAAAATGGGTCCATACAACCCTGAACTTTCCTCTTCCCTACCCAAAAGTTCTTAAACCTTATTCCAAGGTCAATGTCCCCGGTAGATTTTTCTCTTCGCTTTTTGTTGGTAGAGATAGAGGATGTTCTACATGCCTTGCTTGACGTCCTATTTCGTCTCGACTGTTATTGCATTCTTTCGTGTTTGTTCTTTACCCCTGGGCTTGTCGATCCCTTTTTTCGCAAGGTTAATTTTCGGTACTTCTGCAACCCTTGTCGTTTGTCCCATTCTTTCCGAGAGTTTTTCGATATCGGTGATATCGTTCCCTTGCCGCTTTCTTTATTCTTTGCCTTCCTTTGGCCGTGTACTTTTTTTTTTTCTTCTCACAGCCAGATGGTGAGGGCTTTTGAGGGTGTCTCTTTCGGTGCTTCGGTACTCTTTTCCCTTATGCCGCTCTTTGTACCTCCGTTTCCGACTGCTCCGTCCCGTAGCGATTCTTAAGATAAATATACCTTCCCCGAATGTTTGATTTTTCGCGATTCGGTTCTTTCCCCTTCCTTTTTTGAGTCTTTGGTCTTGATTTCTTTCCCAGACCTCCTTCTCATGACGGCATTTCCCCCGGTGATCCTGCAATTTATGGTATTATCATTCTTTCCGAGCTGTTTGGTCAAGTTATCTCCCAAAGTTCTCCTTTCTACGTCCCGATTTTCTCAGCTCTCCACTTCGATGTAGAGCACGAGAAAAGGTTAACGGATTCGGCCTCTCTTCCGTGGCCCCTTCGTTCCGATTCTGTTACTCTTACGAGCCCCCCGCACAGCTACTAGAGCCGTCAGTTTTTTCGCGTCTTCCGGCCGTTTCCTGCAGACAGCCACTTTTCCCCCCTTTGCCCGAGTTTCATGCTTTTTCTTTTTCCCCACACATATTTCCTTTTCAAAATTGGCCCCCCCCCCCCCACCTTTCAACTCCGCGCATGTGAAGTTCTTTTTCCTCCGTTCTGTGTCCCGCCTTCTTCCACTTGCTTCCTTGACGGCGGAGAGTTCCCCTGCACGGCTTATCCTATGTGGTCAGTCCCTGCTTCAGTAGCCGGTTCCGAGCAGGTTTTTCCCCTTGTAGGATTCCTTCTTCAAAGGCCCTTGCCTCCAAATTGGTTTTCCTCAACCGTTCGCTTTGACTTTGCCAATTGTTTGTTGGCGGAAGCCCTCAAACCCCCCGTCCCACTTTCGTTCTTGCGTCAAGACGCTTCCTTCGGCCCTTTAGAAAGCCGTCGCGGCTTTTAACTTAATGATGGCTTGCCCCGTCCCCTGAGTTATGTTTTGGCTTATGGCCTCTTATCCCCCCCCTCTTCCGTCTGGCGGGCGGATTTCCTTAGTCTCCCTGGACTTCCTTGCACATCGACCATTTTCGACCGGGTATACTCCCCTACTGATGACCCTCCCGACATCTTCTCTGGACCATCGAACTCCCCTTTCCGTACTCACCTGCTAGGCACGAACGGGGTCTTATCCGGTTTGTTCCAAAGATTTTTTTATTCCAGGTCCTGATACAAGTCTTTTTTATCCTCAAGCGGTCCCACTCCGCGTCCGTGTGTAAGGGGCTGAACACAGGGCCTTTTTCGCTCTCATGTGGACTTTTTTTCCTTTTTTCATTGACCTTTCACAGAAATTTCTTCCAGCACCTCATTTCTCCATCCCTAGCGCCCGCAGGCCTCCCTTTTCTGTCATTTGTCCTCCGCTCCCATTCGCGTCAGTTTTGCAGCACCTGCGAGCCCGTGTCCGCTTCACACCATTACAGTACGGTTACTTTTTTAAAGAGCCGCGGAGGCTTTGAGCTCGTCACACGTCCTCGCGTCCTTCCCCCTTGGTACTCTTTGCCCTATCTTTCTTACCTCAGAAGACGTGTTGTTTTATTATCTTCCAGCGTCCGCGTGTTCCCTACCTTACGGGGACTCCGGCCGGCGAGCACTTCTTTTTCCCTCCTCTTCCCGTATAACCCCCCGGTCTTCTCTCTCACTTTTGCGCATGCTCCACGGTTTGCGAGAGATCTATTCTTCGATTTTTTTTTTCTTTGCCTGGACCGTCCTGCACTCCCAATTCCCAGCGTTTCCGTTCCATTTTTTTTTTTTTCAGTGTCCCTCGGAAAGCAGCCTTCAGTCCCTTTTCTGGATTAGTTTGACCGGTTTTTTTTTTGCAGATCTGCTTACGAGGATTTTGATTTGAGTCTGTCCATCGGTCCTTTGGTTTTTAACCTTTTCCAATGAGCTTTCCCCCCTAGTCGTGACATTTAGCATGGTTTTCCAGTTTTGCTGCTTTGTTTCTCCCGCCCTCTTGTCTGAGTCAGTTGGCGTTCTTTAAGCCCCGACTCGGTGCCCGGTTTATTCTGACCTGTGTAGAAGTGGTCCGGTTGACCCGCTCCGCGGAATCATCTGCCCCACCCCCCCCCCCCCCCCCCCACCTCGAGTCCCCGTTTTGCTCCCTTTCCCACAAACTCTTTCGCTTGCTACGGCCGCCTCTCTTGTCCCCTTTCCCAGACCTAGAAGTTAGTGATGTTTTCTAGGTCCCTCGTCTTTTTTTTTCTTTTCGTCCTCACGTAACTCACCCTTGGCAACGATTGTCCCCCCCTGAGTGACTTTCAAATTTGTTGTCACCCAGCATGCGTATTCGTGTTGAATTGGCTTCCGTTTCCTTAACTGCGCTTCTTCCTATGAACCCATGTACCCCGGTCTCCTCTCCTTCCTACGTCGGAGCGTGAATGACGCGAGCCCCCGTCTTTCCTCTGAAGGTGGAGTCGGGCTAAATTTTCTTCTTCCATCCCCACTAATGAGCCCTTGTCCCAAGCTTTGCGCGGAGCTTTCCCCGTTTGGTCACTTGCATCTCCCCAGGATCGGGCAGGAGGAAGTTTCAGTCCTCGTGGATACCGTGACAGGCCTATTTTCTTGACTTGCCCCCCTCCGGCTAGCGGGGCGTATACTCTTTTATGTTTGCTACTGCGGACCCTCTTACGAAGTCGTTTCCTTCCTTTGAAGTCCTGTCTCCTGTCCAGACTTCATTCCCCTGTACGGTTCTACGTTCTCGCCTTTTCGTCCGAATTCCGTGGCCTGACCCTCCTTCGATCCACGTGTCCCACGCCGCGCGCTTCGTCCCTTCCCTGTGAAAACGTCCCTGAGGATTTGACTACTACCGGCCGATGCCTTATGAGGGTGGTTAAAGACCCTCCCCTTTCCTTCTTACTCCCGTCACGGGGCATCTAATTGTTCACCTCCTTTTCTTTCTGGAACCGGCTTTTCAATTGGTTTGTGAAAGAGCTTTTAGCTGCCCCGCTCAGGGTCGCATAATCTCCCCCCTGGTCAACACCCTTCCCCAGCGACCCTTTTCTCTTCCCTCCTTTCCTCTTAACCTCGTACCACGCTCGTTAAATCGAGGATTGTCCCCCTTTTCATTCCCGTCGTTCCCTTTCCACCTGTCCCCCATCGACCCGAAGAGATGCATTCCCCAGCTATCCTATCTCCCCTCCCCGACCCTCAGCTAATTTCCCTTTTACCAGACTTCTCGCCGGGGTGGCGTTCACAGTACAGTCTCTCCCAATTCCGGTCGGTCGCAGCGACAAGCCCCCTGGGGTCCTCGAATCAACTTCCATCCCTCTCCTCAACAGTAGCTGCAGACCCTCCCCCCCTTTAGGATTCCTCAAGTCATTTACCGGGAGATCTCTATTTTTCCCTCCTCCTTGTTTTTGGCTCTCTCTTCTTCCATCTTCTCTGACTCTGAGGACCTGCGTTCGCTTATTGGTCTTGACCCCCTTTTTCTGTCTTTTCTTCGTCTGACCCCCTTTTCTTGTATGTCAACGCGCTCCCGCAAGTCGTTTTGTAATCCACCAGAAGTGATGAACATGGTTCTTTCCCTTCTATGATCTTGGTTTATCGCGTCCATTCTTTAGGTTTTTTTCTTCCTTTTACATTCAGTTCCGGCTTGATTCATACCTTTTTTTTTTCTTTTTCGACGGGGGACGTGAAAGCCTTCGAAGATTCCTGTGTCTCTTTTCCCGATGGCGCTCTTTCTGACGCAGACCCGAGCGCTCTCCTCTCTTCCCACCTTGTCGATGCGGAGTTTTTGTGCAATTTTCAGAAGCTGTAGAAGATATTCAACACCCCCGCCCCAACACCACCGAAAGGCCGTCCCCTCTTCTGAATCTTAGCATTATGGTCTTGAGCTCTGTCCAGCTTGGAATACTTAGTGTCGGCAATGTGTCTTTGTACTTCCCTCGTCCGTGGTTACCAGGACGACGTTCCTTCGTTTTAATGGGCGGGGTCCCGGGATTCACTGGTCTCCGTATCCCATTAGGTGACCCGTTTAGCCGAGGTCTAATTCCCCCCTTCACCGGTTCTCTCGTCTTGAGCGGACTTTTTAAACATCGTAACCCTCTTCTTTTTCTACCTTCCGCCGCCAGTGTTACACAGAAGTTCATCTTTGACGAAGGCTTCTTTTGGTTTTTGGCCCCAGCGTAACGTTTCATCCCCAATGACAATTGGCGCTGCCTTTTAGAATCCTTGCCCACCTCCTGGTACCCTGGATGGCCCCCTTTTCCCCCAACCTCATCTCTGCGCCTGCCGGTCTTTGGTAATTAGTGCCTTTTTCAACCCCCAACCTTCCCGGTCAATTCCATTAGCCCTGCACACTTGCGCGGCCCTTGATATGCTTATCTCCTCCCCTTCTTTTCCTCGCCGTCTTGGGACCTTGGTTTCACCGGCAGGGGCCAGGAGACGGTAGCCAAGGTTTTCCCCTTCCCTTCTCCAACGGCCTTTTTGAAAAGCTTTGCACCTTTTTTGGAAATCTTTTCCCCAATCTTTGGGGGTGAATACGTTTCCCGAACGAGACGGATGGTATACGCCTCTTCGGAGCTCCCCTTTACTACGTCTTTATTCTGGCGCCTGGTTCTTGATTTTTTTTTCGGGCTTCATTATTTATGTCTTCTGGCGGGAGCCCATCTCTGACCGCTATCTTCCTGCGGGCTTCTTCCTTCTGTAGTTTTCCCCCTTTTTTTACCTGCCCTTTGAACACCTGTCACTACTTGAACCTTCCGAATTTTGGCTCGACACCGACCTGCTTGACGCAGTGCCCCGTGTTCTCACCTAACGCATTTCCCCCCTCCACGCGAAGGTCCCTCCTGGGTCGTCTCATTTCTTGGGCCCCACCCCTCTAATTCCACCCGATTTTTGACGGCTTGTTCTTCCCTCCCCCAGATTCCCGGAATCCTGCGCCGGGTTCCCCCCCCTCTGCCCCGGAAGTCACGCTACTCTTCTTCTTTTTGAACATCTTTTCTTTAAAGCGTTTTTCCCTTCCACGCGTT
>Ga0179591_1331983_pt1 | contig 12124 bp, 24 predicted proteins | sample CZOMad2_1_08_16f_FD_182891 | JGI IMG/M metagenome (GOLD analysis project Ga0179591, IMG submission 182891) | Vadose zone soil fungal communities from Angelo Coast Range Reserve, California, USA - CZOMad2_1_08_16fungal (PacBio error correction) | ecosystem: Environmental > Terrestrial > Soil >... | reverse complement strand
GCTTTTCCTTGTTATTTTCTAGGAATCCCCGTTGGTTGCTTTATTCCCCGTGAATTTTCCCAGCATTTTTTTTCGGGCCCTCCTTTTGTTGACCAATAGGTTTTCGGGGGGGCGGCAAGGGGCGTCGCCCCTAACCGGGGGGAACCCGTGTCCCTGCTCCTTTCGCTGTTTATCGTTAAAGTTTTTTCTAAGCGTAACCTTTTTTTGTCAGACCCCAGATTTGTCCCTCACTTTTCCCCCCCCCGCACCTCCAAACCCCCGGTTTCACCCCCTCCCGGAAAAAGTAACCCAGGTCCTTTTTTTTAGGATTTTTCCTTTTCCCCTTTCTACCACTGAAAAATTTTGCCCTTTGAACAAGCCCCCATTGGGTGCTGACCCCGCTGGAACCCCTTCCCCCCCCCCACCTGGATCCCCCTTTCCATTGCACCCAGAGAAGTGCCCAGGTATCTTATGAATTTCACACACACCTTCCAGTCATAGTCTTTTTCCTGCAAGCCCACCAAAAATCCCTCGAAAGACGTCCTACCGACTAAACTGGTGTCCTTCTTCTCCTGGTAAGTCTTCGTCTTCGGCGACGGAATAACGTTTCTCGATGCCTCCTTTGACGGGAGCCTGATCTTTTCCCACAAGGCCGAGGTCCATTTTCGTTACAGAGTGTTCTCCTTGGGATGAGCTGTTTCCATGGTGTTCAGGACTTCTTTCCTTTGTTTCTTATTTTTTCTCCCTGCGTGCGTGGGGACTTAGAGTTCCCTCCAAGTAGGGCCCGCGCTTCGGTTCAGTAACCTCCCCTCTTGAGCCTTCCCTGCGCTGTGGGCGATGATTTTTTTGCTCCTGTTTTGTTTGGACCCCCCTTTCTTGGACATTTTTCTGGTGTTCTTTTTTTTGGGAGTTTGGTCTCTCCTTTTTGAATATTTTTCGTGTCTCCCGTTTCCCCTTTCTTTCCTTTTTTTTCACACAAGTTGTTTTCATTTAGATGTTCTTTCCTGATTGATGGGGTTCCTTTTTTCTTCTGGGTATGTTTTCCACTGACGATGGGGATTCCTTCTTCGCAGGTTTTTTTTCCTTGCCTGCCCCCCCCTTCGGCTGTTTTGAAGCGACCGCTGCTTACCTGTCTCGTGATACAAGTTGATTTCGTCCCTTTGGTCGCTTACAGGTAGATGTGTTAGAGAATGAGTTCCCCTTTCCTTTTTTTCCTTAATTGAAGCCCACGTGCTCTTTTGTTCCCCCTTTATTGAAGGTTTTCTCTAGGTTGTGTTTGACTCTTTTTTTCATAAGCAGTCCTTTTTTTAATCTGTGCCCCCCCTTCCCCTCTTCGTTATACAACCTTTCCCTCCGGAGGGGTCGTTCCATGCCGTCCTCTCGGGAGACAACCCCTAGTCCGTTCTTTTTTCCTGAGGGAGACCAGTGATTTGTTTTTCGACGTGATTCCCATGGACGCCGTTAGATTTGTTTTGAAATCTTCGTTTTGTAGCGGGATGATTGAAGTTCTTTTTTGCGGTCGCTTCCGGGAAGTTGTTGGTAGTTTTTCCCCGTTACTATGTTATCTCTCCTTTTTGTTGGCTCTTCCTTGTGCTACTCCCTTTTATAGAGTTTCCCCCTCTCTTTCCATGAGACTTTTCGTCCCTTGAGGTTGCTGTCTCGCGTTTTAGACTAGCCTTTTTGCCATCTTTTTCTTTTGGAAGGGCTTTGGATTGGTTTTCGTAATTCCCTTCCTCCCCATTTGGTCTTTCTTGTGTTGTGGGTTGTACCCCGTAGGCCTCTGATGTGATGGTTTCCTTTTTTTTTCGTGCGGAGGCTCTTTGTGTGGCCCCCAATTTCTCTTTTTCTGAGAACGTTTTAATTTTTTTTTTTTTTTTGATGGTACCAGGGTTGATTTCCTTAAATGGAATTTACGCCCTCTTTTTTCTTTTTTTTCGTAGCCGCGCGTTCTTCTCATAATTCCCTCCCTTCTCTCTTACGCTGGATGAGTTCTAATGTTTTGTCTCCCCCCCCCCCTCCTCTTTCTTTCCTCCGCGTTTGTTTCTCTTTGATTTTTTCCCTTTTTTTTCGAATTAGTCGTAAAGGACTAGTGACCTTCCTAAATAACGCGTTTCCCCCCCTTCTCCCCCCTTAAGGAAATGTATTTTTTTTTCGTGCGACCAACCGCTTCTCTTCATCAGTTCATTTTTCAAAGTTTCCAAGGTCCCCCCCCCCCCTTCCCATAAGTCTTTCCCGGGCTAACGTTGCCTCGACCTTTCCCCAAAACTACGCTTTTAACCCCCCCCACTTTTTTTTCCCCTCATTCTTGCTTTTCCCCTGCCTCTTTCCCCCACCCCAACTGAAAATCGACATCCCCTCGGCGGCATGATTCCCTTTTTCCCCTTTCCAAATCCCTTCGACCTGTTTTCCCCAACCCTCTTTTTTTTGACAACTCAAATGAACCTGTTCCCCGGTACCCCTTCTTTTTCCCTTCAACGCTCGCGCATCGTTGTTTGCCAACGGCCATTTCCCCCCCCATAAATGACATCGGTCCCCCCTCTTTGTCAAACCAACTCCACTTTTACGCGTCTCCCCACCCGTACCCCGGAAACGCTGCTCGCAAAACCCACATCCCCTCCCTCATGCGATCTTTAGCCATTTTTTCCCATGCATTCCCGAGAAACGTCTTTCTCCCTTCTTCCCTTTTTTAGGCCCCTCTCATCCCCTTGCGCCCGGTGTTTCGTCTCCCTTTTTGCGACATTGCGCTCCCCTGCGATTCTTTTCCCCAAAAATCCTTCTATGCGTCTCGTATGATGATTTCAAAGACAATTTACCTTACCCCCCCCCTTCCCAGCGCTGCTTTCCGTAACTTCCCCCCTTTTTTTTTCCTTGGACGCCTTTAAGCCACCAAACCTTCCTCCGCACCCCATACACTTTTTCCTTCCCCCGAGACATTTACTCGCTTTTCCACTTTTTCAGATCAAACCCTTTTCTTAGTTTGCGTCCACCCGCCCCCCTCCTTCCCTCCCCCAATTGTCTTCCTCCCCCACCAAACTCTTCTCCCGACCTGTTCCTTTTACAAATACTTCATTCCCGTGCCATCGTCTTTCCAGGCCCTTTTCCGTTTTTTTCCCGCCCGGACGTTTTAAAGTCTACTTTTCCTCTCTAATCCACCCTCTCTCCCCTCCCTGGTCACCACCAAATCAAAACTCCTCGCTCCTCCCTTTTTCTCCCCTGGAACCCATTCCCCGCATGGATTCTGCCACCGACGTCTTTAGGTGCCCCTTTTTTCCATGGCGTCCCCCGTTTTTTCCCTTTTTTGGAAACAGACCCCAATGGGAGGTCCCCGTACTTCATGTCGGAATCCACCTCCGTTTCACTCTACCTGTCTCCACCCCCCCTCCGCAGCCCTTTTCCCCCAGGACAACCCTACGCAATGTATCTTCCCGAGACAGTAATCAACCATGTACCAATTTTTGACACAAACCACTCGGCTTGAAACCCCCTACCCCAGAACGCCCACCTTTCACTTCCTCCAGGATTTGCACCTTTTCCTTTACGGTGCCCATTCTCTCGGTGAGTCCCCTTCCTGGTTAATCTTTCGTCCCCCCTTGCTCTTGAAGTTATTTCCTTTATATTGTTTCTTCTTACGTCTGTACTTTTTTTCCTCTCTGGTTTCACATCCCCTTTCCCTCCTCCAGTGAAATTAATTCTCCAGTGGTCTCTCGATCACTGTCTTTTTACCAAATCCTGCGTCCACCAAATATTTCAGTTCCCCCCGTTTGTGCGCTCAATAGTTACTTGCTTACCTATTTACTTACCCAATTTTAAGTTCCCTTTTTTCCCACGCATTAAAGATTTACTCCTACCCCCCTGAGGGTTTTCCCTGACCTTTGTTTTTCCCCCCCCCTTCAACCGTTTTATTGCTCTTTCCCCCTGAAACAACCCCCCAACAGTGGGCTCCCCCGGCGATTCCCCCCCCCATTCCCCCTTTTTTTTAAACATCCCCCCAGTTTTTTTGTGGGCTCCCCCCAGTTCAGAGAAGACGCCCCCCCCCCCCCCCCCCCACCTACGTGCCGCGTCCTTCCCCCTCTCCCGTCCCCCCCACCCCCCACCCCAAACCCCCCCCCCCCCCCCCACCCCCCCCGAACCCCCCCCCCCCCCCACCCCCCCCCCCCGTCAGCACCCCGACCCCCCCCCCCACACCCCCCCCCACCCCCCACCCCCCCCCCCCCCGTCCTTTTCCCCACCCCACCCCCCCCCCACCCCCCCACACCCCCCCCCCCCCCCCCCCAACACACCCCGAACCCCCCCCCCCCCACCCCCCCCCCCCCCCCTAGACCAATCCTCTTCCAAAAGTTTTTGGGCCTAACAATGTCTTAGTCCCCCAACGCAAATCGCAAATTATTTGCTTACATTTTTCTTCCTTCGTATTCTGTTCGTCGACCGCTTCTCTCGATGCTTGATTTTCGAAACACATCGACGAACCTGTTACGGTCGCTTTTTCAGTGATCCTAGATCTGAATTAACGATAATTTACAGGCTCTACTATACAGCCCAAGGAACCCACCGAGGATGCTTTTTGACCCCCCGCTGTAACCAACCCGAAGCACGAACCAAGCCCCAAAAACTGACACAGAACCTGTGTAACCCGTAACCTCTTTCCCCCCCCCTCAAACCCTTCCTTCCGCATTTTCCATCATGACCACCCAGTAGATTTCCGTTTTGTACAGGGACTCGACCCCGGGGAGCCCCCTTTCCCCCTGACCAGTCCTTATCCTCAATGGCATTCTCATACCTTGTGTGTTTTGTATCCCCCTACTAGCTACCCTGTGGAAGGTTTTCTCCCCCTCTTGCTACAACATGTTCTTTGGAAATTTCCCCGTAAACGCCTTCCTTGTAACTTACTGATGTCTCTTGAATGTGTGCCTTCCAAAAACCCATTTTGCCTCAGTATTTTTCAATTATTTTTTGCCCACCAACTTGTTACCATTTGTGTATTTTCCCCCCCCCCCTTGCGATAGTAAATTTTTTCTTTCGCTCCCCATGTGTCCATTCTTTTGGACCCTTGAGTCTCTTGTTTTTTCAATTTTCCCCCCCCCATTATACGTTGCCCGTCCACGGGAGGTACAGCCACTCCCCACAAACGACCCCAGCCCCCAGTGCTGGACTCAAACCACCCCCCCCCTTGCAAAAGGTTTTTTTTTGAGCCCCTTTAGTCCACCTAATACCTCACTTTTTGCTCCTTTCCCCTGCTGCCGTTTGTGTTTTCTTTTTTTAGTCTGCACCCTTCCCCAGCACCGCCCTGTTCTTTTTTTTACCCCAGTTTCAATTTCTCTCCCTGATAAACCGACTTTCCTTTCTCCCAACTTCCCTGGCACCGATGCCTCGTTCTTTTTAAGTTTTCCTCTTTATAGCCGGCCACCCCCAGTTTTGTTTTTCCTAAACTTAGCTAGTAGGATAAGTTCCTTTCTTGTGAGAAGGCTCAGGTTTCTTTTTTTCTGTTGCGAGCTTGTGGAATCGGTTGTTTAAGCTTGAGTGAGCTTTTGGGACTCTCATCCAATTAAGCAAACTGCCTTACCTTTTCCCCCCAACTTTCGCAGGAGGGTGGAGTGGTCTTCGCCTCTCCCTTTAGAACCAAAAAAGTGGATTTCCCTTCAGTCCCCTTTTTTTGTGTTTATTCGGTGGCTTTGCCGACCCAAGCGTGTCGTGGCCCCCCCCCCCCAACACTTTTTAGCCTGGTACAACAGTGGATGGTGTAGGACTTTCCCCCCCCCTGATGAGTAGTCGTCCCTATTTTAGGTGAGTGAGGCGGGAGAACGACCCCCCCCCCCACGGTGCAGGTTTTTCTCGCCTGGGTGAGTGTTTGGCACCCCTGTACTTTTAAGACCCCTTGGGACCAGTTTTGCCCCTTGTCTTTCCATTTTTTTGTTTGACTTCTTTCCAAGCCCAGGGTGTGACTTTTCCCCATTTTCCTTCCTTTGACCCAGGTTCCCTACCCGTACTGACATCCCCCAAAAAAATACCCCCCCATGCCCTGAAAAATTCCGTCTTTTGCGTCATCCTCAACCACTTTCAATGGGTTTCCACTTTGTGTTTTTTTTTCTTGTTTCGTTAGGGTTTTTTTTGTTATTTTTACCTTCTTAACTCCCCTTTTTTTTGCGTGTTTTTGGGTAAAGTTGCCCCAGCATTCGGCCCCCCAGACAAAGGCACTCTTTGAGTGAAAGTTTCATTTCCACCTTGGAGTGCTCCGGGCCAAAAGTCGCTTCCCCCCAACCCAATTTTCCCCCCTCAAGAGACCCCCCTTTTGGTCTTTTGACCTTCTATCATAAACCACCTTCTTCCTCTTCCGGCTTTTCCCATTGAAACCCCCCCTTTTTTTCTTGCCGGCTTGACCCTGGTTAGTGTTCACTTTTTTTTCCGGTTTTGTTAGGCCAGTTTTTGTTCTTTTTTGCGGTCTTTGTATTGTCTTTCGGGCAACCCAAGTTTTTTTTTGTCTCTGGTCTTTCTTTTTTTTTGCCCCCCCCCCCGTTCGCGTTCCCTTGTGTTGACATTTTTTTTCTCCAGAGGGCCTTCCCCTCTGCTGGTTCCTTTCCATTTCAGCCTTTACTTGCTGACGACTTGTCCTTGTGATTCTGGGGTTCGCGACCGCGCACACGGCAAAAACACTCCCTCCAACCCTTAGCCCAAGGGCAGAATTCCCCCGCCCCCATTTAACATTTTTCCGAGTTTTATTGGGTCCTTTTTTTTTGGCCATTTCCTCTGTCTTTTCTCCCTTTGGGGGACCCCCCTCTGGTGTGTTTTCCCTAATGGGACCTGCTGATATTTTTACCCCTCCTTTTTTTTAAGAAACTAGGGTCTGGCCCGGGATTCCTTCTTCCCCCCCCCTTGATTTTTTTTTCAATTCGTCGGAGTCCCTCCCCGGTTCTTTAATCGTCCCCAGATGTTGTTACCCTTTTTTGGTTTTTTCAAGCGGTTCTGTGGCCTGGTCTTTCCCTCATCGTCCGTGGCCCCCCCATTCCCCCAGGTTAATCCAAAGGGTAAAGTTTCCCCCACCAAACCAAAACCTTCATACCCCCACCTAGTACCCCCCCGGTTTTTTTCGTTTTAACCCCATAACCTCCCGAACACCCCGTTATGCACCTTTATTTTCACCCCCTTTTTTGCTTTTCCCCATTCGTGTGTAATTTTTTTCCCCCCTTCCCCCCAAATTGCGGCATTCTAGCGGAGAGTGCCCTCCGATTGAAACCAACCCAGACGCATACCTTTTTTTTAGGATTCACCCTCCTGACTACGGGAATGGTCATTCCCCGAGGACGTTTCCGAAGGGATCCGGTACTCCGGCCCCCTGGATATTCACGCCCCCTCCTGAACTAGGTCCCCCCCTTTTTGTAGAAACGTATCTTTTTGGGTTTTCTCCGTTTCTTTGATTCTGGGTGCTGTTTTGATGAGATGGCACCTCCTTTTTTGAGGAGTGGAGCGGGTGTTGTCTTAGATAGATGCTAGCCATTTTTGGTCCCCTGTCCCCCCCGACACGCTTTTTTGGTATGTGTGGATGGGAAGACTTTTTGTTTTTCTTCCCAAGTTTTTCGAGACCATAGTTGACCGTGTCACCCCCCCTGCCAACCCTGAATTTTTCACGCAGGAGAGATGTAGGCCCCCAGAAATTCTTCGAATTTCTCATCGAATTTTGTGGATTGTGGCTTTCGTTGGCTTTTTTTCCGCACCCTAGAATTTGGGCCCAGCTTTTCTGGTGATGGAAGGTTTTTCAGTTTTTAAAGTTTTCCCTTTTTCCTTGGTTTTTTTAGATTGCGCGGATTCCGTCTTTGCGGTGAACTACGTTTTTCACCCTTGCTCCTGCGTTCCCTTGGAACGGAAAGGACCCGAATTTCTTTTTAAGGAGCAGGCTTTTCCCTGTCGGGTCTCAAGAGTTGGGGTCGGTCTTGCCTTTGTCCTTTGGTTGCAGTGTTGGGTGGGTTTTTTGCGGAGACCCACCAGAACTGCACAACCTTACCTTTACATTTTCTTTTTTTTTTTTCCAATGTCTTCCGCGTTCCGTCCTTCTCCACCCTTTTTCTTTTACTGTGCTGTCCGAAGCTTGTCGAACCGGTCCCCCTTACCCCCTTAAACATCTCGTTCTGTCTAATGTCAACGAGATCATTCGAGAGTCTTTTTTTTCTGCGTGGTTTTTTGTCTCAAGGAGGAAACTTTATGTCCTTTCCCACCTTTGAAGAAGTTTCTCTTTTCCTCTAAGGCACCTTTGTTCCCCCTGTTTGGCCTTTTCTGGCAGTCCCTTTTTATCTAAGATTTCATCTTGGTACTCTGGGAAGCCCTCGCGGCTTTCATCCATTTCCCCCCGTTCGCGTGGGCTTTCCGCTGTCACTGCGTGGGAGTCGCCCTGGAACCCCCTTTTAAGCTTTAAGAGTCGTTTTTTGTTTGAGCTGTAAAGTTTGTCGTGACCTGCCGGGAAACTTTTGTCCTCTTTCGCTGTTTGGAATCTCTTCCCGTAGAGAATGTGTAGTTTTCTGCACTTTGCAGGTTCCTCTCTTTTTTGGTTAGGACCGTGCTTGTCCTTTACGGACTTTTGCGTTTTGGTTTTGGCCTAGGAAGAGGTATTTTATTCCTTTTTTTTCCCCCTTTCCATTTGGAAGCACACGCGAGCAATCCCAGATTCCACAGCTGAGCCCATGAATACGTAGACATCGGGCCCTTGAGAACGAGCGGAGTTCCCTCCCCTCGCTGCTACCTCCTGCTCACCCCCTGATGCTTTCTCAAGTCATTACAAATGTCCTGTGTTTTACTCTGATTCACCATACTGCTACGGTTTCTCTTCATACTTCACCCCTTTTCGTTAACCCTTTTTCATCCAGATGCCCCGACATCCTGGGATGGCTTCTTTTCTCAAGCTGAAACTTGTTCCAACGTCCCTTTCCTACTTATGCTGTTGCCCCGACCCGGATTGGGGTTTTCGCTGCATACTTTAACCCATTTTTTCCATTGGGAGTTTTTTTAGCAGTTGTGAGGCCGTCCCCTCTCCTCCCGCGTGTTGGCAAGATTCCGGGGAATTACGCTGTTTCCGGTGTTGGACCAAGGTTTTTTCCCCTGCCAATTCTCGACCCCTTTTTTGATCCTGCCCAAATACTCGACCTGAAGACCTCCACTGCGTGCTTGCTGTGATCGTGAGTATTCTTCTCCTTTTGCCCAAGGTCCACCGGGTTAGATTTCCCCTTCTTAACCATATACAGATCACTCTACTCCCCTTCCCGAATGACTCACCGTTTTTCTTGTCGAAACTTCGGAAGTCCCAGACCGGCACCCCCCAAAAGTTCCGCTTCCAACACGGAAAGGTAACTTCCCGACAAGCCTTTCCGTGACCCCTTTTCGCCAACACCGGAACAACCCGTCCCCCCCCCCAACAGGCAAAGATCCCTTTCTTTTCTCCAAGCCACAATTGAAAACCCTTTTAATAATTCCCCTTTACCCCGACGGTATCCACCAAACTAACTTAACGACCCACCCACAATCGGGGACCCATCAGATTGAGGTCTTCAAAATGTTCACCCTTGACATGTGAGCCTATTAGCGACACTCAGACCAGATTATCCCCCCCCTTTACAACAGCAGTAGCCCAGCTGTCCAACGGTGCAAGTTTTGACAACTGTTTTTTCCATTCGTCCCTGCGTTTCTTTCGGCCAACAGCGTTCTTTCCCACCATGAATAAGACACCCCATTGCCCCCCCAAAACCTTTCAAAGTTCAGTCAGCCTTATTTTCACAGTTTTTTTTAAACCTGCCCGTACCTCATCGACATTTGTCCCCCATTTTCCCCACCCAACGCGATTTCAACTTCCATTTGAAGAATTAACTTTGTTGCCATTACTCACGTTGCGCCCGTCCTCTTGGGCCCACTTTTTAATCACGTTTGCCTCACGACGACCCCCACGGTAAACCCTGGATCTCCTCGACCCCACTCCCAAGTCCCCAGACCGCCTACAATCTCGTATTTTCTCTCGTCAGAAAGTTTGAACCAGATGAGGAAATTAGCCAGCCTCCTCTGGAAAGAGGAGACACTACTTGATACACTTCCGGTAACACAGTGTCCAAAATCCTGAGCCAACTTTACGTGAACCACAAGAAATCCCTTCTGGGGAGAAAAATGTTTCACCCGATTTTTCCGTGGTTTCCTCAGGCTTCCTTTTTCCCAAACCCCCCTCGTTTTCTCGTAATGCTCACACCTTTTTTTTAGAACTCAAAGTGCGTCCTTTCCTTGTTTCACGTTATATAGTGCACGAGTGAGCTTTCCCTCTTTCAACCCGCCCTCTGTTTCATCCGTAATCCAAGAACTTAAAATTCTAAGTTCCCACACCTCCCCCCGAAGATTTCCCCCCATCCAAGCCACTCCCCCCCCTTCCATAGATTCTTTCCAGTTTTGGTCCCCCTCCCCTGTACCATCAGACTCGAACAAAGCGCGCAATCTCTTCTCTTTTTTACACATTTATAAAACAATAATGCCACCCCCCCTCGTCCCCCACAACCCCCGGAACGCCCAATCTCCTCCAAATCCCCTTCCTTAGGAGATTCCAGCCGACCTAATTTAACCGAGAGCCCTAGGGTTTTCCCACATTGTTCTTTTTCCACGGGTCCTCGTGAATTTTCAAACCCCTTCTAACCCTCCATCCTTTTACCCCCTTAGGTGTATCCGTCTACACAAGAGCCCGTTTCCCCCCGGGACCCTGTGGGCTTCCCTATGGCCTTTCTCCACAGCATTTCCCTTGGGGCACGAACCCCAAAGACCCACGGATTAGACAGACAACGCCACATGGACCCATTTACAAACCTGTCAGATTCCCTTCTCCCCTTTGATGACGTTTGCCGAGAGGCTTTTGTCTTCCCTTTTCCTCTTTTTTTTTTTATGAGGCCGCGTCTTGTTTTTTCTGGATTTTCTTCCCCTTTTTTCAATTCCGTTTCCGTGGGTTCGCAAACAATTTTTTTAAATTCTCCCCCCGTCCATTTTCAGAAGTGTTGCTCTTTCCATCTTTGTGGTCCCACCAGGTTTTTAAAAGGGCAGCCTTTTGTTCTCCCTTTTCTTTTTTGGGACGGTCCCCCTGACAAAATTTTACCGCGTACCCTTAATTTTCCTCCCTCCATTAACCCAGAGTCTTTTTGAACCTTTACCTTAACAGTTTCTTTGTCAGAAGCAATACTAAACCCCTCTCTTTTTTTTTGAATTCACTACATCCCGTCTTTTACTCCCCCCTTGACCCCGCAAAAACTTTTATTTAAACAAGGAAAACACCCCCCCCCAATCAAAATGTTCCCTCATGTACCCTTCCCTACCTTATAAAAATGTGGCAGTGTGACTCCCAAGAATATGCTCGACTTTTTTATGTTTTGCTTTCCTCCCTCTTCCAAGGCTCCCCCATTAGGCCCCCCATATGTCTTATGTGTTTCTTCCCATGTGATTTCAATCCCTAAAAATACCGAAGTACCGTGTACCCCATCCCCCACAATTGACCCAGAAGAAACCCCCTTGCAACCCTGACCCACCCTAAAAGGCACTCTTCCGCCAACGACACCCCGTGGCTGAGACAATTGAACCTGGCCGCCCTTCTTCCCCCCCGGGGCCAAATTGGAAAAACGGACATTGTGCTCCTACGTCTCCCGCAACGTTTTCCTGGCCCCCCCACCCCTTTGGGCCCTTTTTTTTTCCCTTCCCCCATTTGCAATTCCCACTGATCCCCATTTTGTCCCCTCCCCCCAACCAGTTCCAGGAGTGCCTCTTTTCCCAAACCCCATTTAACTTTTTGGGTTCTGGTGTCACGCAGATTTTTGGTTGCATACTTGCCACTGCGGGCTAGCTTCGGGAAAGGCCCTAAATTCGTTTCGTCATCCCCCGCGGACCCTTTACTTTTACCCCCCCCCCAGAAAGAACCCCCTGCATGCCCCCTTCCCCCGGGTTCTTACGATCATTCTTCCGGTGGCTCCTCTTGAAGTTTGCCAACTTTTTTTCAGCGCAAGATTGATCCCCCGTTATACCTTTCCACCTTTTTTAAACACTATACAAGTTTTCGGGTAGCCCCCCAGAAAATGTCCCGCTTCTTTAAAAGTCCCTCATGTCTCCTTTTTCCCTGTTGCGAGATCGCCCGCAGTGCTTACCCTTTCTTCCC
>Ga0179591_1331073_pt1 | contig 12124 bp, 9 predicted proteins | sample CZOMad2_1_08_16f_FD_182891 | JGI IMG/M metagenome (GOLD analysis project Ga0179591, IMG submission 182891) | Vadose zone soil fungal communities from Angelo Coast Range Reserve, California, USA - CZOMad2_1_08_16fungal (PacBio error correction) | ecosystem: Environmental > Terrestrial > Soil >... | reverse complement strand
AGTGTTCGTGTGTTTTTGCCCGTGGTGTTTTTAAAGTAGTTTGAACCCTTCCGCTTTGAATGTACTTAATATCTTAGACCAGTCAGGGCGGATTGTTAATTCAGAACGTCGATCGAGCCGATATTTGGAGAAATAGTCAAGAGGCTTCCGAATGTTCTATCCTTTGTGGGGTCTTTCAAATTTTTGTAGTTGACCACCGGTGAGTTTAGTTAGGATTCACCGATAAGTTGAAACTACAGGTTCAGATTCACAGACATCCCCTTGAGGGCAATAATCACGCCCGTTTTGTTTGCCTGATCGTCGAATCCGCTTTGATACATGCAGCGTAGGTGAATTTGAAAACTGAGGAGACCCGCTCTGACTCCCCCAGACACATCTTTCAGAGTCTTGGTTTCTTAACCGGGCCTCAAGAAACTACTCCCCCCCATACTGTGGGAGGATCAGTATTCCGGCAAGACACGAATGCAACCAGATTTTCTTTTTTTTATACTCTAGGTAGTGCGTCCAGAGGTGGTGATGCATCTGAAAGAATCTCTCACTTACCGACTCCCCGCTTGGGGTGATAGGAGGGGATTCCCTTTAGTGGAGAGCAGGCGTAAGGTCTGCGCATACACCCCCTTATGGTCCAACTTTCAGGCTATCGTTCAAAGAGATTTTTTTTTTTTCGGCAACACTTAAATGTCAGCCCTACCAAGCGGTTGTGTACACGTGGGGACTCTTGTGTTTTTGCGCTAATGGTCCTTATCCTCTTTGCCCGGGAGACTTTGGGTAGCGAGTCTATGATTAGAAAAGGGAACCCAATTTCCTAGTCAAGCCGTTGGCCGAAGAACTAGCTTCGAGGACTACGGGCCCCCGTTTTCGGCCGGAGATCTGCTTTTTTCTTCCCCCGCGCATAGGCTCCCAGCCTGCACTTAAGCAACCCCCGGAATTGTATCTATCAGCTCGTTTGCTCTCCGGCCTTTTTTTTATGACATGGAGGCCTTGACCTATTCTAGTCTGTTACATCTATATCCTTTTCCCCCGTTTATGTTTTTGAGTTCTTTTTTTCGACAACGTGCCCCCGTAAGAAGTTTTTTTTTTTTGGGCCCCATTTGTATCTTGTGCCTGGCTTTTCCAAGCTGCCACGCCCGTACCCAAGTGTTTGTCTCGCAAGTTTTCCATTTTTTGCGGTTACGTTGACCATTTTCCTTATTCGCGAGCTTTTGACCGCTAGAGATCTTCTCTGATATCATTTCGCGGGGCTTTGTTTTCTTGGTGGCTCATTTTCGATTAATCCTTAGCGCATTCTCTAACCCTCTGAGTCCCTCCTTCGGATTTCCCCTTACAGGACACCCCGGGGCGCGAAGAATATTTTTTTTCCTCGTGGGTAGTGGTTTTTCTTAACTCTCTCTTTAGCGTTTCCTCGTGTCGCGATTAGTTATTTATGGAGACTGCGGCATGGACCTGCAATGACCAGAGAGCCCCTCGCGTGCGCCTCACAGAAACACCCAGCGCCTTACGCAGTTCTGAGGAAGAGTCCTTTTGTTTCTTGGCGGCGCGGCGAGTAGCCCAGAGACGTGGCGGCTTTTTATCCGCGGATTCGCGTTTCCACCATTTATTCTTGAGGAACCGCGTAGCATAAGTCCGTCTCCCCATGCGTTAAGGTCCTTCCAAGCAGTATCTTAGCGATTTTTCGCTCTACTCTTTGGAAACCCCCCGCGCGATTGCGAGTTCAGGAAGCGGAGGCCCCTCACGACTTTCTAGCGAAGCAGAGGACCCCAAACCACCTTCGCCTCCCCCGGAATGTTATCATGCGCCCCAGCCCTCGTTTTTTATCATGAGGACCCCCTTTTTTCAGGTGCCATTTCTTTCCCTATGGCCTTTCGTGGAGATGACTTCCCATGTAGAAGGTGCGACGAATCCACATCCACGCCCCGGAAAAATTCCGGATGACCCGCATAGAGATGCGAGGAGATCCATGTTTCGGCTGCTTAGCCTATAGATTTTGTCCCTTCTTTAGGGTACATCGCATCGGTCCCTAGACCGCCTTACCTCGGCAGGGTCTCCGTCTTTGCGGATTTTGCCACAAAGAGAGTCCAGTAGTTGAGATTTTGAGAACGAAAGATTATCTCTCCTCTTTCCTTGTTGGTTATGTATCAGGCCGAGTTCTTTGATTCGTTATCCTCTTGCAAGTGCCGAAGATTTGCAGATCTCACCGCAACAATTTGCGCTGAGCGACAGACTAATAAAGAGAGACATATCTTTCTAAGCATAGTCTCCCAGAATAGTCGAGCCCTACTGGCCGCTATCCAGCGATAGGTTTGAAAGTCGCCCCCATCTATTTTTCCTTTTAGGTGCCCAGTCCTTGGCGACCACGCAGTTTCCTACACCGTCTCTCGATCCCACTATTATGCCGGGCCCATCCAGACGCCCCCAAAAAGTCAACGCAAACCCCCACCCCCCCCCGGCCCATTACCCCCACCCCCACACCAGACCACCACAAAACGCCCCAGAACGACGTGAAACAGTGAATACCGGTATTATTTTATTGGATGACTAGTAAACGACGAACGCTCGTTTTGAAGAAACAGTCATTCTCAAGAAACTCCAATCCCCTCCTCGGACGACGTCGAAATTCGTCCCCCGCGGCTGTAACACGGCAGGAGGAACTTAGAGAGTGTCATAAAAATCGTATAACCTTAGACTGGTCGCTGAAAGAACCGCAGTGGAAGCTTTTAGGGGCTGCTACTGGCCTGGGGTTTATCCGCCAGGATTTCTAGCTTTTTTTCGCGTTTAATCAAGTTTTCTGATTCCTGTGCGTGTCCCCTCTGCCTCTGATCTGCGGGAGGCCACTTTTTTTGTTTCAGAAAAGCCCCCCTTCGTCTCGAGCCGGCGCCCCCTTTAGCCAAAGAGCCCCTTCAGTCCTCTTTTTTCGTCAATTCCTGAGTTTTTTGAAATTGTAGGCAGACTTGACTCCGAACAGGCCAGAATGAGAGCCAATTTTTAGTCTTTCAGTGCTCGCTCGATGGGGGCGTTTCACACACCGTGTTTTAGCTAGAAGTGTTAAAGTATTAAGGATATTCCCCGACCCTCTTTGTTCGGACTCTTTCTTTTCCCGCGTACACTGTCGCCGGGCCTTCTGGACCCAGGTTAAGAGGTTTGCGGCCAGTAGCGTCTCACTTGGAGACCGCTTTGACTAACGGTATTTTAGAGTCGATACAGTTTCGATGTTCAAGTCATGCCAGGTTCGCTCAGCGCTTGCTGTTAGCCGAGCTTTCTTCCCTGCTGAAGGACCTTGCCTTTGACCCGAAATCATACGTTCGTAAAGCACGAATCGGCCCCGTCTCAAAAATAACGTGCGTGCTAGGCTTTACGTTCGGACATTCTGACACTCGTACTCACTGCGAAAGCGTCTCCTTATAGAAGAAGGAACGCCGAAGAGGGAGCATGCCTTGGAGTGAACTCTCAGCCATTCCCGGCCTCCCAGTTTAGAGAACCTTATGCGTGGTGTTCTCCCCCCCGTTCTTAAAAGATTTGTGTTTAAATATTAATGATAGACGTTTTTTTTTGTATAGCAGCCCCCCCCTTCCCGGACCTGAACCAGAATTGTTTTTTCTCTATCGATTGGCCCAGACTTTCAAATCTCTCGGTTTAAAATATCCGCCCAGGTTGGATTTCCATTTAGACGCTAAAGTTCTTCCCTACGGGAAAGGATGAGATCTCTCTTAATTCTTCTCTCCCAGGACCCTTTTCTCCCATTCTTCTTTCTCTAGCGTTCTGCCACCAAGTGCGTTGTACGCAGATCCGGTTAAAGCTCTGCTTGTTTATATACCCTCAGCGCTTGACGTGCCCCCTTCCTTGTGACTACCTTTTTTTAACGTCGGTGCACGGCCCCCCTTCCTCGGACATCGAAGTTTCCGAGGTTTTTGATATAAAGATGTTCTTCGTTCTCCATCTCCTCAGACCTAATACGGCAGAGTGCGTTCAAAAAGTGGGTGTTGAACTTTTAAAGGACGAGAAGCCGACCTACGGCGCGATAGTTTTTTCTCTCTCCATTCCTCTACTTCTCCGACCGGAAGCTTAACCTTCTGACTTTTGATTTCCTCTTTCTTTTTAGCCCTTCTCGCTTTCGATCGGAACTTCCGTCAGAGCACTGACCCCCCGACGTAAGCGCAGTACGACTTCTATCGAACAGTATGCCCCCCCCAGAAGATTTAGCTCTAGAACGCTCCCTTTAAGTTTGAAGTACTCCAGATGGGTAGTCAGAGCCTTTGAAGAAAAAGGGAATGTCCTCCCTAACTATAGGCAGAGACCGAGGTCAGTCCTCTTAATTCGATCTTTAGTTTCTTACATTCCCCTTCTGTTCTCCGCAGAAGAATGGTTTCTAAATGACACCCCCCCGAGGGAGACTATTGGATTTTGGAAGCGTTCCAAGATGACGTATCGAGCCAGAAAAGGGCTACAGCGTGTTTGGTTTTCATGCTTGTTTCGTAGCCTCGAACACCGCTCACTAGGCATAGTTAGGTGGTTAGTACTAATGACAACACTTGAAAAGCACGGGGGGTTTTGCTCAACGCGACCAAGGCCCACGCTCGCGGAGGTATCGAGTGAATTGAAAAAGCCGTCGCTAGGGTAAATCGACCCCGCCCGCCTGAGAGCACCGTTCTCTTCCTTATGAGAGGGCATTTAGAGAGGGAATTGTCTCCCACGCCAGAAACTAAGAGGGGCCCTAAGCCCTTTGTGAGACCAAGCTTAATTTGCAGTAACTTCACAAGCCATAGAGGATAAAGGTCCAACGTTTGGGCCGCTTTTACCCACATGCCCCCGAGATTGTCCTCTAACGACAAAAGGCTTGTCTTTTCCAGGCGGGGGTTTCCTTTAAGATTCCAACCTTGTCTTTGTTGACACGTCTCCGGCCGGAATCCCTTCGCCACCTTTTTCCGGGCATGCTTTCTGGTGATCGGCCCGTGGTCACGCGATTCGCTTGACAGCAGTTTTTTCCTGGCGCCAAGTTTCCTTTCTTCTTCGGGGATCCCGGCTTACAGAAAAGCTTAAGTTATCCGGATATTTCGTTCGATTTTTTTACTCAGTTTTCCACCCCCTATCGTATCTTCTTTACATGCAGTTATATAGGACCCGTCCAAAGACTCCCCCATGAGTGCTATCCTATTCTGTCGGGACAACATTTGCGCTTAGAATACATCTCCCCTGCTGCACTACACACGTGGTGAGCCGCCAGCCACTAGAGCGGTATCTTCTTCTTTGCCTCCTCTCGTTTTGTTTTTTTTGATTACCGCTCGGCTATTTGGAGGCAACCCCCTGGAGCTCAGTTGCTTGTGTTGAAGATGTACTCTTCCCGCCTTTTTACCAGATCGTTCGATCCATGGTTTTTGGTTTCTCGATCGCTTTGTGTGTCCTCTCTTTCCTTTGCGTTTGGCTCTCCTCGGGTGACGGTTGACGCGCACCCTAGCTTTTTTTGGCGCCCTTGAGTTTTACCTGTTTTACGCCAGCCGCTAGGAGAGGCCCTTCGCCCGTCCTCTTCTCTCCTTCCTTCCCAAAGGCGACCTGCATAACCGTCCCCTTTGAGACCCTTGGGCAGGCAATGGAGAGGCAAGGGGCTGCGGTCTTTTGCACCTCGTCAGGAGATTTAAGATGCCCGTAGTGGAAGTTCCCCTACACAACGCCTTGAACAGAATTTTCGTCGTTCCTATTATGGGGCGCTGACACCCCTGGTTTAGGAAATTGCAATGAGGTCCTTAGGTATTCCCCCAGAGTTCTCTAAACCCCTAAATGATGGTTTATCTTAGGGGACCTGCCCCTCTTTTCCGGCGTGAAGAGCTGCCCTCCGAATGGCGGGATTGAGAGAACTAGCCGGGAGAGCTCTCGTTCTACCGTTTCTTAAAGATATCTGACTTTGGCTAGGTTCTCCAACCGGTTTTTTGAGCTTTTTTTTTTTGGCGCCCAATACGGACTAGCGACTACGAGTTGTTTTTTCACATTCCCTTCGAGCACCTTGTGTGCGCGTGTATTTGCGGTTTCGATTTCACCAGAGGTTCTCCCTACACCCCGGAATCTCAAACGAGGACGCCAGATCACTTGAACCAAGGGATCGATTAGTATTCCACAGCTGTGAAGAGACCCAGATGACCTCGGGAGGGCGGACCCCCCAAGTCGGCTCAGAGAGATTTTTGCCGGAGGAGACCCAGTTAATTCACCCGCTCGAAGATGCAACGAGAGATTCTTTCGTTTGCGAGATGACTTTTGCTCGCTCAATGGTGAGGATGTCCTCAGGAACCTACACCCAAGGGCCCTGGAGATATTGATTGCTTGGGGCAGGGAAGGAGGCCTTACGGGCCCAGCTGTCTTTCTACGGTGAGGGCGTTCTGCAGCACGGAGGAATTCTTGATAGAATGGATACGTTCCGGAATACCGCACTATTTAGGATTTATCTGCGGCCCACCCCTGGTTGGGGAAAGAGACGAGGAGCGGCACTCCACCAGCCAGTCCGCGTTTCGCTCTAAGTGACCTTCTCCCTCCCCTTCGTTCCCCTAACCCCGAAACCGGTGAATTAGAGAAAGAGGCAAACTCCTCATTTCTCTTCCCGCACGCAATGTTCACGTCTGTCGACCTCCCCTGTGCACTCCCCCACCCGCGTCCAAAAGCGGTTCAGGAATCACTAGGTATTGACGACTGCATAAGTTTCCTAAAACAGCGCCCGACCGGCTCTTAATCCCCTACCCTCCGCCCCCCCCCCCGACCCCCCCTGAAACGCACCCTCCCCCTACGTCTCCGTAAGAGTAGGAGCACCACCTGCCCCCACCTCCCCATGCCCGCCCCCATAATGTCCGGCAAGACGCGACCAGCCGGGTTGTGCCATACACCGCAACACGTATAGAGAATCATCCGAACACTGACTGCAAAGGAGAAAGGCCCTCCATCGCGCACCCAGAGAAGACGTCTACCTACGTCCACCCCGGAGAGGTTAGAACTCCTATCTTCCTTGCGTCCGACTCCGGTCATCACCCATCGGACTCCTGCCGATTTATTCCCACAGCTGAAAGTTTATTCGGCGTATAACGGTTCCCAGACCCGACTATTTCATACAAGAGATCTTCACAGGAAGGCGTGACGGTTTGCGACCAAAGAGGGCAAAACCACGACGTCTTAGTGTCTGAGGCGTATTTCTATCGCTTCGGGGAATTTCAAGAGGATAACCCGGGACCAGTAGACGGGACGCATCTTTTCGGGCTTCGGATGTAGCCCAAAGATGGATAAATGTAGACCCCCCCTTCCTTTCCTGGTGGTGGAAGAGTCGAGGAAGCAATGTTGGCGCGTGACCGTCTGAAACTTGACCTCTGGTTAAGTCTTTCGTCACTCAGCGTTGAATTATTAGTATAGGCGGTCGAGTTCGGACCTTCCGTGACACGAGGGAGTACGAAGCCGGAGGGTTCTGAACTGTGGCTCCGGCCAAGGGGGTTCCGATTCAAGCCTTCGTGTGTGAGAAATCTGTCCCTCCTCGAGGGCCCTGAAAAGTGAGACTAGGAGGAGCAGGACGAGCGCCCGTTCGCGACTAAGCTGTCGTTCGTCCTTTTTCTTTCATAACTTCCCAAATAACGCCTCACCTATAGTTGTCTGCCCCCCCGCGATGGAGCTGCATACCTTAGAATACCACCCCCGCGAAGGGTTACTTTTTGACTCGGCCTCTTTTTAGTAAGAACCCTCCCCTCCCCCTAGTAGCCAACACAATAATAGCACGTGGCTTCACGTTTCTTAGAGTCACCCTTCTGCCCGGACAGAAAAAGAAGCGAGAGGGCCCTCCGTGATACAGTGGAGCCCCACCTTTCGGAGTTCTGTAGGATTTTATCGCAGAAATTTTCTCACCCTTCCTACAGAGTCAACTTTTTTCGCTTGTAGGAGGCAACGCGAGGCCTTGACCCGCAGTCCCACTGGTCATTTCTGGAGACCAGCCACAGATAGAGCCATTCTTAGAATGGTCCTGCAACCCCCTCACCTTTTCGGAGGACCACAAGCCCCCCTCACGAGGAAACGCGGTCGGATCTTGACTATAATCGACGGCAGAAGGTACCAAACGAACCCCTCGCTGATTTAGTTCTCGAACAGAGCCAGCAAAGTTCGGATACAATTTGACAATGAAATTCCCTATAGAGCCTTTACCTCTTGGCTTGACACTTGACCTGTGTCGCCCCTTGGGGAGCTCTCTGAAGGGGGCTGAGGACGAACCTTAGGTTGGAAAAGGTTCAGCTCTCGGTGGGTTCTTCGGGTCTTACACGGGTCCTTTGAGGCGGCTTCTTCTCACCCGGACCTGCCCTTTTTGCTCTATGACTCGAGTCTACTTCCGCTTTGCTCCCTTTTTCCAAAACTTGCCTCGGTGCCCGGCCCCACCTCTTTGCCCGGCAAGTGCGAGAACAGACTCACACCCCCCCATGGATTCGTTCTGCGTGCGTCCTAGTCCGAGGCTTTGGATAACGGTCGGAACTCGCCGCTTGGACCCCTCCCCCTACGATGGTCGGAATTTGAACTAGCCGCTGCACCCGAGCGCACTTTCTTTCGATTGGAAGCCCGAGCGATCGCCTGTAGCGAGTCTGAGTCGCCGGACCCTGGTCTGGCCTAGACGGATGCAGAGGGGGCGGGTTCCCCGATCCTAAGCTCCAACCTGTTTTGACGCAAATGGCCCTCCAACCCTGTTAAGCTAGCCTTCGCCCAACCCCTTATAAAGACTCCTCAGGGCAAACCTTTCAAAAATCCTAACGCGGCCCCGGTGTTTAAGCGGCGCATTGCCTTCGTTCACATTGGAGCGTAGGTGAATTTAGACTCCCTAGCCCGCCGATCGTCCCCTTTAGCTACCTAGCGCTCGATTGTGAGGTGGGAGCCGCACGCGGCAGCCCGAGCGCCTCGATGCCTTTCCAGGACGGCTTTGAGGCCCTGTATCTTTGTTGCGGGAACATGCACCATGGGAATGTAGTCAGCAATTCAGACCCGGGAAGTTTTGACGGAGCACCCCTTCTTCCCGCCTCAAGACCCGCAAGGGCGTCTCCAACCTCACGGCCGCACCCCTTTCCTGTGTTGTGGTTGTTTCAGTCTCTGGCTTCAGTACTGGCCGGTTCTTTCTCAGCCTATGCGTTGTTTTTCCCCCCTTTGCTCTGCCCCCCTCGCGATCCCTCCTCTGCATCAGGTGGGTTTACGGTCCGTCCTCCCCCTCCCTCGAAGTGCACACCCACGTCCCTTCTCGTTCTTCCCTCTTCGTTCGCAGTCTCTTCGCGTTCTCCAGGACTTCGCCCCCCCCCAGCCTTATTCTGCATTACGATACGCAAGCGTCCGGCGGTGTTCAGGAGTGGGTGCCCTCGCGGTTAGGCTCTTTTGCATGGGAATGCTTCCCCTCGGCGCTTTCGAAAAATCTCTCTAATACTCAACGCGCGGCCTATCCCTTTCCAAAGAATGGGCCCGATACAATCTTTTCCCACTTCGAGAAAGAGTCTTTTATTCAGGTTATCATTCTCATTAGGGACAGTGTATCCGCGTGCTCTAAGGAGAGGAAGGAGAACCCGTGCGTCAGTTTTCCTAGCCTCCCCCGGAACCTAACTGTATACCTCTTTCCCTGAGTGCCTCTTTCTTTTGCATGAAGATCTGAAGAAGTCTCTCTGTCGTTCCGCCCTGCCTTGAAAGTGGCCACTTTAGGGAGGTTCACGTAGGTTTTTTCCTTCTTAAATGGCTGACGTTGGGGCACCTTCTTTCTGTTCGGAAAGGGATTTTTATATAATCACGGTTCACGTTGTTTTTTTTTGATTTCTTTTTCTTTCCCCTTTGCCGGAACTACCCCCCTGTGAACACGTGCAGAAGGTATCCTCCGGTCCCGCTTACCCGCCAGTAAGGCGGTCGTTCAAGCGACTAGAGGCACTTGCTCTCTGCATGGCCGAACCTTCCTAAGTCTAGAATAGCAGGTCTTCGGCCTTCTTTCTTGTTAGGCAGGATGTTTGTCCGGCCCTGTCTTCTTCGAATGACTGACCCTTACCTTAGAAAAGTGAGAAAGATCTCTTTTAGGTGTGCGAGCCCCTCTTATGAGAGATTTTCGATATTTCGCGCGGCCTTCTATACGGATTCGCTTGCCTACCCTCCTCTTTTGCTTTCCACACGACGAGAACAAACGCTCTTCCGGTCTTCTTCGCCTTATTGACCCCAGTTGCTTGTGGACTGGACCTTACGTCGCGTTAGAACCGCTCCTTTTTGTTGCGCGACTGAAGTTCGCACCTAAAGGTCCTTTTTTGCGTAGACGAAAGGGGTCCTCCCCAGGTGAGATACCCGGTTCTTTTGCATTTTATATCAGCTTGGAGTTCCATCTATTTCTTTGGACACGGATCCTCCCGGATGAGAAGCCTTCAGTTTCCTTCAAGTTCCTTCCTTTTTCAGACTACACAACAGGTTCGGCCCAGGTTCGTATGGTCTTCCGTTCTCCCCTCGGTATCTGCCGACGTCGCGGTGCTACTTTTTTCCCCCCCCTTTTCCCTTTGATTGCGCGCGGCGAAACGGCACCTTAGCCGGAAGACATTTTTTCATGCCGGGCCCAGTCCGACAGTCGCACAAGATCGATGCCGATTGTCCCCTCCTGCTCCTCTAGCGCGTCTTCGACGGTCCCTTCACTCGCGTTAATTTCTCCCCTCCTTTCGGATGGACGCGGCAGCTCCGTGAAAAAGTTTACCTCTGCAAACTAGTGTTAGCGTGATGGAGAAGTGACCCGTCTCCTCTCGGTTTTTCTTGCTGGTTGGGACCCCGATTCCTGTACGTGTGCACTATCCTTTTAGCAGATCGCCCTCCCCCGGACAGATCGCGAAGACCTCAGCGAGACTTCTGTTTTGAGTAAGTAATATTAGACCGTCGCGCAGCTTTGTAGACCGATGTCGTATAAGGCCAAGAGTAGGAGAGGGCCCCGCTTGGACCCGAACACTCCCCAGGTAGTATGGTATACCTGCCTTGTCCAGCTTTGATGCTTCACCCCGCCTTTCGCCGAATTTTCCCATGCGCGCCACACTCTCTACTAGCTAAACTTCCGAGATTGCTATTTCCGAACACGCCGGCAGACGGTGAAGATGCCTTCCTCCCACGTTAATGAACAACGATTTTTCTGGACAGAATAGACTTCTATTAATCCTCTGCATCCCTTCCATTCCCCCGTTTGGGCACTTTCGTCACGCCCTCGGTTCATTGCTCGTACTAGACTAAAGACAGACCGTCTTGGTGAAATATTGTTTCTTTCACCCTCCGGTACCTTTTTCTTGGTGCTCTTCTCGACGTGAAGACGCTAAATGAATTAGTCATCCTTCTTTCGAGAAACCCCCGACCGCCCCCCGTCTCGAGCCGTCTTTCTTCCCTCTTCTCGAACGAGGACGTTTTGGAGTCTTTTGACCGTTTTCCCACATGAGCTCCTTTCCTGGAGTTTTTAAATTCGGCGGGCAGTTCGATCACCAACTTGGGCCCTTTGATGAAGTCTACTCGATCTTCTTTCCCTTTTCGGCCCCACAACCTTTTTGAGACCCAGTTGCGATGGTCCCCAGTCTTTCTTTTTAGCAAGATAGGCGGGTCGTTTTTCTCTCCCCTCTCTAGAAGAGAACCAGCTCATTTTAGGCACAGGTTCAAGAACGTGGAGCCTGCTACTGATAACCTGTCGACCCCTGCGGACTAGTACAGAAGGTGTAGAGTCTCCCCCGTAGCAGATTCCGAACCTCGTGGCCGGTCCTTTGAACATGGCCCTAGTCACGAGCTTTTTCGCCGTCTAGTCATGTATAATGACTTCCCGTCCGACTTCATTCCATCATCACTTAAGTTACTCTGCCAGACGGTCCCATAACCCTGGCCCCCCCGTCTCCCCCCGTGATACCTTACTTCGCGGACCTCCAGGAGGCGGTCTCCTCCTGTGCAAACGAGTCTCGCGACCTACCTAATACTGTTGCAGATCGGCGTGTACAAGAGCACTCACACGTACTCAGCAGAGCCCACTTCATTTCCAGTTAAGTCTGTTGGATTAACCCCTAATGCCGGGGTCTAGCCGGAGCTGATTTGCTCCCCGTCAGCATTATGTAAGTGGCCCTACGCCTCTCTACGGCGCTAGCTCAGCTTTTCCGACCGTTGTAAA
>Ga0179591_1188542_pt1 | contig 12124 bp, 15 predicted proteins | sample CZOMad2_1_08_16f_FD_182891 | JGI IMG/M metagenome (GOLD analysis project Ga0179591, IMG submission 182891) | Vadose zone soil fungal communities from Angelo Coast Range Reserve, California, USA - CZOMad2_1_08_16fungal (PacBio error correction) | ecosystem: Environmental > Terrestrial > Soil >... | reverse complement strand
GACCCCCCGCTGTGCTTGGTCCATCCTTCCCCTGTAATTTGGAGCCCGGTTTTCCGTGCTGCGCCTAATTCAGGCTAGTCAGTTTTCCCCCCTTGTTCTGGGCCTCACGACGTCCTTTCCGGCCGTAGCAGAGCCCGCCACTGTTCGGCAATTTCTTGCGCGTTCCCCCACTTAGGTTGCGAGGTTCTCTCACCCTCCCAGATAGGCCGCTCTTCTGGATTAGGCCATTCGGGTTACCAGTTCTGTTCGCGGGTCTTACGTACAGGTATAGAAAAGTCGGCATTTTCTCTCTCGATTCCTTTTCCCCTGGTCGGTGCAAATTTCTTTGCCAGTTCTGGCTTGTTTTTTTCTGCTAATTGCGCAGGTTCAGCGAGTCCTGCAGGCGAAATTACGCCGCCCCTGCACAAAGGACGGCATCTTACTCCTTCATTGTGCGGAACCATCGCTGAGCCTTCTTTTCAAGGTTGTCCCCCTTGTTTCTTCCCCGTCGGTTCATTAAACCGGCCCCTTTCGTCAAGTGACCCCCCCCACTTTTCCTGCTCTTTTTGGTTCCAACCCTTTCCGTTACAAAAATCCTGAATTTTGTTCATCAAAAAACTTACGTTCCCCTCAACCCCCCATCCGTCATTGGTCTGGTGAGGCTTATTCCGTATTTTTCCTTCTAGAATAGATTTCACCAGTTTTTTTGGTCAATGTTTCCAATTTATAAAGAGCTTGACCGCTGATGCAATTTCGTCCCGTCTCATGCGGCTTTCCGCAAAAAACTAACGGATCCTTCATTTCTCGCGCCATTCCCTCTTCAAGCCGCTTTCCCCCCTCCTTGCGACACGCGGCGAATTCTGCTCTCCATTCAACATAAATTTGCTTTCAGTTTCCTTTGCCATATTGTAATCACCACAACTATGTTCGCCCAGCTGGGTCTGTCGTCCCCGATAGTTTACCACAGGACCAACCTCCCTCAATAGAGAGCACCTCCTGCTAAATAAGGCTCCCCCTCTCCCATGCATTGGTTGGTCTCCAACTCTCCCCCTTATCTGAGCCCTGTTTTTTTAGTCCTTCTTCTAACTGCTTACCAAGGTCTTTAATGCCGCTCCTGTTGAACAGGAAGGTCCCAGAGCCAGTCTTCCGCGCTCTGACGGGGCACCTGTTCAACTCCCTTTCTAACAGCCGACAGTACCCCTTTCCCCCCTTTGACATCGTTCCCAGCATCCCCGCCCACGCTTGTTTCTTCACTTTTCCCTTCTTCACCAAAAGGGTAACCCTGTTCCGCCTTTAGTTCTTGATGACTTTTTTCCGGACTTTGCAACCTCTCTCCCCTTGTTTTTACGATAAGCGCCTGACTCCCTCCTTTTCAGAGTTGCAATCTTTTATTACCATAGAAGGATCGCATGGGTTTCGTTCTTCCCCAATTTCTTTTTTTAGTTGTAGAACGTCCCTGATTGTACTCGAGTAGAATTTTGGGTTTTTTTACCCTCTCCTTTCTCGACCCTGATGTCCAACTCTTCCCGTACCCCCGATCATAAACTACCCCATATCCTTTTTAGTTGCAAATAGGTAGACAACAGCATTTGGACTCTAAGGTTTTGGAGGCTTATGCTACCGAGGTTTTCAGAAGAGCCCACCTTTTCCCCCTTTTCCGACAAAACCTAAAATGAGATGCTGAAACCCAGCCGGGCCATTCTCTAGTAAGTCTTTTGCCCTTTTTTTAATTTTGATACTTTCTGCAGACCCGCACATTTAGATCAGGAAGTCCTTGCCCTTCCTGAAATGGGCCTAACTAATCTTCCCCAATTGGCGTCACTCATACGTCTTCTAACATTGGGCTACGTAGGTTTTCACCCCCCATGTGTTCCTCTTTTAGTGTTCATTACACCGCACCGCTTTTTTACACTTCCGTGATTCCCAACCCCTATTGAACCGAATAGAGCAACCCGATTCTTCTTTTGAGCAGTCTTACTGTTAAAAAAAAACCACCCCCTATCCTTGAAGAAAAATGAACTTTTTTTTCTCTGATGGGTAAACGATCCCCCCGCAAACTCCCTTGCTTTTTTTCAATTCCCGAATACTGCTGGCTTCTTTTTGTCGTGTACTGCCGGACTGGTCTCCCCCTACTATCTTGTAGCTAGTGTAATTTTCTTGACTCCTCTCTCCGTTTTTCCCTTCAGTCCTAGAGATATCGTTTTGCCCTTTTTCACGACGTGACTGTACTGCGAATGCCCGGTTTGTACATTTTCAAGTTTTTTGCTATGTTATTCTTCTGACCTTTTCGCGAGCAAATAGAATCCCTACCCGTCTTTATAGTTCATCCCTAGCCAAGAGGGGACCTCCGTACTCTTTTTTGCGTAATAAGTTTCAAAGACGATAACTCCAGTTTGTTTTCACTTTATCCCCTGCCATCGGTATATACCTAATGCTTTTACCTTGGCCTTTTCCATAAGGTAGTTCCCCTTGACAATGCTTTGGATTTCCTCTTTGTCGTCTCTGTTGCTGGCTATTTCGCAATTCCTCTCCCTTCTGACATCTTATCAAAAATCCTCCCTGGTTTCAAGTTCGCCCCATTTTTTTTTTACATTGCCTGTTCGTACCCACCCTTTCGTGTTTTCTTTTCCCCTCCCAAGCCCCTGTACGGTAAGCAACACCGCGCAATCTTTTGATCACTTGAGAATATCCATGGCCTCCATACCTTTTGCACTACCCTTTTCCATTTTACTCCTCTCGTATGCCGTTTTCGGTCCTCTACCCACGCTTTGCCTTTTATACTTCTAGTAATGTTCAATTTTGGCCTCACAAACCGAATATGCCCATTGAAATTGATTCGTCCTGTCCTCTTGACCTCCCCCGAATTCGCATTTTTCTGATCTATCGGGTGAGAGTTGCCCGTAGTACGTTCTTCGTTTCGATAGTTTTTTCTTTTTACCTCCCCCCCCCGATGCATTCATGTCCTAAACGAGCATACCTATGGATGGTTTTAACCCTTCTTTTCCTATGCATTAGGCATTATCGTTTTCCTCTGTTTTTCCCTTCAATAACTTATGAGTATATGATACTCATATTTTCCTCCTTTTTTTTTTTTTTTCCCTCTGACCCTCTTTAATCTTCTTTCGCCTACAGAGACGAATCGCTTCCATGTTTTTCTTTTAAGTTTTCACGTCGAAAGCTTCTTTCACCACCAGCCAATTTTTAATTTCAATTTCCCTTAGTAAACGCTTTCCTTTTTACATGCATGGCAGACACTCTGATAGCTGCACTATCAGAAGTGAACCGCGATTACGCTCCCCCTCCCTGACACCAAATCTTCCAGTTATTCTCCCCTTTTACAACAGGGAGAATCATCTTTCTTCCTTTCCCCTTTTTGATTTCCACACAATGAATGAGTCCTTTCCCGAGAAGTATAAGTGCAGACCCAAAGAGGTAGGGCCCCCCTCCCCCTCTTTGACGTGAATGCCTTCATTTTTTCACCGTTGAATCGCGTTTTATTGCCCCCCCCCCTATAGTTTCTTTCCAATTGATCAGTTTCATACATGATAGCGAACGCAATTTTCTCCCCCCCCTCTACCCCTCAGTATGAATGACCCGAACCCCCCCCTCCCCCTCGCTTCCCTGATTGCCCCTTTGAAAGCTGACCCCCTGGTTCCGACCCCCCCCCCCGTTATTCATCATAATCCCCGGTTTAGCTCTTTTCTCTGTCTGGTTAGACAGTCAAACCCCGAAAACCTTTTGCACCCTTCTCATTTTCCGCTTAGAGCCCCCGTCTTTCCTCGACCAAGCCATCTCTCTCTTAGGTTTAGGTCATTTTTCCTTGTCCTGTGGATCTTAAAGTGCCGCACGTCTCAACCTGTGATTTTCGGCGTGCCACTTCTTTCTGCATTCCTTCCCCCCCCCTTGCGTTTCCCCTGTCCATGCTAGGGGGCACTATCCCTTAGTCTTTCCTTTCTGCTTTTTTCGGCGATCATAAAAGCCCCCCTTCAGACACTTCTTCCATGTCCCCCGAAAAGTGACACGACGCCCACTTTTTCGGTAGCCACCGCGAGGGGTTTGGCCCACCTTCCAAACTCCTCTCGTAGGGGGATTCTTTCTTATGCGATTTTGAACGTGCAACCTTTCCACACTCTTTATAATTCACGGCTGAAGACTGAAGAAATTGCCAGCCCTCCTACCCCCAGCAGTTTCGTCTTTCTGTACACCCCCCCCCTCCCCCAATCTTGTGCGGCGTTACTGCAGAAGACGTCCAAAAGTTCCTTTTCGTCAGTCTCGGTTTTCGTTCTCCTTATCCCCTTATCTTTCCCCTTGCTGTCCCCACCCTTTTGTTCAGAAGAATAAGTCGGTTCCCTCTTTTCTTTCACCCCCTCTTTGAAATCAAGTGGTTACCACCTACTTTCCCCGTCAGCCCCCTTCCAATAAAGCCATTGTCACTTTTTTCATTGTTCTTCTCAAATACCCGGCCACGAAATTCTGCGGGTGGTCCTTCCTTTTCTTCACTTCCCTCTGAAAAGATCGCACCTCCCTTCTCTCCTCCGCGGTTTTTTTTCTGTTTTTTTTCCGCCTCCCCTTGTGAGAGGAACGTTTCCGTGCCGTTCAACCCCCCAACCCTACGTAGAAGTCCGTTTGCCTACTCTGAGGCCAGCACCTCGTCTTTTTGTTTTTTAGTTTGTTCTGTAGACGTTTTGCCTCTTTCCCTTTTTGATCGCACCCCCCCCAAAATGTCGCAGTCCCTCTTCCCCCTTCCTGCGTCTCTTCTCACTCGACTGCAATTTTGCCCCGAACACCAAAGGCTCCTTTTTTTTGTCTGACTTTAAACAAGGCAAATTCCCCCCTCTTTTACACGCCCACCTTGTTTTTTAAGCGCTGTGCCGGCCCGCTAGTCAGGAATTCCTTCAACATTATCCTTGAAACCGGAGACCTTTCTCCCCCCTTGTTTTCCCAGAGCTTTGCGAACCCGAAACGATTAGTTTTCCTTGCCCCAGCTTTGCACTATCCCCGCGAAGTTGTTCCCATTTCTTCTGTAGCTATTTTACAAAGTGCCTCCTACCCTCCAGCTCCCGGTTCCGCGGAAGTTCCTGCCCCCCCTTACTTATATTTTCAGTGCTCAGGTCCCCCCACCACTGCTCAGATTCCGGTCTTCCCCCCTTTTCTTTTGATCTCGCTAGGGTAGTCCGTTGATTTCCGCACTATATTATAGGAGGAGGCACGGACGCCTTTCTTTTGTCCTTATGTTTTTTACCCGGGCCGCCATTGCGCCCAAAAACGTTTGGTATAGACAAGAGCTCCCGTCCCACTTAAAAGCAGATTGATTTGTGTTCTCCTCCGAATAGGCCTTTTATCCTCACTTTTCTCACACGAGGCGCCTCCAGGACTTCCCTCCTTCCCTCCTAGGTTCTGGAGGATTCTTGACAAGCGCACAGACACTGCTTCCGCTTTTTTTTGTCCGGGAATCAGCGGTCTCCCCTTTATTTTTTCTTATCTCCGTGCTACACACTGATTGTTTTTGAATTTTGGGTGGTTTTTTTCTCGACGCGCCTGCCTCTTCTACGTCAAATATGCCCCTTTTGTTCCCGTGGTGCGTCTTTTGTTCCGCTTAATGTGGACTTTTCGACTTTTTCTGTCCAGGATCGATTTCTCTTCTATTGCGGGCAGCTCTCAGGGTCCGTGGATCATGTCCTACGTTCTGAAGAACCACGCCCCCCGAAGAGAAGAGATGTGTTTCTAATCCACTGCTCTATGTTCCTGTACTTGTTTTTCCTGTGTGCAGCTTAGTAAGGACACGCTCTTTCTTTCCACTCGTCCGTTCAACGACAATCCAAATCGCACAGCCACTCATTTGCGAAACCTTCATCTCTTTCGCTCCCCCCCTCAGCATGATTAGATCGCGTCCCTTTTCTGACAGCAGCTCCTCATTCAATTCCTGAATCAAAGATTTTTTGCGGTTCCCCTATCTTTTAGTTTGACTCCTCCCCTAGAAACCAAGGTGGCCCGCTCTTAAGGTAACCCGTCCCGTGCTTGTCCCGAGTCTGAGTCACTACGCTTTGCTTGTAGTGCGCATCGAATTTTGTCTTTTATTTAAAGTATTTGAGATCTCTCTCCCCCCTTGCCCTGCTATTACAGAAGCCATCAGTCTTCCCTTGTTTAAAGAAGTCTAAGCTGTTTCTCGATCTTTCCTCTTCTTTTGATCGTTCTCCTCTCACCCTCTTCCTGCGGTCCAGTTCTTTCCCCTGAAGAATTTGGCTTTTTATCGGGCTTGTCGCCTCCATAATTTGACTGTTTAAACACTTACTGTTGGTCGTCCCCTCTTCCATCATAGTCCTCTGATCTCCGAAGCACGTTCGGCAATTTCTTAGCCCTGGCCAACCAGGAGGGGTAGAGTAGGTCTCTTTCCACCTTTCAGATATGAAGATCTTCCCTTTCTAGTTCCACAGTGCCTTCCAGGCTTCGCTCTCTTTTCCTCTTCTAAAGTCGCTTCGTCTTCTTTCTCTCTTCCTTTATTCGTGGCCCTTCTCTGTGATTTTGGTCACCGGCTCTGCTAAGATTCTAATGCAACCGCCGATCCTGGAACACCATTAGTAGAACTCTCCCCTTCCCCCTCTGAGTCTCTCCCCTTGTCTGGGACATCCACCCACTCCCGCTGATTCATTCCTTCAGGTTCTTATTTTTTATTAATGACCCTTCTGGCATATTCCAAGAAAATTAGCGCTTGCCCGTTTTTCTGCCTTTTTGAGACCTAGATATTTACCCAAAGGGAAACCCCTTTTTCTCACAAATTCCTCTTTAGTAGGCCTCACCGTACGCCTATAAAGACAACAGCAAACCTCGTCCTCGTGTTGGTCTTAGAGGATTTTTTCTTTTTTTTTCCCCTTGAACCGAAGACGCCGCCCTTTCTTTCCCAGAGTGGGCCTGCACTCTAGAAACTAAACTGAGAGGGTCTGCGGAAACTGAGAATTCCTTCAGCTTCTCTCTGACCATACTCTCCCAGCCTTCCTCCGGTATTAGAGAAACCCTTTCCCCTCCCTCATCCCTTTTCCCTCCCTCGAAAGGAATGCTTTCCAATTGCTGCACTCAATATGACTGTCTTGAGGGCTCTCTTATTGTCTATAACCACGATTGTGCCCAGCTTGCTTCCCTAATAATAGCACGGACAAGTTCTCGTCCTTTTCTCCGATCTCATCTAGTGCGACGATCAAGTTCCTACCCTTAGCTATGAGTGGTGGTCCGAACACCCTCTCTCCCCCCCCTGTTCTGGTATGATAAATACCACATGCCTACTTCGGTTTACCCTGTGATGTTCGAAACGTAAGGTCCCGTCTAGTTATAGAGTTTTGCAAGCTCTCGTAAAGCGGGCCCCCCTCTCAACCCACTGTAAATTACACGCTCCGGAATAGTTCCAAACTTTCCGACCCAATAGTCCGTAGGATATGTGCCCAACATTCTTTTCGCGTTTTGCCTCTTCGGATTTGACTGACTCTGTCCTCTCCCTCGATGTTTTCCTCTTAAGAGCTTTCTTTCCCCCCCGCGGCTCCCCACTATAACAAAACCAGTCTCTCCTCTTTTTCTTTGGACCTTTGACTCTATCCTTTAGATTTTCACGCCTTGATTGTAACTACGATTTAGCATTGGGTTCCGGCTCCGGCCTTTGCAGATGAATTCAACACCTCCTTCCACCCCAATAACCCCCCTCCGAGTTTTCCCCGCCCTGTCAACTCTTGATGTAGCTTACGTGTTAGTTGCTTGACCCCCCCCGACCATGATGGTTCTCTCCACCTTTTTTTTGTCTCCAACATCCAATGTTTGTCCCCCGCTTTTCAGGGAGACGTCAGGAGGTTTCATCTCGACCCTCTCCCCACGACCCTTTCGAGTTTTGCGCGGGGTCTTGACGTGAACTGGGCCCCCTTACTATTTCACCCCCTGAAATACTTACTTCTAAATGGGTTCCAGTTGGTTTCTCAGGGATTTACTTCGTCCTTTATCCAACTTTCGCTTCTTTCCCCACTTCTCCGCGGTCTTCCACCCCCCCCTTCTTGGACCTGCCCCTAGGGCGAAACTCTCGTTTCTTCGAGAGTCCAAAAAACACTTACTCCACACCCTCTGAACCTGTGCTCTTCTTTTGGTCAGACATCACTGCTCTATATTGATGCGTTTGTAATAATTCGGCATCCGCCTGATGATGTTGATTCTCTCTTTATTTGATTTGCCCCCCCTTTTTGAACTGTTGAGTCCACGATTCATCCCCTGAAAGGCTTTCGAAGCGTCCCTATCGGTTGACTCCGCCAGACGACTTTTCTAACGTCCCTCAGTCCCCAATTCCTTTAAAAGGTCCCGCTTTCCTTTCCTCGCGCGCCCACTTTTTGACATTTCAGCCACCTCCCTGATTCTCGTTACCCCTAGCATGACGATTTGACCCCCCACCAGCCCTCATAGTGTTTCAAATAAGGTGAACTTCGCACTTTCCCTTCAATGTCTCTCCTGCATTTCACATGGCCCAGTCTCCACAGAAAACTTGTACTAGCTTTCCTAATTCGACGATCCGGACTTGGGTTTCCTGTGGGAACTCTTTTTACCATTTTCAATGTGAAGCTTTTTTTTTTGGTGTGCTGGTGGCCGCCCAGACTATCGTTTATGACTCCTTATGACCACTATAACTGTAATTGCCCTTTCCCAGCCCCTCCACATGCAGACCGTGCGCCCCCCTTAGGCGTCTTTCGGCAGGAACTTTTGCCTGTACTTTAACTCCCCCCAAAAGAGACACATCTCTCGCTCTCATCTGACTCCCCTATAAGTTCGTGTTTCCTTAGTTTTTGGGTTCATCCACCCTTTAGGAACTTTACCGAGTCGTGCCTTCGTCCCTTGATTTTCTTCCCTCTATTCTTGCTGGTTCTCACGGTCGCGCCGGACGCCACTTGGTAAATTGTTGGCAAACAAATCTCCCTTCCCCTTTCGTGCCTCTAACTACGAAAGACCCCTCCCTATGTCCTTTTTTTTCTTATCGGTGGAGAGCGGCTCTTTTTTTCTCTGGTCTTTTCTATGAATAGTTTCTTTTCTCCCACAGCCTGGTCCCTCGCTCATGAGAATACTTCGCATTAACATTCCTGCTTTTTGTTTTTTTTTTTTTCCCCCCCTTTATTTTCTTCCTGCAGAGCAGTTATCCCCTTTAGCGCTGACTGACATCGCGTTTCTTGATCTCCTCAAGCACTTTTTGTTTCTATAGATGAGACCTCCCCCCGATGAATATCCTGCGAATCTCGCCTAGCTCTCAGCATCTCCCTAGAAGCTTTTATTTTTCTTTTTTCCCCCAAGCCCTGTCCCCTTTCGCCTTATTTTCTGACCCGAGGAAGTATTCTCTTTACGTGACTCCCCCCCTACGTACTTTTTGTCAATATTATTCGACGTCCCGCCTTCTTGGACACTCTTCCCCCTTCCCGGGATTTCCTTTTTTTTTTTCCTCCCTAATTTTATATCCTTGATTTCCCCCCACCCCGTAGTCATTCCCTCTCCTACACTCTCAGTCCACCCTGTGTCTTAGTCCCAGTCGTCCTGTACTTCGCCCGTCACCCCGATTCACGTTTACGTCTTTTTTTTCATGTTGCCCCCCAAAAAAGCCGGTCTTCGCCTCTCACGTTTACCATTCTCTCTTACGAATTGTCTCCTTTTGCTTCCTTACAAGCCAATGCCCACTACACCCCCCGGCCCTCTGCACGGGCGTTCTTGAAAATCCGCTCCCCTTTTGCGGTCACTTGTCCCTCTTATTTTTCTTGATAAGCTTCTACAAGGGGGAGAGTTCTGCTAGTCTCGCCAACCCACCACGCCGGAACTTCTTCAGCCCCTTTTCCACCCGTATCTACAGACATTCCTTGCTTTCCTGCCCCTTCTTACTATGATGTGGGAGAACCTTTACTTCGAGCACCATTTCTCTTCTGTGCCTGGTTAAGGCACGCTTTTCTTTTTCCCCCTTCCTCATGCTCGGAGTGCCCCTAATCCCTTTTTTGAGGATTTTATGCTGGTCTCTCCCAAGAGAATCCGCTCGAATCGAGACCCCCTTTTTCCCTACCTTTCCAATTGCCCCGAAAACTCATCGAGCTCCTTCTTTTAGCCTCTTTGACTTGGAGAGAAAGTAAACTCTAATCTCTTCTTTTCCGTCTGTCTTTATGCCCCGTTCCTCAACCATTAACAATACTTATTCGCCTACAGGAAAGCTACTCCTCTTTTTCAAGTGGGGTCCCGCCATCAAGCGGACCTCGACTGATCCTGACAATCTCTGTGCCCTTGTTTTATTATCTTTCCCCCCACCCTTCTTACCAGTTTCATCCTTTTCTTTTCGGACTCCTTCGGTGTTTTGCCGATCTTTTCGCTGCGATGCTTTCCAACTTTTAATGTTTGTCATTCCCTTACTCCTTTTCCATCTTATAACAAGTACCCTCTTTTCCCTCATGGGGTTTCCCAAATATTTCCCAATTAGCAAACTTGCCATAATCCAACGTTGCGCACGTATGGTAGGCCCAGGTATTAGACCTCCCCCTTCTTCCAAATCGGACACCTCGGGGGATGCTCCTGAGTCCCACAAATTCCTCATGTTAAATTATCTTCCCTAGTTCTCCCTTTGGAGGTTTGAGTAACTTCCCCCCTTTTTCGTCACCCCTGGTTTTTTCCGACCCCCCAGTAAAAACCACCCGGAAGTCCCGCGTCTTGCCTTCCTATTCTCCTCCGGATTGGTAGTTCTCTGTTACGATTCTCTCTTTACCTCCCAAGGAGCGTCCCCAACCTTTTACTCCTCTTCCACCATTCCTTTCTCTCTCCACCCTCAACCTCAATGTGACCCTGACCCAAAATTTAGCCTTGGGCTATATTCCAAAACGGACACCTTGAAATTCTACAACCCGGACCCAAGAGGAGCTTCCTTACGTCCAGAAGTATCCATTCATCAGGAAGAAAACAACTGGACCATGTTCCCTCTTTTTTCAGAGCGTGGAGAAACTCACCGAGAGTCGGTTCTCCCCTTTGGAACTATGCATTCTTAATTTTGCAATCGTGTCGGTTGTTCGATCTCACCCAGCCCACATTACCCCCTTAAGAACGCTCTAGGGCAGAGGGCCTTTCTCCCCATAACCAGTTAAGATCCAGGGTTTCACTTCCTTCTCAAAACCCGTTGGAAGATGCGTTTATGTTCGAGTTCCCCACCCTTCCCAATATCTTGGTAGTCCGTGCTCGTCGTACCACTCTCTTCCTCTGTTCTAGTTCGCTTGAAATGTTACGACCCTTTGTACCTAGGTTGGACCTCCAAATATGGTCTCCCCCACATTGTTAATTCAATCAGGTCAGCCCTTTAAGCAACGCTTCTCTTTCTTTAGCCCAACTTTCGCATAAGAGTTATAGCCCCGATACCACCAGGTCTTCCTGACTCCGCGCCCCCTACTCCACCTGCTGCCCTTCTTATTTCTGAAGCATCCCCCCAATTCCCTTCGTGCCTTTAACCTCCTGTGTTCCCCTTAATTCATACATTCCCACACGCTTGGTTGATTCTCTTGCTGTGCGGACCTATACCCTGCACTCCTCCCCCCGCCAACATTTGCTTTATTTAGTTTATTTTGGTTCTCTTAGCCTCGGAGTTGTTTCGCACCGTGTTCCCGGATCTAGGTCCTTTTAGTTCCCTTCTAGAAGGGTTTCTTTCCATATTAACCGATGTAAGAAACAGAATACCCCTAATCTCATCTAGTGGTGGATGCTCACAACTGCCTTCTTTTCCGTTTTAGTTGTTCATATAGGGTTATGTATTTTCAGCCTTTCTTCTGTTCCTTCCCCTGACAATAAACTAGAAAAATACAACGACCTCTGCCCTTGAAGATCTAGTTCGACAATCCCCTCAAGTTCTAGAGTTTCAGGGACCCCCTCCCGCGACACAATTCCCTAGCTCAATAAATTACCGGTATCGGTCACTCATGCTTCTGCTCGACTCATCTCCAACGCCTTTTTCCACGTCCCTACCATTCTCTTTGTCGAATCTTCGCCAGACGAAGTAGTTTCTCCTCCTCGATTGACGACCTCTTCAAATTCTTTTCTGTCCCGGACCGCGACAATATCTCTGCCCTCCCAATGATGCCAAGTAGTAAACTGTCCCCTACGAGGGTTCTTAATTTTCCCT
>Ga0179591_1301958_pt1 | contig 12125 bp, 15 predicted proteins | sample CZOMad2_1_08_16f_FD_182891 | JGI IMG/M metagenome (GOLD analysis project Ga0179591, IMG submission 182891) | Vadose zone soil fungal communities from Angelo Coast Range Reserve, California, USA - CZOMad2_1_08_16fungal (PacBio error correction) | ecosystem: Environmental > Terrestrial > Soil >... | reverse complement strand
GACTCCACACGTTAGTCATGTTTCTCGACTCCAGCCTTTGCTCCCCCATGTCCGCCATAAATGGTTGAGTCACACGGGTTTTTCCCTTCCCGGCTTGCCCTTGAACTTGAGAGAACCATTACCCTGTCCTCCTTAACTTCCTCGGACCTCCCTTCTTTCTCCTCTAAGAGGAATGTTTATTTAGTACCAATGTCCCCTTTTTGTCCCTCCCCGCCCAGAAACTGGTGTCCTCGTTTTTTCCAAGGTGATGGTTTCCCTCTCGTTTCCTCTTTTCGTACACTGGTAAGACTGCCCCCCCTTCCTTCTTCCAGGGATACCGTGTCCATAACCCCCGATTTTTCTCCGGGAATTCCAGAAACGATCGCGATCTTACCCCCATGTCTGAAAGAAGAAACGCTTCTCTTTGAGGATACGTTTTTCCTCTCATTCTTCCGTTTAGTCCAAGAAATGCCAGACGCTTTAAGCTCGATCATTTTCAATCGGCTAGACGTTCTTTCGATAGTCCTCACTCACTTTCCGAATATACGATCCTGGCGCCTTTTGATATATTGTCCCCCTGGAAGATATTTGAAGGCTCTCCTTTTCAATCTTTGCCGACTCCCCCTTTCCCTTCCTAGATTATGACCCCGACGTCCCTCGTTCGATCAGACTCTCACGACGAATGTGAACCTTCTATTTATATTCTCCTGGTTAGACGCCCTCGTTTCCCTTTGAGGGGGAATTCCATATTTGCTTGGTCCCCCCTTCAGATTTTTACATGGTCACGGGACTCCTTTTTTGCTGCGTTTGACTCCAGTTTTTTTTGCATTGTGTTACATTCGCCTTCTTTTTATGATGTTCTTTCTTGACTCTGTTCCTTCAAAGGATCTTGTTCCGGTCTTCCCTTTTCCCCTCCCAAAATATTTTCTTTCGTTCCCCCCTTTTGTTTTTGGTCTACGACGGTCCTCCCCTGCTAGATATTTCCATGTGGATTGCACTTACCCCTCTTAAGCAAGTACAGCAAAAAAATCCCCCCATTTTGACCCTTTGCCCCCCATTTTTTCCGTCCCCCCCATGTGATACCACCACCTCCCTCTTGCCTCTCTTTCCAGAGTTTTTTCCCCTTTCGACCACTCGACTTGCTATCTGAGTTTGGAACCTTCCCCCGTAAAGGAGATTCAGCTAGAGGGCCCCCGCACTCCTTTTTTTCACGCGTTTTTGCTTTTTCCTCTTTTTTTCGTGTCTTTCCTTAAGGAGAGTTCCCACTTTCCAACTTTCCTACCTGACCCAAACCGGTGATACCAATAATTTCTTTCTTTCCTTGCGCGTTTTTCCTGTTTTGATTCGATTCATCTTATAGTTCCCCCCCTCTTTCTCAGATCTGCACTTTCACCGGCTCTTCCCCTCCTGACTTTCAACGCACTTAGTCTTCTCGCCATTCCCCTTTCGTTTCGTGGAAATCTCTGCGATCAGATATCCTCTCCCTCACCTAATGCAACGAGGTTTTGAGTTTTGGCCCCCTCCCTTTCTCTCCCAAAACCCATCAAAATTCCGGTATTAGAGTGATGCAGGACTTTACACCTCTTTCCTCCCTCCTGTATCGCGATGGTTGTGGCTTTCCCCCCCGACTGAACAAATCCCACCATAGATGGACCTCTGACAGTTTTTTTTGCAACCAGTTCCGTTCCCCTCTATTTTGATCTTCCGTGCGTTAACTGCCCAGAGGATTTCTTTTCCCTCTCCGCGCAGACACACAACTCTATCCGTGAGTTGGTGCTCCGTTCTTCTTTCCCTTTTTGGTGCCCCTTTTCCTGGTCCCGGAGGTCACCTCGCTGAGGCGGGGAGGTTTGCCTTCGGTGTTTGTGCATATCATTTTTTTCCCCTTTTGAAAATATAGGCCCCGGGGCTTCTTTCCCCCCTTTTTTTCTGATTGTGAGAGGTTTTTTCTTTTAACGCAGTCATTGCCTTTTGGGCCCTCTTAGTCCTTGCGCTCCCCCCTCCTTTTTCCCCTCCGTGTTTTAATAGATTTTCACTCATTCAATTCACCTCCCCACAGAGGCGTGATCTCCACAGAGCCTCCCTCGCCGTCCCTAAGTCCGACTAACAACTGTTTTGCATCCCCTACCTTTGAGTTATTCGCTTGTTGTTTGCCCCGTCCCTTTTTTTCACGCAGAATCCATTCTCGTACAATGTTTCCCCCCCCGTTTTTTCGCTCCTACGATTATAATAGTGGCCTCCCTCCCCAGTGGGTTTTTACCTTCTTTCTATCCGAAGTTCATCTCTTTTCCCTCACGTCACAAACCCCCTCCCTGCCCCTCTTTCACCACCACCCAACCCAAATTGCAGCTTTCGCCGCTCCCCCACTTTCCCACGTTGCGTTTGCTCTCCTCCCCCCCCTACCTCGCCCGGACGCGCAGATGCCCCGTTATTCTCTTCAATTTCAAAAACGTTCAGATCCACATCTTCCTTTCCTTGCAACCGGACTGCTTCGCTTCCCTGCCACCCCCCCCCCCTCTCCGACCTTCCATTTGACCTGCAGAACTTCCGTCCTCCTTAATGACTATTAAAGCATTGTTTCTTCCCTCGACTCCAACAGACCCCATCTGCTTTTCCCACTTCCCTGTGAGTGATTAGCACGTATGTTTTTTTAGGATTGTCCTCCTTTCTCTCTACCAATGATTCCCCCCGCCACCATTACGTAGTTTTTCTTGACCCGACTCATATTTGCTAGAGTTCGTGCCTATACCCCCCTTTCCAACCTTGCCGATTCCTAGTATTCTTTCTCCTGATTTTTTTTTCCCCCGTCACCCCCCTCCCCCCTTTTCCGTCCCTCGGTTCAAATGTGTCCTCCCCCTTCTACACTTTCCTTAAAACCCCAAAAAGCACGATTTCCGCGGCCTCCACTTTTCGAGCGTTTCGCCGGATCCTATATTTTTTGCCCCACGTTGTTGTTGTTTTTTGAGAGCCTTTCTTCCCCTTACCTCCTCCCCTCACGATGGAGAGTCCCATTAAGGCCTTTTTGTTTTTTTTCATTTCCTCTATACTGGTTCCGCCCCATTCCCCCCCCCTCTTCCGACCCTATGTTGACTTTGCGGTTTCGTAACCTCCCCGGTCTCCAGCGTATATCTCTCCCGGTTTTTTACTTTTCTCTTTCGTCGACCCCTCTCCCCCCCTATGTCATCAACCTTCCTTCCCCATTTCTTGGACCATTTTGACCCATACCCTCCCCTCCCCCCTTCCCTAAGATTGCTAAATATTCAGTGTCCGGTTTCTTCAGTCTTTGGTTATAGTTTTTCATTACCCTGCCTTCTCTCAGTAAGTTTTATTAGATAAGCTTTCTTCGTTGCCCCCCTTTTTATTTCTTTGTTAGTGCTCCCTCTTTTTCCTTGTCCCATATGAAACGCCTCTTCCTCGCCGGTTTTCCTCTGCGTAGAAGAAAAATAACGTGTCCCTCATATCTTCTCGCATTGGGATCCCTTCTTTATTAGCACTCACTACCCCTTTTCCCTTTTTTTTGAGCGGACGAAGCTGTTGTTTTGTTTTTTCCCTCTTCTTTAGCGTTGTAGGTCTTAAAGTTCCTCTCCCTCGGTCCCCACACATAATGAGCCCATATCTTTCTTCTCCCCTCCCTTTTGACATTGACGAATCTTGGATTAGATTCGGAAACCCCCTCGAACCTTTCCGGTGGAACTCTCGAACACTAACTTTTTCCTTTTCCTTTCCACCACGTCTGAATCGTTTGGATTTTCTTTTCTGCCCTTACTCGATTTTATGTCTCTCCTCGCTTTCTCCTGTATTCTTTACTATCCCCCATCAGACCCTCTCTCTTTCGGGTCAGCCTTTAGGGACCCTCAACTTTCCCCCCTCCCCTCGAAGGCCAAAAAGTTGCCACGTTTCTTTCCCCCCTACAAACTAAAAAGCCTTCCCACCTTTCATCTTCCTCACATTTCAGGCCATCTCTTATTCCCTGTTCCATTTTTCACTGCGAACACTATCCCCTCCCCCCCAACGACTCCGCTGGGCCTCCCGTTCCCCGACAGTTGGGCCCCTTGCATGCCGTTTCCCTTCCCCTCCGATAGAGTTTTTTCCTCGCTCGATTGACCTCTTCATCCTCTTTTGCTATCCCGCCGCATCCAGACCCCTTTCCCTCCTTTTGCGCATTTCATCGTTTGAGCTGTTGTATGTTTGCCGGGACCGTCCCCACCTCGCCTTATACAGTTTTTTCTCCCATTTCCTCTGGCAGCATCAGCTTTACTTGCTTTTTTCTTTTTGTGTTTGATATCAGCTCCTTCCTAGCGGTTCCGTTCTTCCCGTATCCTTACGGCATCGTCACTCTGGCAACGCAACATTTGACGGGTCCTCTCTGTCAAGCTTTTTCGTTGCCCCCTCTTCTCGCGTGAGCATGTGGCCTTCTGGTTTTTCTCTAATGGCGTCTTTGTCAGTCTCCGCGCCTCTTCTCTGACCCAGACCTGGCCGCGCTTCCCAGTTTATAGCATATAACCTTATAGTTTTTTCCCCCGCCGCAAGCCTGCGGAACTTTCCGTTTTTTTTTGTTCCTCCCACCGCAGATTTGTAAGACCTCCCTGGACACACAGTTTATTTCGACAACATACAATGCATGAGCAATAGAGTTTTTATTTCGACACACAGAGTCCCCTCCATCTTGGGGTCCCCCCCCGGCCTTGCAGTTTTTACTATGTTCCGGATGCGATCTACTTTTGGCTTTCCCCTCCATCTCATAGCACATTCTTTAGTTCCTGGTTCTTGTGGTTGAAAGCTGTTGGACAGCCGCCCACCAGCCGCCCACTCTCTCCCGACCCTCCTCTTATGGTTCTCCCCTACCACCGTTGGCCTAGCCAGTCTCTAACTCACTTACCTTGGTCGTGAAGTGCAAAAACCCCCCTTCCCCTTTTTTCCCCTCTCTCTGGTGTGACCCTCCCCACCCCCCCCCCCCTGATTTGTCATAGTGACTTCCTCCAACTAAAGACTTGATCCCATTTCGACCTTGTATCCCCCCACCCCAAAGTTTTTAGCCGCTGGCCCCTCCTAGGGATCGTACAAGCTCTTTTCCCCGTCCCCCAATGGTCCCGTATAGACCCCCCTTCCCCATCAAACGACTAGCAATCCCCCATTTTTTTATACGTCAGCACGAGCGCCGTTCCTTGCGTGATTGATCTTTTCACCCCAAAGCTTTTCCTATCACCCCCCCCCCTAAATGTACGCTGTAGTGTTTACTTCCTCATCTCTTCCCATCTTTTCGGAAGGGCCTCCCTGATCTAGGTATTTTATCCCTTCCCCGAGTATTTTAGCTCATTCTATGCGTTCCGCCAGCTGAGTGTCCCTGGCTTCTCCTTTGAACACAGATAGAAGGAAGTTTAGGCTTCCCGGTCTGTTTATTTTACCCCCTGACCTGACCCCTATCCGCCTTCTTTCTTCCCCTTTTTGACGAATCCGGCTGGACGCACCCCCTTCTCTGCGAGATTCACTTCGATCTCTTTCCTTTCTTGCGTTTTCAGTTACGCCTATTGTCCTTTTCCAGAGCTCAAGAGACTCTTTTTTTCTTATTTTTTTTTGTCGCTCGCTTCTTTTTGTGCACGACTGACACTGTTCGTTTCAAAGGCTGCTTTCGTCTTTTCGTTGAGTCTCCCCCGACGTTGCTCACCGTTCTCCTTAAGTCCCCCCTACGGTGACGATCTCCCCAGTTTGAGCGGAAGGTTTTTTAAACCCTTTCCATGGTACATCTCGTCTCTCTTCCTCGCTTTCCAGACTTCCTTTCATATTTTCCCGCGAGGTCTCTTCTTGAACCTGTATTTGCATAATCTGGTTCCCTTTACCACCCTTTTTCCCCTCCCGTGTCCCTTTCTTAAATTTTTCTCCCCCCAGCTTTTTTGCGTTTTCCCCCCCTGATATCTGTCTGTGTCTTTTCCCCTCCTATCTTAATACTCCATTTGTTGGTGAGATATCATGATTCTCCCCCATCTTTGATCTTTTTTTTCTCAGCCCAAAATCTGGGCTTGAAAATTTTCCCCCTAAGACCCACGGATGTTAAAAGGTCCAATGCCCCGCGGTCTTTCCAATTCCTTTTCCCCGCTCCCTTTCTATTTCTAAGTTTACTCGTGTCATCGAGAACCTCTCTACTCGCCCGGCGGATGTAGGTTACTCAATGCCCTTGTCTTTTGCCCCTCCCCGCAAAATGTTTCCTTCTTTCCCAACAGGTTTTGTTCTACAGACGCTCTTGCGCACCCCTCTTTTCAATACGAACGAATTCCTGCATTTGATAGTGTATCCAAGAGTTTCCCGGAGGATCCTCAACGAGAGCTTATTTTTTCGCCCCCCTTCTGACATTACTCGCCTCGTTCTTCTGCGTTCTTGAGCCCTATAGTCTTTTTTTCCCCATAAAGCCCTCCGCCTGAATCTACGCTCCAGTGGCACCGATTCCCTATCCGTCGTATCTCCGAGCCCCTGCACGTGCCTACAGATCCTCTAAGGTTTCCTTGCTGTTGCTCTCACAATTGAATAATTGACTCTCAGGCCTTTTTCGGACTTTTTTTTTCCCTTCTTCTACGCTTGCGTTTCCGCTCCTCTATTTACTCCCCCGACGCTTTTTCTAACGGGGATCCGAACTCGAACGTTCTACCTGTCGGTAAAAACTCCTCCTGGCTCTATCTGACGTCGCCTCCCTCTGGACCTTTAGGTGGTTAGCCTCTTCTTTTGCCCACTACTCACTCTCCATCCGTATCTTGAACGGTCGGCTGCCCCCCCCCCCCACCGCCCTTTTGTTCGACCCCCTTGCCACTTTCACTCCCCAGCTTTTGTTGATGGCACCGTTGTCCTCTCCGTTCAAATTGGTCGTTCCCCTTTCCTTTCCTCGTCTTCGACCTTCACGGTCCTTCCTTTTCCAAACTGTTTTGTTTTGGTCCCCTAGTGAGGTCGACCATGCTTTTCCCCTGTCCCGTTTGGGTCTTGACGTTTTATTGAACAAGTCCCCGCCAACCCCCGCTCCCCCAAACCCTAGTGTTTTGCCCCTTTTGACTTTTGAGAACAATTTGTCCGACCTACCCTTCCCTAACGCCGATTCACGCTGACCCAAATCTCCCGCTAGTAGGATGTTTTTTTTTTTTTTTTGGTTTTTTTTTTTTTTTGGCTCCTTCGCGGGCCCCTCCGCCATTAAAGGCCGATTAAACAGCTAGAGGCCCTCCCCCAACTCTGGCTTAAGCGTTTTTTTTTTGATTTCGCGTATTTTTTCATTCAGTTGAGAGCAACCTACCCCACTTGCCGCCAGCCAACCTTTTTACCCAATAGTGCTCCTCCGACACTTCTCCGGTTCATGTGAGTTCGTTGCTTACTTTTTCTCCCACCTAGGCCCCCCTATATTCGCCTCTTGCTTTTCCTCCTGGCACCCCGCAACCCCCACCCCCCCCCTCTTCACTATTGATCTTCTCCGTACTTCTTCCTTTTATTGCGCCCGATTAAGCTTTCGATGAGATCATAGTGACGACGAGACGCCCCCTCCTCCCGCGTCATGCATTTTGCCTTACCGCTTATCCCGAACCCCCCCCCCCTCCCACCCGCTTATCTATTTGATTCTTCGCGTTTTTAAGATTCCTCCTTTAGCCCTGTTTAAAGGGGTCCCCCCGTTTTACTACCCCACGTTACAAAATCGATGTAAGTTTCTGACTTCCCTCCTCCCCCCCCCCTTGCGTAACGCAATCTTTTGATTGCGTTGCGTTGCGTCCATCCCGATTGATTGAATCATAGAGCGTCCCGCCCCCATCTTCTGGTCCTTTACTAGGCTTGTCCCTGCTCTCTACTGGTTCCCTTGAGATCATTATTCTGCGTCTTTGCTATTGAGATTACGGTTTGAGTTTCCTCTCTTTCCTGCTCTGCAACCACGACCCTTCCCTTGGTCTGCTCTCATTTTAGTTCCCCTTTGTAGACCTTTTTCTCTCCTGGCCTTTGCCTTCGTGGATTTTTCCCTTCCCCCCTCTTGAGACCGAAGAGCTAGCAGGTTTTTGAGTTGCCAAGACGTTCCCCTCCCTTGTCTTCCTCCTAGGATTCCTGACACCAGTCCGTTCCCCTCTCCCCTCTCCTGGACTAGACTCCAGATTGTTGACTTCCATCCCCTTTTGAGTGATTTGGAGGTTTTCTCTCCTTTGGGTATTCAGAAGTCGTCTTCGTCGGCCCCTTTCCTTTTACTCTCCTGACGTTATTCTTTTCATCATAGGGTACGCTTTTTTTTTCCTCTCCTCCCCCCGACAGTGAGAGATCCCGTTCTACCCCCCGTCCCCGCTCTGCCCCCATCAGCTTTCCCCTTCCCTCTCCCACACTTCCCCCCCCTTTTTTGCGTTTGTTCTGTCTCCTAAATTTCCCCCTGGAAATGAATTCATCCTCCATCCCCTTCTTCCTTACTTCCAGCACTTCTTTACAAAGTCAGACGCTCCCCTTTGCATCGTCCCAACCGGGTCCCGTTTCTGCGCGGTGAAACCGCTCTAAGAGAACATTTTGCACCAGCAAGAGCCTTTCCCTGTCCCCCTGAACTCTTGACATTTTGTTTCCTTCCCCCCCCGCGTCCCCCCCCCCCTCCCAGAGAATGAGTACCCCCTTTTTAGAACTGACCTTTTCTTCTCCCCCATCGTCTTCCGTTCGGATTTGCTATATCCCCTGGTATTCCCCGCCCTTTACGTAGTGGGGGCGTTCCACAGCCGTCGTTGTCCTCTATCCGCTTCTACAAAACACCCTTTAGGTCCTCATCCTAATTCGGTTTCTCTCCCCCCCTCTTTTTACGTTTTCCCCCCCACAAACCTTCCCTCTCCCCCGGGTTGATGCTCCACCCCCCTAACTCCAGTAACCTTGAAATTACCTTCATCTAATTCAATGATTGACTTGCTCCACATATTTTCCATGTTTTTTCCGGCCGCTCTCTATTTTCCTCTCGGGTTTTTTAGCTCGCTCTTGTTGAACTCCTTCTACCCCTCTTAGAGGAATTCCCTGAAATTGTTTTTTTTGTTGACTTTCATCTACTGTTTGAGTCGAACGGTACTTTTCCCCCGCCTTTTTTTTTGGAATGTTTGTTTGCGGTGTCTTAGAAAGGTGACCCGCCTCGGTATATATTTCTCCCATTTTTCCGGTTTTCGCTCTCGCTTCCATGCAACTATCTTTCGTCCGCCCCAATAGTAAATTTTTTTTCATATCTTAAGCACATCCTGACCCCACGAATTGCGGGACCACCAGTCTTTTTAAGTTTTAGAATCTTTTGGTTGATGTGGAGATTCTTTCCCCTCCCCATGACTCCTTCCGGTAATAGACGAAGTTCTTGCGTGACCTTTTTGACAGTCTTTTCTCGGTCCTAGACTTGTTTGTCACTATGCCGTTTTTTCTTTTTCTCAGAATGCTGTGAAGATATTTGAATGCCTTTTTCTCCTGGTCTTTCTTTCGTTGTTCTTTCAAACCTTTTGGTCATTTGTGAGTGGCTTCCCCTTGCTTTGGTTTTTTGTTTCGGGTTCTTCGTCTTTTTTCCTGACACTCTTCACTGCTGGATAGCCCAGCCACGGTTCCCACCATGATCTATGCCTGTTAGTGGATTCCCCCTCCGTTGCCCATTGGCCACCTCTTGGTCTCGGCTTGGATGAAAAAAAATTCGGGGCACACATCCCCAGCCTCAGCAAATGGATTGGCATGCAACCCAAGAGTTCTGTAGCCTTTTTTCTGTTTGCGAGTATTTTATTCCCCTCTCCTCGCTTTCTCAGGTCTTGGATCCTCTGCACCCATCTATCTTAGGGTATCGAGTGGTAGGCACTCCCAGAGCAGATTCCCCCCCGCCCATCGGCGGCAAGTTAAAACGTTACCCTCCTCGCCCCCACTGAAGAGCCGCAGGCTCTTAGACTATGATTTCATTTGAATGATATGCCAAGAGTCCCACCCCGAGGTGCCAAACCTCCGTCCCGCTCCGTCCGAATGCCCTTCCTTGCCCACTTTTTCCAACTTGCAATTTGCCTCGCCCTTATGAGTGTCTGCGTCCCTAGCAATCCCGTTTTTTAGCAAAACGCCCGTATCAATTCCCGGGACCCTTCATTGCCTCATCCTTTTCACCGTTCCGATGTTTGTCGTGTTTGATGGCTTTTCTAACACCGTCGCCTTGGACCCTCCAGGATCTCAATATTTTTTTTCTCCTTAACTCATATTTTTGATTTTGTTGGTTTCAAGCGTTAAGGCCACGAATTCTTCCTCGTTGCGTCGTCTTTTCCATCTCTTTTCGCGCCGAGGACGAACCGTTTGCCCTCAAATAGACAGTTGCGCGAGACCTCGTCTGAGTCGTTTCTTCGTCGCAGTTTGCGGCCTTTAGTGTCGCAAATGGTTGTGTCCCTTGAATGGCTCTGGAAGACGATTCCCCACCAGTCCCTTAGCTTTCCTTCTTCCAACAGTGGTTCACCGGGTCCGTGGACGTTTGGTCTTGCATCTCTTTTTCCTCCCAGTCCCCGACCTGCGAATCTCAAATCCCCAAACGCTAACCCGCCCGTTTTTGAGGATTCGTGTTCCAGCGCCGTCCCGGGTTTCGCCTTCTCGACTACCTTGCCCAACATCTCTTTTTGTTCTATGGTTGACCCCTATTTCCCATCTCTTTCCGATTTTCTGGTCGTCGCCCCATTCAAGTCTCCATGGTCATTTTAACAAATTTGTGATTTTTGACTGGCGGAAGCTTCCGTATCCCATTTTCCAGCTTATCATTTCCTCGTAGAACTCAACCCCCCAGTTTTTTTCTCACCGGCCTCCCAGATGGATTCGGCATTCGCCACTGGTTTTCCTCCCCCTGGCCCGTCATCGTCCCCCCCCTTTTCTCACCGACTAGCGACCCTCAAGTGATTTTCACTGACGTTCCCGATATAAGTTCCTTCTCTTTTCTCTGGGATAGTGGTGCCCCCCCCTACCTTTTTGAACCCTCCATTTTGAGATTTTTCCATCCTGATGCATTGTCCCTCTTTCCCGGTTTCAGTAGTCGTTTCTGATTTATTTGGCTCCCCCGGTGCATGGAAGTGGGAGAATTCGTTTTTTTTCTCATTGATAGGTAAGCTTGTCGTCGCTTCCTTTCGCTTCAAGGATCATGTGAGCCCCCGGCCCCCTCCCTTATCGACCTTCGGCACGTTTCTGAATTTGGCGCCTTTTCTAACTTAAGTTTCGCCGCTGGAGGTTTCCTTTATCTGCAGTTCTTTGATGGATCGTCAGCACTTCCGATTTTCTCCTATTTTTTAGCCGCAATTGACGTCTGTTTCTTTCCTCCTTGGTTTTCTCTTCTTTCCTGTTACAGTTCACGTTCACATCGTTCGTCCAACTGGAGCATTCGTTGCTTCGTTGGCTCTTCCAGTATTTCTTCCATGACCTTTTTTTCAAGTCCCACGGTTCCTCGGACCAGCCTTTGCGGGCGGCGTGCCCGGACCTTCCGGTTCAATCCACTCTGCGAGTGCTCGGTTTCCTGGATGCCCATCATTCTGGACAGCGATGTCTTAGATCTGGTAACTATTGGCCTCACATGTGCATTGTCCCCGTTGAACCTGACAGGGTTTTTTTTTTTTTTTTTCCCCCGTGAGTCCTTTTAGCACAAGCTTTTGTGCGGATGTCCACAGGTATCTTTTGTTTGTTTTCCATAGTTTCCTCTCGTTGTTGTTCAGATCGATGTGACTGCAACCTGACGAGATCCGTTTGAGACGCAATTCCCCCTTGTTCTTCAGACCCCGCCCTTCTCAGTTAACAGCTTTGGCTGGGTAAACGGGGTTCCATGCCCATATTTTTTTTCTCCTTGCAATCCTTCTCGCCATCCCTATATACCTAATCTGTCACCCCTGATGAATTAGCATCGCGCCGAGGTCTGGATGACATATGTCCATGCTTTAATGCCCCCTGCCCCCTTGCTGTTCGGTGCTTGTCCGTGTCGTTCTTGGCGCAAGCCTTACTCCGCCTCGACTACTCGAATCTAGTTCCACATCTCCCCCCCGTAAGACTATCTCCTCGTAGTATGCCGCATTGAAAAAAGCGCTGTGGCGTAGGGTAACCCCTCCGCCCCTATTCTGCAATACCCCCCCATCAGCAGCTCTCCCTTTCCCCCTCCGTGACCCTTATCTCCGCACCTTCTAACGGCCCTCTCCCGCTCCCCC
>Ga0179591_1332077_pt1 | contig 12126 bp, 8 predicted proteins | sample CZOMad2_1_08_16f_FD_182891 | JGI IMG/M metagenome (GOLD analysis project Ga0179591, IMG submission 182891) | Vadose zone soil fungal communities from Angelo Coast Range Reserve, California, USA - CZOMad2_1_08_16fungal (PacBio error correction) | ecosystem: Environmental > Terrestrial > Soil >... | reverse complement strand
CTAAGGGGTCCCCTTTCCTTTTTTTTCTGAGGCCCCAGTCTTATGTCTTTGGAGGGAGAGTCGTGTTATTTTTTCTCGAGAAGCTCCTTTTCTGTAGCCACGACACCAGAGTTTCCCTCCCTAAGGTTGATGCGTAGAGACTCGCTGTAGCGCGAGAAGTCGTGGTTTCCCTGTCGAGTATCTCTTTCCTTCGGGTCCCAAGAGATAGTCTCCCCTCTCTCCGCCGGTTTTTTTTCGCTCGAACCTCGAGCCAGAGAGACCTTGAGCGTCTCTCTCCTTTTTCCTGCAGCTTTTTTTCCCCCCGTCGAACGTCTGCCTTTTTTTGTAGTCAGTGGTAATCGCCTCCCCCTCCCCCATCGTCCGAGGACTTTTTTTTTTTTTAGTTGAGCAATCCCAGCCCGGCGTGTGCACTGACGTGGAAGACCAACCTCTTTCCTGGTGGAATACTTTTTTTCCCGCGCGCTGCCATGCTGCTTTTTTTTTCGAACAGAAGATGCGTGCTGTGATTCGAGGCGGCATTTTTGACCATGCCTAGAAGAAGTGCTTTTCACCCCCGTCTGTGGTGGGCCTTTTTTCGTTTTTTTCGAGCGTTCCCATAGATAGGAGATCCTCTCTCGTAGGTCCGGCTGCTTCTCATGCATTGAGTTCAGATGTGAGTGAGCGCGCCCCCCCCCCCTCTCTCTGTTTGCGGAAAGAGAGTAATCTTCTGAACAGCTTTTTTTTCTTTTCTTTCAGCTCCTGTCTGCCGAGTCTTGAGATCGGCTCGTGCTTGACGAAGTTCGAGCTTTTTCTCCCCCTTTTCGACGCCCCCCTTTATGGACGTATTAGATTGTAATGCTGGTGACCATACTGATTGGACCAGCCTCCTTCTCTGAGCCTTTTGGGAGCCCCCTGAGAAGCTTGGTCCCTTATGCTCCCCTTCGAGAACCGCCCTGAGATGTCCTTTTTTGAGCTGCCCGCCAGAAGCACGAGCCTTTCTCTCCAAAGGTCTTTTTTCCGCTAAAGTAGAAGCCCTTGTTTGCGTTAGTAGTTTGTACTACGTTCGTCCGAGCCCTCCTTTTTGGTTCCATCCGAGTGCGGGACCCAGAGCTTTTTTCCTTTGTTCTCCTACGGCGCCGCCAGCTTTTTTCCTGTGAGTTGGAAGACGGTAAGACAGATGATGTTCTGAGCCTTTTTCCGATGCTCTTTTCTTCGAGATGTTGCCCCCCCTCCCGAGAGCCCCACCAGCGCCCAGCCGAGCCAGATTTAGCTACCGGTTCTTTGCGCCTTTTGCCCCGCTACCTTCCACAGCTTCAGCCCTTCCCCTTCCCTTGAAATCTATTCCGGGGTCAGTGTCGTAAATAAGCATTTTCCTTTTTCGTTGCGTCCATTGAAGGTCTCCTTCTTAGCCCTTCTTTTTTCTCGTAAGTGTTACCCCCCTCTTTTCCACTTCGACAGCGAAGTAGACTTTTTCCTTTTTAGCCCCCCCCGATAATGTTTTTTTCCTTTCCCCTTTGTATAGGATTCCCCGGTCTCGAGAAGAGTGTTGAGTCTTGCGGTCCCTTTTTTTAGAACATGAGTGGTCTTCGTAGGGGTTCCCTCTTCCGCTTGATCCTTTCAGAAGTGGAACGGTTTCTATTTTTTTCAGAGTTTTTTTTTCTCTCTGAGCCTTTTTCCTCCCTCACGTGCGTGACAGGACTTTCTCTTCTCCCTTGAGGGTTCTTTCCCTTCGAAGAGTAGTACAAATTCCTTCCTTTTTCCTCGCGTCCAGAGGCTTGGGACCCGGCAGAGGCTCTCCCGACAAGTCTTCGCTTTTTTTCTTTTTTTTCACGTCCCTTGCGGAGAGCTTTCCTCCCCTCGGAGATTTTTTCCCCCTTCGCGGACGGCAGCAGCGAGTAGAAGAACTTCCTTCTTGGGTTTCCTTTTTTTTTTCGCCCGTTTTTCTTTTGAGGATTGACTCCCTGGTTCTTTCGTCAGCTTCAGGACGAGATGACCGCACGGCGCCTAGTAGTCAGTCTCGACCTGTCTTTTTTTTTTACTTGACATCTAGTAGGGTATGGGTAGAGATTTCTTTCTTTTTGGCGAGCTACTTAGACTTGGTCCCTATGGTAAGAACCGTCCAGACTCGAGCGCCTCTGTCTGAACCTCCCCTTTTCTCTTTCTTACCGGCAGGTTGCTTTCGCAGCGTCGTAGCGACCCTCCTCCTCCTTTCTTGTCCTCCTTTTAGGTGCGAACCTTCCTCTCCGCGAGGTGCCAATATCGTTGGTTTTTCTTTTGTCTGGGCTCGTCTCTTTCTTACGGATCCCTCCTTTAAGAGACGGAAGACCGGGTTTTCTCCATTGTAGAGGCCACCCTAGCTCGGCTGTGAGAACGAGGCGGATCTCCCCCAGCGATCCCCTTTTTCTTTTTCGGTTTCTCGTCTGTTGATCTCTCAAGACCTCCTCCGTCGAGAATTTCCGAGACAGTCGCTCGCGAGCATCCCTTTTTTTTCTTTCCCTTCTCAGACGCCCTTCCTCATAGCAACATCTTCGCTTCCCAAGGAAGACGTAGTATCTGGTAGAAGACTTTTCTAGCCGGCCCCCCTAATCGATGACCCGACCTCTTTTTCGACTCTCCCCGGAATTCCTTTCGCACTCGTAGGGCTTTTTTTGCCTGTTCAGAGGATTCATCTTCGCCCCGCCTGCCTGTAGGAGGATTTTCTTTCTGTTGCCGGTTTTTTTTTTTTCCCTTTTTTCGAGAGTGAAGAGTCGTTATGCGTTCATAGCAGACATCTTTTTCCCTGTGCCCCCTTTCTCCTCTTCGTGAGGCCCCCTTCACGCGCCGGAACCTGGACCCCTTCACATTATGATCTCCTCTCGACCTTGATGGAGTCGCGACCCTCGCTTGAACCGTCCTTGACGTCTCGTTGTGTCTTCCACCCCCCGCCAGCGCTTAGAAGTTAGCGGCCTCTTTTGGATGAAGCGGCTTGATCTTCTTCCTCCATCCGTTGTGTTGTTGCTCCTCGACCACGCCGATTGCTTGCCGCTGACCTCGTTGTGGACATAGGAAGAAGATCTTCCTCTTTTTTCACAACGAGTCCTTTTTTTTTTTCCCCGGTCAAGTCGTTATGAAGACTCCCAGTAAACAGAGTAGAAATCGGTTTCTGACGAGTGAATTAGTGGAAATTTTCGCAGATTCCTTTTTTTTTCTCCGAGGCTCCTTTCAAGGAGGAGATGAAGTTTTTTTCGAGCAGGAGAAATAGATTCCCCCTTAAACTTCCTTGATGAGAAAACCTTTTCCCAAACATACAACTTCCTCCCCGATAGAGAACAAGAGAGTCTTTTTCTGCCCTCTTTCTTCCATGCAGCCGCCCCGCCGCGGTTCCGGCGTACCTAGACGAAGGGCCTCTCGGTCGTATTCTTTCTTCCTCGAGGCGTCCCCTCGGCGATCTGGCTACCCGTTTTTCTCTTAGAAGACGACATTTCAAGTATTTTTTGCGATGATCTCTTCTCGACTTTCCTTTCGATTCCTCTTTCTCAAAGGGCGACCCCCTTCCCTACGGCTTAGCCTTCCAGATCAACAATAAGCCGCATACGGCGGGTTCTCTCTTTTTTCTGGCGGACGAGTCCTGAAAGGCTTCTCCCTCCCCGGCCTGTGGGCCCTTGTCAGAGGCCGGCCCCTTTCCCCGTTGATACGTTTCCTCTTCCCCTCCCTCCAGAAACGACGGCTTCTCTCCCCTTCCAAGAAGTTATTAACAAACGTTCTTTGATTCAACTCGCGGCGAAGGAGTTCGCGACCCTTTTTTCTCCTACTGTACCCCCACTTCCCCCCGGAGGGGTCTCCCCTACGATGTCGCAAGCGCCCTTCTGATAAGGTTCTTTTCCGCGCTTAGCAGGTCTCTCTTCCCTCAGCAAAACCTCGGTCGTAGAGTTTTTTTCTTTCCGCCGACCCCCTTCGACGCGTTTTCCCCCTTAGTCCCCAAAGACCACGACTACCACTGCCGCGAAACGAGGACTCTTTTTTTTTTCGTGCTGCTTCCTCTTTCTCTTTAACCCGGCGATCCCTCCCCTCCCCTCGTGTCGCCTCCTGCGAGCAACAACGGGTCACCCCCGCGAACTTCTAATCGCTTCCTTTTTTTCTACCGTACTTTTCTTTTTCGCAGGGTAGTCGCTTCTTTCGGTTAAAGATAGCCGTCATTGACCTCGTTACCGGCACGCCCTCGCCAGTTCCACTGGGGTGTCACTTCCGATTTGCGGCCAGGCCGATATGAACCCCGAAAGTTTTCTTTCAAGCGTCGCTGTTCCCCTCCCGCGAGCGCCGGACCCCCCCCCCCCGAGTCGTCGAGTCAAAAGTTCTCGTCTCGTTTTTCCGCGCGAGTCACTAGAAGCTTTTTCCCTGAGACTCCTTCCATCTTCTTCTTTCTGTGCCGTAGTCAACCCCTCCTTTTCCCCCCGAAACTCGACTCTTCCGAAGCGCTGCACCGCCGTTTTCTATGGCCTGCTCCACCGCGGCCTCGCGAACGTCTCTTCCTTCACATAACAGGACCCCCTTGTTTTTCACCCGCGAGACCCCCTACGAGCGGGTCGACTTCGCTGAGTACTTGGTGGAAACTTTGTAAACGTTACCTCGATACTTTGCGACCGGCTTTTTCCCTTCGCCGGCTCTCCAAGCTGATGTACGACCCCCCCGCAATCCGCGCCAGTTACGGCTCTCTGTACCACCTCTGATTTTTTCAAGTAGTTCCTTTCCAGGTGTTCTTTTTTGCTGAGATGGAAGAGAAGAGACGCGATCGGGCTCGACGTGTTTCCTAGATTTTGCGCGGCAAATCGCGATCCTACGCCCCTCTTTCCTCCCCCAAACTTCCCTCCCCCAGATCTTTTAACTTTCTCCTCCTTCAGGAAAGATGCTGAGCATTCTTCCTCCCTACCCCCTGGCAAGAAGTTGCCTAGATGATGTCTTCCCCTAGTCGCGGCGACGCTTTCCCCGACTTTAGACCCTTTTTTTTTTTTTTTCCTTTGGCTCCGCCTTTTTTCCCCTGCAGCGGAGGAGGGTCGGGCTCTCCCCCTCACGATGCCTTTTTTCACGCAGCGCAGTCCCCCTTTGCCCAAGTTTTGCGACCAAGATTTGCTTCTTCGGATCGAAGCGCTTTTCTTCCCCATCCTCTCATTTCCCATGAAAAGCGTCTACCTCCTTTTCGTTGGCGTCGAGTCCCCACTCGGCGAGAGCCGCATCTCTTTTTTTAGTTTTTTTTGGTCCTGCCGCGCGTTTTCCGCCCCCCCCCCACTCCTTTCGCAACGCTTTCTGGCTGTTCCAGTCACGCCCATCGTAGAGATAATGGCCCCCCTCGCCCTCCCCTCTTTTCTCTCGACGAGCGCGTCCCTCTCTTTTCTAGCAAACCAACCTCGTCTCTACGGGAGCCGCTCCCGCAGAGAATGCGCCCCCCACATCCCCTGAATGAGTCCCCTTTTTCCCTTCCCACACCCCCCCCCCCCCGGATGCAGCGCGCTGTCTTATAGACGTCAAAATGAGACCCGGGGGGGCACGTCAAGGAATCTTTAGGAGCAAATACTGCTCTAATCGAGATGGTCGGATAGCCTAAGACTTTTTTCTTTTTGGAGTTCGACGGTGTAACCTAGCCTTCCCCGGAAGGGATAGAAGATCTGCAGTTAGTCCTACGGCTCTTCGGAGACACCCACTTAGTTAGATCTCGCTAGTGTTGAAGGATTACTTCCCCTTAGTAGTACAGAACGCTTTCTCCCCGTCTTAGAGCGATCTTCTTCCCTCGCCTGATAGTCACTCGGCTAGTCCCCACGTGAAGCGTTTTCTTTTCTTGCCGGTCTTTTCTTGCGCCCGAGTCCCCCTCCGCTCGCTTTTTCTGAATAAGACTGGGGGTAGTGACGGCCCACAAAGCTTCTTTCTCGAGACGAGCCCGTTCCTAGGACGAAAGAATTGCCCCTCCCCCCTCTTCCCCCTTCGGCTCCTTGAAAGCCACAACGGCCGCCGCTGGAAAGAGCCCTTTTTTCCCCCGGTTCTTTTATTCTAAGTGGGACATCCTTCTTTCCCGACGCGGCAAGCCGATGTTTGGTTCTTTCTCTGCGCTGCCTTCCTACTGGATCTACTCTCTTTCCCCATGTTGTTGTTGCGTTTCTTTGAGCTTTTTTTTTTTCCTCTTCCTCGAGCGGCCCCTCCCGTCACCCCCTGCTTGAGCGCGTCGTTCTCTTTCTGCTTAGTAGGCGATCGTATGACCTTTTTTTCGCCGAAGATTTCCCCAGCGGCTTTTCGTTGCGGTCGTTACAATAAAAGGCGGTCTTCCCCCCTCTCAGGGCGGCCTTTTTGATGAAAGAGAAAGAGCTTCCTCTTTTTTCGATTTTTCTCGTGGCCGATTTCTGGACACACCCCTTCACGTCGTCTTTTTGGAGGGCTTTCGTCGTGTAAAAGGACGCTTTTTCTTTTTTTTACCGGTCTCCCTTTTCCACCCGATGTCTTTTGTGGGAAAGCCTGTGTACGAGAAGGAGAGCGGTGATTGAACCGGGACTCGTGACGTCGGTAGTCTTTCGTTTTCCCTTAAACGAGATCTCCTCGATCGCCGTCGTGGTGTCGTTTCCCCCCGCAAGAGCCTTCTGACCTCATGAGAGGAAGAGAAAGTTTTTGACCTTTTCTTCAGTTCGTCTTCCTTTCAGTTGGTCATCCTTCTTTCCCACCCTGAGGATCGAGCCGTCGGAGTTGAGACCTCTTTTCGCCTGACTTTCCTCCCCCCCCCTCCCGGTGGGACGTCGTCGGATAGAAAGAGAGCTTCCCTGGTCAGAGAGTGTTTCTTTTTTCCGCTTTCGTGCTGGAAGGTCGGGCGCTGCTGGACGCTGATTGAAAACAGTCTTTCCCCTATTGCGGAGCACGTCCTTTTTTTGCGATCTTAAGAGATAGGCGAGCTTCTCTTCCCCTCCGTGGTTCTTTCCCTATTTCTGATGACGAATGTGTCGTTTCTCCTTCCATAACCTTTTTTTTTGTGCGAGATGATAGAGCCTCCCGGCTCGAGGCTTGAAAGCGCTCCCCCTCTTGCCTCAGACCCTATCGAGGCTCTTTCTCCTAGAGTGCGCGCTGCTCCTCTCCCTGCGCAATGACGAGAGTTCTCCGCGGTTCAGGTACGAGGATCCTTGGTCCCACCGCATGCCGCTGAGCCTTTTTTTTAGTCACCATTCTTCCCTTGCCTGGCGGCTGTCGAGGCCTGCTGAGCAGCGTCCCCCGGTTTCAATAGTGATCGCATCCTCCACCGCCCGCGCAGGTTAGAGACCCCCCCTGCGTGCGATTTCCCCGTAGACGCCCCTGGCGAGTAGAAGTAGTTGTAACTCCGTTTTTTTGCCCGCGCCTTTCGAGGTGAAATAAGATCCCCTATCGTGGACTCTGCAGAGGTCGTTAGTCGCAGCATTGGAACTCTCTTTTTACTGTACATTTCTTTCAGGCTAATTATCTATCTTTCTGGGAAAAGTCCCCCCCCCCCCCCCCACCTCTCCATAGGCTGCTCTTTCTAGATTGTCCCCGAGTCCCCCCTTTATCACCAACCCCTTCCCTCGAGAAAAGATCGCACCCTTCCTTTTTACCAGCGAAGAAGTTTCCCGACATGAAAAAGTCGCCCTACTTCGTCATTTGTCCCTTTTTCTTTTTCTTGGCGATTTCTTTCTTTCCGAGGTCACCTATGTGCACGGTAGAAGGATGGGAGACCCTTCAGATTTCCTGATCGAACGTCCCTCCTACGTTTATCTCTCTCTCAGTTAACTTTCTCTTCCTTTTCTCCTCGTGGATTCTCCTCGGTGCTAGGTTCGTCTTATGGATTGCTGACGGTTTTTTTTTTTTTTTTGTGAGGCTCCTTCCCTGGCAGCGCGTACGTCTCCCTGACGTGGGTCGTCGGTCTTCTTTCCCCCTTCTTGCAGAATTGACGCTTTTCACTAGGTTTCGGGCTCATCAAGTTGTCGAGGTTACTCGCGAGTCAGTTTCCTTTGTGACTCTCCCTTTTTTGGACAGAGCGCTTTTAGAGGAATTTTACGGAACCTCTTCCGTTACCTTGCTCGATCGTCAGATGGGCCCTTTGTCGGTGACGAAATCCTGCTTATGTCTCCGTGCCTTTACGCATTTCCGGCTGGACCTTAAGGAGAGACCATTCCCGAAGTTTTGTGGGCAGAGCCCTGATCATGTAGAAGTAGAATTGTTTCCCCTTTCTTTTTTTTTTTGCCGCGCCGCCATTTGTCGAACGAGCGGTTGGGTTCTTCTTCTTAGAGCCTCGAACGATGCCAGATTTCCTAGTCGTAACGTTGTTTTTACTGATCGACACTTTGTCCTTCTCTTTTATCAGCGCGTTGGTCCTTTTGCGGCGCGTGGTTCCGAGCCTCCTTCCCTTTCTTTCCCAACTCTTTCTCTGCCCCCGACCTCCCCTCTCCGCGAGAGCCGCGTAGCCCCTTTTCCTTTTTCCTTCAGGTGAGCTGGGGTTTTTTCCCGCCGCCGAGCTCTTTCTTGCTACGCGACGCACGTATTCTGCGAACGTCTTTTTCTTCCTTCCAGCTCGTTGTTTTTGCGCGTCTTGTCGGGACGGCTTCGTTCTTTCGTACGGGATTTCTCCCGAGACGGAAAGGGATAGCGGATGTAGTGGGTTCCTTCTTGTAGAACTCCTTCTTTTTACGGCCACAGATCTCCCCGCGCGTCTGCGGTCTTCGCAACGACCTCCCGTCGTAGCAGGAGAGCCGGTCGCATTCTATCGCGAGCTCACTCGTGAGTTGCTCCGGCGATAATAGTGCACTGCTCCAATTTCCTCTCCCTTTCCTCAGCTTCCCTGCCGTCTGCCCCCTCGATGCACGACAGCCTTTCTCGACCCTCGCAGCTGTTCTCCTGCAACGCGTTTCCTTTTTGTTTTGCGAGTTCTTCTTAGTAGCGCCGTGCCTCTACCCTTCCCTATTTATGTTGCCGGCCGGTGGTACCGGGCAGGTAGAGATTGTACCCTTCGCCGTTCATCTTTTTCCTCTCAGCGCCGAAGTCCCCCCCCCTCCGCGTGCGTGATTGACAGCCCACCGGCACGCGACCTTCCCTTCACAGTATGCTCTTTCATCTTTAGACGTGGACGTGCTCGCCTTTTTGTGTTCGGTCTTCCCTTCTCTGTGGACGACCACTCCCCAGCGCGTCGCGAGGTCAAACGAACCACCTGCGGCCCAGCGCAGAGTGTTTCTTCTCTTATTGTACATCTACTTGTTTTTGTTTTTGAGAGATCCCAGCGATGCAGTGCCCTTTTTTGCTGGTTCGTTTCCTTTTTTTGCAAGCCGTGTTTTGGCTCCCCTCGAAGGAAAGGCCGGGGTCCCCCTTCTTGTTAGAAGACGAGCTCGTAGACGAGAAGACTATTTCCGTCTTCGGCGCGTGGCCAGGTGCTGTTTCTCCCCTGGGCTCTCTTTTTTTCCGTTCTCGGTCGCGATCCCCTCCCCTTCTGGACCGACGAGGTCAATCTTCCCTTCCTTTGCTCCACCACCTTTTCCTCTGACTTAGCCGTTGACGACGAAGGATGCGAAGTTCTTTGAAGACGACTCGTTTTGCTTCCCGCGAAGGAAGTGACCCCTTTCGTCTCCCTACGGGCTGTTCGTTTTTCTATGTCTCGTACAAGTATTTTTTCGCCGACGACCTCCTTCTTTTTCTCGCTGCCTCTCCCTAGTCAGCAGTCGCTCGCCCTCTCGGTAGAACCGGTTTTTTTTCTAAGGCTTAAGGGGTCTTTTGCTAAGACCAGCCTTTCCCTCCTGAGCGGTTCTCGCTGTGGCCACCTCCCCATTTTTTTCTCGAACCTCCTACTGCGGGGGCCTCTAAATGGCCGCTTTTTGTTTTACTTTTTCTCGGATCGTCGTTCTATCCAGGACTCCTTCCTCCTTTGCGCGAGACCCTTTTTTCAACGCGCCGGATAAGAGATGGGCAAAACGCGGCGCCTTTTTTACCTACGTCTTCCCAAGGACACGAGCCCTCCTTGGGAGGTAGAGAACCTCCTCCCTCCAGCCAACCCTGACGGCTAGAGTTTGTTCGCGCGCTAGACGCTTTTTTTTTTTTCGGAACTTTGTAAAGGTCGTCTCTACGCCACGATTCTTCTCGCGACGTCCGTCCTAGATGATTAGGCCCCCCCTTCCTGGACCACCGTACCTTCCAATGTCGAGCGAAATCCGCGCGCCTTCCTCGTCGAGCTATCTCCGAAGAAAGGAGTATACCTGCACGCTGATGTTTTCTTCCTTTCCCCCATACTGGGCACCCCCCTCAACTTCGAATAGATGATCTGCGCCCCTTGTCCGCGAAGGAGTTCTTTGAAGGTACCTGACCGGACCCGTTTCTCGACCGGAAATCTCCGCAGACGAGTTTTTTTCTACAGCCGCTTTAAGGAAAAAGGAAGATTTCCGTCCCCCAGACACGGCTGAGGTGTACTCCCTTTCGCCCTGCCTGGCCGGATCCTCTAAAGGCCGCCTTCCATCGAGCTGACTCCCTCCGACTCCTGGAAGTTGCGAAGACCGCGTTCAACAGTCGGAAGACGGGTTAAGCTCCCTTCCCTCAGACTCGACCACTTTCCTTTTATCCGAAGCGCTGCCCTTTTCGAGCGCCCCACGCGGCTACGCGTAGCCGCCGATACGAAGAATTCCATTCTTTGAGCAACCGCCGAGATTCCCCCCTTTGGGTCGAATTCGACTTCTGGCTTCAGGGGGGCTTTAGCTCGATCACGTAATCTCCTTTCACGATTCGTTCGCGCTTCCTTTCCCCCCCCCCTTGACTACCCCAGAAGACCCACACGCTACCCCCTTTTCTCCTCCTAGAGGTCACCTTTGGAGGTTCTCCTTCGAAGGCTTCTTCGCCGGATCTCTGCTTCTCGGGTGCCGGGGTGCCGCGGGCTTTTCTCGTCCCCTGCAGCAGTAAGTTCAACGAATCCCCCCGGTCGCTCGCTGACAGCTTTCCCGTCTTGCGCAAGGGACACTATGTAGGATATGACCTCCTAAGGAGCGCTTTCGCTCGATTTTCAAGTACATCTTTCCGCGAAGATCTCCTTGAGGACCAACTGATTCTAAGACCCTTTTCCTGGACGGACGCTACCTCAAGCTACGCGTGGAGGTCGCCTTTTCGTTGCGGCCTCTCCCTCTGCAGATCGTGCGGACTGACTCCCTCCAGCCGCGCAGCATTTTCCCTCTGCGCCAGAGGTGAATCGTTTCCTCTGGCCAAGCATTATCCTAGGAGTTTTGAAACCGCGTACTACCACTTTTTGCGTCGTCCTTTTTTCCCCCCTTACGGCAAGCCCAGACCTTCTTCTCGAGATAGGCGCTGCATTCCTCGGTCCGTAGTAAGTTCCGTTCCGCAACAACGCCTCCCTTGTGCAAGCCACATCTTCGAGCTCTTCCCGACAGATCACCGACGAAGAAACTCCTTTCTGGGTGAGGACGTTCCCGCTCGACTCGCCCAAAAATCTTTTCCCTTTCCGGGAGACCCCGTGTTCCCAAGCAGTCCTCTCCAGACCTACATCCCCCTCGCGTCGGTGAGCAAAAACTCCCTGCAGTTAGCGCAGAGTACGATCTCCCCCCCCAGAGACCACGTCTTTTGCGCCTAATTTCCGGCCGCAGTGATAGGTGATGCTTTTTTTTGCGCACTCTCCCTCCCTTCTTTAGGAAGCGCTCCACAAGAAGAAGAGAGCCCCCCCTTTCGCGGTGTCTTTTCTTAGGGCTCGACGCTCGCCCGTAGTACTCGCGGAGTTTCTCTACGTCGCGTCCTAGATCCTACCTCTTTCAGGGAGGAAGTAACTAGCCTTACGAAGTTCTTTCTTCGCGCGCCAGCGAGTAGCGAGAAGTGCCCTTTCGGATTCCCCCCCCTATGAAGAGTGTTGTTTTTGCGAAAGTCTCCTTAGCTGCGTTTTCCGACGCTCGCCCTGCCCCGCCTATTTTCATCGCCTTCGGCACTCTCTGTTTCCGACTAGATTGACGAGCTGCGTTACTCTTCCGGAGACAGTCTCCCGATCACCGAGACCTTTTTTTTTGCGTTTCTCCCGCCACGGACCCCGATCTGGAGAGTTAGTCCTCCTGACCCCCCTTTACCCTTTCTGAGATAGACTATCTGTTGTCATATCCTCCTCCAAGCCGCTTTTTTGTGTGGCCGCGTGCACGATAGAGCTAGCCCTCCCCCCTC
>Ga0179591_1297016_pt1 | contig 12127 bp, 13 predicted proteins | sample CZOMad2_1_08_16f_FD_182891 | JGI IMG/M metagenome (GOLD analysis project Ga0179591, IMG submission 182891) | Vadose zone soil fungal communities from Angelo Coast Range Reserve, California, USA - CZOMad2_1_08_16fungal (PacBio error correction) | ecosystem: Environmental > Terrestrial > Soil >... | reverse complement strand
TGTTTCTTTTCCGCCTTTGGACTGGGCTGGGGAGTATCTGAAAGAATAAATCTTCCCCCCCTTGCTGAAGGCCCCCTCTCAGCCCCCCTCTGCGCCTTCAAAGCCGTTATCCGGTGCGAACCTTTCTGGGACTTGTTGGGAGTCCCTTGGCCCTGGGTCAGTAGAAGTCTCACCACCCCCTTTGCTTTTTGGCTCGCTGACCCCTTTACAACGATTAACGTTGGCTGGTTTTACTTCGTGGCTGTGCTTTTCGTGGCTGTAATCCCTTCCTTCCATCACTGGCCATTTTTTGAGTGGAAAACTACCGACATTTCGTTCCTCTTTGAGGCCGTCTGGAATTCGTTGCTGGCTGAGGGCTTTTCTACGACCAAATGTTTTTTCCCCAGAGATCAAGGCTTTCCTTTCTTTAGTGGTTTTCTTTTGTCAACACCTGGAAAATACTTCCCCTTTCTGCTGGTATACAATGGCTCGCGCCTGGTCTCTCTACCTTTTTCCCCCGGGCAAGTTTTTGACGGGGCTTTACATTTGAAAGCTGAATGTTGTTTTGACGAATCTGCAGATCCTGTTGTTTTTTACGGACTGCTTCCCCCAAGACTAGACCTCCTTTAAGGCCTGCGCGGACTTTTCTTTTCAAGGATCCCCTTAAAAGAGGAGGTTTTTTTAATGGCAATACAAGGATCCTAAAAATGCTAGCCATGGTCTTTTGGCCCTCGGCCATCTCCGAACTTGTTTTTTGTCGTAGGAGACGGGTCTTCCAAGCAACGTTGCCAGAGTCAAGTTCTAAAGATTCGCCATGGAAAACGACCAGATCACCAAGACAGGCGGCCCGAGTTGGGCGTTTCGCAAATCTTTCGGTTGTACTGTTAAGAAAAGCCGAGTTGTCATTCCAAGGACAACTCCTCTTGTGAAGGGATGGAATTTTTCCTGGCCCTAAATCTTGCAACCCCCCCCGATGCCCTCCAACGGACGCATCGGAACCACCCCCTAATAGGGTCGCGCTGGATGGTTTTCTGGGACCCTTATGGTTCTTCAACCTGTTAGTTTTGACCTTTTTCTTTTTCCTGTCTCTTTCCCTCTAACACCCCTTTGGTCTAAAGTCTTTGGCGCCGAACAACGAGCTCCTAAACTTCTGGCCCTCCAAGTGAACTCCGGACCCTAACTGACGCACTTTTGCGAGTCACGGTAGACGCTACTCTCATTTTCTTCTCCTAACCTTTGGATGGTCTAGTCCCTTTTGACTTCACTTTCAAATCGATCCCTTTCATTTTTCTCAACCTCCCCTCTTCCTACGAGATTCGTTGAAGTCTATGACGTGATTCTTTCCGGTCCTCCCAATGGAGGCTTTGTTATAGAAATTCTTAACACGTGGAATCCTTCGATCAATGACCCCCAATGCATGCCCCTTTTTGCCAAGGTCCTTCCGCTATATAAATTGAAGGCCTGCCGAGGGGCAGACGCCCCCTAATCGCAGAGTGCTCTTTCCCGCTGTTCCTTTCAAGACGAGGGCCCCCTCCCAACCGGGGGACTGCCGAAGTTGAGTTATTGATTAACTATGTCTTCCCCCCTCCCCCCCGTTGGGACTTTTTGTCCCCCTTCCCCCCCATCGACTCTTTGTAAGTACAGACGGCAGGTCGGCACCAGAGCTGCCCCCCCCCCCCCTTCCAGGAATGTCGTCCAAGAGGTTCCCATGAGCACTCGCGGCAGGTGAGCTTTAGTTAGGGCGAGGCCTGCTGCCTTTCTTCCCCCCCCTCTCAAACCCCTCATGTTCGTTATCGCTTGCCTCCTTCTTGCAGTGCTCTTTGCTCCGGCTCACGTACATGCGTTAAGTTCGGCAACTTCTCCCGCACATTCTACCGGACCCAGGAAGTTCTCGGCGTGCAATCTCGATTTGCACCAGCCCTCCCCCACCACACCTATGACACCATTGGCTTTCTTTCTTCAGATTTACTCCCCATCCCTTCTCTTTATTTCAGTCCCGTTGCGGGGTACCTCCCCCCTCATCCACGAGTTCTCTGTCCTATGCTTACGAAATTCGAGTCTTTCCATTCGTTGCCATTCACGTTCTGAGGACCCTTACGTAGGAGATTGACAAATTTCCCTTGTTGCCCATTCGGGCCATACCTTCATAGTGTCAGCCATAAATCAATGTTATTCCCCTCCTTTTTAGTGTCGAGCAAGCATTTCTTTCAACCCAGTGCTTTTGAGTGATTAATCGTCCCAACTGTCACGTACGTCCATTTTGTTAGAATGGATTTCAAAGTGGGTCTTCAAGTAGCGTCTAGCTCCCCCCTGTTTTTTCCCCAGTCTTTAAAGGTTCTCTGTAGTCTTCTTTATGACCTCTTCTAACTGAGTCAGTTTGACAGGTTTTTCTCCCGATCCTGATTTACCCTCCTTTTTGGCCCGTTTCCCCAAGCCGATGTGGACTGGGCCCACTCGTGACGAAATATTTTCGTTGGCTGATACACATTCCCCTTCCTTTCCCCTTTTTTGACTCCATTTCGGTCTAACGGTTCAGAAATGCGCATTTCTTTCCGCGCGCCTTTCTTTCCGCGCCGAGCCGGTTGTAGCCGTTCAACGGAAATCGGACGTAACTTCGTTCTTTAGCAAGCGGTCGACCAGGTTTCCGCTTCCCTCTTCCTTGATCACAACGTAGGATACTAACTAACGTTGTTCCCCCCCTTTCCTGAGGGCGACGGCTTAGTTGCAGTCGCCCCTCCTAACCGTGTACAAGAAGAAAGAGATCACGACAATCCTATTTTGAGAATGTAGGAGGTAGAGTATCAGTACTTTAGCTTGCATTGTAATGCGTGTATGTTATCCCCTCGAAACTTATTTTTTGTTTTCAAAGTCTAGCGCGGTGTTATAGGGGTATCCTTTTTCATTTTTTTATTGGAAGCTTTTAAAGGATTTTTGTGTTCTTCCAGCCCCATCCCAACGAATATTAAAGGTAGGGAGAACGGAGGAGAGACATGCCTCTTTCATCCATGACCACTCCTATATTCCCTACTGTTTTTTTTTTTTTTTGATCGTAGTCATTTAATGATGGCATCTTCAGCTTTTTTCTGGTTTATCCGAACTCCTCTCTTTGCCTCCCCATCTCCTTGAACCCCCCGTCAATTAAAACCCCCAAACCCCCTACCACAACACTGCGCGCCACCGAAACCTGGTATTCTTCCCCGTCACTAGTTCGTACCACTACCCATCATCAATTGCCAACCCAGTTCTGAGTTTTTGTTGTGTAACCCCCGGGGGTGGGTGGGACCGGTCCGAACACCGGGACTGAGCCAGGAGCGCAGAACCCCACAACCGCACTTGTGAAACGGTGAAGCACCTCCTTGTCCCCTCTGGTTCGTTAGGGGGATAAGTCATTGTGAGGGAGGGGACTATTAGTAACCCCCCCGGCCACAGCCCCCCTATTTAGACCTTTAGACTGCAATCCTATGCGGCATTTCCCCTAACCCTCCCCACTACGCTTCCAGATCCCCCCCCGCACGTCCTCGTCCTAACTTTGCCTCGTCCCCTATCCCCCCCTCCCGCCTCAAACATCACTGCGTTACGTGCACCAAAGGCCCTAGCACCCCGGCAGACCGACGCCTTGTCTTTCAAAGAGGGGGCCCGGTCTTCTGTGACCGACGTTATTTTCTTCCCCTCCCTCTGGCCTCACCCACCCTTAAGGTCCGACCTTTAGGAACTCCTGTTCATTCGCTATGTTCACTCCCTTACCGTTTCTAGACCCTTCGGTTTTTCCCTGCGCCTCACATAACCTCCTAGAGCTTTGTCAGGTTCCTCCTACCCTTCGTCCCACCTGTTCGCCTTTTCTGAGTGCCCTCCCTGATCCCTCCCCCCACTCCCCTCTTCTGTTGCCTTTCCGCCTTGCTACATTGATCAGAAGGACTGCCCGACCATTTCGCCCTCCGGTGCTCCCTCTCCTGGTGCATCTTTTTGTGTCATGACTACACATAACTCCCGTATACGCCTGACATCTACCGGATAAAACCCTTTTCAGACGCAGCCGCGACTTATGACCCACCGTTCTCCCATCCATGTTCCTCCTCCGCTTTCCCAAACAAAATTCCCCCCCCCCTTGTTGTCCTCCTTTTTCAGTTGGACTACTCCACATCACGTGAGGTTCAGAACTCTGTTCTCTTCACCCCTTTCAAGTCGGCGAAAATCGCTTTCGTCCGTGTTTTCCTATTATTTTCGTCGAGCAACAATTGGATTGGCCGTTCCCTTCCGACGACAGCCGAATCGACTCGTGAATCCCTCATATCCCGTCCCCATGGTACGGTGCCCCCTCTTTTTTAATCACCTCCCCGACAAGAACTTATGGAGTCTTCGACCTCGCTCCCAAAGCCCCCCCTGTCCCAGCATGCCCTTCCTCTAATTCTCCTCCATTACGCTTTTCCCTTTTCCCAATAGCCCTGCCAATGGTCCCACCCTTGTGTCAATTGGGCTTGGCTGGGGCCTACCCGTGGACTGCTTTACCTCTTTCCTGCATCTCCCCCTGCTATGGTATCATGATCTTGTTTCTTAATAGATCGTGCTCCTTGGAGCCGAGTCGCACATAGACGTCCCCGAGTTCTTCCTCTCACACCGGAACCCATTCTTTTTTTTGCCGCCCATAGCCAGTCCTGCCGACAAAAAACGACCAAGCCTGCGCGGAGTCTCCCCTATCGGAAACTCTGAGCCCGTCACAGCAGCAGCGGTCAGGTATCTTTGTCGTTCCGACTTCCCTTTCCTTACCCCCCTGCGCCCCCTCGTTGATTGGGGGTATACAGCCTCGTGCCATCCACGTGTAGTGCCGCCCTTCACTTCGTATTAAATAAACTGTTGAATTGCATACGGACGGGCCCTTTTTCCCCCGTCTTCCTCGACCCTTGCGAGTATGACTGTTAGTCAAGAAGCGTTCTCATTCAATGGATATAGCTTGATCTGCCTTGTCACCCGCATTATTCAGCCTTTTAAGGCCATCGATTCGGTTCTTTTTTTTCCTCCGCCAGAATACCCCCTCCCTGACTTTTTCCTTTCTTACAATCGTAATGATGATCCTGCCAACTGTCATTACTCGCGTAGTATCCCCCCCCCCCCCCCCCCCCCCCCCACTGTTTTCTCCCCCTGCAGGCCCTCACCCCAAACCTCTTCGCTTAAAGTATTTCTTTCCCCGACTCAGACACTCCAGTCGCAATCTCGCCCCCTCAGTCTTAGCTTCAGGGGCTCCCGCAAGTTCTTCTTTTGGAATTACGTATTTCACTTCACAGGTGATTGCTCCCCCTTTTTTTCCTTCTTTCTCTCAAAGCTCTTGCCTGTGTTTATTCGAGTGCGCCAGCCGACAATCTCCGCAGAAGCGCAACCCCACCTTTTGCGTCCCCTCTTCCCCCCCCCAATCAAACCCCACCTCTCCCTTAACCGCTGTAGTTTTTGGTTCCGAAGCCGTCTTTGGCTTTAGATGGTGGCTCATTTTAAGCGCCAAGGGCCCTCCAAGCGGAAGCTCTCTTTCACCTCCAACTCTCTGGATTTGCGTCCATCTAAAGATGCGATTCAGCCCCTCCCGCGGACGACTTTGTTGTGGGTAGTTTCCCTCGTACCATACGTTTCCGTCGAGGATCGCCCCCTCTCCCACAACCCCGTCGCGTGGCCACGCACCAAAGCCTTTCGGCACGTGCATTGTCCATCCGTGTGTATACATTGCCCAGCTTCGTGACCCCTTTCTTCCTTCCCTCTTGACTTCCCCCCCCCCCCCTTCGGCGCTTCTTGGAGCCTTAAAGACCAGCTTCTCGGCATATCCTTCTCCAACAAGCCAGAATTTTTCATTTCAATTGCGCTGTCCACAATCTTCAATCGTCCCCTCCCTTCAAACGTGTTGCCTTATGGGCCCGTAGTCCGCTCAGTGATACCATCCCCCTTCATTTTCCTTGGGTTTTTGACCAACAACGGATGCCAGGCCCTGATAGCGTTGAAACCCCCATTTTAGTTCCCTCCCTTCCAGCCTCTACATTTCAGTCTCGACACACCCTCTAAATGGCGAAGGCATCTTTTTTTCGGCTCCCATGGCCTGTTGGCCTTTCCCCCCACGGCCCTTGACACCCACAGCCACGCTCCCATCCGCTGAACGCACCCCCTTTGGAATCGTTTGAGCGTGGTCGCCCTCAAGGCCAACGCCATGTTTGCTGCAGCCCCTTTCTCTTCCCACCCCTCGCCCACAGTCCCAGTTTCCCCCTTTCAGCACCGCTTACGGCTTGGATGGCCTTTTCGCGCGTAAAGTTTTTTCCTAAACTTTTTTCCCCTTCCGAGTGTATCTCTTTCAAGTCTCGTCAAGCCCCTTCCCGCGGCGAAAACTCTCTCTCTTTTTCTCCCCCCTCTCCCTTTTTTTGATTTTGTTCGTTGACCGGTTTTTGGATTTTTCCGATCTTGAAAGTTTCCTAGACACGCCTCGCCGGTCATTCGCCGATCTTTACCGCGACTGCTCAGCCAACCTTCTCCAAGAGAGTCGATTACTGCCTTTTCCTTTTTTGTGTTTGTCCCTGGTGTCTTAAGGCGGACACATCCAACCAAATGCGTTGGCCTTGGTCCTCCCAAACAGTCCCCCCCTTTTTTATGTTTTCGTCAATTTACTTTGCTTTGAGAGTGCGGTTCCTTTTCCTGGAAGATTCTTTGAAGGCCACCTACTACTTCCCTTTTTTTTCCCAACTCTTCGCCATTTTCCCGTGTAGCCTTTGACTGGAGTGATTCTGGCCGATAGAGGGTGCTGACCACCCCAAACCCCCCCTTCCCGATCAAGGCTTTTACACTGGCATCCGTTTCTTTTTTTACAAAAACCCCTCCGGCCTAGGGCCTTGTACTCATGGATTAGACCTTTCCTTGTACGTGTGCAACTGGTTCTTCCCCCCCGTTTTTTCCTTTGGGACGGACTTTCGTTTTCCCGCCTTGAAATGAACATGCTGGTGTTGGGACGAAGTCCTCCGCTCCTTGCTGGTCTGTCCACTTTCTTCCATCCTCCTTTTTTTTGTACCTCTGCTTCTGGATCTGATCCATTAGTCACTCTTATTCAACGCTTCTCAATGGCACCCAATATACAACGGCCTTCGGACTACCTTCACGGATCTGTTGGCGTGGAAATAGCGACGGTGGTTGTTGTCGGTCCCGCGGGGAGGCGTCCCGCAGTTGCCCAGCGGAAACGATTACGATCCCTCAACATCCTGGTATTGGAGTATGTCTCACTCTTCATCGGGGGTCGCAAATACTAAACTTGAGGACCCACTGACCCTCCCCTCTACTTCTTCCTAACCATTTCCCCTGAAATGATTCGCCCCCACCAGATTCCCCTCCCAGACGCGTTCTGAACAAAAAACCCCTTCCTGTAGGGCGTTCAGAGTGGTTTGATTTTTCGTGATATGGCAACCTTTGTTAGTTTTCTCCTTCTCTCCGCGTCTTGTCGCCCTAAAAGCTATTCCCCAGAGATGATTTGGCTTTTTCGACAAAAGCCCGGAGCTTGAACCCCGGAAGCCCTCATTCAATGCCTCTTCGACAATTTTTCTCTTTTTTCGGGAGGACGATAACTGAGGGCTTCTCGGCGGAAACTTGTCCTTTCTGAGTAGAAGATATATTTCAATCTACCCCTCCCCTGGCCCCTTTCCACTCCGATAAGGAGTAGTACTTCCGGATATGAAGTTGACGATTTTTTTTGCCCCTAATTGCCCCTGGGTTTTGTTCTCTGCCCCTTATTTGCCAGGAATCAGAAGCTCTTTAAAAAATGCTCCTGCTTTGGACAAGGCTTGACTTCAGAGATAGACCTCATGCCAGACGGCGGACTTCCCAGCTATCCTCCGCTTTCGGGAAGTCCTGTTTTTAGGGTTTCCTCCGATGCAAAAGCCCCATGGATGTTGATTTATACTCTTGAAGGCGCGACTTCCCCGTGGAGCGGCACGTTTACTGCTCGTTTCACCCCGACTCTCTCTTTTCTCTAAGGACAGTAGCGCACGCAGGAGATGACACCTTTCCGCCGGAGTCCCTCTCTTCCTTTAAAGTCCCTAGTCCTTCCTGCGGCATTTGTCTCGGTCGTTCGCTTGATCCTGGTCTTCCTCTCGGCCGAACCCCCCGGTCATTGTCGGGGGCATCTTTTCTCCTCGTGCAGTGCTCTTCTAGGCTACAGTACCCCTCTAATAGGACCCCTTTTGTCTACCTTCAGTCGACAACCCTTCTTCAATCCGACACCTTCTCCCTTTTGACCCAGCCGCCAGACCCATTTCCGAGGACCACAGTGGCCTTCTGTTTGCACGAGTTACGCCTCCTTTGTCCTTCCCCTTGCCGATTGGGTTTGAGTACCATCAGTCCTCCGACGAGTTCTTCTTTGCCTCTGCTTCGACCTTTCAAATTACATTTTGACGATCACTTCTTTACTTTTCTTCGGACATTTCGGCGCGTCCCTACCAATCAGAACCTTCTTCTGACGGAGAAGCAATTAGTGTGACCCTAATCATAATAACAACATTCTTCGAATTGTAGTTTCTCTCGAGCACTGCCTTCAACTCCGTGATGTCTTTCTTACTGACGGCACCCACTTCCCTGACCGTTTGGTTTTATCCTTTATTTCAGTAAGTGTTTTATGACAGGGTGTATCGGCCCACTTTTATCCATGCTTGAACTGTCTTAATGTAGTGTTGACCAGTCAAGTAATTGGGAACGGGTCGGTGCTTGGTTTTGGCAAAATTGTTCGAGTGGGTCCCCCCTCTTCGTGCCGTTCGCCCATTCGATGTGTCTGGGACCTGTAAAACCGGACCGTTCGTTTGATGATAAACTGCACCGCGCAATTTTTTTTTTCTGGATACGGTCGAGAACTTTTCGGAGAAGACCTCTCATTTCCTTTCCGATCTGCCTTGCGCGCCACGGAGGCTCGGTAGACCGTTCCAGGAATAAGCCCGCGTTCCTAGGACTTGTTTGAGAACTTTTTCTTCCGGCTCTTTGTTTCCTTCCCAGGACAGTCCCCCAAGTAGGATACCAAGATAAATGGACCGTTTCGCTATTCTTTCGGTGAGGGCGACTTGCTGCCAGTGAGTCGCCTGTTTTTTGCACCGTGTAGCCGCACCCCTCACTCAGAACGTTTTTTTGTTTTCTTTTGAAATTGGCTGGTGTGTTTTCCTCCTCGCCACTTCCTGTTTCGTGGACGCCGCGGTGTTCTTGGGAGGACGGGAGGTTTTTTCCGTTGGCGTTTTGCGATGTCGGTTAAAGGATTTGAGGAATACGATATCCAGTTTCTCTGCTTAGATAGCTGATTTGCAGGAAATATCTCTCCTTCCTCCCCAATAAGGTGGGTGTTGTTGCCTTTCCCGATATGTCATGCTGGCCGTCAGCGTCCTTATTGAGACGAAATGAAGTCTTCTCTCAAATCCATTGAACCGTCCTCCCCCCCAAACTCCACTAACCTCCTCCTCACCGGCCAACGAAACCGTGATCCTGGTCGCTTCCCGAAAAAATAAGTGCCATTAGAAACCACCACTGTTTTTAGTGCGGCGAGATTTTTACCTTTTCTGGATGGTTCGCCCAGGGTCCCGACGTCCCCCCTAAACGGTACGCCTTCTATTTCGCTAGTGTTTGTATCCTAAGTTGGTGATTCTATTACTGGTCTCCGCGGCCATGGTCTACCGCTTTTTCAAACCTTCCGTTAAATTGCTATACCTTTCCGAAACTCCTAATCTTTTGATTGACACGGTCGATTCCAAACTGAAACTCGCCTAAAGAAACCGTTTTCTGCCCGGCCCTGGCTAAACCCTTTGCGCGAGGTCTTTTCCCTCAACGATTCGGGTTTTCCCTTTCCATGACAGCCCCCCGTAGCTGGGATCTTCACGAAGCGTTAACACCTCTTCGTTACACCTCCCCCCCCCCAAGTCCTCCGTTGCCATCGTTAGAAATACCTTAAGCAGAAACCTGGGCCCCCCCCAAAATATTGTCTCTCTTTATCTACGCCTTCCCCCCTGTCCCTCTTCCTTTAATGCCCCTTGCCGAACAAAAATTTTCTTTACCGTGCTCTTTGACTGTCTGCGAATCCCCCAAACATACTTAAGTAAATGCTCGTTTTCCCGAACCTGAGACAAGGGTCTCTTTTTTGCTTGATTTTTATCAATTAAGGTTACGTCCGTCTGACGGCAACACCTTCGGAGTCTTACGTTCCGCCTGAAGGTCCGCATCGTCCGTGGAATCAAGTTGCATCGTAACCTGGAATTCCGAGTTCGACTTATTCCGAAGACCTCGTTTAGTATGTCTGGAATCAAACCGGCTTCCAACGCTCCCCCCATGCATGCTTCCCCTAGACAGATTGACCTGGGGGGTAACTCTCTCCCATGGGATGGATTGGCTTTTCCCAATCGGTTTATTCCCCTCCGGTTGCGACTTACTAGTACTTCAACCTTAGATCCTCCTTTTCTGTTCTTGCCGGTACCCCCCCCCCCCACACCCCCCCCACCCCCCAGGAGCCTTTCCTACGCTCACTGACCCTTCTTCTCAATCCTTCCCCCGACCATGACCTTTTGATACCGCCATCCCTGATTCCTTGAACGACCAAGCACTCACCTGCCCCCTTCTTCTCCTGGAGATTAATTCTAAAGCAGACATGCCGCCAAGCTTTTTTTAGCGCCTGGTTTGCTCCCACTGCCGCTTAATAACAGATGACTTCGTGGATTGGGGACCCTTCCCTTCCCTCACTTGCCCCTTGTAGTGAAGCCCTCCCCCCCTTCACTTCGTATACATCAACCCGTGTTTTCTTTGCTTTTTTCCTGTTTAATTGTCCAGTGCCCTAAATCGAAGAAAAATCGGCGCTTCCTTTTTTATTCACAAGTCCTTTCCCTTTCCTTTTTCTTCTAGCTTGCCCTTCAACTTTTGCCCCCAAAAGCATTTCTTTTTGAATGCAATCCCGATTTTCATGTTGGCGAAGCTATTATACCAAACCCTAGCCGCCATTGCGGGATGCCAGTTCCACTTCCGTACACTCCTATCCTCATACTCTCGCTCTTTAAATGCTGTTTGAGAAAAATAAGGGCCCCCCCTGGATCGTCGACCCTTATCCTTTCGTAGAATAATCATAAGCGGTTCCCGCTCGCCGTCATTAGCTTCTCCTTTTTCTCAAAAGTTTAGGCCCCGTTTTTATAGTCCGTATCTTTCGGCTGTCCAGGTTTCCCGGACTCCCTCCGGTTCTTATCGCCCCCCCAGCTCTTTGCCCGTAGCTTGTGATAGTGCGCCAGCGCCAATCTACTCACGAGAATGCGCAATTCCCCCACCTTTGTCGTCAAAATATCGTTACCCCCCCCCAACCCCCTCTTCGCCCCTTACTTGTTTTTTTGGTTCCGACTTGTTTTCTCTTGCATCGGGTTTTGGAACCTTCTTCCGGCCAGGGTTGGCCATCCTTCTCCACCATTTTTAAGGGATAAGTTTTCCCCCTCCGGCGAGAGTGTTCTCCAGCCCCGATGCCTGGCGAGAAGACGCCAACGGCGGGAAGAAGGATGTTTTTTCTTGGCAACTCGTCCTTCTGCCCAAATGCGCTTTCCTCCCCCGCTTGACCCTAACCAAAACCCACGTCCGCCTCTTTCCGCCAAACACCCGTCTGGCACGTGCCGGGTCGTCATCACCGCTTTATTTCCAGAGAAACTTTTTTTTTCCCGATTGATCCTTGACTCGATCCAGGCCATCACTAAAACCCTGCCGCTTGTCGGAGGCTCAAGCCGGATATGCATATTTTTAGTACAACAGCCAGCCCGTTTTTCCTTTTAAATGAGATGCACCACCCCTTGAAAGCGTCACCTTTCACAACGGGACGCCCGCTTCGCAGGTTCCCTCTCCCCTAACTCCTTTTCCTTTTTTGACGCCCCAACCCCGCGTTCTCACGCCGCTTTCTTGACCCACCATCCTTGTCCAGCCCCTTTCCAGACTTCGTCAGAGAAGGTTTTCCGAATCTTCAGTATTTTCCATCTTTCCCATGTCCTGTTTCTTTTTTCTTTTTTCATGTCGTTGGCCAAATCTCCCCGGAAAGCCTTCCCCTGATCCTTTCCGCACAACACGGTTCATCTTGTGGTCCGAGCGATTTTTTATCCAAGGCAACCCCCTTTTGTTTTCATGTGTCCCCCCCCGACGAAAAAGGTCC
>Ga0179591_1227335_pt1 | contig 12127 bp, 16 predicted proteins | sample CZOMad2_1_08_16f_FD_182891 | JGI IMG/M metagenome (GOLD analysis project Ga0179591, IMG submission 182891) | Vadose zone soil fungal communities from Angelo Coast Range Reserve, California, USA - CZOMad2_1_08_16fungal (PacBio error correction) | ecosystem: Environmental > Terrestrial > Soil >... | reverse complement strand
TGTTCCTGGTACTTTTTTTTGAGAGAAACCCACCCCTGTGTGAATTTGCGTAACCTAACCCCCCCTGCCTTGGCTGTTGGGAAAAAACTTCTGACTCCTCTCTTTTCTCCCCTTATTTATGGCACCACCAGCCCTCGGGGGGGAGATTTCTTTTTTTTTCTTCTGCCAAAAGCTCCCCACTCTTTTTCTATTCCTGTCAACCTCTGTAAAGGGCCCTTCCCGCCGTGTGTTGTTGCGACCCCACAGCGGGGATTTCTGGTTTTTTGACGCAGTCTCCTAACCAACCCACATCGTTATAGATCGTGTCTGATTTTCACCCCCTCCACCCCCGGACCCTGGTCCGCGATCACATTCGAGCGTTTCTTTTTCCCCCTTGAACAATTTGGCCGCTTTCCTCGCTGGTACATGCTTTTTTTTTTTGCACGTTGGATATTACCGTGGATGGCAAGTTTTACAGGCCCCTTCCCCCCTTTGTTTGTCAGGCCCAACCTCCAGTTTTTCAGTTGATCGGGCTTTTTTAGCAGGCATCGATGTTTTTGGGCACACCACGCCGGATTGCACCTTTTTTTTTACCTTTTTTTTGCTTTTTTTTTCTCATTTCAAAGTTGCCGAAGGGTATCTATGTTCCTTAGTTTTCGTGCGTTTTCCCCCCTTCTTTTGCGTTGCTGTCGGTTTTTTTCCCCGTTTTTGCACAACCCTAGAATTTCCTTTTTCTCCCCTGCTTTTTTTTTTCTTTTTTCTTTATCTTTCTGTTCCCCCCGTCTTTTGGCCACCCATTTTTTCCCAAATACCCCAACGGCGGATAATACTTTCCATTTTTAAGGAATAATCTGAGTTTGAGCAGACGGTTTGCTTAAACGATAACCCCTTACCTCCCCTAAGGTATAATTTGAACTAAGTTGTGTTTTTCTCTGGAAAGGGAGCCCCCCCCCCCTTTGGTCCGACAGTCGTCCCCCCCCCCCTGGGCCCCCCCCATTCCGCTTTTCTCCCTGGACTCTGGCTATCCTCTTTCCAAGTCTCTGTTGAAACAAAACCCTCGCCCTAATCCCAACCCCATCTGGGCCTCGTGTTCTTGGTGTCCCCTTGGGTTCTCAATAATGGCCCAGTCTCCCAAGGAGTTCTGTGATTGTCTCCTCTTCCCCCCCACAGCAAACTGGCCGCCAGGGCATTCTTCGGACCTTGGTACATTTTTTCCTTTTTGGGGCCTTCTTTTGGTTTTACCCCCTTCCCGAACCCAGAGGAAACTGATTGTCCCCGGGCAAGTTCTGGCCCTCTACCTACAAGGGTGGTTTGACAACCCCTTTTTGGAACAAGGTAACTCCTTGGTGTTATGCTTCAGTGAGTGGTGGCCTCCTTGTGACCCCCACCCCGTTTCTCGGGTGATCTTTTCTCCACCCCCGCGGGACGGGCCGGGGTCTTCACTTCTGTTCCAAAAAACCACCAATAACCCACCCCCCCACAAAATTTCGTTCGGTGCCCGACGGCCTTTTGTCCTACCCCCCCAACACAACTCTTTTGGTCCGATGGCTGGTTTTTTTTTTTTTTTTTTTTCCCCCCACAAGAACCGTTCCCTTATCAAGGACCCCATCGGGTTGCCCTTTGGCACCAAAAACCGCTGCCGTTTTTTTACCCCCCGTGCTCACCCTTTACGTGGGCCCCTTACCCTATGGTTCAGGTAAACTCCTTCCCTTTTTTTCTGTCGTTCAGTTTATTCGGGAATTCTTGCATTTCTCTACTATCGCCCTCTCCCCCCCCCCCAACCTGGTTTGCATGTTGTCCCTTTTGGTCGTGAGGTTTCGTTCTCTTTCAACCCATTGTTTGCAGTGGCGTTTTCCATTACCCCCCACCAAAAAGTTTTGCAGCCAGGTTTCCCTCCCCAGAAAAAACCACTTTCATCGGGTATGTACTGGCCCCCCCACCCCCAAAACAAAAAATCTGTGTGGTTTTGAAGCAAAGTTCCAAACCCCCCCCCCACCCCCACTTCTGTCAAACTCTCCTTTTTGTCATGCTTTATGTCTGGTTTGGGCGTTTTCTTTTCATTGTGCTTTTTGCCGGGCCCGGGTTTGGTGTGATGGCTGGTTTCTGGGGGACGCTTTTTTGATTGCTCTTCTTCGGGCAACCTTTTACTTCCTTTTTCCTGTTTCCCCATCCGTCCAGCCCACTTTTCTTTTCAAGTGGGATTTCCTGGGACATGTTTTTTTGTGTTTTTTCGAATTCTTCAACCCTCCGGTGCGCTTTTCCTTTTTTTGCCCTTTTCCCCTCAGGTTGACAAGCTTGTCCGGGGAAGGCGCCCAATGTAGTTTTTGCCCCCTGTGGTTTTTTTTTCTCGCCGTGTGCCTGGGGTCTTTGGGGATTCCCTGTCCTCCTGTTTTTACTCTCTTCTTTTTTTTCCCTCCCTTTACTTTGTTGTTTTTTTTGAGGAAAGGAGATAGCCAGAAGGTCTTCCAGTCCATTCACTATTCCATTTTTGGCGGTCGAGGCTTGGGGTTGAGAAAACGCAGGGGTTCCCCTTCCCCTTTACATTCTTTTTTCTTCCACCTGCGATCAACAGTGTCTCTCACCTTTTGGGGCTTGGATTTCCCTTCTACAACCACGATGTAAAGGATACCCGTCCCCCCCCTCCTGGGGGTCTTCCGGGGAATTTGACCTCCAGTGTTTCTTGCCCCATTTTCTTTGGTTTTCCCGTCTTTTTCCCCCTCCTCAAGGCGTTACAACAATAACACAGCCCTTTCCCCCCCTTTCCCCCCCCTTTTGCCTGCGAAGGGGCCCCGATTTCACCTCCCCGTCACCTAGGAACTGTTTGTTCCCTCCCCAAAAGTGGTGCTCTTTGTTAGTTTTTTCGAAAGGCGTGGTTTTGTGTCCCCCCTGTACTTCCCCCACTCGTTTTTGTTTTTGACGGGGTGCGCCGCTCCCCCCTTCTGATTACCTAGCTGCAACCGTTTTTTCCCTTTCCCACCTTTTGACCCTTTGTTTGTTTGACCGCTTGCCAAAAGAAAGGCCTTCCACCTTCCCCCTTTTTCGTTTTCCCCCAGGGTCCGTCGTCCCCCCTTCCCCCCCCTTGTACTTTCCGAATCTTGCCCCCTTCTTACTCGTAGGGACAAAGCTGTTGCGGGCCACGTACGCTTCTGCCCCCTCACCCGCTAGGTGTGGTCCCGGCTGCCCTTTTTTTCCCTTCTGGTTTGCTTGGCCAAGAAACCCCAGTCTTTCTAAAGCTGTTTTGAGGGAACCTCGTCCCTTCCCTCGATCTTGTGATCCCATCTTGGAGACCCCCCCGGTTGGTGGTTGGCCCCCCATCTCTTAACCGGTTTTGTTAACCGTTTGTTCAGCCTCCCCCCGCATGGCAGACACACCCTTTTTTTTTTTCAACGTCTGTTTCCTCTGGTGTCCAAAAGGCACCCCGTTTCTATCGGGACCGATAATTTCCCTGTATGGTTTTCTAGGTTACCCCCTTAGGTCCACTCCTTGTAAAAGTCCAACCCCCCACCCTTTTTTCTGCCCTCTTTTTCAGTGCTGGGGTCATATCCCTTCCTCCCTCGCGCTTTTTTCCTTACCATTGACAGAGCCAGGATGGTTTCTTTTTTCTCCCCTTTCTGGTGAAAACCCACAACCGTGCAGATTAGCACATGTTGTCGTCCAGGGGAAGGTTTTTTTTTGGTCCTTTAATTGCCGGCGCCCTCTTCCTTTCCCCCCCCCCTCCTTCCCCCCCTCCCTATCCGGCCTTTGTCCTTTTCCTCCCCAATGGGTAGTCATGACCGGCCCCCTGCACATACCTTTCTCTCAGTGTAATCTAGAGTTTGCGTTTACTACAGCAACCTCCGATGGCATCACTCCCCCCACTTCGACCATTCAATATTCCCGGAGGTTTAATGTTGCCTTTGAGTCCCCCGTGGTTTCAATTTTTTCTGTGCATTCGGTTTAGGGGGGGGAACATCTGTTGTTTTGGGGTCCGGCCCACAACTCCACCACTCTGTTCCTGACTCACAACCAAACCTACACAAAAACTACCTACCACCGCCACCCCCCCCCGCCCCCACCCCCCCACCCCCCCCCCACCCCCCCCCCCCCCCCACACTCAACACACCCCCCCCCCCCCCACCCCCCCCCCCCCACCATCCCCCCCGCCGCCCTTCCCGAACCTTGCTTTTTTTGGGGCCCGGCCCATGTTTTTTTCTTTTTCTTCCCGAACTCGGGTCCTCTCGGCAACGTCGTACAGCTTCGTTTTTTCCTCGCCCCCCCTGGTTTCTTGTCCGCTCGGCTCTAACGTTTGATTCGTTTTACCCCCCCGGTCAGCGTTTTTGTGGGTTTTGAGGGTTTCATGGATCTTGTGGGGGTTTTTTTCAGTTCTCTTCCTTTTCCTCCAGTTGTCTTTTTTCTCTTGCAGTTCCGGGGGGTCCGACCCTTTGGACGGGGACCCACCGCCGCATGGTTATTATGTGGTTTTTTTTGGCTTCCCCCGCAAGTTCCCTCCCCCGCCGTCGCTTGCCATTTGTCCCCCCGGTGTCCTTCCCCCCATAACCGAAGTTTTCTTGCATCCAGGTTATTTTCGTTTTTTGGCCATGCTCGGTCCAAGCCCGATTTCCCCCCTCCCCATCTTCCTGCTCTTGTCTGTTTGCCACGGTTTTTTTTTCTTTTGTTTTGCTGCTCACACCTGATTTAGTTTTGCTTCTTTGGTTAGGTAGTGGCAACGCTTCTCCACCATCCTTTTTTTGACTTTGTTTTTTTTCTTTTTTGACCTTTTTTGTGTTTTCGCTCCTTTTTGCCACCCCGCAGGCCCCCCTTTCTTCAGGCGCAAGGACCCATTTTTCACTTGGGGAGTGTGGAAATACACCCCGGACCAGGGGCGCCTGCGCCTTTTGCTCGAAGTGGTTTTTGCCCCCCCCCCAACCCTTTCTCCCCAACTTGTACTTCCCATGGCGTTTCTTCCTTCTCTCACTGCATTGTGACCCGATTCCCCAAACGAAGTTCAACCACCAACTCTTTCCTCCCCCGTGCTTTGGTTAAGCTACGTTCTTTTCACCAAGTGAAGCTGCATTGCCTCGAGAAAAATGCTTCCCCCACCCTTCAACGTGTCGTTGTAGCCTTGCCTGCCTTCTTTAGAGTTTTTCGGCTTTTTTTCCGTTTGGGCCTTTTATTGAAGATGGGTTTATTTCTTTCCCTTATTTTTACGGCAGCATCTTTCTCGTTTCCCCCCGGCCGACCACACTCCCTCACCGGCCCCCTTGTTTCTCCCGTGTCGTGATCCCGATCATTCAACCTTTCCCCCCCCCCACCTTTTCCACCTTTCGGAATGTTTTTCCTTTTATTTGCTTGATTGGAAAGATTCCCCTTTTTTCTCTATTCACACCTCTACTTTTTTTTCCCCCGCTGATTGCGAACCGTGCCCCTTCCCCCTCCCCATTTTTTGCTTTCTTCTGTCGTACCCCCCCCCCTCCCCTGTTTTGGTTAACGGGTTTTTTGTCCTTCCTCGATTTTAGTGAACCCCCATGTGACCCCCCCTTTTTTTTTTGTTTTTTGAACCTCGATGGCGTTTGGTTCCGTCCTGACGAATTCGAATTATTTTACCGGGGGTTTGGGGAGTTTTTCTCTCTTATCCCTTTTTCTCTTTACTCTGTGGTCCAGCTCCCCCCATTGACTTTGAATTATCTATATTTTCACCCCCTTTCCTTCCCCCTTGTGTGTTTGTAGAGGATGGGATTGATCTTTTTTTTCTTTCTTTTTAGGTGGACACCCTCTCCCTTCCCCGTTGCTTTGATTACGATTTCCCCCACCCTTTTATGAGGTTTGGGCGACCACTCGAAGTCCCTTTCCTGACCTGCCATCCCCCCAACCTCCTTTCTGTCCTCTGTGTATTCCAAAAACCCGGCAGGTTGCTCCGTTTTCCCCCCAACCATTCGCTTTACCCCCCTAAACCTGAACCAGGACTTTCTGCTCCTTGTGTTCCGACACTTTTGTCCCTGAAGTTGCTTTGTTTTTTTGTTTGGCTTCCGTTTGCTACCGCGTTTTTAACTTTTCCCTTTTCTTTTTCTCTCCTGTGAAGCTTCTCCCTCCCCCCCCTCTCCCCTCAAGACAAACCTCCCCCTGTCATTTCAGTGTTTTGTTTTTTCATTTTTTTTTCCCACGACGTGTTATTTCCCGTGTCGTCTTTTTTTTTTCCTCCAGCTGGCCCCCTGTCTTTTTGGAGGTGTTTTGGTCTCCTGTCCCTGTTCAGGCCTTGCTCGCTTTGGCTTTGGTCCAAAAAAATGTAATGTTTGAACAGTTTTCCCCCCCCCGTCTAACCCCCATTGAGAAAACACTTCGGGCCCTTCCTCCCGCCCCAACCACGCTGATGTCCTGGGCCCTGCCTTTTTCCCCCGTCCAACCTCCCTTTTGTGGGTTTTTCCAACAAGCGGTTTTTTTTTTTTTTCGTTTTTCCCCTGAAACGATTCATTTTTTACCGTAGCCCTTTTCAAATTTTTACGGGTTTCGGTTCCCGTGTTTTGACTTCGGTGTGTTTCAGAGCCACCCCCGTTGTTTAGGGCGACCGGATTTTCCTCCTTTGCACCCTTCCATGGTTGAGGTCTGGTGGTTTGCCAAGCACTTTTTGGCGAGCGGGGTCTGTTCTTGGATCTGTCTCTCCCCCATCTCTTCCCTCTTTTTTTGTTTGAGGCCAACCAAAACTCCAAAGTTCAACTGTTCTTGTCTTTTTTTCCCACTTTTTCTTTTTTCCCACCGTGTCCTTAGGTGGGAGGGGCGGGGCCCCTCGGAACGCCCCCGTCCTTTCCGTGCCCACCCCGAACCACTTCTTTCTTGGTGGAGGATCGATGGGTGCCCGTGCCCCGTTGAAACGTTTGACTCTCCTATACAGTGTGTTTTTTGTTTTTTGTGTCGTAGCCGCCCCTGCCCTTAGTTTGTGAACACCCCCCTTGGTACCCGTTAGTTTCTGGCATGATTTTTTGGTTTCCTTAATCTTCTTCGCGGAGAAGACATTGGCTCACAACTGTCTTTTCCCGGGGGACCTGAAACCTCTTTCCTTTTCACAGCTTTGTGGTATTTGTCCCCAATTTTTCGTCATGGAGACATGGCCCTCTCCAGAGGGGTTTTATTTTGAGGTTGTTTTTGAAGATCTTCTTGTCTGTCCGTAACCTTTTTCCTACTTCCCTACCGGTCTGTGCCTTCCCCCCAAACTGGGATCTGATCCCCTGAACAAACCCCACTTTTTATTGGAGACTTTTGTCGACCTCAACCCCGGTAACTCGGACCCACTTCCCTCCAGATCCCTTCGAGCCCTTCCCATTGACCCAGTTTTGCCCCCTTCCGAGAGGCGTTTTTTTTCCTCTTGCCGATGATAAATCACCGTCCTTGTGTCGTCGAAGTCCTGACCCGTCCTTTTTTGGTTGAAATTTGCACACATTCAGTTCACCCATTTATTTTCTGATTAGGCGTTTGAGGCTTCGAGTTTTTCTTACCACTCCCGCATCTGCCCTTTGGGTCCTTCGGGGGAAGGCGTCCTTCATAACCGGACGAAGGTATCGTCTTTCTTTCTCATCTGTCTTCCGGTTTTTCGTGCCAACTCCTGGTGCCTGTTCCCTATTTTTTTTCCAAGCACCTTATTTGATACCCGCGTTTCCCCCATTGGTTTTTTTTGTTCTTTCTTTATTTTATGGTCTGTTTGGCTCCCCCCCATTTTACAACCTTGAACAACCCAAACCCTTTTGAATGACTTGTCTGCTTTACGAGGGAACGCGCACCCAACTCTTGCTTTTTGCCGCATTCGTTAACCGTTTTTACCCAGGGCAAGGGGGACCCTGTTTCTCCCTATGAGTTTTTCTTGATCCTCGTTCTAACACGAGGAATCCTCCCCTTCCCATTTCTTTCTTTTACCCGGTGGCCAGTTGGTCCTTCATCCTGAGTAGGTTTTTATTTATTGGCATTTTGGATGGTTGACCCCCCTTTTCTTTGTGCACTTTTTGCAAATGCCCCTGTTTCCTATTTGCCTTTTGCCAATTTTTTCTTTCCGATGGTTTTCCCCCTTCAAATGTTTACCCGGGTTCCGGGGACCACCGGGAAATTTGTCAAGTTATCGACCTTTGAAGTGACCAACCCACTCTTTGAACAGTTTTTCTCCTTTTCTTTGGTTGGCTGCTTCTTTTTTCCTCCGTTCTGGTTTCTTTCACCCACAACCCGGTTCTCCGTTGGATTTTTATGTGCTTTTTTTTTTTTCCCCACAACAGGCCCTGTTTTTTTCCCTTTCGAGACAAATTACGGCGGACCCCGACCCTCGCTTCTCAAAAAAACCAGGCTTTCTTTTGTTCGTAGTTTGTTCTTATGGAAAGGCACCAAAGTTATCGTCCTCGTTGGTTTTGCTTGCGGAACCCTCTTACGAGTTTACTTCCGCCACCCGGGACGTGTTCCTTCGCTTTTCCGTAAACTTTTCTCCTTTTTTCGCCAAGCTTTTCGAAGGCTCTTTCCCCTGTGGGGCTACCCCGCGAATAACAGTCCCGTTCTTTCAAATTTGGTCTTTCCTTTTTGGTTTTCCCACTTCTTGCCCTGTCCCATGATGGTTCACCCATTTGCCCTCCGTTTTTCCCGTTGCCAAACGTTCCTGCGAGGTCAAGCAGACCTAGGGTCGCGGCTTGGAGTGCCCCCCCCCACCAAAACACCTCTGAAAGCTTGCCACCAAAACATCGTCTGTTTTGTGCTAAACCACCAGCGAACTTTTTTTTTTGTTTCCCTTGTCTTATGGTCCCTGGTTGGCGTGGTCTTTGGGGGGACCCCTTGTTTCTCAATAGTTCGCTTTGGCTTGGGCTGAGTGTGTGCTGATCTGTGCTGGTTTTTTTTGTTGTTTTGTTTGCTCTTCTTTTTCCCCGTTTTTTAGGGCAAACCACTGTGGGTACGTCCACACAGTGGGGGTCTCAATTACCTTTTTCTCGTGTTCTTGATTGTTTATCGTTTTTTCCCTTTTCCAATTCGTGTTTTAGAAATCCCAAGTTTAGGGGTTCTTTCTTAATACTTTGAGCGCCATTTTCACCACAGCCTCTTCTTGCCCCTTGGCACCCTCTCCAACCAATTTGGCGTTTTTCTTACCCGGCTACGCCTCCTTTTTACGGAATGTTCTCGTCTCTGGCTTATCTCTCTTTTTCCCCCTCTGTTTTTTTTTTGGTTTTTTGAGCTCTCTTTCTTCGCTTCTTTATTTTTTTGGTGACGAAGTTGCCCGATCGGCGGCCCTTGCCCTTTTTCTGAGGAAAACGGAAATGGGGTTGTTTTTTTCGATTAAATTTTTATCCTTGTTACCTGCGATCCCCCTTACTTTGATGCACCGTGCTTGGCTTTGCAGGATCTTTCTCTCCTTTCCCCCGCGGGTAAAGGCGCCAATCTTCCCACTCCTGTTTACTTTGAATTGACCTCACGTTTGGACGGTCCCCCTTTGCCCGCTCTCTTTTTTCAAATGGAGCCCCCCATCCCCCACCCCCTCATAAGCACAAGGCCGTGCCGTAAGTTATCCACTGCCCAACGAACACCAATATTTTTCTCCCCTCCCAAACCGTCGTTGTGGTTTTAGTCCGCTGAGGGGTTCTGTTTTTGTTTCCAGCCGCTTTTCCTTATTTTTCTTGGGCCAGCACCGTTTTTTTTTCTTTTCCTTCCCTAGGCTGCACGTCTTTGGCTTTCCCCTCCCCCCCTTTTGTTTCACATTGGGTGTTTTGCCCCGCCTTTTCTTTTGTTTTTTCCCCTCCGGAAGGCCTACCTCCCCCGGTTTGGACCGAAAAGTTTTTCCTTTCGTCCACCGCCCGTCGCCCCTAATTAGACCATTCTTTTTATTTGGTTTTTTTTTTTCCTCTTCCGGTGGGAAACGCTGGCGCTCCACGTTCCCTTTTTTTACCCGTACTCCGTTTATGGGCTCTTTCCCCTGCGACTTTTTACGGTTGCTGGGCCAATGAAACCCCCCAGGTCCTCCCTCACAAGCTGTTTTGAGCCGGTTTTCTTTGATTTTGCTCCATTCGAAGTTTGCCCGAGGCGTTGGGCACCCCCCTTCTCTCCCACATGGTGGTTGCCCACCAGGGACCCTTCTGGGCCTCCCGTAACTGTTTCTTTGCATCCCCAAAAGCTTTCCCCCGTTTTTCTAGTTCCCCCTCGTGCCCGTTCCCCCCGATTGTCTTCCTTTTTTTTGCTATGACCTACTTTTTGTTTACGCCGGTTTGTCCCCATCCGGCAAAAGGACACTGTCCAAACAGTCATTCTCCTTTTCGTTTGCTTTGGTTTTTCCTATGCATTTTCACGCTGTGCATACCTTGCCATATTTGCCCCCAGGCTTGTGTATTATCCCGATTGGGTGCCCTTCCCTGCCGGACCCTGTCGCACTTTTTTGTTTTGGCAAAAAATTGGTGGACGGACGTTTTCCCCGATTTGTGTTGAATCGGACACTCCCTTCCCCCGTTGTCTTTTACTAATGGTTATCCTCTCCCTTTTCCCATTGGTGGCCGTCTTCATTTAGCTCCTTCCGTTTGCGTTACCTACCCACTTCACCTCTTGTTCCCCTGTCCCTTACCCTTTTTCCTCCGATGTTTGATACCTTTCTCGGTTTAGGCCGGCTTTCCACCCCCATTCCCTTTTGCAAATCGTTTCGGTTTGGGGGCCATAGGCAGCCTGTTTCCTCCCCGCTCCGACCCACCTGTCTTCTTTTGCCTGACCTCCATTGGGCGGGGTTTTTTGTTTTTGCCTTCTGTCCTTATCGGTGTTTCTTTCCCCCCCTTTCGGCCCACCCACGTGCTTTTTGGACACCAGGCTTCGTCTTTCCCTCAACTTTCCCCCCTGGGTTGTTTAGCATCGTTTGCTCTCAGCTTGATAGGGAAGTCATTTGTTTACTGTGTGGAGGGTCTCATGTCGCATTCTCGTGGTTTTGTGGCTTTTCCCCTCCTTCTGTTGTAGCATTTCTGGTGCCGTAGAAGTGGCACGGCCGGCATTTTTTTTTTCTAGCTTTGCCTGCAATCCCCCCCCCGCGTCTATTCCCCCTTCTTTTCCCCTCTGATTTCCCTCCACCCTCTTTTTATCTTTTTTTTCCCTCTCATGTTGGACCCTGCTCGGCCTTATCTTCCCGTAAACAAGTGCAAGCTGCGGGGTCCCACCTTGTGTGCAATTGTCTGTTTTCTTACTCTCCATCTTCCCGTTTTTCGTGTTCGTTTAGTCCGTTCATCTATACTCACATACTCCTTTCCAATTTTTCTTTCGGTTTGGGCCTTTGTTTTTTTTCGCGGTCTCCTCTTTTTTTTTTCCACGCGCTGGACTTGTACCAGGTTGATCCCCTTTGACATGGCCACTGGTGGAGTTGGGAATACTTCCCCTGCTTGCCTGGCTTTTTTCTCGTGAAGTTGTTCTTTCTTCCCCATCCCCCCGTTTTTTTTTTTGTGAATACTGCGGCCCCTTAACCCTCTTGGCCCGTGTGAACAAAAAACGCCATTCCCCCCCCCTCCCGTGCCCCTAGTAACTTTTCTTTTCACTTTTTTTTCCGTAAAAACTTTTTTTTACAGTTGCCGGACTACGTGCCTCACACCTTGTTTTGGGGGTGTGGGGGGTTGTTCTTTTTCTTTTTTGGGGTGGGGGTGGTCTGCCACGTTCTCTTCGTCCCTCTGAAAGTCCCGGGCCCCTGAGCCCACTTTTTTTCTAGCCGGGTCTTTTTTCTTATTTTCCGACCATGTTTTGGATTTTTCAACCTTTCGGTGCCAGGACCCTGAGCATCTTCCAAACTCTCCCCCTCCCTCTTTTCCCAACCGCTTTCTCGGGGTTTGCTCACGATCATTTCAGCGTTTTCCAAAAACCCTTTTGACACATGCGGATGTTTCATGAGTTCCTCCTTTTTCCATTTTACTTTAGTGAACCCCTCTTGCTTTCCGTTTTTTTTTCTTTGTTCCCCACCGGGAACCCCTCAAACTTGTTGTTTTGCGTTACATTAGATTTTTTAATGAGTTACGAGTTTTTTTTGTTGTCGCTTTTTCTGGTGCCCAAACCAGGCCGGTTTTGGTTTGTGACGAACTTTTTTTGGACGGTGCAGGTCGGCCCTCCCTTTTCTCCGTCCTGTTATCTTCGATCGCCGGTAGGACAGTTTCGGCGGTCTGGTTTCTTTTTGCCACAACCGTCTACTTTTCACAGGGGCCCG
>Ga0179591_1324544_pt1 | contig 12128 bp, 18 predicted proteins | sample CZOMad2_1_08_16f_FD_182891 | JGI IMG/M metagenome (GOLD analysis project Ga0179591, IMG submission 182891) | Vadose zone soil fungal communities from Angelo Coast Range Reserve, California, USA - CZOMad2_1_08_16fungal (PacBio error correction) | ecosystem: Environmental > Terrestrial > Soil >... | reverse complement strand
ATTCAGTGCTGATTTCCCAACACCCGTCCGCATGCCGTCCCGCTCATAGTTCGGATCCCCTCCAGTCCAAAAAAGCTTTACGACCGAGTCTCCTTTTTTCCCCCTTTTGCCCCTGCAGTGACCCTTTGTTTGAAACCTTTTTTGCCCCCAATTTTTGCACGTGAACCTTCTTTTCCCCTTGCCCTCTTTCCCCCACTTGTTTTCTGCTTTCAAAAAATAGCAAACCGGTTCGTTTGCATGTTTTTTCACCTGTACACATTTCCTTTCGGGCCGTCGTCCGTTTTCTGCTTCCTTTGTTTTTCTTCTTTTTTGTGGCCACAGGTTCCAAGCCAGCGTGCGCCTCCTGTTCGGGGGCAATTTAGGTCCCCGCCGCTTCCCCCCCGCAACTCACTCGTTGTGATATTTATCGCCGTCTGGTTTTTTTGTGTCCTTTTCACTTTCAGTGTTTGCTCACCCCCCCCTGCCGACCAGCCCCCTCCCCCCGACCCCTTCTTTTTCGGGTTTAATTTGATCCCCCTTGTTCCCCCCCCCCGATAGGCCCACAAAGGACGTGGCCTTTTTCCCCCTTCCCCCCAAAATTCCGCATGTTTTTTTCTCCCTCTTGGTCCCCCTGGACCACCTGTTGTCATTTGCCTTTTACGTCTCTGTCGGCAGCACTGGAGGCCCTTTTCATCCCCCTTTCACTTTTTTCCTTTTTCCAGGCGCCCCCCCGTAGGCTAAGCAGCGTCCCCCCCACGCCTCTGCCGAGGACCTTTCTGGTGACTTGACGGCTGGGCGACTTTTTTTTTTTTTTGGATGCCACTTCTTCTTTTTTGGCTGGTCCCCCATCGGCGTTTCCCTTTTTATGGTCCAACTTCGAGGATTCGTTATCCGGTCACTTTCCCCCCCCCCCGCAGTTTCTTGAAGTAAGCTGTGTCTGGCCAGCACCGTTTTGTTTTTCTTGTGCACATGTGTCCCTTGGTTCGATTTGGTTATCTAGGTTATCCCCCCCCCTCTCCCAAAATCTACTGAGGCATGTAAATGTCCCCTTGTCCCCATATATTTTCCTTTCCAGCAGGCAGTTCCCTCAGCCGGCCCTCCCCCCCACTTCTGCCCTTTTCCCCAGTTTCGTCCTTTCCACTTTTATAGTCCCCAACGTTTTCCCCCTTCCCAGCGGTGGACCCCAATTTTTTTATTTCATATCCCCCTTTTCCCCTTCTACTTCCGCTTCGCAGTTCCCAAACCCCTTTTCGCGCAGGCATCGATCTTCCTGCTCCCCCGCGTTTGTCGAAAGTTCTGCGTCCAAAGATCCCCCTTCCGCCGGGTTCTTTTTCTGAAGAAAGCCCCCGACGTGACAGCCTCCTCTGGTTTCCTCTCGTATTCCCCGCACCCCACCACCACACTCTGAAGGTTCCTTGTTGGGTCCCATGTTTCCTTCTCCCTCCAGGTTTTTCCCCATTTCTCCCCCTGGTGGTTCCTTTCTGTTTCTTCACACGCCCATTGCAAGTATTTCGCCACTCAACCCACCACAATTACCAGGCCTCTGCGAATGTTCCGTGAGCCAGATAGCGCCACCATTTTCCGGATTAGGTGTTTTTCATCCTTAGATTGTGTTTTGGCCTCGTTCCTTCAAAAGTGGTTTTCGGAAGGTCCGACCTTCGGGAGGTTTTTTTCTTCCCCCGCCTTCCCCAGCTCGACTTATTTTTGATTGTATCCCCTTCGGGGTTGGACCCCCCTCCCCCGTTTTTTATAGACGTCAGGCCGTTAGTTTTTTTTTAGTTCCCCGTAGGTTTTTAATCTTTTGCAGGACTGATTTACTTTTTTTGGCCAGCTTTCGTATAGTTACAGTTCCCTTGTGCGCGGTTCGGCCCTTGTGAAGTCGGGCGCGCCCTTTGGAGTCCGTTTTTTTGTTTTAGAGAGTCTTTGCTGACCGCGGCGTCCACTTCGTTGCCTTTCTCTTGCGTGGGTTCCAGTCCATGACCCCCCCCCCGGCCCCCGATGCCACCGTCAACAGGGCCGCACGAACCGTCCATCTTTTTTACCAACTTCCCCTTCTTCTCTGGGTTCCCCAAAACAACCTGATCCAAGCACAATCTCTTGGGGTCCCTGTCAGGTGTCTTTTTCTTGTGCGCTGTTGCGGGAGTCGCCCGCGTCGGGCCATTCCTTCGTTTCTTTTGCCCAAACTCTTATGCTGGACCCCCCCCCCGATTTTTCGCCCCCCCAATCGCTGTCCCCCTCTTGGGGATACTTCTTCGTCCCCCCATTCCGGCTGCTTTCCGTTGGATTTGGTCGTTTTCGTCCCCCTTCCCTGAGTTTCCCTTTTAGGGGTCCCTTTTTGGGAGGTCTTTTACACGACTTGTGTCTTCCCCGTATCCAGCCTATTTTTTTTGCTGTGGCAATACCCTTTGCTCCCCTTTTTTGCTGTCCTTTTTTTTTCCCTTTTTCAAACGAGTTTGTCCCCCTGCCACACCTATAGACATTCTCCGTTCTTCGTGTGTCAACCCCCTCCGGTCAACCCCCCCCTTGTCTCAGATGCGGCCGGCGATTCGCCGTGCGCGAAACTTTTTCGATTTTAGTTTCGTTTGATGTGCCCTATACACTGAGCCCCTTTGTCGACCCGGTGTCTCATTGTTCCCCCGTTTTCCCTTCTTTACTGGCCCCTGGCCTAGCAGCTCGTGTATTGCCGGCTTCCGCGTTGTCAAACTTGCTGCTTTTTCGTCCCCCGCCGCAAATTGATTGATCGTTTTTGCTTGCTCTTCTTTACCCCTTTCTTCCCCCCAACTCCCCGCCCACCGGGGCGGCCACGTGCCAAGCTACTCGTCCCCCATTTTTTCCTTTTTCCTTGCCTTTCCTGGCCGTTCTTCCTATTTTGCGGGAACCCCCCGCCAGCCCCGTCCTGCTCCCCTTACGTTTTTCGCAGGTGTTCACCCCCCACCGCCTACACCTGACCCCGAGTATCCGCTTGCTTTGGTTTTCTTCTGTTTCGTACCTTTTCGTTTCCCTTTCGAAAATTTGTTCTTGGAGTTTCGTCGTCCTTTGCCAGGGCCGCCTCCGTCTACTTTTCACCTGAGCTTCCCGGTGGCAGTTTAATCTGCTTGCCTCCCCTATTTGGGTCCCTTTGAGTTAGTTAGACACCTTTACGGCCTTACAGCCTCCCTATCTTTTTTGATCGGAGTTTCCTTTTTTCCCCACAGTTACACGTCATCTTCCAAGGGTCGTAGATCACCCACTTTGTTTTCTTTTGTGTTTTGGTGAGTCTCAACGAATGCCTCAAGTACCCACCCATCCGATTTCTAATCCTCCTCTTTGGGGGGGTCTGCGGGGGCTGGTTTGTCTTTTTTCCCTCAAAAAATCTCTAACCGGATTTGTGGCCTGCACTTCGGCTTTCATTGCCCCACGATCCCTGTTCCTACGGGCCGAGGTCCGTTCTTTTTTGCTCCCCCCCCTGAACTTTTTTTCTCATTCACCCCCGGCGGAAACCTTTTCGAAGGTGTCCTGTCACCCCTCCGGTGTCCCCCACTTCGGCAACTTGTCGGCCAAGTTCCTTCTTTCATTTTCTGACCTCCCCCCGGTGCAATGGAAGGCTCTGGGCCGATCCCTTTTTCGGGTGTTTGCGTTCTGGATGGCATCTCCGCCCCCCCAACTTATTTCCGTCTCTTGCGGCGTTTGATGGTGCCTCACATCAAACGGGCCCCTTATGCCCTTTTCTTTTTTCCCTTCCGACCTTTCGAATTGCCCTCGGGTTTTTGTTTTTTTTTTTGAAGTTCCTTTGAACGCTGTAATACCCCCCACACACTAGCCGGTCACAGTTCTCCGGGTTTGTCCCCTTGTTGACTGTGTGTCAGGCCTCCAGGTTTCTCTTGGTTTTTTTTTTAATAGCCCACATTTTCTGTAATATTTCTTAATTACATTGACGTTTTTTTTTTTGTTGAAGTTTAGATTCTCTGTTTGTTTCTTTTCAGTGGGGGGGTGGCTAATTTCCCCCGAAACCCCAAATACCCACGGTGCCCACCCCAGTGTTCAATTTTTTTGTTTTTTGTGTTCTTCCCCTGTAGGATTTGTTTTTTTTACAGGTTCCTTCACCTTTCCAGATGAATTCCCCCCAGTTTCCCCCAATGGATTCTTTTTTCGATTTCTCTCCCCCACAAACGGTCAGTCGTGGTCGGTTCTTATTCACCACCCGTCCATTGTCTTGCGCACTTCTTTTCCTAGTTTTCCTTGTGATTCCTCCAATTCCTACAACTTTCCTTTATACCGCGACTACACAGTTTTCCCCTTGTCTTCAAAACCTGACTAGGGGCAACCTTTTCTACCCTTGTTTCGGCCTCCGAAGTTCTATTCACCAGTGCTTTTTTACCCGCTCTAGAATTCCTTTGTTGGCAGGGGAATCCCCCTTCTTTGTTCGCTTTTCCGTCCCAGGGAACGGGGGAGGGTTCGTCGGCACCCCCCTTCTTAGTTTCTCGTGGTTAACGTTTTTCTCCCTTTCTGTGCAGGTCCCCCAGACAGCCTTTCGGTGGGTTCTTTGTTCCTTTTTCCCCAGGTTTCTACCCCCTTTTGAAGAAAACCCCCCCATACTCTTCTTTTTTTGGATCTAGTAAATCTCGCTGGGTCTTTTCGACCCCTTTCACCCCCCCTCCCTGGCCGCCCAGCGCACATTGTTGCAAATCCCGGGAACCCCCCCTGTGTGGTAACTGTTGTCAAAACTCTTCTTGAGTTCTCGTTTGCGTCTGCCCCTCTTCGGACCTCCTTTACACCCGTCCCCCCCCCACCCACCTCTTCCCCCAACGAATTTGGCGCAGGGATTGGCCCAAAACTGGTTTTCCCCCCTTCCCCTTTTAGTCACCCTTTCCCACAAATGTTAATTTTTTTACGCCCAGAGACTCGAAGGTGGCGCATTCCCCTTTTATCCCCTTTTTTTTCCCCTTCCAGTGGCGCTCCCCACCGTGCCGGCCTTTTTAAAGCGGAAGATTTGACCCTTTTCTTACTCGTGAGCGCGTCCCTGCGCCGCCCTCGAACAAACACGGATGAGATTTGTGTGTCCCCTCTTTGCGGATGCGGACCCCCCGTCGAAGGCTGTCCTTCCGTTGTGGCCCATGCAGCGTTGACCCCTTTAGCTGTTTCACAGCTGGCAGCATTCCCCCCCGGTTTTGTTTTCTTACTGTGCATCTTTCACGGAGGGTATGCCTTTTTTTTTTTTTTTTTGCCTCCGATGTGAGGCTGTTTGTTCGCCAGTCTTTGGTCTTCCCTCTTTTTCCCCAGCATGTGCGCTCCGGCCTCCACGATCTGCTTCTTTTTTGCCAGCTGGTCCTCTTCCCAAAACAACAGACTGCTCCCACCGTTGAACAAGCTTTATTATTTTATTAACCCCCTTTTTTTTTCATGGTACTTTGCCCCGATCTCACCACACACCCTTCTCGCGCAACTCACGGATCGCGTCATCGACCTCGCAGGTTTGTTGAGCTGACGTTTTGAGTTATTTTTTCCTCTGTCATCTTTTCCGTTCGTCGGGGTTTTTCGTTTTTTTTCCTTCCACATCCAGGGGCAGGAAAATCGGATTAAGGCCGTTCCTCCTTTATTAGTGCTTGCCCCACAAACCATTTTTCTGTCCGGTGACATGTTGTCCGACATCTTTCCAGGCACGCTCTTTTTTCCCCCCCAGCCGGACCGGTTCCTAATTGAGAACCCGCAAAACTGTCTTTCCCAGTCCCCACAACTCCCCCTGTGAAAGCATGCTTGCTTCCTTTTCAGTGAGCCTATCGGGTTTTGCTTTCCACATCTGTCAGGCCGCTGGTGCGAGCCACTTTTTTGATTTTCCGTACGTTAAAAACTTCTGGGGGGTATAAGTTCCCTCCCCTGAGGTTCTTTTCCCGCAGGACCCATGCGATGCCCTTTTTTTTTTTCACATTGGATCGTCCCTCGACCGAAGGTTCTGGTTCTTTGCGGTTTTTGTTCCCCCCCCCCCCCCCCCCTATCGACTCAAGGATACGGCAGTTTGTTCAGGGTTTTCAGGTTTTTGTTTTCGCTTATTCGTTTCGTCAGTTTTGAAGGTGAACCTTTTCTTGTCTCTTTTCAGGCCTTTTTTGTGCACCTCGGTCTGTTCCCGAGCTTTTTTCTGTTCCAGACCCCCTCCTTACTTGTTTACTAATCCCCCGTTGTGAGGAGTCTCTTTTTCTCCCCTAACCCTTTTTTTCTTGCCTTCCCCTCCCGTCACACCCCCTCAATAATGGAATATCTTCGCGATGTAACACGCCCCGTTTCGACCCCTGGTCCCCCCCCCCCACGACCCCCTGTCCAGCGGACTTTTTGGGAAGGTAAACCCACCGCTTCCCCCCACTGCACCCGGTCTCTTCGACGCGGGGGCCTGAGTTTTTCGCGCGCGTCTGCCTACACTTGGTGGTTTCCAAAAAAGTTCGCCCGCTTCCCACCCTCTTTTGATTGGAAACCCCCTCTTTCCGCACCAGTCCTTTGGCAGATGGTGGCGTATTCTGGCTTTCACCTCCTGCATGCTTTCTTTTTTTTGGGCGTTTGTCGGAACCCGAAGTGTCCCCTCAGTTTCCAAAGTTTTACCCCACTTTTTCTCGATGGCCCCTATGAGTGCCGGCTCGCACAACCTTTTTTTTGGTCCAATTACCGTTTTTCTTCACTTTGCCGCACCTTTTTTTTGTTCCGTCGGCGTGTCAACGAGGCACACTCCTGACCCTTCGTCTCCCTTTCGTTTTACAGCAGATCCAACAACTTTTAGCTGCCCGCGATCTTTCCCCTTGGCGCCTGAAACTGGTCTTTTCCCTTTTTTTTCTTCGATGTTTCTCCTAAAGGTTTTTTCCCTTTTTTACACGACTGCCTTTCCCCAGTTTTCCTTTTTTCCCTGTCCGCTGTGGACAGATCATCGTGGAGTGTTTCCTTTGCCAATTTTGGGGCCATTCCGTACTTCATCGGTTCTTCTTGACCACACCAGCAATATTTTTACTTTGCTTCCTTCTGTTCTGACATTCCCTGTCAACGGTGAAACCCCCCACTCACCCCCCTGAGGCCCGCTCCACATGCGAAGTCCCCCTCTTTTTTTGCACGCTTGAGGCCTACGCCGTCGCCCTGGTGACGCCCTGCTCTTTTTTCTGCCCCCTCCTCCTTTCTCCCCCGTTCTCTCCGTCTCCCGACCGAGGTAGCCATAGTACGACCACCTTCTATTTTTTATCTTGTTTTGTTGTTCGCGCCCGGAGCGTACTGGGTGAGCTGCGAAACTTTTTTTTTCTTTCTCCCCAGCCCCTACCGGGTTGAACAGGGTTCTACCGTTCACGAGGCTGGCCCTTTTCCCCTCTGTCCGCCTTTTTTTTTTTTTCCAGGCGCCCTGCGATTGGTGTTTTGGGTAGGTTTTTTCTGATTTTTTTTTTTTTGGCCTTTCTGTGCGTTTTGAGGGTGCGGTGCCAGTTTTCAAACATTTACCCCTTTTCATCTGAAGGTGGTTTTTTGCGATTGCACTGGCTCTGTCGGGCGTTGACCACACAGTCTGAAACCCTTAATTCGCCTCCTCCCCCACTTCTCTATCCCCTCCTTTATGTTTTTGTTTGAGAGCTGGGTGATCCGCCAGTGGCGGGTGGCCCCTTTTTTTGCGGCTTTCCCGGCCCCGCACCTTTGGCCCCTTCCCAAACGATCCCCCCCTTGAGACTGGCAGACCGGTTCCCATTTTCCCCAAATCGTTCATCCACCCCCCTGAACCGGTCTTCCCGGCCCGACAAATTTATCCTTTCCTGCGAAACCTCCCCACTTCGCATTTCTTCCCCCAGTTCTTTATACTTTAGGCCAGGGTTGTTCGAGCAAGTTGCCCATTTCTTGCGCGGGGTAGCAGCTGTTGACCGGGAGGGTTTCTTTGGCCTTATAATCCTTTTCTTGGCTTCTGTTTTTTTACCCGGTTTTGCTGTTCATCATCAAGGTCCCCCCCGAATGCCGTCTTGGTTGGCGAGCCCCCCCCCTTCTGTCATTGCCAGAGGGGTTCCGGCTGAGAGGCCGATCTTTCCTCACTTTTTTTCCTGCCACCCTGGTTGTCAACTTTTTCTTTGTAAGTTTTTAGGACAGTTGGCACTGGCCCAAACCCCCGCCCACCTCCCCCTCTTTTCGTCCGCTACGTGTTTTGTTTTTTTTTCCCCTTTGGTCTGGTTTTCTTTCACCTTGTCGTTTAGGAAATACAAACCCTTTGACCCCACCCCGAGCTCTTTGTGAGCCCCACGTAGATCGGGGATTACCGGGCGGCTTTCCTCCCTCTCTAACTCTGGGACATTGCTGATTCTCCCAAACCCCCCTTCCCCCTGACCTGGCTGTGAAGTTTTTTTAGGCCCAAATCTTCCGCTCCCCCCTCGGGTCTGTATCTTGATGCATCCGGTTGTGACCCGAACACCCGTTTTGGTCCCCTTTTCTTTTTTAGCTTATTCCAACTGCCCGAAGGTCCCCTTGACTCCTGGTTTGGCAGCACTTTGCGCAGTTTCCCCCCCCCCCTTCTTGTTCCCGATGTAGAATTCCTTTGGGCCGGGGAATCTGAAATCCCCCCACTGTTCAGTTGACCTTACTCTGGTCCCTTCAGTGGACGGGGCCTCGCTTACGTCCTCTGCCTTTTTGGGCCTGTTTGCGCCGTGAGGCGTTGCCCCCAGCTCCTCCTCTTTTTCATCCTTCTCCCCCGCGTTTAGTCTTCCACCCCCAAGTTACTCCCGCAGAACAACCCCCCAGCATGATTTCGTGTTTCCCCTGAATCGCTTTTGTAGGAGTGTGCTGTTTTCGGTAGTGAGGATTACCACACCCCTCTGCCGACCAGCGTCCCTTCAACCTTTGCCCCTTTTTCCCCCCAAACATTCTTTTACGGGTAACTTTTGCAATGTCCCTCCTTTCTTCAAACCTTTCTCGAGGCACAGGATAGTTTCTTCCTCCTCTGCCCCCCAACCCTTCCTCCCCCAACCACATCTGCTGGACTGGGATACTTTGACCCCCCCCACTAGGCCCCCCCCTGAATCTCCTGGTAGACTTCCTTTTTTTTCTCCCCAGTCCTCGTACGGGAGCCGAATTCCCCCCATTTTAGAACTGGCTCACTCTTTTGATTATCTTTTCCCTTGGCACCCCCCCGAGCTGATTTTTCTTTTCGAGACCTTTTTTCCCTCGGTTTTCCTTTCTTCCGAGGATGCAGACCTGAACTTTGATTCTCCTTGCTTGTTTTTTTTTTTTTTCCTCAGCCCTCGGCGCCTTTTCCTTCCTGTGGGTTCTCCCGTTAGGTGCCCCCCAGCAAGCAGGACTTCTCCCCATTTTCCCAAGGTGTTCTGTTTTCTTTTTGCCACGTGCACCTTGAGGTCGTAAGCGTCTTCCCACCTCTCGATGTGTTTTTGTTCGAAGTGCCTCCCATTTTTTTTTTTTCTGGTTTTTAGCACGCGGTGCCTCCCTTTCCTCCTTCTTTCGTACTTCATAGTTCCCCAATTTTAAATGTCATCCAGTTTTTTTCTTTCCCCCACATAGTCAGGTTTATCTTATAGCACCCCCCCCTTTCGTTTTTTTTTTTTTCCCGAACGTCTTGGGCGCACGTCCCCAATCTATCCTTTTTCTGGTTCTTTCGTTTCATCTTTCTCCTGGCCGTCGAAGATCCATTTTTTTTTTTCCTTCGGTTGACGGTTTTTTTGAATCTTTGCCGATAGTCCCAGTGACCCCTCCTGATACTTCGTTATAGCAAATTTCCTTTTTCCCCCCACGCCCACAATATGACCCTTTTTTGACTCCTTTTGTCCGTTAGTTCCCAACCTCTTTTTCCAGCTCCCATGTTGGTACCCTTAGGGAAAAACCAGCCAGTTGTCGGTTTTAAAGGTCCCCCCTGTCCCCAAAACTTCCAAGGGACCCATAGCTGCGGAATGGTCCCCTACTCCAATCCGGTCTCCCCCATTTTCTTTTCCGGGCTGTGTTGGCGAACCCTTTCCAGCATTTGGTTGGTTTTTTCTCTAAAAGTTGTTTCGTAATGGCCGACTGTTTCCTACCCCCTCCCCCATTCCCTCCTTACCCCTCAACCCCCTCCCAGGCAAAATTAACGAGGGCTTTTTGTCCTTTCAGGGTTTCCATCCCCGATCTCGTCCGGCAGTTTCCCCCTCCGTCCCTGGACCCTGAGCTTATCGTTTTCCTGTTGGATTTGAAAATTCGGCTGCTCCGCTTCAGTGATTCTGTTCCCCTCTGTAGGGTTTGATGGTGTTGGCCGCCCCTTTTCATTCTTTTTCTTTCCCTCCCCTGCCCCTCGTTGTTTTTTTTTTAGCGATTTTTTGTCTTTTCCATCCTTCCTCCCTTGACCCTCCCGGCAAAGATCTGAACATCTTTCTTCGGATGTAACCGTCAACTGGCCGCAGATACTCTTTTTCCCCCCCTTACCCGTCCAGACAACCCTTCCCGGAAGTTCCTATGGTCACCACCTCCTGATACCCCCCCCCAGCCCTCCCCTTGTTGCCTTTTTTGGGCGGGAAGGGTTTTCCGTCCCGCTTGGGCTGGCGGGCTCCCTTGCATTCCGACCAACACCAACACTTTTGAGAGTACCCGTTAACCACTCTTTTGCTTTCACCCCGTTTCCCTTCCCCCGCGTTCTTCAGATTTTCGACCCGTATCTTCTCGGACCCATTCCCCGATGCTTTTTTTTTTTTGTGTTTCTGCTTACGCGTTTCAATGAGGTTTCTCAAGGAGGACCCCTTTAGCAACTTCCCCTGCGTTGCGATGCACAACCATCTGACTGCGCTGTTTTTAGTTTTCACGTTGGTTTTTTCAGTAGACAATTATTTCCACGCCCGCTCCTTTCCCCCACGAGGGCAAAAACGCCCACCGGCACCCCTTTCCTTTTTTCGGATCCCAACTTGAAGTCTCGCCCCGGCGCGAGTCTCAGTGAGCTCCAGTGTCGTCGCTTTCTGCGTAAGTCGCGGTTTGATATTGTCGATTTTTTTCCCTGAAAAGTTTTTAGAATATTTCCCGTTGTGATTACCGAGGAAGTTCTGATCGTGGTAGGGCCGGGGCGGCGCATTTTTTCATCCCCCTTTTTCTTCAACACATTTCCATCAGATGTTTTTAGGTGAGATGTCCCTTCCTACCCCCTTTTTGAAGCTTACTTTCCCACTCAAGGCACAAAAAAATGTGGCTGTGCTGGCCCAGTTTTGCCTTTGACTTTACGCCGTCTAAAGCTCGTCGACGGTTCCCCAGAGCCTATTCTGTTTTTTACCCCCCACAGCCAGCCCCCTCCTTGATCAGTTCGATTCGTCGCGCTTTTTTTTTTTTTTTTCCCCGTCCTTTACACGGTGATATCAGTGCGGGAGTTTGTTTCTGCTTCTCCCCGCCTTTTGTTTTTTTAGGCTCCTTTCCCCATGTATGCGCCCGAGTCTGGCGACCCTTTTTTTGGTACTTTTTTTTCACTCTCTTTTTCTGTGAAATTTTTTCATCGTCGCCTGCGATTGCTGCTGGGTTGGTTCCCCTTTTTCTAGTTCTGAAGAGTGTTTTTACGCGTGCTATTTTTTTTCCGGTCTCAAAAGTTTAAAAACCTTGAAGGTTGGTTGCACCTTCCTTTTTCTTTGCCCTGGGCGTTTTGTTCGTCAGTTGGTTAGTGGAACACCTCCGCCTCCTCCAGTGCCTCGTTCTATATCCCTCCTTTTCTGGGGTTTTGGGCGGCTGGTGTTTCCTGCGGCCGTTTGCTTCCCCCCTTTTTTCTGCTTTTCCGGGCCTTACACCCCCCGGAATGGAGCCACACTTTACGTAGGTTTTCCCCCCCTTTCCCCCCTTCCTGTCTTTGGCCCCATTTCCCCCACCCTGGAATTTTTTGTTGCGCTTCCATTCCTCTCTTCTTTTCCCCTATTTGACACTAGTCGGCCACCCATTTTTCTACCGTCCTCTCTTTGCCTTTTTCCCCCCCAAGGTTTTTTTAACACTGGAACTTGTTTTCGTCCGCCATTCCTCACCCGCTGAGTTTGCGGATGAGCTATTTTTGTTCACCAGGCCCTCTTTCCCTTGACCTCTTTGTTTTTTGAGCTGAACAGCAGCTGGCCCTCGGGGTACCCCTACCCTCCCCCTTCCACATCCTTCACCTTTCGAATGTGTTAAAGTTGGTCTTGTTTTTCCCTTTTTTGAGTACCAGTTGTCTTTGCTTTTTCCCCCCCCCCAGAACC
>Ga0179591_1251617_pt1 | contig 12128 bp, 11 predicted proteins | sample CZOMad2_1_08_16f_FD_182891 | JGI IMG/M metagenome (GOLD analysis project Ga0179591, IMG submission 182891) | Vadose zone soil fungal communities from Angelo Coast Range Reserve, California, USA - CZOMad2_1_08_16fungal (PacBio error correction) | ecosystem: Environmental > Terrestrial > Soil >... | reverse complement strand
TTTTTAACGCGCCCTCGCCCCCCCGGAAGCGGCCCTTCCCTTTCTTCACATCCGACATCTTTCAGCCGTTCTTTCTCATTCTGAAAGAATCCTGGCGCGCCATCTTCTCTCCTTTTGCCCATGCTTGCGAGGTACCTGGATTTTCTCCTTTTTCCTATGCCGACCCGTCTGTCGCCTGGGACAGTTTCGATACGAGTTGGCAACTCTCTTCTCCCTTAATTCTCCCTCGTGTTTTATTCCCTAGTGGAACGGCAACCTTTTCTTCTCTCCTCCCTTTTTAGGACGATAGTGTTAATCCTTTTTGATCCTTCTCCTATACCACTTGGGCCCACGCCCCCTTCTGTTTTTTCCCCCTATTCTTTCACTTGGTTTTGTTTTGATCGAATCTCCTTGGTGTCTTTGCGTGTTCCCCCCTCAAGAGCTTTTGTGTTTTATCCCCCCCCCCCTTCAGAAGGTCTCCCCTTTTGGTAAACCTCCTTTTGAGGCTTTTTTCGAGTTTTTTTCCTTTCCCCCACCTTTCTTCCTGAAACGCCTCTCTACCCCCCCAGTAGCGGCCCCTGCAGTCGCCCCGACCCTTTGAGATGAGATTGGCCACGCCGCCCCTGCCCATTTTCTCCCATCCGCTTTTCTTGCTCTCTAGGATCCCGTTTTAATTCCTTGTCCATTTGGTATTAGAAGCCGCTCTGCTTGGATTTTTGATGTCTGCAGAGCACGTTCGCGTCTTTTCTCCTTATAACGTCAGCCGGTTGTTCCCTAATTTTTTCTTATTTGCAAACTTCGCCAAGAGCGTTACCTGCGCCGAAGTGCACGGCCCACCCCCCCGCCACTCCCTGCTCCCTCCCCTTCCCCTGAGTCATTTTCTTAATTAATCCGGCTATTGTCCGCCGCCCGGGACCCTTGCATAATCTTGCTTGTTCCATTTTTGGAGTTAATCGTTCTCCTCTCAGAGCCCGATCTGCCAATAATGTATGCCTCCAACTCCCTTGAGTCACAATTCTGGGTCCATCTTTGCCTTTCCCAGCGCTCTTGTCTTCCCCCTTCTTTCTCTCCGGGGTCTGAACAGGTCGCTCATTTTCACTCCCCTTCACCTGGAAAACAGGAGTCTCTGATTCCCCTGAGCCGTGCTTTTGAACCTTTTTTGATTTTTTTCGTCGCCCAGCCGGACCCTTGGCACTCCACCTTGCATGCCTCCATACGACCCAGCCCCGCCCCTTCATTCGACCTTTCGACCGTTTTCCCTCATTAAGAACTGTGCTACGGTTGTTCCCTTCATGGCAGAGACAAGTCCGCTACTTTCCCTCTCTGTAAAGGCGCTTCACAAGTTGTGATTTTTTAATTTTTTTCCTTCCTATTTTCCCCTCCTTTATTTCGCTTGGCTGACCCTTCTATCTCGGACCGCATTCCCCCTCGACCCTGAGGTGAACGGCTTTTCAAACCTCTTTGGTCCTTTTTCCCCCCAAGCGAAAAGTCACTTCCTTTTTCCTGGATCCTTACCGACGGTGAGGTCATTTCAATTCCCTTTCCCAATTTCCGTTCCTCTTCCTCCCCCCTCCCCAACATCTTACATCCACAAGGAAGAGACACTCCCTCTTTTGGACGGGTGTCACACTTTGTTGATGAAGTGGTCGCAGTTCACATTCTTCTCAACCAGTTGCGCCCCCATTTCCCCATTTCCGATGCACGTGCCCGGTTAACCCCCCCCTCCCTTGACCTACCCCCCCCCCCCCTCTAGCACTTCATTTCTTTACCGTTCCGCTCCCCTTGTTTTTATACGCAACTAACCCATTCCCCCGAAGAGGACCACAAAAAAACACAACCCCAAAAATTTTTCCCTCCCTCTCTTCTTGATATGATCAGTGTCTACAACGCTCCCAGCACTTCCCCTGTTTTTCAAAGTGTCATTCCCGCATAGAAATCACGCTGCGGACATTTTCTCTCTTCGGGCTTCCCCCTGCAGAGTGCAATGCGTTTCCTTCCCGTTCGCTTTTGGCAAAGAACCTTGTCCATTAAGTCTTCGCGGCGGCTTCGCAATTCTCTTCAGTCTTCCTCCTATAGAGGAAGCGGATAGTGCTTTCCAGTCAATCTCTCTCTGTTGCCCGCAGTCTTTTTTTTTTGGGACGACCTTGCTTTTCCCTCCTTTCGAAAAAAGTTAGAAAGTTGAAGGGACCAGCAAGTATCCTTTCTCTCCCCCCGGTTTGCTCTTCCCTTGTACTCTTCCTTTTCCTTCACGCAATCTCCCCAGTTTGGATTTGTTCTTGCCCCGGCCGCCCTGTTAGCAACTGATCCGATAGACTTTGCTTAGGGATAGAAAGTTTCTGGAGAGTTCCCTTTCCGCCCGGCGTTCGTATACGGGCGCCGGTTTATCTTAAAATCGTCCCCCCCCTTTCCCTCCGATCTTTTCTTGTTTCGCCCCTTTTTTTTAACTACTCTTCCCCCCTTTCCTTTTTTTTTTTATCGAGATTCTTCCTGTTCCCCCCGCACTCGAAATCGTTCTGGTTGTTGATCCTTTTGAGGATCCTTTTTTTTTTTTTCTCTTTCCCCCCGTTTTTTCAGGACTTCATGGCAACGCCCTCCGCCTTTAGATAATTGTTACGCCAGTCTCGGTCGACTTGCCTGTGTCGCCTTGTTGTTTTTGACATCGCAAATAGACGGTCGGGGCTCTTTTTTCCCGATTTTTCAGAGGTCCCGAGAACTAAGCCTATTTCTCATAATCCCTTGATCGGCAGTTGCTTATCTTATTTTTTGCCTGTTCCCAGACCCTATCCTTTCTTTCTTCGCACATCTCCCTCCTGCCTTCTGTTTTAGCCTCCCTTCTTTTGTTCGATAGGAGTGTTACAAGCACATCTCTTCGTAAATGAGACGCGAATGCGGTTCTCCGAAGTCCCCTCCTCAAGCCAGGTTGTTCCATGTATTTCCTGTCGTGTCTTGCCTTTGTTGTTGGCCTGAAAATTAGTAGTAGCACCCAACGCGCGGGTACTCCCACACCTCTTCCGCTTTGATGAAGATTTTGGTATCTATTGACCGGTGATTTACCCCATGGGCTGAACGCCTGGCCGCTAAATGTAGCCCCCCGGATCTCTCCATTAATTTTGTTCGCTTTTCCCCCCCTCGGCTTCGGTTTTGGAGCGAACAAACGCTTTTTTTGGAAGCCCCCGTTCAATCGTACTGTAGCAAGTGTCGGCAGGGGGTTACGGCACTTCTCACTGCTACAAGTTTTCATATTGGGGATCACAGTTTTTTCTTCCACTTTTTTCCCTTCCTCGAGAAGGATCCAACATTTGCCTTGACAAGTCGTCCTGTTATACACCCCCTTCCCTCCCCTTGGCGATTAGTTGTCCTGAGCCATCTCTTCTTCCTGACCCCCCACCATGCCTCTTTTATTATCCCTGACTCGGTAGTAGACGGCTCCATGCTTTACCCTCCTCTTCCCCTAATTCTTGCACCTTTTCGGCGGGGTCCGTCTCCGGTTGTCTCGGGCCCTTTCTTTTCTACCATAAATCACTGTTTCCCGATGATCGTTGTGACTCATTCCCCCGTCCCCTTCAACCACGGGAAAATCTATTCCACTCGTATCTGCATCGTCCTGTCAGCTAGACTTGATTTCTCGGACCTTTTTTCCCAGCGATTGGGGAATGTCCCCTTCCTTTTGACCTCCGGCATTAAGAAGTAAGTGTATGCTTCAAGTGCCTTTCTTTTATGGTATGCGTCTCGATAGCCCTCTGATGGGAGAAGTTGCTTCTGTCTGGGCGTCAAGATCCCCATTGAAGCGTCCGCTGTGACCACCGAGTTGCTCCTACCGATTCTCTGAATGGTTTCCGGTGTATTTTGGTTGTTAGGTCGTCTCTTGTCAACAAGGATTATATAGTCCCTTTTTTCTCCCGGAGAGTTTATATAGACGAGGCCTTCCTTGTCCCTCATTCTCTTTGAGGAGGGCTGCGTTAATCTGGGATGTCGCGGCCGGCGACTTTTTTCCACGATGATAGCTTCCCCATCCCGCGGTTCAATTTGACTCGTCGGTGGGCCGTTTTTCTTCCAGTTGCGGCGTTGAGTCATTTTTTCCCCCCTCAGGAATTTTGCTTTCCCGTTAGTTTAACTTTTTGGCTGAATTGCATACCCTCCTTCCCCTCTTCGGCGATTGCCCTTGAAGGCAGACGTTTCTCTTCTAACTGCATCCCTTCTGGGCGTCAGAATCAAATAAATGTGCCCGAGTTGCTTCCCCTTTTCTTACCCTTGTTTATGTCTTTCCTTTGAATGACTGGTCTCTTTAGCCAGTTTTTTTTTTTTTTTACCTCTCTTTAGAGATACTGAGATTTGGCGCTCCGTTTTCGTCTTGTAAAGTCGCGAGGGGATTTTCTTTTTCCTTTCTACCTGGTGGTCCACGTTCCTCTAAAATCACTTACTTGTTTTGTTACATTTGCACCTTCAGCCATTGCGGTTTTTCCACCCACTAAAGCGCTTGCGTCACCTCCCTCCACAAGTTCGTTCTTCAATCCCCTGTAAGGTCTTTGTCGCACCATTTTTTTTTCTCCTTTTTCCGTCAATGGTGGTCATCTCATCCCCCGTTTTTTTTTGCTGGCGCAGGAATACCAATGGTCATGGATTTTAGACGAGTTTGTGCCGGTGACCCTCTCTTAAATCTTTCTTCTTTCCCATTGTTACTCAAGCGTCTTTCCTTTCGCGGCAACTTAGTTTTCGTGCCTCAACTCCCTTCGTTTCCATTTGGCCTTCATCCATTCCTGAACCCTTCATGTTCTTCGAGCTCCTATTTTGTTATTTTTTTTCGATTGCTGTGAGGCGCGGTTCCCGAGCGTTTTTTTTTTTTCGTCAAGGATTTCTCTCTTTTCCTATGGCGCGTTACGTTGCGAACCTCTGGATTATACATCTTTTTTGTATATTATCTCCCTTTTTTCTGAAAGTAAATGAGCCTTACCGCACTGACCTCTCCCTCTCGGCAATTCCAGCGGGACTCCGCGACCGCAGTCAGCAATCGTAAAGAAGAGCTTTCTCTCCTCACCCCCGCGAGGCTGCCGAATTTCTGTCTGCATAGGTAGATGCCGTTGGTTTTTTTTTTGTCCCGCTTTGCTTGAAGGAGATCTTTACTCAGCTTGTATTTCTTCCATTTCCGCGGGTCTGCTTTCTCGAGGGAACATGAACTTTTGTTTTTTCTTCCCCCTCAAAGTAACTTTGGTGCTTCCCTCTTCCTAGACGCCGGTCTCCGCTACCGCTCCCTCCTCTGCTTTGACCTTCCCCCCGCTTCCCCCAGGAACTTTTATTTTTGACCCTCGTGACTTCTTCTTTGGTGGATTTTTTTTTCTCTCTTTGATTTGTGGCCTCCATAACTCCACCCATTTGAATACTGACCCCTTTTCCCCCCCTGTTTTCGTGATGTTGACCTTTCCCTTGGTTCTATTTCTAGCCTCTCGCTTCCCAACTGAGAGTTTCTTCTCCCCCCCCTTTCCCTGAGTGATCCCCCCCGGACTGTGCCGCCCGCCGTCCCAGGTCATCCCTTTCTCCCGGGTAAGGTAAGAGAGATTGACAACTTTTCTCTCCGCACCCTCCCTTCTTTTATGGACTTCGCCGCCTCGCTTTTCCTTTTTTTTCTCTTTTAGATGTCCCTTTCCTCCTGCAGCGGTGTTAGATTTTGCTTCAATCTCAAGACCTTTCCTCTCCTTTCACTCATAGGATCCCCTCCCTCTTTTTTCTCCAGCAAGGATGATGTCGCTGTTACCCCTTTTTTTTTTTTTTTTTCCTCTTTTTTATTGCCATTTTCTTCCTTGTTCCTTTTAACGGCTCTCCCTTTGTTCCCCCCCGCCCTGCCTAAACTCCCCAGCTCCTCGCACCTGGTTTTTCCCGTTCGCGACCTATTTCCCTCTTTTTTTAAGCGATCGGCGGTCGCCGGTGCATTCTATAACTTTTTGTCTGAAACTTCAGTTTTGTACCCAACCCCTCGTCCAGGGCGTCGGTCTCTCTTGGGTTTCCACTGCTGCTAGGAGGCATCGTGACAGCCCCCCGGCCTTTCCTCTGAAACATTTCCTTAGCGGCCAGACCGCAGCAAGTTTTATTTTTTCATTCTCCTCTTCTTTTCACTCCTCTCCGCAAGTTTCTTTTTTTTTCTTTTCCTCTGCGCGCAAGGTTTTCGCAGGAGTTCCCTTTTTTCCTTCCCTTCACGTTTTGCTCGGGTCCCAGTTTTGACTCTTTTTCCTTTTCTTTCTTTTGGTAAGGGTTGTCAATCTCTTTAGAACGCAGTCATGGCTTCTCCAATTCTTTTGAATTCGTTAAACATTGCGTGCATTCTTCGTCTCCTCATTTCTGAACCGGACAGTTTCTTCTCAGTTTCTCCTTCGGAAACGACGGTGCAGGTCGTCCCAGTCAAAATTGTTAACAGTTTCTACCTTTCCTTCCCCTCTCAGCCTATTGTTAAATTTTCTACCCCGTTGGAATCTCACAGGCGACTAGGAGTGACACTTGTGGAAAGCCCGATTTCATTTTCCTGTTTATCCAGGTGTCGCCCCCCAAGCGCAAACCAGTTTTACCCGTTGCCTTTTTTCCACATCCTCCTCCCTTTTAGGTCATCAGTTGACTCTTCCTTTCGGTTGTTTTTCGCCTCCCCGATAAAGTCCGACCTTTAGGTATTTTTTCCCCTTCTCTTCTGTCTTCTTTTTGCTCGACTATACCTTCTTTGCTTTTTTTCTTTTGAATCCCCCCGCTTTCCTAGCATTGACGTTGAGCGCAATTCTTCCTCCGATGTCTCTTGCCTTTTTTCGTTACGTCATGTTTCCTAGAGGGTCCCTCTTTTTTTCTCCCATGCTTTTGCCTGAGTAGGGAGTGCTTCGCCGTTTCCCCCTTCCTTCTTCTCGTCTTTCCCCGATGGATATGTGTCCTTCATTCCTTCTAGCCAACTTTTGTCATCGCCGTTCTCGTCGATTTCGATGGCTGCTTCCGATGATCCTTCGACTTTTGAAGGGCACCGAACTTTTTCTTGCTTGCGCCTCTTTTTTTTCTTGACTTTTCCTTTGGCACCCCCTAACGCACCAGGACGCGGATGGGCGCTTTAGGTTCCCCTTTTTTCGCCCAAGGATCGTTCAAGCGCTTGCGGCGAGGGATTCTTTCTTTTTTTCGTTCCCTAAGGTTAACCCTTGCCCCAGCGTCTTCTTTTCTTACCTCAACGTCGTCCAACCACGTTCTATTCTCTTTTGTGGTACGCTTAGACGACTCCCTCTCTTTCTAGCTAATACGTTTTTTTTTCTCTGATTCTTCCTCTTCCCAGAACCCCCCCTCCAAATCTTTCACTCGCCATTTGTTTTCCGCCGTTGGATGCCCTGATCCTTTTTCTGTCACAAGGTTGTGATTAATGTTCCCAGACCCCCCCATCCCCGTACAACGGTTCCTCGCCCAAAGCTCCCGGGGATTTATACTTTTCTTTTTTTTGGCTTCATCTTATCGAAACTACGCCGGCCCCTTTTTCATCGTTTTCTTGGCTTTTTCACTGAGATCGTTAGAAACCTTTAGATGTTTTCCCCACCAGCCCAATGATCGTTTTGCAGTTGCTTTCCCTTTCGCCGTCGAATTGTTCTATTCTCTTTCTTTTTCCTTCCTTTTCTCCCACTCGACCAGTCCGTTTGAGAGCTGCGCATCCAACCATTTTCGGCGTGTTCAGTTGTCCAGAACCTCCCTCATCGATCTTTACTCTTTTTCCGCTCCCCCTTTTCAGTAACTCGAATTTCATTTATGCTCAGCTGGTCTGTCTGGAGATTTTTTTTTTTTTTCGCCAATGTTTCGTTTCGTAGACAGCTCTGCTTCCATCATCTTCTTCCTTGCTTGCCCTTTTTGTGAGATCTTCGGGGATTTCCCGGCACTAACTTCCTGACCTTCCCCTTTTTTTCCCTTATCTTTTCCTCCTGAATCTTTGTTACACCCCCCACATAGTCAATTTTCGGAGGTTGGCGGATGCAAACTCCCCCTTTACGAGTCTTTCTTTTCCCGGTTCCTCTGGTCGGAATTTGTTCCGTTCCTAAGCGAAGTGGGGTTTTTGTTGGCGCACCGAGGTCTTCCCTGCCATGGTCTCCCTCCTAATTTTTGTGTAAAAACTTCAACGATTCCTCGCCGTTTCTTTTCTTAAAAATTTCAGCAGTGCCTTTTTTATGTGGGGTGTTGAATGCGCCTAGCTTCCCTCCCTTTACCAATTGGTTTTTTTCGTATTAATGCGAACTCTTTTCTTCTTCGATACCGGCCTGTTCCAGCCATGAGTCTTTTTTTAAGCCTTCGGCAGAATGTTTGAGAGGGCCTTCACTTTTTGAATTTCCTGTCCTTTTGCTTTATTATGACTCTTCAAATTCCACTCTGTACCACATAGGTCCCCATATTTCCTGAACAGTATTCCCGCGCCCCCCTTGAAGATGTAAGATAGACGCATTGCAGTCTTACTTTTCGGACAATCTGGTTTCCGGATTCAACGTCGACCTTGTTTTCTTTCGGTCATCCCCTTTCCCCCTTTTCCGTTTCCGTGGATGGAGACTTTCGGGCGCGTTTGCTCGATTGATCGCACTATTGTCTCAGGTGTTCCCTTCCCTTCTTTTTGGCTACCTATGACGAAGCGTTCCCTCCGTTTTCCCCCCTGCGCCTTCCTGGGGTTTTGGATGTTGTTTTTTTGCGCGACCTGTTCTCCACCCCCTTCCTCCCGTTCCTTTCTAGATCAAGAGCGTCCTACCGAGTGCTGTACCCCCCTCCTTTGATCGATTTTATTCTAATTTCTTGACGGACCTTCTTCGAGGTTGCTCTTCTCTTTTCTCGGTTCTTTCGCCATGAAAAGCCTGCCGAGGCCCCCCATTCATTGATGCGATGCCAACTTTGGACGTGGCGGGACTTTTTCAAGACTTATACTGCGCCTCCTAGCGAGGGACTTTTTATCCTCTATTTTCCTTATTGAGGCGTACCCTCTGCTTTCTATGTTCTTCCCCATTGACTGTAGGAAGGGAATGGAAGGCCCCTTTGATTTTCTAAATTTTTGAAGCTCTTTTCGACCTGCCCATCAATGGGACGACTTATGATTTTCTTCCCGTGAGTAGAATCATCTTATTATGACCCGCTGTTTTTATCAGAACTTGACGGCGGGTTGTAAATCTGCTTTCGTGTGGTTTTTTTTTCCTCTACGTTTTATTTGGAGAGTGGTGGCTTTTGCGCACTTTTTCCTTTCATCTAAATAATCCCTTCCTTTTGATTTTGTTTTTTTTGATAAGGCGAAAATTGTGGAGGGAGTTTTATGTCCCCCCCCTCTCGTGGCTTTTGACTGCACACATTCCGAGCGCTTTCCCCAATTCCACTTGTTTTTTCCCTCCACGATTAGAGTTTTTCGCTTTTTCATCGCCGCTTGTCTCCGGATTTTATGTTTCCAGACCCCTTCTTTCCCCTGGGCCATTTTCGTTTTGTTGACTCATTTCGTTCATGTGACGGGCCTCGATTGTTAAAGTTTTTCCCTGACCCAGGATTGTAGAACTTGAACTCCCCCTCGGATCTTTCTTTTTTTCGTGTGGTAGTCCACCTCCCCGATTGTAGGGCCTCCGAAGGGCTATTTTCGACCTCACACTTTTTTCCACTGTTCGGCTTGTCGAGACGGTGGTTTTTCCTCCTTTCTTGTCTGCCGCTTTCTTCCAATCTCGGATCGCCCTTTTCCTCCCCGGGTGCTTCTTCTTTTTTCTTTATGGCGATGTTACGGTTGGGTATATCGATTTCTTCCTTTTTTTTTTTTTTAGAGTCGTTTTTTGTACCTCCCCCTGAGCAAAGGCCGACGCACGCCGTTTTTCTTTCCTCGCCTTTTCCTTCGCCTCCCTCCCTACCTTCCATAGGCACGACTCTCCTCCCATTTTGCCCCTACAGCTAACAGAGCTAGGTGCCGGTGTTCCCCCTCCCCTTCTGGAAAATTTTGTTTGCTTTTTTACCATTCGTTTCTGCGACGAGGGACAGCCGTCTTGGTTCGCCTTTCTCTTTTGTAGTCCTGACATGGCCTCTTGAGGTTGACTTTTACCGCTCCTGAGTCAACGAAATGATTTGGTTTGTTCCTCCTCTCCTCAGCCTTGGTCACACGGATTTTCTCCCCAGGGCTTCGAATCTGGGTGAGTCACTCCATTCCTTTCTTGGGGACGCGCCCCCGCATCGCGATGGTGTTCTTTTTCTTTCCGCAATTTTTTCTTTTTTTTCCAGCCTACATCTATTTAAGGCTCCTTTTCCCCTCCACCTTGGTTGTTTTTCGCTCACGTTCCCCCCCCCCTTGCGCCGGCAGACAGCATCCGCCGCTTCTCCCCTTCCTTTCATGCGTCAGCCAAGCTTTTCAGTTTTCTTTACAGGCGATGGGTTTCCGCAACTTCCCTCTCGACAGGCTTTGCATTTTTTCCTTCTTTTTTTTGGTTCCTCCAAGTTTCATGCATGCCTACCCTGATTGGATTTCCGCCGACGATTGGTTTTCTCTTTCGACTTCACCCTCCCGCGGACGCCAGCTGCCGCCTAACTTTCGTGTTTTCGCCGGGGGGTCGGGCAAGCGCCAGAGCCCCTTACCCTCTTCCTTCAACGGCTAGCGGCTACCCCGCACGTTTCATTCTCTTCTCCTCAGCAAGCGCGCCCTTTCGCCGCCCTCGGTCCCTTTCAGTCGCTTGTATGGGCAACCGTTTTTATTTTTCCCTTTTTCCGCTCACCAAGACGCCGCTCCCCCTCTCGTTTGTTCCTTACTCAAAAGGCTCGAAATCGTTTTTTCCATAGTTCGCTCTTGATATTCTTCTTGTTTTTGCTTAACGGCCTGTTAATCCGGGGGAGTAAACTTTCCTCATGACCCCCCCACAGCAACTTCTTTCCTTGCGTCTCGCGCTCTGGTGAAAATCCGTTAGCATTAGGCCGTCGCCCAGTTCCTTCCCTGCATCGTTTCTTATTCTGCCTCAACGCGCCGTGCAACCTACTTTTTTCCTGCCTCCCCTGTCCGAACAGGCACCTTTTCCTTTTCTTACTTTTCGGCGTCCCCCCCCTCTGCCCTCTCAAGGTCTAGCTCCAGCGTCTAGCTTTGACGTCAGTTTCTTTTTTTCTTGTACAGGAATGTTCCTATGTGTTCACTTTCTTTTTTTTGATCATCCCACCGATAATAGGAAAGCTCTCTTCTGACATGCGTTGAAGGCCCTGCTAAACCAGGCCTTCCTCTGCGACTACTCTGAACAGTCTCTTTCCACGCGCAGTCGATAACCGCTCTTTTTGTCCCTCCGAACAGTATGTTCAACTTTTTACAGTTCGCTTCACGTGTTCTAAAACCCTCGCCCCCCCGATGATTGAAATTTTTTTTACCATTAAGAGACCTTTTCCTTTCCGGTTTTTCAATTTTGCAAGCTCGTATTCAGTTTGTGTCTCGTCCACTGGAGGAGAAAACCAGGGTGCTGAACTTTCCAACCCATTTTCTTTTTCCTTACCCCACCCTTTCCTCCGGAGAAAGTTTCGATACAATTGCTCTGACCGTTTCCTTTTTCTTTGGTTGTCTCCCCCCTCTTAACTCGCACACTGGAAGAGGTTTTAATTCTGAAATAGAATTATGCTTGATCCGTTTTCTCTCCTCTTTAAGGCCTTTCCGTCAATTTACTACCCTCCAGTTAAGCAAAAAGTTTCGTCGTTGCGCTAGCTGGAGATGAACCGCTTTTTCAACAGAATTTCCGCGCCAGCGCCTTGCTTTTTCCTTCCCATCATGTTCACCTTCTGAGTCTTAGGTATCCGTCTTTCTCTCGTCGATTAGCTTTGATCTTTTTTCTTCCCTATCGCCCTCTGGTTCTTCATAGAGCGAGGATGGTCGATGGTTACGATTCCCCCTCATTCCATGCGACAGGCTTCCTGGTAAATTTTTTTTCAGACTTTTGCGCCCCCCCCCTCGGCTGCTTTCTTATCCTCTTTCCTAGTTTCCCCGCCTCCCTTTCCCCGTCTCAATACAACAGGCTTCTTATTCGATTTGATTTTGCCGCCCCCTTTATAAACCAATTTTTTTTTTCTATTTGCTTTAGGGATAGACCGCGGAGTTCTATTCGCCTTCCAACCTTTGAAATAGTATCACGTCCCCTTTGATCCTCCCCCGTCGTCCCACTTCTCATTTTCTGCTTCTTTTCCTGCGC
>Ga0179591_1297973_pt1 | contig 12129 bp, 13 predicted proteins | sample CZOMad2_1_08_16f_FD_182891 | JGI IMG/M metagenome (GOLD analysis project Ga0179591, IMG submission 182891) | Vadose zone soil fungal communities from Angelo Coast Range Reserve, California, USA - CZOMad2_1_08_16fungal (PacBio error correction) | ecosystem: Environmental > Terrestrial > Soil >... | reverse complement strand
CGAAGGTCCTTCTCCCGTCTTTTCCTCCTTCTGCCTACACGGTGAACTTTTTCAGACCGTCCGTCGTAGGCCCCACGCGGACCCACCCTATGACTGCCCGATCCCGAAGTCCCGACGTCCCTCCAAAATCTGTGTGTACGTCTTCCTGATGACCCACGGCAGAGTGCCATCAGGTACCCCCCCTCCCCAGAAATTGGTTGTGCAGCTGCGGTTGCTTTTATCTGTATCCATCCCCGACCTGATATGTGCCGCGGGATGGTTTTTGCTCTAAATTTTTTCATGTCCCCTTCCTTCCCGGTTTACGGTCATGAGCCCGCCCCACTACGTATGCGGGGAACCCAAGGTTTTTGCCGGCCGGTCATGGTCGATACAATTTCCTGCTGTTCCTCGTCCCCAGACCTTTGGTGGCCGTAACGGTGGACCCTTCTCTCCCCCCCTACTCATACTAATCCCTAAGGGGGTCGCCTTGCCCACTCGGGCCTCCTAGGAATTTTATTTTGAGTTTGGCGTTAAAGTCTTTTTTCTTCTTTTTTAGTGTTCCTCCTCGGCCTCCGTTCCCTTTCAATTAGACAGTTTGAGGCGGCACAACGGGGTCGTCTCCCTGTTACGGGTCTTTTTTTTTGAGAGTTTTTCTCTCAATTTGACTCAAAGGTCGGAGGTGCGAATCTCTTTTACACCCTCTCCTTGCTTACGATTGGCCCTTTCAATCCCGAGACCTCCTCTCTTCACCTATTTGTGAGATCGATTTTTTCTCTGGGGCCCCCTTTCCCCTAGATGAAAAAATTTTTTCCGTCTTCCTTTTTACGTTCGTTTCCTTTATGCACCCACTTCCACGCGCCAGTACCTGCCCTCCAGACACCCGCTCTGGAACCCTAAATGCTCAAAAACCTTCGACTTACTCATGCTTTTCTTTCTAGCACGGAACGCTCCCGACTTTTTCCAAACCACAGCTTCCAGCTGACACCCCTCCTGAGCGGTGACGGATAACTTCTTTCTTCTCTTTTCTCTTTTCTTGATTTCAAGACGTTTCCCGTTCTGATTCACAATTTGTGGGAGACTGGATAGCCCTGACGCACTTTCCTACCCTTCTAAGGCTTTCGGGCTCAAAACCCTCTTTTTTGTTACGAGCAGATGCTGTAGTGGCTCTGATTCCCCCAACTTTCGCCGAAACCGGAAGGTGCAGTGGATGTTATACAATTTCATAGTTTCCCCCCCTGATGTTACCCCTTGGTTTGTGGGCTTGAAAAAATTGTTAGACCCACATCCGGCAAATATGTCTGTGTTGGGACTGTCGGGTTCCTCGCGCCTCTTCTCTCAATGGTCCAAGACCCTTCATTGCCGATGCGTTACGTACGGCCAGTACGGTATCTTCTTTCCTAGGGTTTTAGAGGGCCCGCCTTCAGGGCTTTCTCTTTTTTCACGTTTCTTCATTGAGGAACGAAGGTCTGAAATGCTGAACCCTTTCTGAAGGGAGTGGGCGTCCCTCGTTCAAGTAACAAACACAGAGAACCGTCCGTTCATTGGTCCACCAGATCTCTAAGTTTGGGTTCCATTCCCCTCTCCCTACCTTCCTTTTTTCTCAGTTTCCCGGTCTCACATGACGAGACTAGTAACCTGTCTTTTGCCCCTTTTTTCCAAGAACTTTCCCTCTACACAATTGTGTTTTCTAAAGTATCTGTCACGTACCCCGAAGGACCTCTTTAAAAGACCCTTGATCAGTTCTGTCGTCTCTATGTCGGGACCTGCCACTCATTTCGTCCAGGAAACACTGGCACGTTCTCCCCTTTTTCTTTCTTCTCTTGACCCACACCCTTTTCTTACCGCGTCCAGGACACCGCGGTACAGTGAAAACTTTATGAACCGGTTATGACTTGTCCCGCCCCCCCCTAAGTCACTTGATCTCTGCCCCTAAGATAGGCGACCGACGTGCAAAAAAGACCCACTTTTCCTCGTTTTTTGTTTCGAAGTAGTCCCCCCAACACCCCTATGCGCCTCAACAGTAACGTGAACAACGTCACCCGCTCCTTGTGCGCCGAAGACCTTTAATGCGCCGGGATCCAGAAAGAAAATCGTCCCATGGGCAAACCCCAGCTTACATCTGTTTCACAAGTCAACTTCTTCCCCCTTAAGGGTTCTCGTGGCGTACCTCTCCGCATAGTAGCAGGCACCTTTTCCCTTCCCCAGACGTCCCTGAAGCTTCGGGCTCCTCTACCACCCGGTGTGTGTACTAATTGCCCTCCTTTTCACCCAATGGCCTGCTTTAGCCCCCGACTCCGGCAGACTGAACCTATGAGCTTTCTTCATCGGAACCCTAGAAGAAAGCTCCCCTATAGTCCCCTTTTGTGGTCTGGGCCCAGTCCTGACCGGGCCGGATTCCCCTTAAGAATACCGTTAGTAACACTTTTCAAACAGTCTTCAGATTACGACCGTTTTTCTTTAAGGATCCGTGAAAGGTCCCCTTGGAAAGCTGAGGTTCACAGAGGAACTACCCTTTTCTGTCCCTCCTTTCCTTCCATCCGCGCCCGGTAGAGTGCCCCAATAAGATGAAACGCAGTTCGCTTTCAACAGTCAGAATTCCCCCATTGCGACCGGGTTAAATTGAAGCCCGTTTTCCCTTTTCCCGCGGGGGCCTCTAGATTCATGCTGTATGGGACAGGGTCATGTCATGCTCTCCCTTTGTGTCTGGCGTACTCCTGGACGCATTTAATCCCTTTTTTGACTGACTGCCAAGTCGATGGTGTTCGTCCCCCCCCTTTTCCCACCATTTTGCTCTTCGCCTGACGAAGTGGTTTCCCCCAGGAAAGGAGAACGACAGCCGTCTACTCCACTCCTTTATGGCAAGTCCGCTCATCGATCGCCGAGACAGCCCAGCATCCGTTTGAAAGATTTGAGAATCCGGCTTATTTTGAAGACGGCTCCTCCCGAGTTTCCCCCCGTTTCATGGCCACCTGATCCGGAAAATGACTCCACGGTGAAACTTCACCAATAGACCGCACCTTTTTGTTTGTGTATATTCCTGACGCGGGGGACAAGCCCCATCCCGACATTTTTTCTTGGTGCCGCCCCCGTTTACCACCCATAACAAGACACCCTTCTTTCCTTTTTTTAGTCCTTGATCCAGGGCTTCCACCCCCTCTTTACTTTCCCTTGACGTACCTAGCGAACGGCGGCTTAGTAAGACCCATTGTACCCCGGTCATTTGCCTTTTGCCCGATCGGCTCTTTGCCCCCCGGGGGGAGCCGCCTGCGGTTCGGTGAAGTCCTGTCCCCAAACTTTGCAACCTCTTCAGCCTACAAAAGACCTCAAGGCTTTCTCTCCCTTTCCCCCTTGTATTCTCCACCTCCCGAGAAGAGGACTACGTTTGTGCTGACCGGTAGAGTTCAGAAGAAGTCACGGCCGTGCCCCCGTTTCTTTTCTCCGTTTGATTTAGTGCTCGGGACTTTATCAATGGTCAGACCATTACCTCTCCCTTTTCGCTGGATTGGACACGAGTTGTGATATGCGTTTCGACTCTGGACGCCTATTTTAGGATAAACCTCTCTAAATCCGTGTCGTAACGGTCACTACCCCCAGTGTTATCCCGTTCGATCCCCCTGAGGGCTGGAAGCACGATGTGGTTCTTTACTAGCCCCGTATCGAAGGCGAGTCTGCCGAAGTCTCCCGTATCGCTCGTGGACACCCTGTTCGAAAGTTTTTCGGATGCCCCTTATTTTGGACCGATCGGCCACTTCAAGATTGCTTCCCATCTCTTCAATGAAAGTTAGTATGAGACATCCTCCCTCTTTTGCACACTTGAACATTCGATTTCCCGGCCCGGATCAACTGGCAGAATGCCCTTAAGTTCCGGTTTAAAAAGCAAATCTTGTACGACTCTCTATGTTGTCTCCTGAACTAGGATAACGTCCATTGGACCGTCCAGGTGGCAACTATCTCAATCGTAATATTGGCCCCCCCCAGTACCCAACCCCTGTCCTCAACTTTTCCACCGGAGGAAAGAGCTGAGGCCGCCTTTTTTGGTATGGGACCTCTCCCCTTATTTGCTGGTCCTGGCCGGCTACCAGTTCTTTCGCGCTTTCCACATACCCGGTTGGAACCCATCGTACGTACCCCCCCCTCCGACGATATTCACCGGGGCACAACATGGCTTTCTGACGCGAAAGGCTAACCAGGAGAGTACCCTTATGCGCCTCATTCTCTTATCTTCGGGCTTACAGGCCTAAGCCGCGTCGGAAAGCGACATAGCACCACGGCCTTATTTATATCTTCCCCTAACTCCCCACTTTTCCTTCGACAGACTCGATCTGCTTTTCTCCCGGTCCCTCTCCGTCCAACCCACATTCGTTGTCCTCCATGCAGGAGCGATCTGACATATATCCTCCCCCCTCCTCCCGTGGTTTTTTTAGGACGAGATAAGGCCCGATAGATTCCCCTCCTTTTTCCTTCAAGTCTCTTTTTGACTGTCATGCAGCAGTGCCGTCAGTGAGTCTGAGGGAGGGACCTGACGCTGTTTTTTGCAAAAGCTCTCCCGACGCTGGTGGACGATTTAATGGGACCCGCCTCGGCCCCCTTCCCGCCCGCAGACTAAAGAAGTCCTTCTGAAAGGCGGTTTTTTTTAGAAGTACCAGGGGAAGGTCTGAGAAGACCTACAGTTTTTTTGACACGGGCTCACGATCGGGCGGGAGCTGGGATTTAAATTTTACAAATTGCTACTGAGAAGCGACCCCCACTTTTCGCCCTCCCCCCTGACCCCCTTACTTGCAGTAGCTGCCTTCCCACACGATGTTCCGACTTCGTGATTCAGGGGGACCTGCGGTTTCTTTTTTTTTTTGAACAATTTTTCTCTCGTGTCTAGGGTGATTTGCCCCCTTTTGGAACCTATCGACGTTCCTTTCTGACACTAGACAATATCTGCGTTTACCGATATTTTCGCTTCACGTGTAGATGCCCTTTCGACTAAGAGGCATTGACAATAGATACGGTCAAACCCGGCTACTTCTTCTTCCCTGAATTGAATGTAGAATCTGTATACCCCTCCTGTGAGTCAAAGGAACTAGATACACCTCCATTCCGCTTACCTGAGAATTTGGAACCAGAAGATACGTCTAATTCTTCCCTAGCCCTTCGTGTGAGACCTTTTGAGGACTCAGAGTCCCATCCCCCCCCAAACAGAGAGAAACCCACCTCCAGAGCGAAGGACAATTCAAGGGATCGACAGAGCAGACTTAACCCCCCCTTATCATCGGTGATGCCCCCGTCATTGTAGAAAATAATGTCCTCTCGCATGCATTGTTTCAGGTACAGACACGAACTTTCTAGTTCTTTACCGTATAGACAAACAAGGCACTTAAACGTCTCTCCTCCAACTTTTCAGTTGCTGCTTAGGAAGCGAACACGGGTTCAGCACAATTGTAAGTGTAGCTGATAGTGGAGTGTAACAAGTTTTTACACGCCGTAGCGCATGTCAGATGTCCGAGGTTGCAGCATCCTGACTTTTTACGGAGTTTCTGTAACCAGTCACCTCCCAGACCCTTTGCTTTTTCCCGGGGCCATCTGGCCGAGCTTTTCCCAAGTCCCCACCATCAGTCCCCCCCGTGACCCCTTTGCAGAAGAACGCAGCTCGTTGTCCCCCTTTATTTTTAAGCGCAGTTCATCGGGGTGTCGCACGTGGTTAAACTTCCCGACAAAAGCAATATTTGTCGTTTATGTTGGACTGGTATGGCCCAGTGGAAGGTGCCCGGCTAGGTCGAGTCCCACTTCTAGGCCTTGAAGTCGCTACATGTCACCCACCCACTGTGCGGGAGGCAGTTGACCGTGGAAACTTGTAGTTCCCCCGTCTTTCGATAAACGGTTGTCATACCCTTCGAGGCTTCTGAGATTTGTGCTTGTCTTACCTCCTTTTAATTTATCTCAAAGCTTGCCCGATGATGTTTGATCGTCTTGTATCTGTCTTGCTTGCTCATGGGGATCCGTTAGGGAATGATCCCTTGCGAACTTCCTGTCTTCATCGGTATTCATAGCGCTCCTCCGTTTTGTAAGCTTAACGCCCCTTCCAGGTGCTGCGTTTTAAATTTATTAGGCTCAAGGAAGGCCCTTTACTACCCAAAAAGTATCCTGACATTCCTTTTTGACCTTCTCATTCCGAAGTATTTCGCCCTTCGGGAAGAGTACAAAGCTTGACAAATTGGTACCCCCCCTTGATAAGTGAACTTTTCCGTCGGACCCGGTGCTCCCCCCCCCTGTGTTGGAACACGTTTTTGTCGCCCGTTGGGTAAAAGCAAATCCTAACCTGTTTTGCATTTTCGGTAAAGAGTGCAATCGGCGTTCCACGTCGTACACCTTTTCCCCCCCTTTGGACTTCCCTGTAGTCATCTTGAATTACTGAGGAAACTCCGTCCGTGCTGAAGGTAGAGACTGACTTCCTCCCGTTTCCAGTCCATTTTGTTTTTATACGGCATTGTGCACACCCCTCCATCCACTCATTTGTCCTTTCTTTTTTCGCTAAAACGATCATTTCTTAGTAGTGATCCAAGCGTACTTTCCTTAGGGTGCCTCAGTTGAGTTATCGGAGTTTTCCCCTTATTAGTTCCAGCCCCAGGTTTTAGAAGCGGGCCCGCTTGCGTAAGGCTTATTCCCGGGGCGCAAAGGCACCTTAGTGACCAAGCTTTTTCAGCTTTTTTTCCCATGCAAGGTGCACGTTACTGTTTTTCCAGAATCTAATCCCCAAAAAGTGACCAGATTTCAGCTTCCCTTCCACACCCCTCTCGATTTTCTCTCTTTTGAGTCCAAGTTCTCTGGAGCCCCTGTGATGGTGCAATTGGTGATGTCCTCTGAGCTGTGTTTCCCTACTTATAAGGAAAATTTCTTGGTTCTTTTGACCCCCCCCCCCCCCTCAGTCTGCGAAAGACAAACTTTCGGCCATAAGATTCCGTCCACGTCGTGCGTATACGCCTAAAGTTATCTTCCACACTTTGAGTCTCTCCGCGTGGTTGCCTGTTGATTCCTTCTTCTCCCCGTTGGCGGCGTGCCGATTCTAAAAGCGTTCCCTTCGGCTGGTTATGCTTTCATGAGCTGGATCCTAATTGTTTGGACTTACAGCCCAAAATCCTCCATTGCGTCACGGTAGTCTTCCCGAAGCTTGGATACTAAGGTAATCTGGATACTACTGTTTTTCTTCTTTCCCCCCCGTCCCCCCCGTGTTTTACATGAGTTGCACGCAGGTAATCTGTTTTTTCGGTGGACGGTTGAGCTTGAGCTCCCACATTGGAGAATAAGTGCCCCCCCCCCCCCCCCATTCTACGGTGTTCCACGGGTCAGAGGTTCAGGGTGATGTGATGGAAGATGTTCACCCCCAATGCTTTTGGATAAGCACGGTCGACAGGCTCTACCGACGCATGACAGTAACCGGTAAAGGTCCCCTCCCTAGTCCTGGAAACGAGTAACCAGTAAGCCAGTAGACCCGCTTAGAGTTTCAAGCTGACCGTTTCTGAGTAAGACTAGAATACAATGCGAGAGGCCCCGCCCCCACGGTAAATACAAAAAGTCCTCGGTAGTGGTCGTACCAAGTGAGGTTCCTAAAATATGGCTGCACAGAAAATCACCATGATATGAACGAGGTCGATGTGTTCCGCCTGAATTTAGGTGGCGGCCCTTTCATTCACCAACTCGTTTGCCTCTACGTTTATTCTGCCAAAGCCCCAATTTCGGACCCACACAACAATCTCATTTAGGGCATGCAAAGCCCCCTCCTTTTCGGAAGGTCACCGGGCCCGAGCCGCTCTAACTCATTCTTGTTGTCAACCCTACCTTCCCCCATAGGTTGTGGAACGGCTTCAGCCCACTGAAATAGCAGAGCCCCGCACTGCAGGTTTTTTTTGAGCCTTCCCGCAATGAGTGACGCGCTCATTTCTTCGGAGGGTTTTTATGACCCAGTCCGCGGCTTTTTGTTTTACGGAACATCCATCGTGCCTCTGACGGGTCAAATACGTCCAGGTGGGCCTTCTGCTGCCGTTCCAACCGGGGGATGGATCCCATTCCAAGGGCGCTCTTCCCTCCGCTCGGCGCCAGCCCAAGAGGCCCCCCGGCCCGAGATGGCCGGCAAGACCACCCCACAGTTTCTTCCCGGCCAGCACCCCCCCATACCCACCCGTGCCAGGAACCAATTAATGACAGACGATTAAGTTGCTCCCCGAAACTCCCCCTACTTTTCCTTCTCATTTCCGCGGTTTCTTTTGATATTTCGAGCTGCTCGGGCCTGGAAACGACCCCGCGTTTTATAATTTCGAACTGTCTTTTCCACCTGTCCCGATTTTTCCCCTCCCCAGTTTTCTTTTCACCTGCTAGATTCGAACCACCTATTTGCACCGCGACCACGTCACCTGCTATGAAACCACCGTTGGGACAAAGAAAAATTCATCAAACAAAATTAGAGGAACAAGGAGGGACCCCATATCCTGGCCCTCGTCAGCAATAGTTCCTCCTGTTGACGCAACACTCAGGACGCCAGTGCTCTTCGCCCCTATGGGGGTCCCTGCTACCAAAGTTTGGTCTTCTGATTTTGATCCTTTGGGATGAAGACTTTCCACCCCTTTTGTTCCTTCAAACAATGCGGTTTTTTTTCTGAGCCTAATGTCCGAAACGTGACTGCTTTCTGAATGAGCACACCTCTTGGTTTTTTCTTCAGTTAAGATTTCAGACGACGACCTTTAAACGTCGACCGCAAACCTTGAACTGACCCGGGGTCAGTACAGACTCGGCGGCGTTTCCCTCCCTGTCCTGTCCTGATCATTGTGGTTTTGTGTCAACGGTGTGTGAGACGCACAAACCGGTTTCCCCAGTGCTGCCCCGCTTTTGTCCCCGGTTAGATTGACCTGGTCGGGAAGCCCGCCTACTGTTTGATCTGACGGACCCCAATTCAAGGGCATGGCCTGTTCTGTCACGCTGAAATTACGAGTATGTCTTAGACTTTGTTGGTTTAAGCGTTTTAAGCACTTCACTTTTTAGTTTCACCATTTTCCTTTCATTTAGTTAACTACAGGTCGACCTTCTCTCAATCTCTTCGTGGTAGTTTCATGTCCCCCCCTCCCCCACCCCCCCCCTCCCTTCCCCCCTCGCCTTGCTTAACACCGATCTCGTACTTTTTGCCTTTGGCCGCGGCACAGCTTTTGAGATAAGCTGTACCCCCTTCAACCTCCGAGCCCGTATCCCTTATGATATTTCCAACACCGCTTAGTCCTGGTGACCACCGCAGCAAAAAATTTTTCCGTTTACTGCCAGTATGCCCTGGCTCATAACGACGCCTCTCTCAATTCCTTTGTAGGCGTTGGTGTCGTGCGATGTCCAACACATTTTTTAAGATATTTAGTTCACCGTTGCCCAGAAGTTAGACAAGCTGTCTAATAGGCCCCTTCCTGCCCACCCCCTTCGTTGTAACGCGAAACGGCCCACCATCTCGGCGAAAATTTTTTTAGTACCAACCAGGGTTACATGTCCTTCTCCACCACCCCCCCTCCCAGTATTCGCTGTGCAGATTGAGTGACTTTGTTTACCCCCCCAATGAACCATCGCTTTGTGGTGCCTCGCCTCCTTCGGTCCCCCACGCCTCGCTACTTTGACATCATGCACACTGACTTTTTGCGCCGACCATTTAAAGTCATCTTCCATCCTTTCCTGCTTTTGTCCTTTTCACGTCCGAGAATCAAAAAGTTAACTTAATTTTTAGTGTTTCTATGACTCCCGGCCCGCTATTTTATTTCCTCTCTCGTCGCCTGAATTCTCCGCCCCCCAGGCAATTAAATGAACGGAGTCTCTTCCCGTTATTTTCACCCTGGTTGTGATATCCCTTGGCCAGTCCTGATTTCCACAACCAGTGCAAAGTGTCCTCGACCCCCCTTACCGGTAATCATTGTGTTTTCAATACCATTCTCGTGCAGTCCTAATATCAAGGACCCCTCAGCCATGCGGTACTTCGGTTTTTCCGTGAAGTCCATGCTTTTTTTTTCCCCAACCACCGGGGTCAGACTTGGTTGCGCCCCTCGCATCCGTAATTTCACATCGTTTTTCCCCCCTTCCTGGCCACTGATGTCACACCCAATTTGAAAATGGTTGGTCAGCTCTAGGTTGAACCGGTTGCCGTTGCAAGGAACTCCCTGGTGCACTTATGTTGGGTTCATATTATTGGTGTGCCAGGGGCGGTCCCCGGATTCTTCGTTTCCACGAAGTAGTTTTTATTTTCGCGTGTACATCAAGTTGATCAAAGTTTCCTCCAGTTAAACGTTCGGAAGTTTGCCAGGTATATTGGTTACCTCATTGGGCAATACTTTCCTCGTTACCCGCAGGGTTGTTTCCGTTTAATCCCCAGACGTCGTACTTCCATTCGACTGGATCTATGCTCCCTACGTCTCGTGTTCGGGAGGCCTGGAGACCTAATCCCTCTTCGCTCCTCCACCGGTTAAAGAAGGGTTGATTCTTTGAGCCACCGGAGTAGTAGATACGCGATTCAATTCCCGGTTTTGTACCTCTTCAATGTATTTCCCATATCCCGCAAGGCGAAACCGACCTGTTTCACGTGCGCTCTAGAGCGTTGACTAGAACGAACAGAATAGGTCCCAAGTCATTTCCTCTGACCGTGCCCTGCTTGTGGTAGAAATCAGGGCAACGCTCCTTTTTCTCACCCGAGCCTCCAGACCAAAACCTGAATCAAAAGACCAGGTTCACTCACACCCTACGACCCCGCCCCCTTTGGTCTCTTTTCTCGCGGGCCAAGTCCGCATGGTGTTTTTCAAGCAATCCTTTCGTGAGGGTTAGGGACATGCACAAACCTGTCCAAAATCCACTTCACAACATCCTACGTGATCGTTTTTTTGTGAACTGCTCCTTGCCACAACACAGATATTGCTACGTCCCGTCCGGTCAAAGAGATACCGTCCTTCGATTTTCGTGAACTTCCGAGTTCCTTGAGTTGGATTTATCTCGTTAGGGTCCTCCCCCTCCAAGCAACGGGTTTCCTCCGGCGATTGTCAGGTCGGGTACCCAAAGTCACTTTTCCTCCTTTTCCTGAACCATCTCACGGAAAGTAGAGCATTCGTCCCTCCCCGGTTATCCACAGAGCAGATAAGACCGGTGCGGACGTGATTTTTGCTTGAACCCTTTATATTACGACTGACTCTTTAAAGGTTGTCACGGTGCCTTGAGGCTCCGCTTGGCAGGCGGTGATGGGTTTTGGGAGAAGACGTGACCCACCCAGACCTACACTGTTCCCAGTTTCCCCGCGTTCAACTGTTTCAACGCTCTTTATTTTTTCCCCGACCCCGCGTGCGCTCCAGTAACTGATATCACTCCGGGAGTCCCCTGTACCTCCGTCCAAGTTAGACCTAGGGTTGGCGCGTTTTTTATCTTCTCAAGTTCTCTAAGGCTGATTGACGCCCCCGCCTTCACCCCCTTTTTTCTATTCGTTCCAACGTAGCCAACCTGGGTATTCCTTCGTTTGAAGTTTGCACGCACGACGGCGATTTCATAGTTCCTACCCCCCTGTCTCCCACCGCGGCGACCCCCCTCAGTATTTTCAATTTCCACTCTAGTTCATCCGGCTTGATCACCGTTTCCTCTCCTTGGACGTACCGTTCCATCCTATGTGTACGACGCCGTCTCGGGGCTCGGCACGGAGTCCGCCTATTTTTGCTGTGCTTCTGGTTTTCACTCCTTTTTAAACGCTGAACTTTGGCCCCCATTACAAAAAGTTAACGGTGTACCCCAGTACTCACGCTTTCCCTCCCCACCCCGGTGGTTGCAGGGAATTACTGTGCAACGTCGTCGGGTCATTCGGATAAACAGTTTTCTCCGTTTCGCATCAAAGGTGTTTCACCAGTCATCCCACTTCGACCTCCCTTATGCGTGAGGTTACAACCCTGGTTGCTGCGCTATTTCCCCCGTCTTTTTTTTTCTTCCTTCTACCCGTTCCGTGCCCGCCGACCACTTCTGTTTCTTTGCGGTTCCCCATTGGCCTCCGTTGGCACGTTCATTCGAAATCCGTCACCCCTGTAGTTTTATGGAACAGCGCTTATAGACTCCCCCCGACTCCCGCTGGCTCTCCTTAATCCCCTGGAACAAAGACGAGTGGCACTTGATCGTGTG
>Ga0179591_1272100_pt1 | contig 12130 bp, 10 predicted proteins | sample CZOMad2_1_08_16f_FD_182891 | JGI IMG/M metagenome (GOLD analysis project Ga0179591, IMG submission 182891) | Vadose zone soil fungal communities from Angelo Coast Range Reserve, California, USA - CZOMad2_1_08_16fungal (PacBio error correction) | ecosystem: Environmental > Terrestrial > Soil >... | reverse complement strand
TCTTCGGCACGTCTCACAGGTTCCGCTCCTTTCGTTTCGTGTTGGGAGCAATTTGCCCTCCTTCCATCTTTTTTTTTTAGTCAGCGATCTCTAGCATTTGATTTCTTTTCTTTTTTTTTTTCCCTGCTTTTGCAGAAGCTCCCCACAAACGAGTCTGGCCTTTTTTTTGTACCTTCACCCTGTTCGTTTCGTATTCTGTTTTTTCCCTTTTTCTCCCTTGACATTTTGAACATAGAAATCTTCCAGGTGTCTCATTTCCCCTTTGACCTACTCGACGAGGTCGGCACTGGTCCGTTTCTGATCCCCGCTAGCCGCTTCCCTTTTCAATCGCGCCAGGCCTTTGCCCTTAGTTTAGTGTGTTTTTTTTGGGCAAGTCTCCCCCCCGTCTCGTGCCTCCGTCCCAAGACAGACTTTTTTTCGTTTTGTTAGATGGTTGGCCCCAATTTTAGTTTTTGCCTGACCCTTTTTCCAAAACCTTCTTTCTCACTTTTTGTATCACTTTTTTTTCAGATGCCCGATTTTTTCCTCTTGGTGCTTTCGATTAGTTCCTGACCCTTTGTTGTTCTTCATTTTCCGACCCAACTTGGTCCTGCAATAACCTCCACTTTTTGTTGTGTTCCGAGTGTCGCCTGGGCTTTCTTGCCGGTGTATTCGCCCCGCCGAGATTCGCGTTTTCCCCACTTTACGCTCCACCACACCGAGACCAAGCACAGCCCTTTTTCCCCTCCCCCACCCCAGCTGGTGCATCATAGACGATCTTCTTTCCTTCCCACGTCTTTTGAACCCCCGCCTCCCAGCGGCCCCCCCCCAACCCAGGCCGTAGACTAGATTCTTTGTCCGACTCACCCTTAGTCGTTATTCTCTTTTGTAGGACCCTGCACGAGGCTTTTTTCTTCTTCTTCAACCCCCCCCACAACCGGCAGTCCTGACTCCCATATTACCATGTCTCTCCCCACATTTCTCAGCCTGGCACCGAGCACTCTTGTTTCGCATGCTTTCCACTCCGGTTTGTTCCCCACGGTATCTCCCCTGACACCGGTCACTTTTTCCCCCCACCTTCGCCAACCCACGCCCACATGCGACCCCCCCCCATGGTCTCAGAATCCTCTTTCCCACTTGATCCCCCCCCCTGCCATTGTTCCTCTTCTCTCCTGCCCGTTGGCGTTTCTGCGCGCCACGCTTTTTGTTTCAGCTCCCCCCACCGCTTTTCCCAAAAGTTCTTGTTTAGTCTTTTGTCCCCTCCTCCCAGCTCTGCGGTCGAACGGATCGTACTGAAGACCCTTTCTTGATCCTGCCTATCGTACCCGAACCTTTTTTTCCTTTGGACAGGGTACTCCCTGAAGGACCGTCTGCTTCCTTTTCCAGTCCACCTTTAGAAAAGGCCCGCTGATCGGTGCCATCACTGACGTTTCCTTCCCCTCTTTGGTTACTTACTCCCCCCCCCGTTTTGGCCCCCTCGCTATTTCACTGTTTTTGCACCTCACCCTCGATGGTCTAGTTCTAGAGCCTCACTGTTCTTTTTAATCCGATCCCTGGTTTCCAGTGAACTGCTGATCCCTCTTGGTGCCATTTTCTTAATTACCTTCTAGGCTCGTCTTCTCGGGGATCGCTGCCTTTCTTCTCCCCGCACGGGCTGTGCGGAGCTTTGCTTCAACCTTCGTTTTCTAACTTTCCCCAGAGTCCCTTCCTGTCCATTTTATGCCGTTATCGGACCCCTGGGTCCCGGCAGGTCTGTTGGCGTGTTTTTTTTCACTTTCACCTACCTCGCCTCAGTCTCATGCGCAGGAGTCCCCCCTTGTACCCCAATTGTTCCCCAATCCTTTTTCCTTCTTGTGTGGTCCTCGCTTGCTCCCACAACAGAGAATACTTTTTTTTCCCCCTTTTGACATCTACGGTCCCCCCTTACGCCCCCCTCGCCTTTCTATTAATTTTTCTTCAGCCCCATCTCTTTGACTTGCTCCTTAAGACTTCCCAAATTTCCCTTCCCCTGCCGCAAGCTTAGCCTTTCTTTTCCCTAACCTGCCTTTTTCCCCCCGGAAGTCCCGAGCGTCCTGTCTGTCTTTCTTTCCTGAACACCCCGGCAGTAGACCCGGATGTCCCCCACTTCTCCCACACGTGTCCACCCACCCATCTTTAGGTGAGGCTTACGCTTGCTGTTTGGGCATTTTTTTGCAACAGTCCCCCTTATTGCCCCACCTTCCCCCCCCCTTTCGTGCGAGAGTTATGGTCCAGGTTCGTGATTGCTGCCGACACTTGACGATCTGGATCTTTATTCTTCCACGGTCCTTTTACCCCCCTCTTTCCCTCCTGTTCTTTTTTCCATTCCAAGCGTTTGGGAAATCCGTATCGTTTTCAGCGACCCCTTTCCTTGATATGGCCCTGTGTCACACGTTTTCGCCCCTCTTTTTTTTTTGTTCAACTAAGGATCGTTCTCCGTGCTTCTTCCTTCCCCCCTCTTTGGTATGCTAGGACTCGTGGCTGCCTTGCAAACGTTCTCATGGCGCCTTCCCGGTGATGAAACTCCGTGGTCCCCCTACTTTTCCTTTCAACCCCAACAATATGCTGCGGTGTGTTCTTCCTCATGGGTTCAAGCCCACCCCACACCCTTTTCCCCCCACACCTGTGGAGCTATTACCACTCTTTTTTGAATGGCTGTCCGTATTTCTTGAGCTTTGGAGGCTTTTAAGTTGACACAGCATTCCCCATTAGTGTATGGGTCTTGGTTGTAACCGTTTACCCTTTTTTCCCTTTCCCCGGACGGACGGCTTTCCCCCTGCGGCCATGTCCCAGCCTTTGGAGTTATTTTGCAGCCCATTCTGCGTTTCTTCTTTTTTTCGGCCGGCTTCTCGTATTCGATTCCCTTCGCTCCATTCCATTCCATGTATTGAGTTAACAGGGTACACGTTTTTTTCCCACCCTAGGGCGTGATTCTTTTTGTTCTTGCCAGATACGTCTTTCCTTTTTTTTCCTCTGCCCACTCCCCCAGTTTCTTTCGAATTAATACTTTTCCGAAAAAATCTTTTTGCGTCTTATTTTCCTTCCTTCTTCTTTCTCTTTTTTCCCCTCCTTGATGCTTGTTTTTTTGCGAAATAGATGTAGACCTTCTTCCCAGCTCGCCCCTTGCGTTAGATCTTCGCTCTCTCCTCCCCACTTTTTTGTCTGGTTTCCCCCTCTTGCCCAGCCGCGCCGCCCCCCCCTCTGCAGCGGGTAAGGACAAAAGTCCCCCCTTACAAAAGGTTGTTTGGGGCCTGTTGCCCGGTGCTCCGGGGACATGCTTTCCCCTAGTCCTTTTCGCTGGAACTTTTTCTCTCCCTACGGAACTCCCATTAACTCCTCATGATGCATCGAGATTTTCACACTTTAACTGTCTGTTGTCTGAACCCCGTCTTCTAAAGCGTGTTATTCCTTTTTGCGTGGCCTTGATAAGGATACCCCCTTTTTTCCCCCCTCCCTTGTCGCCAGTTCCTTCCCACACAACATAGGTATGGATTATGTGGTCCCCCCCCTTTCTTCCTACTTCTAACATTTTTTCCCCCCCCAGGCCTTCGTTGCCTAGACTGCTGGTGTCGTCACACGACGTTTTTTTGGGTCGGAGACTCCCCACAAACCGTTGGGATGTTTTTGAACCATGAACACTTCCTCCCCCACACCCCCCCGTCCCCTCCGCTTTTTTTTGTATCTTGGCACAATTCTTTCCTTTTTTTCCTTCCTTGGCCTGTCAGTCAACCCCTTTTTCAACTGTAAGCTCTTTGCTACCGCGCTTTGATGAAGCAGACCCGACCTCCGTTCACCCATCGAAGAGTTCCCCCAACCCCGTTTTTTTGTCCCTCGCGTGCCCTTCTGTTTTATACACCCCCCCTCTTCCCCCCCTTGATTTTTTACCCACGCGATCATTTTTTCTCCTTTTCTTTTTCTGACTTGACTCGCGGGGAGCTTTTTTTTTTTGATTGGATTCTGTCTGACCCCCCAGATCGTCCCCTTGTGTCTTTGCCTTTTTTTTACGTGTCCTCTTCAAGCTGTGGTTTTTCCCAGTATCCCTTTCCTGGTTGCCAGTTTGTCTTTTTCTTTTTTGTTGGCCGGACCCACCGTCTTCCCTTATCTCTGGGGGTAGCGTTTCCCCCCCTGGCCAATCCGTTTTAGAAAAACTTGTTTTCCGTTTGCTTTTTCGACACGTTTCCGTCGGCTGCACGCCCTCAGGTCTCTGGCCCAGGTTCGACGACGACACCCCTTACGTTTAAACCACCCTTTTTTTTTTTTCCCTTTTTTGATAACTTCGTAGTCGACTCTCCACGTGGTTCTTTTTTTTGCTCCTTTTTTTTCGTGTTCCTTTAGGCTCCTTCCTTTTGGTATTCAGGAGTCGTCTCCGCGACGTCGATGAGCCCCAGTTTCACCTTGTTCCCCCCAAGGGGGCCTTCCGTGTTCGGCTTTTTTAGTACTCGGACAGCCCTCCGGTCCCCCCGCTCCGGGTGCGTTGCCCACCTAGCGTTGATTTCTAAACGTTGGCCTTTTTGCTCCGTTAATCTTCCCTTTTTTCTGGTGTGCAACTTACTCTTTCGTGCGTTGTTTTAACTAACGTTCAGTCCATCCTCATCCCTCTCCACGCACCAAAAACTCAATCTTTTTCGACACGTTGGAAACCCACCACCCCTCCCCTACATTTCCTTTTTTGCAGCCGTTCTATTCAGTCGCTCGCCACCACAGCGGCCTCGACCCGGTCTTGTCTCTTCTTTCCCGGCGACCATATCCTCTAGCCACCCAAACCGTCGAGTTTCTCTTGGTCTGAAAAGGGAACCAAGGCAGCGGAGGAAAAGTCCGCTGGTGTAGAAAAAAAAAACAAACCATAAACGGCTAGTTCCTACATTATAATTCTTTTAGAGTAGCGGGTACATTTTCTCCCCTATTTTGTTGTCGGTTACGTGCGTAGTGTTGACAACTGGTCTCTCTCTGGCGGTCCAATTGCCCTCTCCGAGCAGTCCAATTCGTTCGCGATGCAGATTCGTGACTGACAAACGTTTTAAGTCCGTCTGTTCTCTTATGTCCTGGGCTGACTTTTAAACCCGGTCCTTCCTCCTTTGTTTGGTTTTTGAGATTATGTTGTTCTACTCTTCGTCACCCTTGTTTTTTGTGCGCCGAGCACACTCTCACATCTCCCTTTTCAAGGTTGCCAACTTCGGTGACATGTCGCGTGGCGGTGTTTGGCGAGTTAGGATGTCGCCTCCTTAGTGGTCGCTGGTTCGATTGATCCGCTGTGCCGGCCTCTCCTTTTTATTCTGTTTCCTCCGACCAGAGGTGCTCCCTTCTTCCCGAAGATTGGATGTGATCTTTCGTTTGCTCTGCTTGGCTTCAAATTCTAGCACGGATCTTTGGGTGCGTTCCGTTTTTTCCCTGTTCTGCATCCACGCCCTCGGTCCTGCAATGAACATCTACATTTTTATTTCAGACTGGATCTTCGTCAGTATTGTCCTGGCATCAATCGATGCCTCAATTCCTGGTCATGCTTTTCTTTTTTTTTTTAGAAGTACCTCGGTGGATCCTGCCCTCAGTTTTTTGACTTCTTGAAGTGCTCCCTCAGTGACTGTTCCCTTGGCGTTTCCCCTTGCGCATCGCTTACTAGGCAGGTCCAGTCCCTGGCGAATTCCTCCCAGCCCCGCTTTTTTTCGTATTCCGTAACGTCTTTCCGAGGTACGAGTCACCGTTCCAGACTCCCCCGATCTTTTTCCTTTTCCAGAGTGGAACTATCCTTCCCTCTGTGGCGGCCCTTAAACTGTTTAAAAGTTTTCAAAACCGTGCTTCGTGGCTCCCCCCCCCTCCATTTTCCCCTTCCCGGGAACCTTTTTCTGTTTTTTGCCGGGCCCAGTGAGCTGTTGATTCTCGCACACAACCCCCATAGCCAAGGGGCGCGATGCCTCCGAAGGCGTTATTTGATCCTGCCGTGCCCTGATTTTTTGGATGACATCTTAGGATATCTCTTTTTTGATGGCCGTACCCCCGGTCTTCTTTCGTTTTCTTTTTCCCCCCACTTTTTTCCTTAGACCCTACTGGAGGTATCAGTTACATTTCCCCCCTTCCCTTGTGCCACAGAAGCTTGAGACATGGCTCCTATCGTCGAATAAAACTTTTTAGGTCGCGGATCGGACGGCCTCTTTCCTATTTTTTAATGCGCCCGGAACCCGCTTGCCGTGTGGAACCGTGTCTCCTGATTCTTGTCTTCAACTCTTGTCCCTCTTCCCATGGCGTCCGTGAGTCCGTCGGAAAGTGGACCGGTTTCACCCCATCTAGCCCAATCTCCCCAGTGCGATTGCGGTAATTGCCGCGCCCGAGTACTGCACCGGTTTGTCCTATGCTTCCCGCGGCGTCAAAATCCTTTCTCGTTTCTCACCCCCGAAGAAGTATGGTCCGTCGTTGCACCGTCTTGGCTCCGCTCCTTCAGGTGCGCGGCGGTCTGATTACGGAACGACTGGTTGATGTTTTAAATCCGTGCCCCCCGCGGGAATGAACTCGTTGGACTGGTTTGCTGTATCTTCTCTTTCCCCCTCCGTTTTGTTGTGATCTCTCTCTTTCCTGCTCCCAGGCCCCCGATTTCCAGTCGCAGCCTTGCGATTGTTCCACCCTTCTGCCCCTTTTTTATTCTGGCCTCGCTGCATTTCATGTGAAGCGCAGCCTGCTCCAAACCCCCCCCCCCGCGGCCTGAAGTGTTCGCTTTCCTTTGTACCACCGCGCCTTTTGTGCGCAGAGCAAAGTCTGTGCTGGTCTTTAAATGGTCTGCCTTCAGTCTCCCTTTCGTTGCACTTTGTCGCGTTTTGACTGTTTGCAATGTGTTCTGTTCGACCGTTCCCGGATCAACGCGGTTGGATGAATTCGACCCCCTGCAAGCTTCCTTTCACGTCTAAAAGGCGGCCGCGTTCTGAACTCTTTTGCGGACATCGTTTGACGGTATTTACCTTCGATAGCTTCCCCCGTTTTTATTCTCCGCCGCGAGAGGACCTTTTCCCCCCAGTTAGAGTCTGTGTCCCCATTTCTGGGTGGTGGTGTTTTTTTTGTTTTTTTTTTCTTTGTTTCTTGGTAAAGGGCCCCTGCGATCTTTCCTTAGGTCCCCGGGTCCCAATTTCTCGCACGCGATCTAAGGACCTCTTCTATTCTCGACCTCAGAGATCCCACGCTTCGTTGATCCCTCCGAGTCACTACTTGTCGGTGTTAATACTTGAGGTGCGAACGCACTTTTGTGCTTAGGATTACCAGGTTATTAGCTGATCACCCAAACACTCGTGTCCCCCACTTTAAGTGGCGTGACACGAAGAACAGCTTCAGGAGAAACATGTACTGGCGGGTCCCGCGTGTGCTATCCAGAAGGTCACGCTTTTGGACCGCCGTTGTGTTCCGGCTTTGTTCGTTCCACTCTGGCGCTTCGTCATCTCTGGTGCGCCCCTTTTAAACCCCTCCCCTTTGGAGCTCTGTTATCCAGGAGGGACTCAACCCTCTGTCTCTTTCCCCACCTGAACGATCGCGGTGGATCTTTGCGCCAGAGCGAATCGCCTTTTTCGTCCCGTCGGCGTCCTTTTCCTCACGTCACTCACGTTCCCACATGGTTTATTCTCCGTACGTTCGCCCATCCCCTCTAGGTCCATGCAGTTTTCTGCTCTAGTGCGGCTCCACTCCTTTCCCAGACGATCGTTCTCTTGATATGGGTGGGCCTGAGGCAGTTCTGCTCCCAACCCCTGGCCGAAGCACGATGTGAGTTGTCCAACAGTCGAAGGTCACCCCCGAGCCCCCGAATTGTTTTTCGGCCACGCCCCGATGCGGACCAAGGTACCGCTGTGTACACCGCCCACTACAGGGCGACCCCATTAACTACCACCCTCCACCAGCATCCTCACCGGCCCTTCGGTGCCATGCGTTCACTGGCCCCAAGATGGCTTTGCCCGCTTTTTGATTGACAGCTCCCCCCCCTGGATGGTTGCCCCCGAAACATAGATCCCGATCTGGCGTTGTTGGAGCTCCAGCTGACAGGCGACCCACGATCGTACTACCCCCGTTTCTCTCTCTGCCAATGAACTGGTACGTCCCTGTTTGCCAGTTTGAAGCAAAGACCGCATTTGTGTTTTTTTTTTGGATTCACCCACTTAGCCACGGTCGCCTTTCTCTGCCGACCCTTCTAGGGTCAGGACGGAAGGCAGTTCACTCTTGCCCTCGCTCTGGCACGTGGAGAAATTTGCGGCGGTCAATTGTCTTATACAGGTTGCCGACCCCTTTCAATTCACTGCTGTAGACTGGGCCAACGGCACCCCGTCTGCCATCGTAATGTTTTCTGTGTACTACTGTGCGTGATGTCTCTTAGGGTTGGATGGCTGCCTACGCTTATTTTTAAAGCCGACAGTTGAACGGCGATTCTCAGGACCCGACGGTCAGTGCGGCGATATATGCCCTTCATCTTGCTACTATGGTCGGTACGTGAGCGTGGTTTTTTCGTAATGTACGAGACCTCGGCTGGCGTGGAGCCCTTGCTTTTGAGTGTGCCATGTGCTCGACGTCTCGGTTGCGCGCGCATCCCCAAGGTGATTTGGAATGGACATTTGACCCGGCCCTCCCCGTCCCCCCCCCCCCCCTAGACCTACCCCCTGTTTTCTTAGCAAACGATCCCTTCCCCGGACAGCCCTCCATCACCCCGCCGTCCCACATCAGCTCCGGAACTTTTTCGAAGCCTTTCTCCGGCGTAGCCATACTCGTCAAAGGGGAATCGACCCTGTACGATGCATTGGGCTTCACGTTGTTCTCCAGGGCACACCGTCCCCCCCCCCCCGCCTCTGCCATGAGCTTGAAAGGGGTGTTTTTGTCAACACCCGGAATGCGGAGTTGCCACGTTTTAGGCTTTCAAGCTTGCACGGTTAGTTGTCGAGATCTTGCGCCAGGTGCGCGGCTAGATCTTGGGTTGATCATTTCCTACGCGCGGAACCTGGCCTCTTCTTCCGGGCCAGTCCTTGGGACCCTTCCCTTTCGGTTGCGCGACTCCAATGACCCTGTTATTCCAGCCAATCTGCACTCGCGCTGCCGTGGTTTCGACTTTTTTTGCGTTGCCTGTTTCAACTCTTGCTCGGTTTCGGCTCCCGTCGTGTGGCTGACCCGTGCACGAATTTCTCGTTCCGACCGGTTTGCTTAAAGGCGCATGTTCCCTCCCGGCTTGACCGCTTTGCGGACGGTGTTGATGATGGTGGCTGGGCCCAGTTCTCTCACCCCGTGCGATCTTACAACGCATGTCGACGGTCCCCAGGTCTGGTTTGCACCTTCGTGAGCTGATGCTCGTTGCCACGGAATATTTGGGAGTGTCACTTCTGCGCAAGTTCATTCCCGATTTCCCTTTGACCCTTTTCTGAGGCGCCCGCTGTCCGCTCCGTTTTCGCCTTCCAAGATTATCGATTCGCTGTGATTCACTTGAGGACGCCTATCGTATTCTGCGCCCCCCTTTTCCTTCCTGTTTAGGCGAACAGTTACCCCTTTTTGGACCGGAGACCTTTTTCCCATTCCCACGTTTGTGTCCCTGAGGCTCGGCAAGAGGTGAGTGTCTCTGTCCCTTCCCCCCCTTTCCCGGTAGCACCCTCGAAATCTACGTTTCCGAGCCTTTCCTTCGCTTTCTTTCGGCCTTTTAATCCCCCTGTTGGTGGAGAGGTTTTTTTTCGCTTCCCCCTCGCAGGTTCAATGCTCCCCGAAGCTGTTAGATCTTCGCTTGATAAAGTTGGATGGGACCAGTAGGCCCTTCCCCGCCGAGGACTGGATCCTTTTCACAAAAAACGTGCCCGGCACATGCAAGGGCTTTTTTCCAACTTCCACACCCTGTTTGCCTGTCCGACTTTTTAGCTTTTTGTTCTGGCGCTCTCCTCCCCTCCGATTTGGGAGCTCGACCAATTTCTTCTCTGATCATCGCTTCCCTGAAGATTGAAAAGCGGGTGTGTCACGGCTCTCAGCGGTCGGCGTCCCTGCGTTTTTCGGAAAGGCTTTTTTGCCCCTTTATGGAACTGTGATTCTTTTCGTTACTTGCGCTCAACACCCCGACTTTTCGGTGCCTTCAGGTAAAGATAGACCTGACAATTTCAGTAGTTTTTTCCCCCTGGTTTCTATCGGCCCTCTCTTTGAAGGCCTTCCGGGGATGGCTTAACCTTGCCCACTTCTCTCCCCCCCAACCCGTCAGTCGGATGGGGGTCCGCCCCTTTTCCTTCTTACCAGTCGTTATCCTCCCTCTTCAGCTCTTCACGAGAAAAATTCTTTCCTCCCAGAGTTAGCGCTCCACCAGAGTTTCTGGAGGAAGTCCCAACGAGAAGATTTGGAAACCCGCCCCTTGTTTCCGTTTATTGCCCACCCGGTATCGTCTGTCAGAGTTGCCGTGCCGCGTTTCTTTGTCCCCCCGAGGGTCCCCTTTTTTTGCGCACTTGGGCGGAATCCTTTCTCCCCCTTTCCTTTTTGAATGTTTTTGGTTTTTTTTGAGTTTGCTGTCAGGCTGGCCCTAAGTATTTTGCTGATCTATCGAGCGTTCTCTTGTTCGATTCCATTTTTTCCCATACAGGTTTGCAAAGATGATTAGGTTTCTGAGTGACCCTTTCCTGTGCCCCCCGTTTCTGACGTTGCTTCACTTCAAGTTTTTCCCCCTTCCTTCTTTGTGTGGTTTTGGTTCGTTTTTATTTCCCGTTTTTCGTCACCCCTTGTTTCCCCTCCCTTCCGATTCCTCACTCGTTTTTGGCCTTTCGGAGGCTCCCAGTTTTTTTATCAGGCACGGCTGCGCTTGAATAGGTTTTTTTTGACCCCTCCACAAGGGCCTGGAGGCCAGTCTCTTTTCCCGATACGATTCTGTTTTGAGGGCGGTAGTTGGGCGCGTGTGCTTGTGTTTATAATGTTGCTTACATTTGAGTCGACTTTGACGAGGGTTCTTTCACCTTTTAAAACTGTGTTAGGTTTGCTGCACCTTTTCCGGCCCCTTTTTTTACCATTTTTTTTTTCCCCCTCCTCCCTTTTTCCTTCGTTGCCCCCCCCCCCTCCTTTCAAGGTCTTCCACGGGGAACTCCTTGCCTTTTTTCCTCTTTCCTCTTTCCCATTTTGGCCCTTTTTTTTTTTTTTTTTTAACCCTTCCTTTTTTCTCTCTTCTTTTTTCAATTCGTGCGTATCAGTTCATCCCCCCTTATCTCCCAGCCACGTATTCCTCCTTGGACACGGTCCCAAACCCATGTTTTTCCCCTCGCGTTCTTTAAGTTTGAAGTTGCTTGCTGCACGAGGTAACCCCCTCCCTAGATGACTGACCCTTGCGCGTCCGTCCCCTTCCGCTTTCTCTTCAGGGACCTTGAACCCGGCCCCCCCTTTTTTCTTTCACACCCTTATTTTACCGGTCTTTCCACTTTTGCTCGAAAGACTTGGATTCTGCCTCGGTCCCCCCTTGCCGGTTGTTGTGATCAAGTCGGGACGTGGCTCTTGAGCTTTTTTAATTCACCCCCCCCACTCTCTCCCTTTGGTCTCTGTTCCTGCCTTTTTTAACAAGGTTAATTCCACGTTACGGGGGATCTGCAACTTTGATGCTGAGCTGTGTGCAGTTCCTCTCTGTCTTAGGTGCCCCCTGCTCTTGAGCGCTTCCAGAAGAGATATTTTTCTTCTTGTCCATGTTTTTGCCCTTCCCCCAGGCCAAAACCTGCCTGTTGTGCGGCAGAGAGGCTATCCAATCTTCCCCCGCCCAATTCATTCGGGCGTGAGTGCGGTGTTGAGAGATTTTCGTTGAAAAAGGGAATTGTTAGTCTTTGCGGATTGTGCTCGCTGAAGTTAGATTTGTGTCGAATAGATAACTTTCCTGCCGCTCCCTGACACTCTAGATTGTGTCTGTGGACCGGCTCTTGCGAACTTCCACGGCGGGGCGGCTGTGGGTTTTGAGCGCCTGAAGCATGCACTTCTTTGACCTTCGCACCCCAATCTTCCCGATCTCTGAGGTCTCGCGCAAACCTTTTAGAGTACCCTGTGGCGGGGGAGCTTTCCCCCCGCGGGCTTTTTTTTTTTCGCCCTCGATCACCCATTTCCGCTTTTTTGCGCTTGATGTTCGCGCGTCTTGCGCCGCCAACCTGTTTTAAGAGCCCTCTTATATTGATTCTATCTTTGCGATTTGGGT
>Ga0179591_1301019_pt1 | contig 12131 bp, 13 predicted proteins | sample CZOMad2_1_08_16f_FD_182891 | JGI IMG/M metagenome (GOLD analysis project Ga0179591, IMG submission 182891) | Vadose zone soil fungal communities from Angelo Coast Range Reserve, California, USA - CZOMad2_1_08_16fungal (PacBio error correction) | ecosystem: Environmental > Terrestrial > Soil >... | reverse complement strand
AGTACGGTAAGGTACGGGTACTCCCCTAAATACTCCGTACAACTTCATTCCCCTCTTCCCTCCATCCCTCTTGACCTTTGGATAACCCTCTTATCCATCTATTTTTGGTTTTATCCATTAGCCTTCTTGCGACCCGCGTCAACCTGACCTGACGTGTCTTTATCTCTGGATTTTTTGTCAGAAATTTCACCTCCCCTATGGCTATGCAGCCCTTCCCCCCCTGCTATGTTTTTTTGACTAATTTTTAATCGAGAACTGAAGTCGATCGTTTTTCTCTCTTAAGGAATCCCCCTTGTCTTTCGCACCCCCCTACCCCCCTGTAGGCCTCCCCATAGGCGATGGACCCTCTCTCTGACTTATTAATAGGTCGGAAGACCCGAGAAAATTAGGTGTAGCGAAAAAAATCTGTAACGGAACCGGTTTTTCTTTTGCCGTCTCCCTTTCTATCTACCTCTTGCCCAGGATGCGGGGGAGCTTTCTTGCATCACGCGTGGTTTCCTCCCGGTGTTTTCCCTCTTTTTGTGCCGCAACCAACATTTTGCACGACTTTCATAGTTTGACCCTTCTGCCTCTAAATGAAGAGTTCCGCCCCCTGTTCCTGATCTGAACCCACCGTCCTCTTGAAGCTTTCTCATTGCTTTATGCTCAGACTAAGAGATACCTCCCTCACCGAATGAGACTCCCCTCTTTAGCCCTCTTTCATTGAAAAGAAACGTAAGAAACATAACGGAAAGTTTCCCATAGAGCTTATCGAGCTCTTTCTTCTCTTTAACCCCTTCTTGAGGTATGCAGATTGCTTTCACCCGGACGCTTTCCCCCCCTGCCCTGCTTTTGATTTTATTCGAGACAGCGATGACTTCTCAACGTCCTTCAACAGGCTTTTCGAGATTCTGGTCTTCTTTCGAGGCTTTTTTCTTTTAAAATTGTTTAAATGACAAATGATCCCCTCCTTTTCCCAGAGTAGTAATTCGACTCCTAAACTTTTTTCCCTCACAGTCCCTCTCCATATTCTGTCAGTTGGACGCAACCCCCGGGTTGCATTTCTTCCATGCTTTTGTGTACCCGGCGGTTCGGATACGTTCTCTAACTCTCCAGAGCGATGATTCCCCTTCTTCCTCCTCCCCGAAACTTTTTTTTCGGACGCCCTCGCTATTCCGGATGACGTCCTCTTCTCCTAAACGAGATTTACAATTTCCCCCCCATAATTTCCCCTCGTTCCGGCATCCCCCATAGATAAATAGGAAACAGATACGCTTTCCCTTTCAGCACATTCGCCCTTTTGTATGTTTCCCTTTCTTCCCCAATGTTGACGAGCAAGTATCACTTCCTCTAGAACTAGTCGCAAGATCGCTGATGCTGAACGTTATACTCTCCTGGTGCTTCTTGTCTTCTATCCTTGGCCAGGAGAATTTCCCTCTTTTTCCCGCAGGGAAAGCTCCCTGTGTTCCCTTTCCCCTTTTATCGTCCCTGTCCCCCCAGGTTACCTCGTCCCTTTTCCACTTTTCCCCTAAGAGGTCCCGACTCTGACTGCTTGCGTGAAACTCAGCGACCTGATAAGCTCCCCCCCCCCTTAAAAACGAGACCTCATCATCTCTTCTCCTTCTTAGCATTTTCTCCCGTCAAGTGTTGATTAAGAATTTCCTTATTTGGTCGACACTTCCTTTACAACGATTTTTGTGAAGGTCTTCTTCTCTATCGCCCCATGAACAGCAAGAATTAGTCTTCCGCTTCTTAGTGCCCGGCTCTTTCCTTTTCCCATGTTGCCTTCCCCTTGGAGAATATGATGTTTATACTTTAGGGCCGGTGTTAAGCGACGAGATCTCTTTAAAGAAGGGAGAGTTCCCCCTTTCTAACCTTTTCCTTTCATATTTCCTCTCAATTTTCTTTCAGAAGGTTTCTTTCGTAAGTTTTGTCGGGAGGTTGTGCAATATGCATCTTTCAAGTGAGGATTCATCCTTTAGACTTTCCCTACATTCCTCTCTCCTTCCCCGGCTTTTCCCCGCGTGCGCTGTGAGGTCTTCCAAGAGTCATAGATCTTTTTCCCATGATCCCCTTTGAGTCTTTGACGATCCCCTCCGTTTAAGATGTCGATGAGTCCCCTTAAGACGGTTCCTGAATCGACCTTCTGAGACCGTATCTACGTTATCCCCCAAATAATTAGTAGATCTCACCTTTCCTCGAAGAAAAGCCTTCCTGACCTTTTTTCTTTTCCCCTTTCAACCTTCCCATTTCTCTCGTGCGCTGCGGCATAACTCCCCTATGACAGCCATTCCCTGAGTTTCCCTTTGACCTCTGTAACTCCATCCGAACGACTCAAATAGGACTGTGCCACGGCCCCCCCCGTTTCGTCATCGTAGAGTCTTTGATGGTTTTATTGGTTCAGCGCGTTTTTCCCTTTGAATGACTTCCCCTCCTTAAAATTTTTTTCGTAATCCTTTATAACTCATCGCGCAGAATTGCATTTGTCCCCCCTTCCTAGGAAGCGATCCTCGGGAAGGTGATTGCTTCCTTCTCGTCCCTTCCTCCCGCGTTACCCATCCTGATATCGCAGATAAACCTCCTACTGAATGTTTTTTCTCGAGACCTCGTGGTTTCTTCGGGCCCCCCTCTCTTTTGAATCTCTGAGCGCCTTTACTTTTCTTCCAGTCATTGACTGGCCATCATGGGCTCTTCCCAGCTGTAAGGAGCTCTTAGGACAATCCCCCTCTCAAGATTCCCCCTCAGACTTTAATCTGTCTTCTTCCGAAGAAACTGTCCCTCCTTTCTCCGAGACCTCCTGAGTCCTCCTCGGACCTTTTCTGTCGTTACCCCGCAATCTTCTCGCAAGTCTGTTTTTTAACTTTGCTTTTAAGGGGAGGGATTCCCCCATCCCTTGATCTTTTACGGGGTTTTTCCCACCCCACAGTTAGAACATTCCCTTTCAGACAGTTTGTAGAATCCTTTTGAGCGCTTTCAAGCCCCTTCTCTTTATCCAGCGTTAGGCCCTCTCAGTAGTGAAGGGGACTTTAATGTAATTTTTAGCGTTTCCCTCAACCAAACCCCCTTCATCAGATTCTGGGAGATGCTCCCCCTGATTTGTTAGACAACGATTGTGACTCCTTTTTATGAAGGGTCTTAGTCCCCCTTCGTACGCTACGTGCGATGATGAGGAGCCTTTTCGGGTGGGGGGTCCTTTTTCGTTTCTCTGAACTTTTCTAAGTTTCGGGTTTGTTTTTGGTTCGAGAACTCGGAGGAACTAGAAGTCTCCGTCAGAGCTTCCCCCCGATTTTCTCGGATTTTTAACGAGGCAGATTTTTTCCTCCATGATTCCTTTGAAATCCTTCCGTGCGTCTCTCCACTGCAATGATTTCCTGCTGACACGTGAGCTTACCTTTCAAGGAACTATGCCTGAGTAGTTTCTTTCCTTTCCGCTTTTCCCAATAGCAGGGCGCGGCCCCGTACCTTCCTTCCCGCAGTCACAAGTTTCTTCGGGCTTCACTTTCGGCTCTATGCAGCAAAGGAAGATATCCGTTGTCAGGGTTTTCGACCACGCTATGTAGTCTCCCTCACTTCCCAGAGTTTTCCTCAGAACATAAGTTTTTTTTTCTCTAGATATTGTTATCGTTTTTCTACGCCCCGCAGAGAACCTCACGCCCCACTCAAAGGTTTTCCTCAGAGAGGTGTGAATGGACCCCCTGCAAGAAAGGCATGGATATCCTTCTTTCCCCCTTAAAGAGATTTTTTCTTTTGAATCCGATTCTCTTCCCAAGAGTCTTCCTCCTTTAAAAGCCGGTCTTGTCACGTGAATCTCTTAAACTGTACCCTACCCCTTCTTCCATCAGCCCTAATCTGCCCCCCCTTCCTGGACTGGCAGAGATGATTGACCAGTGAACCGGTCAACGAAAGTGCTCCTTGTAAGCCTTCCCCAGGACCCTCTCCACTTTCCCGCCCTCTGGGAAACCTTCTCTTCTATGAAACCCTAGAGACTTGACATTCTCCCCTACCTCTTTTTAGATAACACCCCCAGAACCTATAGTGGAAAGTAATTAGAAATTTCTTCCTTGACGGCAATTTTCCTCCCCCGGAGTTCGATGTTACCTCATCACGTTTCTTCTTTCAAGGACCTGGAATTATCTTCAGCCTCTCAATCGTCTCTTTGACGTTCTATGCCATTCGGGAGGAAATCTTAAAGATAGACGTTCTGCAAGCTCTTCCGAATCTTTCGGCCTCAGCTTTTATACCCTTCTTTTATGCTAGAAAGCTCCCTAGCCCTGCACTGATGCCTGAACGTTTTGCTGAATTTTTCCCGTTCTCTACAGTACCACTGAAACACAGCTCCCCCGACGAATAAGGAAAGCCCCCCCCAACAAGTAGCTCTCCCCTCAACTTTCCCCCTCCCCTCTCTGATTGTCTTAATCCAGCCCAGGACGGGATTCTTTTTGAAAACGGGTTAGAATCCCTCTCTGCGCTTCTTTCAAAGTTTCTATTGTAGGCCTGGAGACGTTCTCCTGATTGGAAATTTTTGGCCTACCCTTCTCTTCCCATGCGCTCCCCCACCCAGCGGGCCCTCCCCTCCCCCCGGCGTCTCTATCGTGGACGCAAAAGACTTCCCTTCCTTCTGATCTGATCCTGTGATTTTCCTCGCTCTTGGGTTACTCCCTCAGCTTCACCTCTTCTCCTCCATCGATTTCGAAAAATTCCTTTTGTTGCTGCTTCACAAGACACCCCGTTTCCTTTTTTTTTACTTAACCCCCTGCATTTTGAATCCCCAGACCTACCCATACTCCCTCGGAAACTGAAGTTCCCTTTAGTTTTCTCGCCCCTCGATTTTTGTAGTTCAGTGTCCACAATGGCTTTTCTCAGTGTAGAAGTCCCCTTGACCCGTATTCTCTTTGGCTGATGCTTCAGTTGAGCCCCCGGTTGTTGAGCTTTTCCTCCTTCCCTACCCCTGTGGCATTTACGTCTTCCTTGGAGACCCTTGCTACTCTTGAACGCTCTGTCTAACTGAACTACGGATCTCCCCTCGAGGACGTAACCTTCCCTCTGACTTCATGTAAATTTTCTTCAATCGGAGGGCCTCCCTCCGCTGGAAACCTCCAAAAACCGAGAGATCTCTTAATTTTTCTTCAGACTCTCTCGATATGCTCATACGGCAATGGTAGATCTCAAGTCCCCTTTCCTACTCTATAAATACGCGCCCGGATACACAGAATAATTGGAGATTTATTCTTCTTCTTCTACTTATGGAATCATTCCCTTTGATCCCTTTAAACAGGCCTTTTTTCTCCCTATATCTACTCGAGAACCCCGCCTATCACTCTGTGGTGCTTTTTATTATATTGAGATTAACTTCAAGAGTAGCTATTCTTAAGGAATGCCCTTTCCGGGGCTTTAGAGACGGCTTCCCCCCGAGTCCCCTTATACATCTTTTTTCATTCCTGGAGAGCGGTATCACCCCTCCATTCTTGGGATCCTCTACTTTCCTTGCTTATGGAAGTGATCTTGACGATTACCCCTTCTTCCCCTGGAGCTGGAAAGATCTTCCTCTGTTTTCTCTATTATCCCTTGGACTTTCTCAAGGATGGAACCGTTCGACCCCTCCTCTAGTCGTCTGATCCTTTCGGACGGTACCTCGCCTAGATCGTTTTGTTCTCTTATGTCTGCTCAAAAGAGTAGCCCCGGATCCGTTTTTAAGCGCCCCTTTCCTTCAATTATCTTCCCCCTTCTGTCCCTTCCCTTATAGCACCAAGATATTCCCTATGAGAATCAGAAGTTTTCTCTTTTTTCTTTTCTTCGTTCCACGGCTTCTTCCTTTTTTCTCACTGCCCCATACTGCATACGGCGGAGGTAGAGTCCCCCCAAGCGATGGCCTCGCAATCCCTTTTCCTGGATTCTGGCTTTTTCCGAGCTTTTGGACCTTTGTACGATTTTTCCCAAAGATTCCATCATTTTCACCTCTTTCTCTTCCTTCCTTCCTACTCCCTTCTCGAAGTCTCTTTTCCGAATTCAGGTCTTGGAAGGTTTTTTGGTTCTCGCTCGCAGCGAACGGACACCGGCTCCTCTATAGTAGAATATCCATGTCTCTCCCCGGCCTTGCATCCTCTCTATTAGGAGGTTTCTTTTTCGCTCATTATCTTGCGAAGACTCTAGAGTACGAGGCCCATTTTCTATTGCACCGCTGGATCCTCGAGTTTTCCCAAGTCTTTTCATACTCTTGGTCGCCGTTGAAATCCCCCCCTAGAGTGAGTAAATGTCCATTTTTCGAACGCTCCCTTTATGCTTGGCTGGCCCTGTCAGAAATCCCCCCCTTTTTTGAGTGGACAAATTTATTCTCGACCCATAAATTAATGTCATCTTAAGGCCCCCCCCAACCTCCGCTAGACGTTCCCCGACTTAATGGATTGAGCGCTGTAGGGGCCTCCTCTGCAAATGCAGGAGCCTTCTCCCTGTTCCCGTAGTTGACATTATGTTCAGCCTCCCCATCGTAAGTCCCAACTCTATGCGTAACTCCTTTTGATGACAGCGTTCTCTGTATTAGAGGACAGAGGGAGTACAGTTTCGCCCCCAAATTCTCCCGTAAGGAATAAAAGAAGAAGGATCAGTATGATCTCTTCAAGTTCCCTTCCAGCCCTTCCGGCCTCCCGTGTAATTGCCGGAAGCTCTATATTCGTTTCCTTTCCTGAGCTCTTTATTCCTTCCCTATCCCCTGTACCCATACGGTAAGCTCCTACGCCAAAGGTTTCTGTGTAGTACCCTTTTCCGATGCCCTTCTTGCTTGCCAGTCCTGTACAGCGGATGCACGGGGAGTAGCTCCCCTCTGAAATTATTATCAGATGCCTCAAAGCTTTCTTTTACTCTGATGTCAGGAATCTCTTTGAAGGGCCTCCCTCGAACAGGACTTTCGGGGGGTGACTATTCCTCCTCTACTTCTTTGCCCCCGGCCTTTCTGTGACCGTCTTTAGCTACCTGGCCCGGTCAGGTTTCTTAAAGTCCCGAACTCCCTTTACGCCCTTCTTTTACGCCTCTTCTTCCGTGAACATGTCCCGGTATATCTTCATGTTGTTGAGAGATCCCTGGTCATTCGAATCGATCAATCACGGACTACGTCAATACTCGGTTCCATCTCGGTTTTTTCTCCGACTCCTTCCTCCTTCTGGCCCCTTTTTCTCGGCCATCGAACGTCGTCCGAACTTCCTAAGACCCCTTTGACACGACCTCGTTTGGTTTTGAAAAGGATGCGACCCTCCCCAAAGACCTCAGACCTCAGGAACTTCCCTTCTTTATGTTCCTCAGATCTCTCGACTCTTCGAAGTCCCTTGCCTATTTTCCACAAGGTCTTTCTAACGCTGAATTTCTCCCCATACCTCCCCTCTACTTCTCTTTTATTGTCCCTCCGAATTTATCTATGACACCAGGAAATTCCTCGAACCCCCGATGCTCTTCTTCACGCCAATTAAGCTCCGGAATATAAAAGCCCAGAATCATCATATATCCCCCTCTCCAGGAAGGAAGGCCCCCCTCCACGTTATCTCCTCTTCTGCCGTCCCAAGACAGAGACTCCTTCCTCTATAGCTTTTCCATTTCCAGGAATCTCCCCATTTCCCTATGGCAGTTCTTCCATTGTGAAGGGAATCCCCTTCGTTTCCGATCCCCTCCTCCCCTATTTCTAGGTCCTATTCTCAGTAAGGGATGTGAAAAGCTCCCTGCTGAACGCCTTTTGCTAATCATTGTTTCTATACTTTTTTTTTAATGCGTCCTCTCCTGTCCCCCGAGCTTAGGAAATTCTCTACACTGACCCGTATCCTCCCCTCCGAAAGTCTCGCATCTTTGCCACCTTCGTCTGAGCGAGTTGCAACCCCCACGTTATAGACCGTTTCCTATTTTTTTCGAGCTTCTTCAATTCCTTTCGTTCCCTTTTTTTTTCTGAAGAACTTCCTCCTCATCTCTCTCGTCCCCACAATAGTCACCAATGATTGGCACCCCCGTTCCAGTAATGGCCTAGTAAATTTTTTTCCCCTTCCTCTAGTCTCTGTCTTTTTCTTTCATCATACTTCGTGTAGAGGTACCCTTTCTAGCGTCTACGTTGTCTAAAGCATCTGTCCCCCTCCCCTCTCCTCTTCAGAAAAACGTACTGGTCTTTGGGTCTTATTCCTAAAAAGCACTCCCTCTTTTTCAATCCTTGACTCCCTCTGAACCTTCCCTTGAACCGTTTCCCCCCCTCAAGCCTACTAGGAACCCTCCCTGAAGTTCCGCTTTTTGACCTTTGTAATCTCTTCCGATTAGCCCCCCACCTTGAGGTCAACAATCCGGAAGCTTTCGTAGCTTTCTAACCTTCCCATCCTTTCCTGACTCTTTTCTCGGTTCTTCCCGCTGATATCCAGCTCTTTTTCTTGAGAGGCTCTTCTCTTCTATGGGTCTCCATTTATTTTGAGCTAAGCTCCCTCCATTCTCTTTTTTGACGTAGGCACGCTTTCCGTCTCGAACCCCTCCTAACTCGATTAAACTTTTCGACCTTCAGATCATAATTCATTCATTTTCGTGAACGTATGCCGGACCTCTGTTTTCTGTCAGCCCCACTAGCGACCCCTCTCTCTCTACTCTTTGGCCTAGTTACTGGTACCCGATCATCCTGAAAATCCCCTTATGGTTAAAGTTCCTCCTGGCTTTCTTTCCCCGATTCCTCTCCGCCCTGTTGACTCCTTGGAGAATTCTCCCGCGAGTCTTTCGTCGAAATCCTCTTTCCCTTTTAAACTTTCCCTTTATTCCTTATGATGGCCCTATTGAACTATGCCCGCCTCCTCCCTATTTCCTCTCCCTAAACGGTTTTTTCTCTGATGCTTACATAGAGATAGTCCTCCCTGGGACTTCTCCCTATCAACTTCCAATCTCAGCTCCCATTATTTGACTCTTCCTCAGTCGTAGTATCAATTATACAGAAGTCTTTTCTCTTATGTGACACAATGTTTGGCACTCCCCCAGCTAGTCTCTCAAGACTCCCTCTTCGTTTTACCTTTTTTGTCCTCAAGCCAGATTGGAAGCGTTTTTTCCAGTCTTCGAATTTCCTTAAGTCCATGCTTAAGGTTCTCTCGTTACTCCCCCGTCGAGCCTGAGAGCTCAAACATCATGCTGTTTAGGAAGCCTCCCAGGACTTTTCCGGCTTTCCCTTCTTTCCAACTCTTTTCTTCTATTCCTTTTTCTCATCCCTTCTTCCTACTTTCTTTCTTCGTACGGAACCCCTCTCCAGCATGGTTATTTCCTTTCCCACGGTTTCCCTTCAAACCTCCCCCTCCCCTCCGAACTTCAAGCGTACAGTTTTTGTTTCTCTTTTCTTTTCTTGCCCGGTTTTTCTGGAACGTGTCGCCCTTTCCCCAGGAACCCCCTTCTCTTGATGATTCCTCTCATCATCCCTCTTTAACCCCTTCATGCGCGTCGCTCTTATCTTTCTTTTTTGAAGTTCTTTCTACAGTCTCTTTGCTTTCGGCCGCCTTCGAAATCCGGCTCCCTACTAATTTTCTTCCCTTTTTGCCCCGATCTCTGATGAGCTCTTTCCCCCCTCAGCCAGGTTTTTGTCATGGCCCCCTTAAGGACGCTGTCCCCAGCGTTCCTTTCCCCCCCGCGATCAGCTTACCTTCTAAACCCAGATCTCTTTCACTGGACTCCATCGCGCCTCTTCGGCCTCTTTCTAAAAACTTTGAGTCTGCATTTCCCCTTCGGTAACTCCCCCTCTTAGTTTCAAACCTTCTCCCCGGATCTAATTTGTCTTCCAATTTTCCGTTCGTTCTCCATTTACTCTCCAATCTAAAACAAGTTAGCCCCCCCCTTTCTTAGTTCCCAGGTTCTCCTTCCTATCCCTTGTCTCTTGTCTCCTTCCCCTGATCCCCATTTTGTCTCGATCCTAGTCCTTTCCTTTTTCCATGACTACAGTCGTCACTCTCCCTTTCCATCACCCTCTCTTTCTGTTCTTGAGGTTTTTCCCCCGCTCCTTCTTCGGTCTTTTACGTTACGGTCAGAAATTTTGTGAAGGCTAGTCGCTGTCCTCCTTTTGATAGATGCTTTTCCTGTTCTTTTTCTTCCGCTCCTTTTCTCGGAAAGTGCTTTCCTTGATATAGGTGTACCCTGCTTCTTCAGAGGGTTCCCGAGGTCCTCAATTCGCTTGTTCTGATTTTGACCGTTATTTTGAATTTTGATGCCTTTCCCCATTGGTCCTGCACTTGATTCTCTCTTTCGACTCTTATCTGAAAGTCCCCTAATTTCAGGGAGCTAACGGACTTTCCTCTAGATGGTATTTCTCTTCCAAGCATGCCTACCGTAATTTTTTTTTGTCAAGATAGATCAGGCGACCTGACCACTCCTGCCGGATTCCTGTTCCCAAAGTGTCCAGGCGCCGGCGTGGACAAGGATTGAATATTCCGATGTCTTTTTCAGCGAAAATAACCTTCAGTTTACTTTTGTGGGGTGTACCCGGGACCATACCATCGACACTGCATTCGGAAATCATTTTACTCCTCATGTCCTTTTTCTTACGGAACTGCTTCACTGGCCACGAATCCCTTTTAAATTTTGGCCTTCATCTCTTCCTAATCTGTACCCTCCTTACCGCTTAACCTTTTTCAGTCGCCCCTTCCTTCAAAGTCCCTCCCGGACCTCCTTTCTTTATGGCTCTTTTCCGAGAATGCAGTCGTCCTCATTCCTTCACTTCCCCCGTGCATCCAGTGTCCGTCCCTGCTTAGCCTCCCCCCCCCTTGGGAAAATCTCTTTCATCCCTACGTGACCATACGTTGACGGGACCTGAACGATGCATGACCGCGAGGCTACTGTCCATCTAACCATCCCTAAGTTCGATCAACGACTAATCCCTTGAAAGTTCATCCTCTTCCGCGGCGGCCCCGACTCCTAAGACCCTTAAATTTTAAAATGCTTTCGAATCTTCTGGTACAGTTATCCCCCGTTAGCCAATTTCCCCTTCGAAGACGAGGTCGACGATTCATCATCATCGCATCGTGGCTTCCGTTTTTGGCCCTTCTGTACGTTTTCCCTTAAATGTTTCAAGACTTCAGCTTCTCATATTGGCCCCTCCCCTTGATGGAGAAAGCCCTCACCCTTCCTTTGTCGCTTTTTTTTTTACCCCACGTGTTTTTTGACAGCCAAGACATCCCGAGTTTTTATTGTTTTCGATTCTCCATTCGAGATTTTCCTCTGCGCTTCTGCGTCTCCGTCTTCACCTTTTTGATGCCTAGTCATAGACCATTTGGCCCCCCTTCTTTCTGCGAGACCTCCTTTTAAACGTTAGGACCTCGGAAATCTTCTTAATGTTGATGACCCTCTTTTGAACCCCCACAACAATGATTTCCCTTGTACACTTCGACGGGTTTCATACCCCTCCCGTGTCTTTTTGATTCCCCCCCTGAGGCGGATGATCTTACAATGCTTAGTATTACACCTTTCGCTTCTGCGCAGCTACCCTCCCGCGCCATTTTTCTGACCTTTCCTTCTTCGATTTTCGCCGTCTTTTTTTTGACGTGCCGGATGGACTCACAGCCAGTCCCCCTTCGAAGGTTCACCGTCATTTCTAGTACATAACGAAATGCTTCACTCCTCCCTCCCCTCGCCCCTGACCCCCCCCCCTTTGACTTCTACACATCGCTTCTTTTTCGCGCCCCCCCTTTTCTCAGGGCCCCTGATTTTCCCCCTTTCAGCCTTCCCTTTTCCCAACTGAGTCTCTCTTGTGCTAAAGGAGATCCTTTCCACTTTTGAGCGGCTTGAAGTACGCCTTATTTGCGTTATTTACCTTTCAGTCCTATCGCTTTTTTTTTTCCCCTTTAGGAACTCCTCCCCTTCTCCCCACTACGATCTACCGCGATTCCTCTGGTGGACTCAAGCTTAATTTCTGCGCATCGACTTCCTCCTTTTCCAACACTACACTTTCAGCTGGACCCCAAAACGTCTTTCTTGAAAGATCATTCGTTCCTGGCCCTCCCTGGCCCGATAACTGCTCAATCCCTTCGAAAAGACTGACCGGTCCCTTTACTGTCTTGCTGGTAACACTTTATGACCTCCCTTTTTTGAGACGCTATCTTCCTTTTCCCTCCAGGCTCTTTGACCCCTTTTACAAATGTAGTGCACTTCCCATTTGAGAATATGATTGCATCTTA
>Ga0179591_1236519_pt1 | contig 12131 bp, 11 predicted proteins | sample CZOMad2_1_08_16f_FD_182891 | JGI IMG/M metagenome (GOLD analysis project Ga0179591, IMG submission 182891) | Vadose zone soil fungal communities from Angelo Coast Range Reserve, California, USA - CZOMad2_1_08_16fungal (PacBio error correction) | ecosystem: Environmental > Terrestrial > Soil >... | reverse complement strand
TATCTCCCCTACCAAAGCGCATGTATAGCACCCTATCCCATCTCTTCCGTTTCACCCCAATTCCCCCCTACCGCCATCGTTTATTTCCTCGCCCGCTACCTTCCCCCCCCCCCCACAAGCTCAGTCCCCCGGCTCGTGCCCTTTTTTCCGCCTAGTGGTGCCTGACCCGTTCCCGCTCGAGCAGCCTTTTCTAATAAACTTTCCTTTTTATGGATCGCTCGTTTTTTTACGTTTTCTGTTCTTCATTATTTTCCTGGTACAACATCTCATGACGCACGTGCTTGTTGCCCTCCGAGAGATCAGCAGGTCGGCTGTTTTGTTGTTGTAGGTTCGCCACTTTTTTTCGTTTCTTCGCAGTTGTGGCACGGTCGTTCTCCCCCTCGTGCACCCACCCCTGGTTCTCGCCTCTTTGTCGCCCCCCCGGTCGTATCACTTTTTCGCCTCCCAAGCGGCTGTGTTAAAAAAGTCGCCACCGGTTCGTTTCTCTTCCGCCCTTTCCGGTTGTCTTGGACTACAGCTTGCCTTTTCTGTATTCAGGCTTTTTTTTTTTCCTGATTTTGAGGGAAATGCCTTTCATTTCTCTCTGTTTTTTACCTTTTCCCATATGGTCCCATTCAAATTTAGTCCTTGTTCCATCGAGCCCGCGTTTCTTTTCTGGAAGTTCAGGCCCTTTCACTTTCGGGGGATCTGATCGCTTCTCCCTTTTGAATAGCACTTGCGGCACCTGACCACCTGCGATTCTCAACTCTTTAAGACTTCTCCTCATGAACGACTGCTGTCCTACCTGAACCTCACCGGTGTAAGAAATGTGACCCACATGCTTCTTCCGTGATTGCTGAAGACCCTTCCCCGGAAAGTTTTCCACTGGTTTTAGCATAATCGAATCTTTTTGTGGGGGGACTTCGACCCGATACAAGTTTCGACTCCCTCTTTTTGTTTCTTCGACTCTTTTCCTTTGGACGCGTTACTCTTGAAACTAACGATTGCTGTTTCAAGGAAGGCTTGCGCTCAACGATATGAAGAAAATCCTTTTACCCCGTCTGGCTTGTAATGAATCCTGCTCTCATGTTTTCTTTACCTGAAAAGTCGCCTTTATGTTTCCGTTGAGTGCATGCTCCGAGTGAATGCCAACAGGGTCATTGCCCTCACAAGGGACCTTCCCGCCGGTAGGAAACTGCTTTGTTTCTCTCTTGTGATGGCTCGTTATTCTTTCCCGGTTCACGGACCGTTTCTTGACAGAGCGAATTGTGATTTAGGCATCTCCCCACACCTCTTCAACCCTTTTTAAGCTACCACGCCCACGTTTGCCTCGTTCTGGATTCTACTTCTACTCCGTTGTTTTTGTCGAGATCACGACCCACTTCTGCCTCCCAGAGTGGTCTTACAATTCGTCTTCTGTTTTCCGAGTGATTTGACCTCACAATTCGCCTATGTCGTGCCAGTTTCCCTTGGGGCCCGTCCCGTTTCCTTCCTACGCATCATGAGACTTTGCACAGGTATTCCTGCAACTCATGCCATGGTTTCTTTCTGCCTGTTGGTCATTCAAGCAGAGTCGGGAATGCTACAAGCTCCTTCTTCGCCTCTGAGGATTCAACTCTCGCCGCGACCCTCCTGTCTCCCCGGAAGTCGTTAAGCTCTGAGTTTTGTAGATTTTGTTAGAGTGTGAGTACCTTCCTTCCTGATGGCGGCACCTGTGGTTTGTAAGTCCCTTCCCCCCTCAACCTTTAACGGAATCCTTGCACGCCCATGCCCTATTTTGGCTTTGTATGAGGCTGCCAACGCTGGTTTTGATCATTTATACTTGTTTCAACTCGAAGTTGCCGGACAGCTTTTGGACCATCGTCTGGGAAAGTCTTTTCACTCTTATTCTTTTTAGGTAGCAAGTCAGCCTCGGTTCATGCTCTGCTAGTAGAGAATAGAGCCCGTGGTGCTATCGCGCATGGTTCCTTTTCACGCGGGTGCGCTGTCCCCCCTCGCCGATCACCCCTCCTTGTGCCTGCGTCCGCTCCTCTCCCCCTCTCGAGTTTTCATGGAACCGTATGAGTCCTTTCTCTATCCTAGGGAAGAAATTGTCCTCCTTAGCCCTTGCCTGCAGGACCTCACCTGTCCCAAAAAACCGCTCCCGTCCCGCCTGGTAGTCGCGGATTGAGATCTTCCCCCCCCTATTTTTTCGGTTGTACAGTCGAGGAGCGGAGACCAAGTGATTTTGCTCTCCCCTTTTGATGAGTCCAAAGAGGAGAGCTTTTTGTGTTGCTGATTTAGTTGAGTTGAAGAATCCCTGTATTCCCCCCCCCACTGCGCGAAAACGAAGTGGTTGGATGCCTCACAACCTCGATCACCCTTCTCCTGTATCAGACGAGACCATCCCCCTCCCTTTCTTTCCTGTGAGACTGTTGGTCGACCTTTTTTCATGTTCGCCCTCGTCCGCCCGATCGTTAATCAATCCCTGTCACGGTTGTTTCCTTGCTGCTAGGTAAGGGTCAATTTGAATCACAAGAGTTTGATGCTTAATGTCAACGTGTGTCTTGCTGCCCCCCTCCGTGTTCGTAGCTCGAAATTCCCTCTCGACTCCGGTTAATTTTACTGTGAGGGATACCTGATTTGGCCTCTTCGCGTTTGGGGCTTCATTCGCTTTTTGGGAGGTCCTCCTCTTTTCTCCGTTTTGTGTGATATTATGAACGAGCAGGTTCGGCACAACTCCATTCCCTCTTTTTTAAACTTTCCCTGCCCCCCCTTTCCGCGGTTTTCATTAGCAAGAAGACTTTTCCCCCCATGCATTTTGCGCCCGTACCCCACTAGGATCGTTGATTCTCCTCGGCTTGTGTCGCCCATACCCTTCCGCCCGAGCGGGATTTTTTTCCCCTGATGGTTCGTAATTCTGAGCGTCGCGGCTGTCTCATCTTCCGGGCGACACAACCCCCTCCCTGATGTGGTTGGTGCTCAACTGTCCCTTAATGACGTGGTTTTGCCGTTGTGAGTTTGCCATCCCACTCCCACCCCCAGACCGTTTTCTTCGCCTCCTTTGTGATACGTCTTTCACCTCCGGACATCCGTTCCGGACCAAAAGGTCAGTAATCGTTCAGATTTTGCAGCAATCAAATTACAGAGGCTGGGGTACAAGTTGACCCCCTAGTGCGATTGGCTCTTCTCCCCCTCCATTGTTTGAGAGTTTTCAGCAGGCTCGCATTGCAGGCGCGGGTGGGACCTTTCGGTAATGACCAATGGCTATCTGAGTTTCTTGCATGCATCTGGCCTTACCACGCGGTTTTAGTAGATATTTCCATCGCGCACCGCCTCTCCTTTGAGTTCAGTCGTAACAGTAACATTGTTGAGTTGGTATTTTTTGCGCCGTCACCCGGGTCGTTTTCCCACCTTCATCGCAAATCCGCTTCGTCCTCTTTTCTTTTTCTCCCCCCATCCCCCTATTCGCCTTGCTACCTTACTTAATCTTCCCCTTTTGTTTTGTGACCGTTCTGAGGGAAGGGCCTTTAGGTAAGAGCAAACCTTTTCCAGTTTCCAAGTATATAGCATCGGGTTTCCTTAGTCCCCCCTCCTCCTTCTTCCTAGCCTTTCGTTCCGATTTGCGTGTTCCTTGGCCTGTTCCTTTCTTTCAGAAAATCGATTTGCCGCTGCGCATCAATTTTTTCTTTGCTTTGCCCCCTTCGACCGAAAACCTTCCATCGACTCGGAGGCTTACACTTCCTCTCCCATTGGTTGTATTCTTTCATCCTGCCGCCTCCCTTCCCCTCCGGCTTCCTGGGCCGATCTATGTCCTGTCGCTTTGGCTCTTGTGAATGAAAACAGGGAATTGCTCCCTTGAATTAGGTCGTAACCTGTTTAGGTGTTTTTGAGTTTTCTTTGACGTGACGGTGCGACGGTTTGAATTGATTCGTCCTCTCCCCCTCCCTCCAACGAAAATGGACTCAACCTTATGCCGGGGCCTCGTTCTTGCTCTCTCCCTCGCACCCAATTTTTTTGTTTGCGAGACGAGGCCCATGGTTCTTTCATCCTCTGTTCCTTGAGAGTTTGGCTCTTCGGCAGAAATACATTTGATATTCGTTTCCCTTTCCTGCGGCCTTCCCCTCCAAACGACTCAAACAGAATGCCTTGACCAGTTCAACTATTTCCACTTCACTGGTGCTGCCATTTTCCTGTTGGCGTCACCGGCAAGTCTCAGAACAGAGATTCTCGCATCGCGGAGGCTGTACTCTATTTGACCCCCCTTCCTTGACGAAGGTTTTCTAGGTTATCTCGCCTACTGCGTTCCTCCTTTTTGTAGAAGTATTTCGCCGTAGCGTGTTGAGGAGCAAACTGTTTTGGCAAATCGGTGCTAGACAGACAACCCCGTCCAAAGGAACATCGGCGATAATCTTCCTCTGGTTTCTGTATGGGCTCGACTCCCACCGTTTTTAGGATTTGAAAATCCGTTGACCGCTTGCCATCTTCCTCCTAATAGATGGACATTCCTTTACAGCAGGCTGATTTTCCTTTTTTCCCTGCCGAATCAATTGCTCGATTATGTGCGAATAGAGCCCGTTTTTGATCTCTCATGTGTTTCCCGTTTTTTTGCGATGCGACCAAAGAGATCACCTCCCCAGACCTTGTCCTGATTCCTCTCCAGTAAACTATGAGGTTCTCTTATGTACCAAGATGTTTTGGCTGCTTGTACTGCTCTTACTTCCAACTTTTTCAAGCAGAAGCTTTCCTTCAGGGACCTAAATCCTCCAACATTCCTTCTTCGCCTTCCTTCAGCGGCCTTGCGGTGGGTTTTTGGGTTTGGGTTTTTTTTTTTTGTGTTTGGTTTTCTTTTCATCTTTGACTATTTGGAGATCCCTTTCCGATTGGATGTTTTCACCAGCATTTTTTATCGGAGACAAGGTGATTGATCGTAACAATAGGATCGTCCTTGATGGTTTGCCTGCTTAGGATTGAAGAACTCCCCAGTTAGACCCCCCCCCCTGCTTTTCTTCAACCTTCCTTTTCTGTGGCTACCCACCCTCTTCCGAATTAAACCTGTGTCTAAAGACCACACCCTCCAGTGTTTTGTCCAGGGAGTTGGTTCTTCCGCGGACTCCTTGTTTTGCAGACACATCCCCTAATACCGCCCCCCATCCTTTCACCGTTTTTCCTTCCCCTTTTGTTTCTTTGGAAGCGCCCACACAACGCGTCATTCACGCTAGTTGTCGGGCGCAACCCCTCTTTGGGCTTCTTCTTGCTAAATCGACTTGCGGGAATTGAACTAGTTTCCCCCCTTATTTTGGGAATCTTCACTCGGTTTGGGCTCTACCTCTTTTATGTTTGCTAAATCTCCCCCTCCTTCGTGTTGTGTGTGCCGAGATTCTTCTCTCCAGCGCCAAAGCTTGTTTAAGATCTACCAATTCGTAGTCCACTCACTCCCCCCGCATTTCCGAGGCTTCTGCCCCATCAAGCCTTTCAGGCCAATGCTGTTTTCGCCCGTACAACTGATCTGTAATGAAGATAGAGTTGTATTCTCGGACCCGTCCCGCTAGCCGCGGAGGCTCCCCGTGACTCTTTTTTCCTTCTTCTCTTACGGGCTTCGGAAGGGTCTCTTTTTATCGCCTCGGCAACCTCTCCATGAAAGAACGGGGTCTGGTATGTCTTATCTTTTTTTTTGGAAGTTAGGTTTTTTCCAGCCTCACAAAAGTTCGTTTTCGCGCAGTGTGTGCAAGTCGTGTCTTACCCCCTCCGACATCAGGACGGCACCCTTCAGCCTTATGTGTCCGTTGCCTCTTTTTTTTAAGCTCAATCACTGTTCGGTTGGTCCAACCGTCGCCACTTTGGGTCCGGATTAGCCTTTTGTCGTAGTGACGCAAGGCGCTGCGCTCTCGTGGTAAGGAGGGTTTTTTTGAAGTAGTGAGGTCCATGCCCCTGGCTATCTTCTGGACCAGGTTTCCCAGTGGCTAGTATTGCGGCCCGTTCCTCCTGTGGTTTCATAGCGAACGCGTTGCGCTTTCTGCTGGCAGTCGTACTTTTTCCCATATGTCTGGGGATTTCTTTTCGGTTCGGCCCTTTCCGGCACCAGCGCGGTCAATTTGGCTCTATATCGTGCAGTGAGCAATTCCCATGGCCCTGCCTCTGCAATCCTCTAACCTTTTCGTGTTTTTCGTTACCCCTTCACCTGTGAACACTGAGGAAAGTGCCCGATTTGCCGTAGCCAGGAAAGTTTTAACTTTGAAGATCATCAGCTATTCGAGGCCAACTACCTCTTCATCCGCATCGTGAGTGGCGTCTCCATTCCGTGGCTTTGTGGTTATTCTTTTCTCCTCAACCCCCCTCTTTGTTATTTCAGTGAAGCTTTGCGCTCCACTTTTCCTCGGCGAACTATTCTCCCCCCCCTTCGGACTAGTGGTCGGACAGAAACCTAGTAAGCGCTTTGGTTTTTAGCCTGAACAGCCTCCAAGCCATGCTCTGTTTCTTGAGTCTATGTTCTGTTGAGAAGTCGTTTTCTGCCGGGCCTCCCCTTTCATCAACTTTGAGTTCAGCGGTAGTTAACTGTTCGTGATAAGGGGTGATGACTTCTTTCTGTGGCGCCAAGAACTGTTGCTTACTTCTGCGCGCCCTCATGCACTTTAGACCAATTTAGTCCCCTTGTTGATGGCCTCCCGGGTGCTCTTGCTCTCCCGGTTTCTTGTTTTTTTGTTTGAGAGCGATTCCCCCCAAAACACACCAAAAAACAACAAAACCAACCAACCCCCCCCCACACACAACACCCCCAACAAACCAAACCCCCCCCCCCCCAAAAAACCAACACCCCCACCAACCCCCCAAACCCCCCCCCCCCCCCCACCCCCCAAAAACCCAACCCACCCACAAAAAAACACCTTTTTGTGATTAATCAAACCCGCGGGTTTCCCCCCCGTTTTTTCCCCTGGAAGAGTTTTTTCCTTTGTTTAGCGAAATCCATCGTATGTAGTCGACCTTCCCCGTCCCCAAACTCATAAACCTTCTCTTTCTTTCCCGCTGAAATAATTCCCTTTGTAGGGTGATTCCTCGACAGGCAAGCTTCCATTCGTCAGGGACCTTCCTTTGTCCCCTCTATGTAGTTGGAGCCAAGTCTTAGCGGTTACCCTCGATGACGAAGGGATTTTTTCTGCTACATAAGGTAATAGAAGTCCTAGTTTGAGGCAAACTGAAGCAGCGACCATCTGTTTTGCTCAGACCATCCTAAAGTCACCGCCACTTGCCTCGCGACCCATGATGCCGGTCTTTTATCCGGGCTCGCCCGCATGATGATCTTAATGTTCAAACTCGAAGTCGCAGCAGGGCCCTTTCCTTCGATGTTTCAAATTTCTTTTCACTCGGTTTTTTGGGTGGGTGGGGTGTTTTGTTGTGAATTAGTGTTTTTTTCTAGGCAAGGCCGATCGGTTCTTTCTCTGCGACGTATGTTCTAGCCGATTGCATCGGAATGTGGTCAGGTGCCAGAGGGTGGACTTGCGACCCGTCGCTCTCTATCCCTTCCAAAGTTCATACTCCTTTCCGACTTCCCCTAACCCCCGATTTTGATTTCCCCCCTTAGTGTCGGTCCGTTGTTATGCCATTTGAAGGAAGAAAATGTTCCACTTCCTTCTTTGCGGCAGGACCTCACTCCTACCATTTCCCGCCCTGTCCTTCTTTGGTAGGTCCTCCGAGACTGGAATTTCGGCGATCTCGGCCGCGTGATTTTGGGGGGGGGGGGGTGGGGGGTTTTTTGGGGTTGGTGGGGGGGGGCGGTTGTAATTTCTTTTTCGAGACCCGTTGATTTGGACTCTTCCCATCTTCTTCTTCATGAGGCTGAGAAAGGTCGTCCTGATTGTCGTCTTTACTTAAACTTCTTTCCCAACTGGCGAAGTAGTTTTTTTTAGTGTCTGGCCCCCGCGCCTTTGTACCGCCTTCTCCTACCCTTTTTTGGGTCAGTGTTTTGTCGCCTCGCCTATAAGAATACCCCTCAGAAGAATTTTCTCTTCTCCTACAGAACCAATCCGGTGCTCCCGGTTATAGTTGAGCGGGAAAGGTTTTTCGCCATCCAACGGATGGCTTCCCCTTTGATCTAGTTGTACTTGGCTCAACCAGCCTGGGCCTTTTACTAATGATCCTCGAACGGTAACATTTGAAGAGTGTCCGGAGATGGGGAATCTTCGACTCGTTGTGCCTGAACATTTAGGGTGTAGGATTAATCGATACCTTCCCCAGCGTTGTGTTGTTAGAGATTGCCTCCCCCTTTTTTCGCGCCTGTATCTACAAAGCGGTCCGTCGATTCCCCCGTAGTCCCTCCTCTTTTTCAAATTCCCGCAATTGAGAGATTCATTATCCTCAGTTAATGACTCTTTTTTCGGTACACTAGATCGTTACTCGCGGTCTTTTTATGTCCTTTTTACAAGTTCCGCTCGAGCAGCAGGGAGGCATCCCGTTTTACCCGGCTTTATTCCTTTCTTAGGTTTCGTGAGTTCTCTTATCGGCGAGGCAGAAAATCTCATGACCCTTTTATGTTATTGTCTTCCCGGTTCCTCTCGCAGGGTGAAGGGATTTGAAAGGGTGCCATCCACGCAAAGCGAAGGTTCGTTTATCTGGTTTTGTGAATACGGGTTCTTAGAACCTTTTCCTTCTTCCCACCTCTCGCATTGGGTTTCTGGGCCGACCACTTCCCTTTTTTTCCCTCCTTTGGGTTTGACAACGTCGCCACATCGTTATTGTGATATTTCCCCTCAATTCCGGGCTCTGGACGAACCGACCAAGACGCTTTTTCTTCAAGGCTGGCGTTGTTAAGTCTTGCCCTGGCCTATTGGCTGGCGCGCAGATGATTATTCCACAAGCGGACCGCTCCGACCTTTTTTTTATCGAGCCCCGTGCGAGTTTTTTTTTTTTTGACTTTTTCGGAGGCAGTCCTGTCTGGGGAGGGGTTCTCAGTCGCGGTTTCCGCCCCGGCTTGTCACCTGGCCAAAAGTTTTCGCTGATTAGTCACTCTCTGCCTTCGAATAAGTCGCAGAGCACATGCTGGCTTTCCAATGAACATAACTACAACCGTAAAGGAAACTTTTTTTTTTCTATTTGACAGGTCCTCTTTTTTCTCTGATTTTTTTTGGAAAGCCTTTGTCCTCAAGAAACGGTGTTCCGCCCCCGATACCGCCACAGTTGAGCATGGAGTCGCATATTCTCCTTGCTACTGCTTATTTATCAACGATTTGCCGTTTCCCCTGCACCCTTTTCGATCACACTTTTGACAGCGAACTCCCCTTCCCCTTTATCAGATGATACTCTCCTTGCTTGAAATTGTTTGTAAGGATAGTCTGGACATCCCAGGACATGCTGTCGCTTATTTCTTCCTTTCCATGCTCGGTGCATCGACCTTGGATGTCACCAGTTCTGTTCACTCCTTAGTTCCCTTTTTCTTTTCTCTGGTTATTGAGTCTTCACTTCGCTTACCTTGCTACTACAGATTAGAATTTCCTGGATTTCTCTCCCCAACACGTTTTTCATCCCCCTTTGGCCGGGTGCCCTTTTTTCTTCTTTCCTCCTCCAATTGTGGAGAGCTCTTTCATCGCTGTGCCTGGAATCAGCATTCTTCCCATGTTCGGTGAAGAGGCTTTTTGGTGGTTTTTTGTTTTTTTTTTTAGAGGCCGAAATCACGCGTTTTAGAAAAGTTACTCCGCAACTCATCCTCCCTCCCCCCCCCTCATGTTCCTACATTGCCAAGTTAACATGACCCCTCCTTCCCTTGTTATTTTTCCCTGCACTGTTGAGCATTCACCGATCCGCCTGAGCCCTCCCTCTCATTGTCCCTTGAGGTAGATGGAGATGTAAATCTATGCTGGAAACGATACGAAAGTAGTTACTACTTATAGTCAAGTTTCTCTTTTCTTCTTTCTTTCGCGGTTTCAAACCTTGATTCCGCCCCTGTCACTCTTCCAGTTGCTAAGAAGCCCGTCCCTTGTCTCCGGATCAGCACTTTCGTGATTCTGCCGGTTTTCTTCCCCAAACCCCCCCCCCCCCACGGCTCTTACCACTGCTCGATTATCCTTCCCCCCCTTGAAAACTTCCCCGTTGTCGGCAGCAATGCCCCTCCCGATGGTAAAATTCCCAGCGGTGTATGCTTTTCGTTTTCAGGATCGTCATTCCTCTTCTCCTTTCCTAGCGCCGCGGTTTGCTTCGGCATTTGTTTTCCTTTCCTGGTGCGATGCTTTTACTCGATCCCAGCTGTTCATTGTTTTCCCATGCCTCAACGTTCTGATTTAACAGTAGGAGCGGTGACCTCTTTTACTTTCCTCTTGATTTTGAAGTCCATCAATATCCGCCATCGGCATGGACTAAAAGTCAAAACCCTCTGCTTCTAGGACGCACGTTTCTGCGGTAGTCCCTGAATTTGAGAATAAGATCCGATGTTTGAAGTTTTTCCTTTGTTTTTTTGTTTTTCCAAAGTGATTGCTTTCCCCCCTTGTTTCGAAAAGAGGTTGTCCGGTGTTTTTGATTTATTGAAGAAGACCGGTAGCAACCGCGCTTTGAAAACGTTGCGGTCTTTCCCTCCCCCCCTTGCTTTCACCTGCTTGATCTTTTATAAGGAGCCCCCCCCCCTCCTTTTGTTTCTGTGGTAATACGATAATTTTACTCGTAAGACACCCGAGAACTCGGGTTCTTCTTTTTTCTCTTGAGCGGTTCCCCTTCTCCCATCCCCCCCCCCGCGCGCTTCAATTCAACGCTCCGTTGTACTTCTCCCCCCCTTCCTTTTGAATTGCCTATGAATCCCTCGGCATTGGCTTTTTCACTTTTGAAGAATTCCACTTGATCGACTTGGGGCTCAGACATCGCATTCGTTTCTCTCCCTCTTTCTCCTCGTTTATCTCTCTCTTTGGGTTTTTACCCAAGTCGAAGTCATCCCCCTTGCTTTAAAGATTCCATGTATATTCAAGCAAAATTCAATAAATCAATTCTCTTCTTTCTTTTCAATCAGAAGGCCCAATTGCTTTTTTCCCCAAGAAAACGATTGCCTTGACCGTATCTTCGTTGTTTATGGCGCCTTGACGTCGTCTTTTTTTCTTGAGGAGACGGTCCTTTTTCTTTCTTCCTTGATTTTGTTCTTTGATCTTTTCTCGATCAGTTCTACCCCCCCCCTCGTATTTGGAGGGTCTCGTCTTTATACAGCCTATGTTTGGATGAAGCGTTTGAGGGGCCACAAAGAACTTTTTTTGTTCGTAGAGAAGGTTGTGGCATAACGCTTTCCCCCCTCCAATCATTAACCCCGGCAACACAACGGTCAACCGTGGTACGCCTCCTCTTTTCTTCCCCCCTTTTGATCCCTCTAAGGCGGGTACACTTCGCCATCGGGCTTTTTTTTCTCTTTCCTTTTTTCATTCGTTCGTATTTACGCGCTGGTTGCGAGCCGTAGGAGTTGAGTTTCCTTCATTTCCATGTCCCGGACCAGTTTCTTCACCTTTTCTAGTGTGTAACATGCGGCCCACTATTTTGCTGATCCCCCTCCTTGTTTTTGCGGCACTCGTCACCTTCCCTCCCTCTTTTTGTGGGTATCGCGGCTCGGTTCATCCCACCCGGCGGCCTGGAACCACAATTCTATAGCGCGGCTCTCTGTTCTTATACGTCCAGGCAAATAACCCCCCCTCTTCTGTCTTTGTCCCTTCTTCATCGAACAGGGTTTCCGTCCCTTACCCTCATGAGGGAAAGGCCTGCTCCCTTTTTGCAATTCGTTTTTGAGGTCATCGCAGCCGTGGGTCCATCTCTTAGTTTCCTTCCCTCTCCTGTTTGTACTCCTCTCCTTTTCACCTCTTTTTCCTTTCCTCTTATCACTTTCAAAGATTTGAGATGCATCCCTTCTTTTCCCAAGCCTATCATAACTCTACACCTCACTCATTAGGATATAAAGTATCCCCTTTTTCCTCCTTTTTTTTTTATATCTTGGCCACAGCCCCGCTCCATTCTCTTTCCTTTCTTTTTGAAGCAGGTCGCTTAGGCCGGGACTTCCACAGGGCATTGCCTCCCCCCCCCAGGGAATTAGTCAGATCGTAGTGATTTTAGGAGTTGTATTGTTTCTTCTTTCGAAAGGACAGTCTCCTCTCCCTTCCTTTTTTTGTTCGGCCGCTCACCGAACTTCTTCCAGTCCCTTCTCTTTTTTCTGATGGCTCTGC